>OIWO01000670.1_pt1 | contig 36194 bp, 26 predicted proteins | sample 1587641 | NCBI WGS metagenome assembly OIWO01 (sample SAMEA3888924, study PRJEB22519) | human gut metagenome | biome: human gut; feature: human-associated habitat; material: faeces | place: Denmark | collected 2010
TGCGAGATACTCCTTTGATAAAAGTTTCTTTTGACGAATTAACTATATCACAAGGATATCTCGCTTTTTATGTTTTCAATGTGTAACACATGTATTGTAATCCTACACTCTCCATACGAGCATTGCGCGAGAGAGCCTTTTTTCGTGTGCCGATCTGCGCTATAATATAGGATATCAATTTTAACGTAAAGCGGTGTGACCGGAGATCAGAGTAGACGATTTAGGACACTTTCCTCAAAAAGGATCTTCCCGCCAATGGGAAAACGGGACTGCCATTTCCTTACTCATGACATCTCTGGATCCCCCTCACTTTTTTCAGGAGATACCCATGACAGAATCCACACGATGCACCATTATCGTCAATCCGACCTCCGGACGCGAACGAGCCCCGCGCTATATCCCGCTCCTCCATACGACACTGGCAAAGCGCTATGACAATATCACGATCAAGCTGACTGAAAAAGCCGGAGATGCCACGGAATTTGCACGCATCGCCGCAGAAAAAGGACGTGATGTCATCTGTATGGGCGGTGATGGCACGATCAATGAAGTCATCAATGGCATGGTACCCGTAGGAAGTCACTCCGCCTTCGGTTTTATCCCTTTCGGTACAGTCAATGACCTCGCCCGCGCTCTCCACATCCCACGCTCCCCGCAGGGAGCCATCCGTATGCTCGAGCATGCAGTCAAGACGAAGATCGATGTCGGCAAGATCAATGACCACTACTTCATCAATGTCGTCGCCGCCGGTCTCATTTCTGAAGCAGTCAGCGAAGTCTCCATCAAAGAAAAGACCCTCTTCGGATCGCTCGCCTACTTCATGAAAGGCATGCAGGTCTTGAACAAGCAGAGATCCTACCACTTCAAGATCGAAGAGGAAAACGGCACTGTTATTCAAGTCTCCTCCCCGTTGATCGCTGCCATGCTGACAGACTCTGCCGGCAGCTTCCGCAACCTCATCCCGCCGGAGGATCGCAATAAAGGCATCATCAAGCTCTGCCTCTTCCACGACTTCGCCTGGCTGAATGCCATCAGGCAGGCCCCAAAGCTCCTCGCCGGTTTCCAGATGGGCCCCGACTTCGTCACGGTCGTCGGTATCAAAAAAGCGCACATCTCCATCACGGAAGGCGATACCCTATCGACCAATGTAGACGGCGATAAGGGACCGAATTTCCCGATCGACCTTGAGATCCTCCCCTCCCGTCTCCCCGTCTTCGTTCCCGAGCACGTGGACGACAATGCGACGCATCTCCCCCACTTCTTCGAACGCGTCGCCCCCCATATGCATTTCCCATGGGCAGAAAATGGGGAAGAACCGATCAAAGGGACGACCATTGAAGAAGTCGTACGGGAAGTGCAGGAACGGGAGAAGAGAAAGAAGTGCTAAACTAAGAGACTTGAATACTTCAGACTTCATAAAACGCGTCCGATGTTTCGCATGTTGCGAAATATCGGACGCGTTTTAGCGTATTGCATGTTGCCCAAATGGCTTATTATTGAGTACCCGCTTGTACCACGCCCCTCCGCTCACGGCTTTTTCGACACTGGTTCTCTTTCCCAGAATTTGTGCCGTCCTCATGTCTGACTGGTGAAGCCAAAGGGAAACGCTTCTATCCATATACAGCCATTGATGAGTTCTCACGCTGGCGTTATGTGGAAACCTTCGAAGAGCGCAGCACCTACTCTTCCATGATATTTCCGGTGCATCTCGTTCAGGCTTTCCCGATGCCTATGGAATGTGTGCAGACAGATATCAGTTTTACACCTTAATCAATAAAAAAGGTGCTGCAGCATATGCCGCAACACCTTAAAAAAGCAGTAATTAAAGCACTGTCTGATTTGACGTCGTGATCTAATCTATGTTTTTTATTATTTCACTACCTTCTCCGTATTTTCAGCAAGTCCCGGGAAATCCAATGTCGCAAAGAGGTCGCAAAGGGTTTCATTTCTGCGGATCTGCTGGATGCTGCCATCTTCATGGACGAAGATCTCCTGATGGCGGAGGCGTCCATTGTAGTTATAGCCCATGCTGTGACCATGAGCGCCGGTATCGTGGATAACGATGAGGTCGCCCATTTCGATTTCCGGAAGCTCTCTCTGGATGGCGAATTTATCGCAGTTCTCACAAAGGGAGCCGGTCACGTCATAGACGTGATCCTTCGGTGCATCTGCTTTGCCGAGGACCGTAATGTGGTGGTAGGCACCATACATCCCAGGACGCATGAGGTCGGCCATGCAGGCATCGGTACCGATGTAGTTTCTGTAGATGTGCTTGTAATGGATGGCTTTCGTGACGAGGAAGCCATACGGGCCGGTCACCATGCGACCGCATTCAAAGGAGATGCGGGTATCTTCAAAGCCTGCCATTTTTTCTTCGAAGAGCTTCTTCGCACCTTCGCCGAGGCCTTCGAGGTCGACCGGATCCTGTTCCGGACGATAGGGGATGCCAATGCCGCCGCCAAAGTCGATGAAGGAGACGGTGATGCCTTTTTCTCTCTTGATCTCATTCGCAAGATCAAACATCATGCTGATGGTGCCGAGAAGGCCCGGGAGCTGGAGCTCCGCGGAGATGACCATAGTATGGATACCAATGTAAGAGATTCCATGGTCCTTCGCCCAGTCGACACAGGTCATGAGCTGGTCCTTGGTCATGCCATACTTAGCTTCTTCCGGAGTACCGATGATCGCATTGCCGCGTGCAAGCTCCGGCCCCGGATTATAGCGGAAGCAGATCTTTTCCGGGACGATGTGAAGACGTTCCATGCCGCCTAAATTCGATACATCATCCAGATTGATGATGGCGCCAAGGTCATTCGCTTTCAAAAATTCTTCGTCCGGGGTATCATTCGAAGAGAATACGATCTGATCACCGGTGATGCCGACACTCTCAGCAAGCACCAGCTCTGCCATGGAGCTGCAGTCTGCACCGACGCCGAGCTCCTTGAGGCTCTTCATGATCCAGGGGTTTGGCGTCGCTTTCACCGCAAAGTATTCATGAAAATTCGGATTCCAGGAAAAGGCCTTCTGCAGACGCTTCATATTGTCATGAATGCCTTTTTCATCATAGATGTGAAATGGTGTACCATACTGCTGTGCTACCTGTCGGATCAGCTCATCGCTGAATGGGATCTTTTTATCAGTCATTACATATCCTTCTTTCCTAGTCTTTTGGTTTTATCGGAAAATTCGATGTTTAATTATAACACACGAGCATGGGATTGACTATAGAAAAATAAGAGGGTGAGCCCATGGAGCGTCAAGCCCCAGAGACTCACCCTGAACCCGAGGGAAACGCTGATTCCCTAGAGAAAATCGTCTTACCAAGTGACACTACCGCTGAACGGTTCTACTTACTTATTATCCGCATTCGCTACAGCCTTCTTGCTGTATTCTTCTGTCCATTTCTTGAAGTTGCCATTGTCCGTATTTTCTTTGATGACTTCGTTCACGACAGCAAGGACATCTTCATTGCCCTTCTGGATGGCAGCCGCAGAGTTCTTGACAGCATTCGGGAATTTGATATCCGAGAACATCAGGTCTTCATTGAAGATGAGATACTGCTGACCGACGATGCCTTCGACAACGAGGCCATCCACCTTACCATGCTTGAGCTCGAGCACGACTTCCGGGACATGCGCAAGACCGACGATCTTGGCATCCTTGATCTTTTCCTTTGCCAGAGCTTCCTGTGTGGTGGACTTCTGGACGCCGACGGTCTTGCCGTAGAGATCTTCTACTTTCTTATATTTGTCCGCATCTACCTTCTTGATGATGACAAGCTGTTCTGTCGGCAGATAGTTGTTTGAGAAATCCATAGATTTCTTGCGCTCATCAGTTGGGTTGATACCGGCGATAGCGATATCGACCTTACCGCTGGTCAGTGAGGTCAGAAGCGCCTGGAAATTCATATCCTGCACTTCGAGCTTGACGCCGAGCTTGTCAGCGACTTTCTGTGCAAGCTCCATATCAATGCCGATGACTTTCTTTTCGCCGACGGATGTATCGACGAATTCATATGGCGGGTAGCCGGACGCAGTGCCTACGACGAGCTTGCCTTCTTTCTTGATCTTCTGCATCAGCGGGCTTTCTTTCTGCGTCTGTGGCTTGCTCGATGCCGCTTTGTCAGTGCTGCCGCCGCAGCCTGCCAAGGTGAATGCTGCCATAGCTGCCAGACCAAGGACAGCTGCTTTCCATGCTTTGCTATGTTTCATCATCATGATACGCACCTCTCTAGTGAAATCGTCCCCATCGGACTTGCGGAAACGCTGATTAAATCGCAGAGTCAGATTTCATCAGTGTTTCCTTACGTTTTTGTATGCATAGATAATAGCATGATTATACATATATGTCAATAATTATTCATTCAATTTTCGCAATTTTTCGAGATCAGATTTCTTTTATGCTTCCCTTTACGGAAAGCTCCGCATGCGTACTGAAGACAGGCTATGCGATATCACGTACTTTTCAGCCTTACTCCTTCCCGCTAATAAAAAAACGCAGCCTCCTCCATGGAGACTGCGCCTTTTATGCAAAATATGCACGAGCAAAGTCCGATAGCCTTACTTCGCTTTTTCTACTGCGATCTTGCTGTACTGATCGACCCATTTCTCGAACTGGCCAGATTCGGTATCTTTCTTGATGATCTCATTGATGATCTTCATGAGATCGTCATTGCCCATCTTCATCGCTACAGCGGAGACCTTCTTTGCCCCTTCGAACTGTACATCTGCAAGAGCGAGGTCATCATTGAAAATCAGGTACTGTTTAGCTACGACGCCTTCGAGAACGATCCCATCGAGCTTTTCATTCTTCAGCTGCAGGATCGCATCCGGTACGCTGGAGAGACCGAGAGCTTTCGCACCTTCGACCTTCTGTGCCGTCGCTTCCTGTGTGGTGGACTTTTCTGCGCCGATGGTCTTGCCTTTCAGATCTGCCGCCGTCTTATATACGTGCTGGTTCTTCTTCAGGACGAGCAGCTTCTGCTCCGTCGGAAGATACTTGTCAGAGAAGGCCATGACTTTCTCGCGTTCCGGAGTCGGGGAGACACCGCCGACAGCGATATCGACCTTGCCTGCCGTGACGGAGGAGAGCAGTGCAGAGAAGCCCATGTCCTGGACTTCCATCTTGACGCCGAGCTTGTCAGCAAGCTGCTGGCACATTTCGATATCGAGTCCGATGACCTTCTTGTCAGCGGAGCCAGAGTCTACGAATACATATGGCGGGTAGCCGGAAGAGGTGCCGACGATGATCTTGCCTCTCTTCTTGATGGTTTCCATCAGCTGTCCCTGCTGCGCTTCGCCGGAGGCAGCAGATTTCGCTGCACCTTTGTCATCCCCACAGCCAGCCATCAGAAGCGCGCCGGCAGCAGCCAGACCAAGCAGTGCGAATTTTACAGATTTTTTCATTTGAAAGACCTCGCTTTCCCAAATTGGTAACTAACTCATGCCATACTAGCATGATGAAGGAAATCATGTCAATAAGAAAAAACGGATGTAGCCGCTAACGTACATCCGTCCTTAGATTTGTGAAATTTTTGAAAACATTGCATCGATCACAGAAGCAATATTTCATGCAGGGTTTGAGCTCTCGTGAGTCATTGGCACTTGCACCGATCCGGAAATACCGATTTCTCATTAGGGAAACACTGATTAAACCGTTGTCAGATTTTACTCTTGAATTTTTATAAATGACGAGGAATAACCTGACGCGAATAGCGAGCTATTTAAGGAAGGCTATGACGAAGTCATGTATAAAATTTCTTATGGAATCTGACTCTGCGATTTAATCAGCGTTTCCCTAGCACTGCGGTTAGTATCGCATAGGCACAGGCAGGGAAACGACGACTTGGCGCTACGTATTTCTGCTTTCATACATGCATTGTTTATCGGTCTACAAGGAAGATTTCTCGCTTCGCTTGAAATGACGATACGGGAGTCTGATGTCTTCTAGTTTTTTAGTCACCAGTCGTTCGAGACACCTAATCCCTAGCTACTAATCCCTAATCCCTAGCCACTAGTCACCAGTCACTTCTAATCCCTGGCCAACCAAAAAGCAGGAACGAAAAAATGTTCCTGCTTTTCTTGATGATCGAACGCTCATTTGCTATACTTATGTTCAGGGAACAATATTTCTGAGAGAAGAGACGTTCGTGCTGAAAGAGAGGAAGCAGCATGTGCAATATTGGAATGAGAGCGCTGGTGCCGGTGAAGCGTTCTGGCGTGGATGATACGTTGGCGATTCGGAATGACTGGGGACTGATCCACATGCCCTGCCCTGTCGAGACGGCGATGGGACGGCTGTCACGCTCCTATGGCGAGTGCATGAGGACGCAGAGAAGGCTCTTCGGAAAACGGCGCGGGACGGCCGTGAGATTCGGCGATGATGCGGACAGCCTTTTCGTCCAGCTAAAGCTTTCTGAGCAGGCGCCGGGGCTTGGCTATGTGCATCTCGGCTCTTTTCATGACATCTTTGTGGACTTGGACGGGAAATGCACGATTCGCTTTGATACGGAGCACTCCCTCCACACCTACTGGAATATCCAGACCGTAGAGAAGCATATCGCAAAGCTCACGCCCTTCATAGCGGAGCCCGTTTCGCTCCTGATCACCCATCCGAAGAGGATGGAAATGGAAAGGCTCGCAGAGCTTCGGAAACGGATGATGGCGCTGTGAGTGATATTTCATCCCGCTCAGGTCAAAAAAAGAGATGGAATCGGATGCAAATGCATCCGGCTCCATCTCTTTTTCGCTTGTGATTTTCGGATAAGGAGGGGAAGAAACTCGGAAAGTCCTGCAGGAATACGTCCAAGGTCTGAAAACTTCCCACTTTCTACACTCCGAGCTTCTTTTTCAGCGCGAGATACGCATCCGTATAGTACGGCGTGACCTGGGACTCTCTTAAGTCGTAGCCGTAGGGGCGCCGGCTCATGGCGAGGATCGGAGGGGTCTGGATGCGCTTGGCGACGGAGAAGCCGGAGAAGAGAGCCCACCAGCGTTCAAGGTCTTCGGTGAAGGCTTTGGCGGTCGGGAAGAGGTCTTGCACGCGGGCATGGCAGCCGATATGCGCCTCGAGACTTCCCTCTGCGTACCAAGTGAGGAGGTCTTCCGGGCAGAGGCGCTGCCATGGCTCGACGAAGCTCTTCAGAAGATAGTCATGGTACTCATAGATGAGAGGATCGCCCATGCCTTTGGTGACGTCCTGCTTTTCTGAGAGCTCGGCGGAGGGCTTCACGGTGAAGATGCCTTCCGGAATGACGGGGCTTTCGTACCAGTCGTTCAAAAGGCGGCCCAAGTGGTAGATCTGGTATTTCCATAAATCGGCGGTCGCGGCAAATGCACCGGCGAGGTCGCCGTAGAGTGTGCCGTAGCCGACGGTCGTTTCTGTTTTATTGGCGTTGCATGTGAAGATGCCGCCAAAGGCAGCGGAGAGGGCGGAAAGGATCCGGCTGCTCCGGTCGCGCGCCTGCATGTTTTCCTTCATGAAGTCCGTGAGATGGATCTCGCGTCCGCAAGAGATCGGAAGGCCTTCCAGTGCTTTTGCCGTCTCATCGATGAACTTTCCGATGGGGATGGTGAGGTAGGGCGAGCTGAGACGCATCGCGAGGTCTTTGGCGAGCCTCTTCGTCATTTCTGAATTGTAGCGCGTCGGCGTATTTACGAGGAGCAGGTGGTCTGCGGGAAGGACGGAGCGGTAGAGCGCGGCATTCACCGCGGAGTCGATGCCGCCGGAGACGCCGATCACGACTTTGGATACGCCGATGGCGGAGAGAAATTTCCTGACGCCATAGCGCATGGCGAAAAGAAGCAGGTCTCCCTGCCATGGCGGCATGGGGGAGGCGGGAAGGAGCGCGCCGGTGGATCTCTCGAAATGAAATGTGCTGCGGGCCTCTTCAAAGGGAGCGGCTTCGGCAAGAAGCCTGCCGTCCTTTCCATAAGCGGCCGTCATGCCGTCGAAGGTGTAGCAGGTCTTGCCGTTGTTCTCCAGTCCACGGCGGTTCACATAGAGCATCGGGACGTGGAGACGTGAGAGCTTGGCGGAGAGCATGCGGTGGCGTTTTTCATTTTTGGAAAGCGTGAAGGGGGAGGCGGACAGATTCAGGAAAAGATCGGTGCCCTTGGCGGCAAGGACATCCATGGGCGAGAAGCTGTAATTTTCATCCCAGCTGTCTTCGCAGAGGAGAAGCGAGAGGCGGAGTACTTCGCCGCGGAGGGAAATCACAAAGGGCGCGAGCGCTTCTTCGGGGGTCGAGCCTTCTTCTCTCGCGAGGGCGAGAAGAGAGGTGAAATAGCGGCGGTCATCGAAACAGCGGTAATTGGGCAGCAGCGCTTTCACCGCATAGGGACGATGCAGTCCTTCCGGAGAGAGGAATGCGCCGTCTTTCGCGAGAAAAGCGGCATTGTATTTTCGGGGGCGGCCATCGTCATTCGTCTTTGTCCAGTCGATGGCGACGTTTCCCCACGCGATCGCGAGGCCTTGCGCTGCTTCGCGGAGATGGTCATTGTATCGCTCTGCCTCGCGCAGGAAGGCATTCTGGTCCCACAGGTCTCCGATGAGATAACCGGTCAGACACATTTCGGGAAGAACGAGAAGGTCAGATCCCTCCTCTTTGGCGAGTGCGATCTCTTTTTTGATGAGCGCCCAGTTGGCGCGGATATTCCCAGGCAGGATGTCGAGCTGGGCGGTGCGGATAGTGAGCATGGTTGGGCTTCTTTCATGAATGGAAGTGACTAGTGACTGGGGATGAGGATATAACAGGTGCAATGCTGTGGAAAGAGGGCTCCTGCATCCACTTGCTTTTCTTCCATTTTACAAAAGCATTTCCCTATTGTAAATGCACAGCGGCGAGATTTGTTATATAATGACTGTAATATGCAGCGAACCGTCCTATCCCCTTCCTTTGGAAGGGGGATGCCCGAAGGGCAGGGGGTTGGCCGAGCTGGGGAAACGCTGATTCAATCGGACAACGATGGGATCAGTATCTCCCTAGGTGGACTTTCACTTCATGTGGGAGCCAACCCCGACTCGCTTCGCTCGTCTGTCCCTTCCAAAGGAAGGGGCTGGAGAAATACTGTCGAATCCGCTTAACCGGTAGAACTTATTAACTATGGAACATTATCGCAACTATTCTGATTTCTTGAAACAAAAATACGGCGAGAAGGTCTACAAGATCCCGATCTCGCTCCCCGTGACTTGTCCGAACCGCGATGGTACGCTGTCAAAAGCGCCTTGCATCTTCTGCGGATCGATCGGTGCTGACTATGAGACGAAGGCAGTCGGCATGAAGATCACCCGACAGCTTGACCGGAGCATCGCGCATGTGGGGCCGAAGTACAAGGCGAAGAAATTCATCGCCTATTTCCTGAATTTCACAAATACCTACGCGCCGCTACGCGATTTCGGGCGCTGGATGGAGGAAGCCATGCAGCATCCCGATGTGGTGGGAGTCGACGTTTCGACGCGTCCGGACTGCATTCACGAGCGCTACCTTGACATCCTGAAAGAGCTTTCAGATACCTATGGCAAGGATGTGACGATCGAGCTGGGGCTGCAGAGCAGCAATGCCCATACCCTCGAGAAGATCGGCCGCTGCCACGGCGTCGCGGAATACATAGATGCCTCGCTTCGCATCGGGCGCTATGGCTTCGGGCAATGTACGCATGTCATTGCAGATCTTCCATGGGATGACCGGATAGACGTCATCGAGACGGCAAAGCTCATCTCCGTCCTCCCCGTGACAGAGGTGAAGCTGCACTCCTTATATATCGTGAAGGATACGGCGCTCGCGCACATGTATGAAGCCGGCGAGGTCACGCTCTCTTCGATGGAGGAATACATGGAGCGCGTCATTCTCTTCCTTTCCTATCTCCGCCCCGACATCGTCATCCAGCGTATCGTCGGCCGCGCCTCGGGCGGGAATACCCTCGCTGTCAATGGCGGCTCCCCGTGGTGGGACGTCAAGAAAAGGATCGACGCCCTGATGGAAGAGCGCGGTATCATGCAGGGCGCTTGCTGCGACTATATCGACGGAAAGGCCGTGCGGAGATTTGTGCGGTGAGACATAAGAAATGGTATTGGTACACGAAAGGAACTTCATGGCAGAAAAAACAGAACAGATCATGGTGAATGATCGCGAGGAGGCCGGCGCGCTTTTGGAACGGGACAGCTCATACCTTGCCATCATCGGCGAGCATTACGGCGCAGACATCTTTGCCCGCGGCAATCTCATTCGGCTCAAGGGCGAGGAAGCGGCAGTCGATCAGAGCATGCGCGTGATCGGAAGACTGCGGCGGATGATCCGTCAGCGGATCCGCCTCTCTGCGCGGCAGGTCAGGATGGTGATGTCCCTCTTGGATGAAGGCAAAGAGCAGCTGCTCGAAGACATGGAAGACGACATCATCAATTTCACCAAGCAGGGCGCACCGCTTCGCCCAAGGACTGTGGGACAGAAGATCTACGTCGATACCATCCGTCACCATTCCATCACCTTCGGCATCGGCCCTGCGGGGACAGGCAAGACTTATCTGGCTGTCGCACTCGCCGCCTTTGCGCTCAGAAATCATGACGTCCAGCGCATCATTCTCGTCCGTCCGGCGGTCGAAGCCGGTGAGAAGCTGGGCTTCCTTCCAGGTGATCTGCAGGAAAAGGTCAATCCGTACCTGCGCCCTCTCTTTGACGGACTGCTGGATATGTTCGGCCCGGAAGACTTCATGCGGCTGCAGCAGAAGGGCCAGATCGAAGTCGCGCCTCTCGCCTACATGCGCGGACGCACGCTCGAGAAATCCTTCATCATCCTTGATGAGGCGCAGAATACCACCATCGAGCAGATCAAAATGTTCCTGACACGCCTCGGACACCGATCGAAGATGGTCATCAATGGCGATACCACGCAGATCGATCTTCCCCCTCATGTCAAGAGCGGCCTCATCGATGCCGAGCGCGTGCTGAAGCATGTGAAAGACATCGGGCACGTCTATTTCAATGAAGACGATGTCGTCAGACACGATCTTGTGGCGGCGATCATTCATGCCTACGAAGAAGATGCGAAGAAAAAGAGTCACTAGTAACTAGTGACTGGTAGCTAGGGATGAGTGGCTAGGGATTAGGTTTCCGATACGAGAAAACCATTAGTCTCAAACCTCCGCGGCGCTTCTGATTTTTATGCGCCGCACCACCATTTCGCATTTCGCATTTCTCATTTCTAATTTCTCATTCAAGCAGAGCTTTCATTCGCAATCAAGGAACACTCCGCCCCATGGGCTAATCCTGAACCTTGAAAGCGGGGATGAGTAGCTAGGGATGAGTGGCTAGGGATTAGGGGTGCCGAGTGACTAGTGACTTGTAACTTGTAACTTGTAACTTGTAATTTGAATACTACCTTCGGGCATCGCCCATCTTTATTTGCGGCGAAGCCGCCACCACAACCCTGAACCTTGAACCTTGAACCCACGACTTTCCATTCGAAAATCCATGATCTCGGAGGTGTTACCATGGAAATCACGATCAATTACAGTGATATGAAATTTTACGACGAAAATTACGAAAAGCTGATCCATACCGTCCTCACCAAGGGCGCAGAGCTGCAGAAGGTGCCGGAAGAGGCAGAGATCAGCGTCCTCATCTGTGATGCGGATACCATCCATGAGCTGAATCGCGACTACCGCAATGTCGATGCGCCGACCGATGTCCTCTCCTTTGCGCTGAATGAAGGGGAGGAGGACATTCCGGAGGAAGAAACAGAGCTGGGAGACATTGTTATCAATCTGGATCGCGCCATCCAGCAGGCCAAAGAATTCGGACACAGCACGGAACGCGAAGTGGCTTACCTCTCCGTTCACGGCTTCCTTCACATTCTTGGCTATGACCATTATGACCCCGAAGAAAAGAAAGCCATGCGAAAGGCAGAAGAAGATATCCTCTCCGCCTGCGGCATCACCCGCATGATGACCGAAGGGGAGATCGAAAGGGAAGAAGCGGGAATGAGTGACTAGTGACTGGGGACTAGATCAAGAGACTAGAAGATATCAGACTCCCGTATCGTCATTTCGAGCGAAGCGAGAAATCTTTGTCATTCGCGGTTCGGCGAACAATGTTGGGAAACCCCAAACGGGAAACCTGCTATCAAGAGACCTTCGGGCATCGCCCTATGTATACTCTGCGGCGCCTCCATATTTTTATGCGCCGCACCACCATTTCGCATTTTTCATTTCTAATTTCTCATTCAATTGAAGCTTTCAAGCGTAATCAAGGGGCAGCACGCCCCGTGGTCTAATCCTGAACCCTGCCATCTTTATTTAGGAGACTCTATGAATAACGAAACCAAATTTCACTCCGGCTTTGTCGCTCTTGTCGGGCGGCCGAATGTCGGTAAATCCACACTTATGAATGCCCTTCTGGGGGAAAAGATTTCCATCGTGTCTGCTCACGCACAGACGACCAGAAATAAGATCACCGGCGTATGGAACGGCGAGAATTCCCAGGTGGTCTTTCTGGACACCCCCGGCATGCACAAGCCGCAGAGCAAGCTCGGCGAAGTGATCCGTCAGAATACCATGGACGCTTTGGACGAGGTCGACCTCATCGTCTTCCTCTGCGCCGTGAACGATCCCTTGGGCGCAGGCGACCGCTACATCATTTCCCTCCTGAAGGATCGCAAGGTGCCGGTCATCCTTGCGCTGTCGAAAACGGACCTGATCTCCAAGGACGAGCTCTTGAAGAAGCTCGTGCAGTACGATAAGATCTACAAGTTTGCCGAGATCGTCCCGCTCTCTGCCAAAACGGGAGAGAATCTGGACGTCCTCATGAAGATGGTGGAAAAGTACCTGCCCGAAGGCCCGAAGTACTTCCCTGATGACATGGTGACCGACCAGCCGGAGAGAAACATCGTGCAGGAGATCGTCCGTGAAAAGCTCCTGACGCGCACACGCGATGAAGTGCCGCACGCCATCGGAGTCTTCACAGAAGAATTCCATGAACGTGAAAATGGCAAGGTCTACATCCGCTGCACGATCTACGTCGAACGTGATTCGCAGAAACGCATCATCATCGGCAAGAAAGGCACCGTCCTCAAAGAAGCAGGACAGGAAGCCCGCGAAGAGATTCAAAGTCTCATCGGCGCTCCCGTCTTCCTCGACCTCTGGGTCAAGGTCAGCAAGGACTGGAAGAACAAGGACTATATCCTAAGAGAGCTTGGGTACAAGGAGCACAGGTAGCAGCTGGTGACTAGTGACTGGTGACTGGTGACTAGTGACTAGTGACTAGTGGCTAGGAGACTAGGAGACATCAGACTCTCGTATCGTCATTTCGAGCGAAGCGAGAAATCTTTCTTGCAGACCGCTAAACGAAGGATGTGTGAAAGCAGAAATACGTAGCACCAAGGCGTCGTTTTCCTGCCGTTACCTATGTGATACTGATCGCAGTGCAAGAAAGATCCCTCGGCTGCGCTCGGGATGACGACGGCGCGAAGCACTATAAAAATTTCGTGTCGCTTCCATATTTTTACGCGTCGCACCACCATTCCTCATTCAAGCAAAGCTTTCATTCAGGGGCAAGGGGCACCATGCCCTATGGGCTATCATAATACATACTCAAAAAACGCTAAGGAGACAATCGAATGCATATTTTTTTGACGAACGATGATGGATATGAAGCACCGGGCATTGTCGCCATGGCGAAGAAGCTGGTGGCGCTCGGGCGCGTGACGGTGATCGCGCCAGATAAGGGACGGAGCTCCTGCTCCTCCTCCCTGTCGCTGCAGACATATCTGCGCCTGTGGTACAAGGAAAGCTATGGGGAGAACATCACTGTACTCGCCTGCAGCGGGACGACGGCGGACTGTGCGAAGCTCGCACTCTGCCACTGGCTCAAGAGCGATATGCCGGATCTCATCGTCTCTGGGATCAACAATGGCTACAATACAGGAAGCGACTGCATTTACAGCGGGACCGTCGGCGGTGCGCTCGAGGGCATCTTCGCCGGGATACCGTCTATCGCGCTCTCTGCGGAGACGACAAAGGAGGAGGCTTTTTTAGAAAAGGCATCAGACTTTGCCTTGGATGTCGTGAAGCGATATTTCATCGAGAAAAACTATCGCGGCATCCTGAATCTCAATATGCCCAAGCCTGCAAAGCATCTCTCCTTCGCGCAGCTCAAGGTGAAACGCCTCGGCCTGCAGCACTATGACAATGCGATCCGGGAAATGAGAGATCCGTCCGGTCATCTGGGCTTCTGGCTCTCCGGCAAGGCGCTCTCCTGCGAAGATCCGGAGACAGATGTATACTGGGCGCACCGCGGCTATCCGACCTTGACGCCGATTACTTGGGATCAGACGGATGCGGGGAAGATGGATGAGGCCATGAAAATCGTGCCCGAGGCTGAGGCTTCGCGAGTGGATGGAGACTAGGAGACTAGGAGACATCGGGCGCCCGTATCGTCATTTCGAGCGGAGCGAGAAATCTTTTTCATTCGCGGCTTAGTGGTCGATGTGTGGAGCCCCAAACGGGAAGCCTGCCATCAAGAGACCTTCGGGCATTGCCGTCATCTATACTCTACGGTGCTTCTATATTTTTATGTGCCGCACCACCATTTCGCATTTCTCATTCAAGTGAGGCTTTCAATCGTAATCAAGGGGCAGTACGCTCCAAGGGCTAACCCTACACCTTTCTCAAAGAGCCAGCATGTGTATTGCAGGCTCTTGATTTTTTTCAATTGACAGAAGACCCCAGGGGGGTGTAGTCTATGGGTGACTGGTGACTGGTGACTGGTGACTGGTGACTGGTGACTGGAGTGACTTAAACCGCCTTTGGGCATCGCTCCGTATATTTGCGGCGAAGCCGCCACTACACCCCTGAACCCTGAACCCAACAAATTGAACCATTCTCACTTTATTTCGAAAGGATATTTGTCATGACTGAAAAAATAACGACCACATCCTGCGAGTGCTGTCGTCACACGGAGCGGACGGAGCGGGAAAGAAAACGGCTGATGACGCGGCTTAAGACCATGGAGGGACAGATCCGCGGGATCGAGAGGCTGGTAGAGAATGATGCCTACTGCCCCGACATCGTGATGCAGGTCTCTGCCGTGTCAAATGCGCTGAACAGCTTCAACAAGCTCCTTCTTGCGGCCCATATCCGCGGCTGCGTTGCCGAAGATATTCGTGAAGGCAAGGAGGATAAAGTCGATGAGCTCTGCGCGATGCTGGAGAAATTGATGAAGTAGAAAGGAGCGGCGTCATTTCGCGTGAAGTGAGAGGAAGCCGGACTTTGCGCAAACCAATGGCAGACCGATTTCTGGTGATTCCTTTCATAGGAAGAAGCAGAATAGTTGACTTGGATTTTTAGAAAGGGTGATGGGAAAGGAAAGGGAGAGCGCAGCCGAGGCTCTCGCTGCTCCTTTCCCGCAAGACCTATTGGATCTGCCGACCCGTGTGCTGACCGCTTTCCCGGATCGTGGCGCTGACAGGGTGTGGCAGCTTGGAGGTGAATCGTGGATCACGAAACAAATAAAAAACAGTATCTGGTGACCGGCATGACGTGTGCGGCGTGTCAGGGTCATGTGGAGCGGGCGGTGAAAAAAGTGCCCGGCGTTTCCAAGGTCTCCGTGGCTCTTTTGACGAATTCAATGATCGTCGAGGGGACGGCCGGAGAGGACGATGTGGTGCGTGCGGTGGAGAAGGCAGGCTATGGAGCTTCGCCCATGGGAGATACGAGGGCGGAAGGCAGTCCGCTGATCTCTGCCGAAGAGGAAGCACTGAAGGATCGCGAGACGCCGCGGCTGATGAAGCGTCTCATCTGGTCCGTCCTTTTTCTAGTGCTTCTCATGTACATCACGATGGGGCATAATATGCTTTCCTGGCCGGTGCCGGCATTTCTGGATCACAACCATCTGGGACTGGCGCTTTCGCAGATGCTGCTCGCGCTCTTTGTGCTGGGGATCAATCGTGACTTTTTCATTTCCGGCATCCGCTCGCTCTCGCAGGGCGCGCCGAATATGGATGTGCTGGTCGCGATGGGATCGGGGATCTCCTTCCTCTGGTCACTCTACATCTTCTACCGAATGACATGGCTCATCACAAATGATGTGTCGAACATGAATATCATGCCGCTCTACCATGATCAGCTCTATTTCGAGTCTGCTGCGATGATCCCCGCACTCATCACCGTGGGCAAGCTTCTGGAGGCTCTTTCAAAGGGGCGCACGACGGATGCGCTGAAGTCGCTCATGAGGATGGCGCCGAAGGAGGCGCTGCTCCTCCGAAACGGAGAGGAGATCCGTCTCCCGGTGAGCGAGGTCAGAGTGGGGGACATCTTTCTGGTGAAGCCGGGCGAAGCGGTCCCTGTCGATGGAGAGATCCTGTCGGGGACGGCAGCGCTTGATGAGGCGGCGCTGACGGGCGAGTCGGTGCCGGTCGACAAGGGGGTCGGCGATGCCGTGCGCGCGGCCTCGATCAATACGAATGGATACATCCAGGCGAAAGCGACGCGTGTGGGTGAGGATACGTCCTTTGCGCAGATCATCCGCATGGTGAGTGAGGCGGCTGCGACGAAAGCACCGATCGCCCGTATGGCAGACAAGGTCTCCGCCGTCTTTGTGCCTGCGGTCATTGGCATCGCTGCTCTCGTCTTCGCGGCGCATCTGGTACTGGGAAGCAGCGCGCAGGAGGCCCTGACCTATGCCATCACCGTCCTCGTGATCTCCTGCCCCTGTGCGCTGGGGCTTGCCACGCCGGTCGCGATCATGGTGGGAAATGGTCTGGGCGCGAAGAATGGCATCCTTTTCAAGACGAGTGAAGCGATGGAAATGACGGGGCGTATAGAGATCGCGGCGCTCGATAAGACAGGGACGCTCACCGAGGGCGCGCCCCGCGTGACAGACATCGTACCCAGGGACGGTGTTTCGGAGGAGGAGCTTCTTCAGGCAGCGTATGCGCTGGAACGGAGATCGGAGCATCCGCTCGCACGCGCCATCGCCGATCTTGCGGAAGAGAGGGGAATCAAAGCAGAAGAGATCACGGATCTTCTCATCCTTCCGGGAAAGGGTCTCACAGGCAAAGAGCAGGGGAAAACGCTCTTTGGCGGTTCCTTTGCCTACATCACGTCTCTGACAGATACTGCTTCTCTTCGCGCCCGTGCGGACGCACTCTCCGAAGAAGGGAAGACACCGCTTCTTTTTATGAAGGACGGTATGCTTCTCGGTCTCATCGCTGTCGCAGATGTTCTCCGGAAGGATTCGGCCAAGGCCGTGCAGGAGCTGCACGCGATGGGCATCGAGGTCGTCATGCTGACGGGGGACAATGAAAAGACGGCTCGTGCCATCGGAGAGGCAGCCGGCGTCGATACCATCCTATCGGGGGTCCTCCCGGAAGGGAAGGAAGCGGCTGTCAGGAAGCTGGCAGAGCGCGGGCATATCCTCATGATCGGCGACGGCATCAATGACGCGCCTGCTCTCACACGTGCCGACGTCGGTATGGCGATCGGACACGGGACTGACGTCGCGATCGACTCCGCCGATGTGGTACTCATGAATTCGCGCCTGACGGACGCGACGGCAGCCATCCGTCTTTCAAGAAAGACACTGCGAAATATCCACGAGAATCTCTTCTGGGCTTTCGCCTACAATGCGCTTTTGATCCCCATGGCAGCGGGGCTGTATCCGGGGATCTCCTTAGAGCCCATGTGGGCGGCGGCAGCAATGTCGCTTTCCAGTCTCAGCGTGTGTCTGAATGCGCTCCGTCTTGGCCGCGTGAACATCCATGATGCATCTCATGACAAGCCTCTCAGGCATCGCGTGGGCGCCAAGGAAAAAGAAGTCACTCCCATGAAGGAGGAAAGCCCCGGCTGCGCCATCATCCATGTCGAGGGCATGATGTGTGAGAACTGCGAAGCGCATGTGAAGAAAGCATTGGAGACTCTCCCCTCCGTTACCTGTCTGAAAGCCGATACAAAGACAGGGAAGGCGACCATCAGCTACACCATGCTGCCCCGGGAAGCCGACCTCAGGAAGGTTCTGGAAGCAGCAGACTATACATATAGATCGATTCAATTTCCAAAGGAGGAAAACGAAATGAAAGAAACAGTCAAAATCGAAGGCATGATGTGCGGTCACTGCGAAAAGGCGGTGAAGGCAGCACTGGAAGCACTGGACGGCGTGGAAAAGGCAGAAGTCTCTCACGAGAAGGGCACGGCGATCCTGACACTTTCCAAAGAAATCCCCGACGCAGACATCCGGAAAGTGGTCGAAGATAAGGACTATACGTTTGAAGGCATTGAAAAGTAAGAAGGGGGGCAGGGGTAGCCCTTGGGGCGTGGCGCCCCTTGATTACGATTGAAATCCTCGCTTGAATGAGAAATTAGAAATGAGAAATGCGAAATGGTGGAGCGGCGCATAAAATTAGAAGCGCCGCCGAGTATATAATGGCGATGCCCGAAGGGCTCTTGATAGCGAGTTTCCCATTGGGGCTTTCCTATCATCGTCCGTTTGACTGCAAAGGGAAAAGATTTCTCGCTGACGCTCGAAATGACGATATGAGTGTTTCCCTAGTCTCCCATCTCATTTTGCATTGCTAATTCAATTTGACGGCATGTCGATAGGTATGCTACAATACATACTATCGATATGCCGGAGTGGCGGAATGGCAGACGCACCAGACTCAAAATCTGGCGATGGCGACATCGTGCGGGTTCAAGTCCCGCCTCCGGCACCAAATGATCCGAACCTTTCTGGAAGAAGGGTTCGGATTTTTTGTTTGGAATAGGTGCAATGGTTAGCCCATGGGCGTACTGCCCATTGATGGTGAGTGAAAGCTCTGATCGAATGAGAAATTAGAAATGAGAAATGCGAAATGGTGGTGCGGCGCTTTTCGTCATCCTGAGCGGAGAAAAAAGCTGTATGTTAGGGAAACGCTTATCTGAATAATGGCAGCTGAGTCGAAGGATCTAAGCGCCACGAATATATGGGGCGATGCCAGAAAGTGGCATTTAGTCACCAGTCACCAGTCACTAGCTACTAATCCCTGCCAACCATTTTTCTGAAAGGATCTTATCATGGACATCTTATCCATCGGAGAAATACTGATCGACCTCACGCAGACCGGGGTGAATGCAAAGGGCGTGCCGCTCTATGCGGCAAATCCGGGCGGCGCGCCGGCGAATCTGTCTGTAGCGGCATCTCGGCTCGGGGCGAGGACGGCCTTCATCGGCAAGGTCGGGGATGATGCCTTCGGGCGTTACCTGACGGACGTTCTCAAAAAGGATGGCGTCGACGTGTCTGCGCTTGCCGTCGATGCCATGCACCCGACGAGCCTTGCCGTCGTCTCTGTCGATGCAAACGGGGAACGGAGCTTCACGTTTTATCGGAGATCCCATGCGGATACCATGCTTATGGAGGAGGAGATCCAGGATTTTCTCCTGAAACAGGCACACATGGTGCATTTCGGCTCGGTGTCTCTGACGGCGGAGCCGGCCCGCGGCAGTGTGCTCTCTGCCATCCGCCGCGCAAGATCCTATGGCGCGGTCATCACCTATGATCCGAACTACCGCGCCCGTCTCTGGGATGATCCGCGGGAGGCGATCATCGTGATGCGCCAGCCGCTGTCGCTCGTGGATATTCTCAAGGTGTCCGAAGAAGAGCTTCCGCTCCTTTCTGGTTCGGAGGAATGGGAGGAAGGGAGCCGGCGCCTGATGGAGAAGGGCATTTCCCTCATCCTTGTGACGCTCGGAGAGGCAGGCTGCTTCTACCGGCTCGGGCATTTGACCGGCCGCGTCCACGGCTTCCCTGCGAAAGTCGTCGATACGAATGGGGCGGGAGACACGTTCTTCGGTGCGGCCCTTTCCAAGCTTTGCCGTGAAGAGCTCAGCCGTCTTTCGCAGGAGCGCTTGGAAGACATCCTTACCTTTGCAAACCGTGCGGCCAGCCTTTCGACGACCAGAGCCGGCGCGATCCCTGCGATGCCTCGACTGAGAGAATTGGAGTGACTAGTGACTGGGGACTAGTAGCTAGGGATTAGGAGTGACTGGGACTAGTGACTAGGGATTGGGGATTAGGAGTCTCGAGCGACTGCTGATGCTCTCGTATCGTCATTTCGAGCGAAGCGAGAAATCTTTGTCATTCGCGGTCAGGCAGTCGATGTTTGGAAAGCTCAAAAGGGAAACCTGTTCTCAAAGAAACCTTCGGGCATTGCCACTATTGATACTCCGCGGCGCTTCTGATTTTTATGTGCCGCACCATCCCCGTTGAACCCCTTGAATCCTTTCCCCATATCATTTGACACGTATCTTTCCCCTTTCTATAATGAAAGACATGCGGCAGAATATCTGCCGACGATCTATGGAAACGCTGATTCAATCTGACAACGATTTCATCAGTGTTTCCCTACAAGGAGCTGATCATAATGGATATAAAGAAAACAGTCGAAGCCGAGGAGAGCTTTCTCATTTCTCTTCGTCGTCATTTCCATGAAAATCCGGAGCTGTCGCAGCAGGAATGGAAGACCATGGACTTCATCGAAGAAACACTCCATGGCTGGGGGATCTCTACGGTCCGTGTACCGCGAGGCGGTATCTTTGGCATGATCGACAGCGGGAAGGAGGGCTGGACGGTCCTGATGCGAGCAGATATCGATGCGCTGCCGATCGAAGAGAACCCGAAGAATCTTGCATGCGAAAAGGTGTGCCTCTCGAAGAATCACGGTGTCTCTCATGCCTGCGGGCATGACGGACACATGGCGATGCTCCTCACCGCGGCGAAGATCCTTGCAGCACACAAGGACGAATGGGAAGGCAAGGTACTTCTCATGTTCGAAGAAGCAGAGGAAATGGGAGAGCGTGGTGTCGCTCATCTGCTGTCTTATCTCGATGAGAAGAAGATCCACGTGGATGCCTGCTATGGTACGCATATGATGTACTGCCTGCCTGCGGGCAAGGTCGCGGTCATGTATGATGGTGTACTGGCAGGTGCCTTCTTCTACCGTGTAAAGATCCATGGCAAGAGCGGACATGGATCCATGCCGAGCCTTGCCGTCAGCCCGATCGACTGCTTCCATACTTTCTACATGGCGCTTCAGTCTTACCGCATGCGGAAGGTCAGTCCGAGAAACTGTCTCACCTATTCCTTCGGCATGGTGCAGGCGGGTGACACGCCGAATGTCATCCCTGACGAGCTCACTTTCGCCGGTACAGCGCGCTGCTTTGTGAATGAAGACGGGCTTTCCTTCCGTGAGGATTTCTGGAAGCTGCTCAAGGACATCTGCGACAACTACGGCTGCACGGCAGAGATCATGGAAGACCAGTACTTCCCTGTCACGGCCAATAATAAAGAGTGTGTAGACCTTGCGCGGAAAGCCATCGCCGAGCGCGTGGGCGATGTCATGGAAGACGCCGATCCATGGATGGCTTCGGAGACCTTTGCCATCACCGAGTCCACCTACCCGGGCCTCTTTACCTTCACCGGCGTGAAAAATGAAGCGCTGGGCACCGGGGCGAACCACCATACGCCGGAATTTGATATCGATGAGAGCGGCCTCAAGGTCGGCGTCGAAGCGGCACTCGCCTATGTCCTCGCCATGCTTGAAGAGAAACCGGAGATCAAGTCCTTCCATAAGGAGGATCTGAAGCTCATGCTGGAGAGAGCGGAATAGTGACCGCTTCCAAAGATCCTGAAGATCCTCTGGAAAATCACGGCGCACGGTACTGCGCCTTCCCTATAGGACACAGTCACTATCCTCGGAGTCCCCTATGAAGAATATAAGCAAACTTCTTTTCCTTGCGATCCTCACCGCGTTTGCCCTCTGGCGGACACAAAGCCATGATGATGCTATGACACTGGTGACGGCGGGCATGGTGACACTCTGCTTCGTCCTTTCTGCGTGGCATGTGTGGAGAAATCGGAAATAAAAAGAGCCTTCGGGCTTTTTTTTATGGAGATAAGGAGGCTGTGAGAAGTCAGAGGTCTGAAGTCGCAACAAAGTCTTTGGGCTAAAGTCTTCGACTCCCCCAGTCTCCCTGCCTTTAAGAGATTTGTCTCTTTTTGAGAACGCCAAAGAAGATACCTACGATATGAGCTGACCTTGAACCTGTAACCTTGAACCTTTATACTAAAGCCATAGAGACGAAATAGATATAACCATTTCCCAAAGGAGATTTTCATGGCAGTCAGAAGAAAAAGAGCAACGAAAAAGAGCAATGGACATCCATTTCTGGTCCTTCTCTTCTTTATCGGTCTCGTGGTGGGCTCTGCATATATGACAGACCGGATGACGAACGCACCGACGGCGGACAATGCGGAACAAGTGACGGCGATCCGTCATATTTTCAATGACAAGGAAATGCAGGGGCTCGTCCCAAAGGAAGACCAGGGGACGCCCGAGAGCGTGAAAGAAAAGATCAAGGATATCATCAATAAAACCGTCGTCGTTGAAGCCAAAGCGGACGATGAGGATACGCCGAAGGCCGTCGAAGTCACGAAAGCCGACGGAAAGACAGAGCGTATGAAAGAGGATGAGGCGAGAGAGACAGAGCCGACGAAGGAGGTCTTCAGCATCAGCCATGTCGTTTCCAAGATCATAGGCAAAGAAGAGCCGAAGACGGAAACACCGAAAGAAACGGTCGTGGCTTCCGCTTCTTCCGCAAGGACAGAGAGCGCAGACTCTCGTGAGAGGAAATCTGCGCCGGCTCCTTCCTCCGTAAAGAAGACGGAGCCCGCAAAAGCAGCAACTGCAAAGTCCGGCAAGAGTGAAGCCCGTGCGAATGGCAGCTCCGAAAAAGCATTGCCGGCCAAAGCGGCATCCATCTTGCCGCCGAAAGAAAACGCCGGCGGGCAAGTGACCGGCCGCCTTGCCATCGTCATCGATGATGCGGGGCGCGATCTGGATTCCCAGCACATCTATGAACAGATGGGCATCCCGCTCACGCTGGCCGTCATGCCGGATCAGGTGCATACCAGAGATGCCGCACTCTCGTGGCGCGCGCACGGACTTCCCGTGATTCTCCATCAGCCCATGGAGTCAGTCTCTGGCATCGGCATGGAGCCGAAGGTCATCTTGACGTCCATGAGCGATGCGGCCATCCGGCAGATGCTGAGGGACTCGCTTTCGCAGCTGCCGGAAGCCATCGGCATCAATAACCATCAGGGATCGAAGGCTACCATCGACGCAAGGACCATGGATATCGTCATGAATGAGCTCCACCATCGCGGGCTCTTCTTCTTCGACAGCCACACAAACAGCACGACGGCTGCGGACAAGGCTGCGAAGACATACGGTGTGCCCTACGTGAGAAATGATCTCTTCGTCGATAATTCGGCCTCCGTCTCTGACATCTGTGCGATGATCCAGGAGGGCGCCGATCGCGCGAAGAAAAAGGGCACGTATATCATCATCGGTCACTGCCGTCCGCACACCGCCGAAGCCTTCCGCCAGATGGTACCGAAGCTCAAGGCACAGGGGATCGAGTTCGTGTATCTGTCGTCGTTAAAAACGTGACTGGTAGCTAGTGACTAGTGACTAGTGATTAGGGCGGCTCGTGCTAAGGAAATCGTTAGCGACGCCGCGTCTTGCTTCCTCCTTCGAGTAATGCTTTTAAGTTAAGCGGCAGAACATTCTTGGCTCCCCATCGGGGGAGCTGCCCGAAGGGCTTGGGCAAGCGAACTTGATTTTTAGAAGCAAAGCGACGCGAAAATCAAGTGAGACGCCATTTTGAGCGCAGTGAGATGGGACATGCCAGCGGTCAGCAGACCGATTGCGCTACCGTTTTTCTTTTATCGTCATCCCGAGCGTAGCCGAGGGATCTTTGTCACTGGCGGCGAAACAGATGGTGTCACTCATCGGAAATGGGAAACTTGTTATCCGCAGGCCTTCGGGCTTCGGCCCCTTAAAAAAGCCGTCACTTCCCCGACTTCCCCGTTGAACACCAAAACTATTTTCTATGCAAAGGAGCAACCTACCCATGTCAGATACACGAAATCTCGTCCTTATTTCCGGCGGCACGTCCGGCATCGGGCTGGCGGCGGCGAAGATACTTTCTCGTGATGGCTATGAACCGATCCTTCTCGGGCGAGACGAAGAGCGTGGCCGCGCCACCCTAAGGGCAGTCTCCGGCTCTCATTTCATCCGCTGCGATGTGACGAAGACGGAGGAGTGTAATGCGGCCGCAGAGGCTGCTTCTCGTCTTGGGAAGATCCATGGTCTGGTGCTGTCCGCTGGTATCTATGGAGAGCAGCTTCTGGAAAATACGACGGACGCAGACATCGAGGAGTTCTTCTCCGTGAATGTATTCGGCGCGATGAAGCTCGCCCGTGCGGTGATTCCCCGGATGCGCGGCGCAAAGGGGAGCATCGTCTCCGTGGCCTCGGATGCCGCACTTGAGGGCAATGTGCAGTGCAGCCTTTACAGTGCGACCAAGGGGGCGCTCACTGCGTTCACACGCTCGCTGGCCTTGGAGCTTGCTGTCGATGAGATCCGCGCGAATGTCGTCTGCCCGGGGGATGTCGATACGCCGCTGCTTGAGAGGCAGCTGGCAGTCTATGGCGGCAGCCGAGAGGAAATGGCAGAGTGGTATCCCCTGGGCCGCATTGCGAAAGCATCTGAGGTGGGCGAAGTGATCGCATTTCTGATCTCCGAGAGGTCTTCCTTCATGACAGGGGCGGTGATCCCTGTCGATGGCGGACTGACAGACTGGTGACTTGTGGCTAGTGACTAGTGACTGGGGACTAGGAGACATCAGACTACCATATCGTCATTTCGAGCGAAGCGAGAAATCTTTCTTGCAGACCGCTAAACGAAGAATGTGTGAAAGCAGAAATACGTAGCACCAAGGCGTTGTTTCCGTACCGGTGTCTATGTGATACTGACAGTAGTGCAAGAAAGACTCTCGGTTGCGCTTCCGATGATGACGGCGCGAAGCGCTATTAAAATTCTGCGGCGCTTCATTATTTTTGCGTCGCACCACCATTTCTCATTTCACATTTCTAATTTCTCATTCGAGCAAAGCTTTCATCCATAATCAAAGGACGCCCCGCCCAAGGGCTAACCCCGAACCTTCCTACTACCCACTCCCAAAGAAATACGTTATAATAAATATAGCTTGATTCTTGTAAATTAAACCAGAAAATCCGGGAAGGCCGGAGAAGGAGGGACTTATGAGTGAAGAAATGGAAAAGACACCGGTTGTCCGTCAAGAGAATGCTCCTGTCGTGAAGGAATCGCAGCTGCCGGCAGAGAAGAAAGCCGCTGAAGTACCGGCAGTCGCCCGAGCAAAGGAAGAAGCCCATGTCGACTCTCCGGAAGCTGATGTAGAGATCCGTATCATTGATAACCGGGATGAAGAAGCCGAGAGCCTCATCCGCTGGGCGGCAGGACGCGCCGGCGTGATCGTGGCGGCTCCTGTCCTCGGGACGGTCGCTCTGGTCGCTAATGAAGTCTACATGATCGCGAAGGTCGCAAAGGTGTATGATGTCGAAGTGAACCAGACCGCGATCCTTTCCTTCATCGGTTCGCTTGGCGGGACGGTCATCGGCACGACGCTTGCGACACTGATCCCGATCTCCATCATGCAGATCCCGATCGGCGTCACCGTCACCTATGGCGTCGGCAAGGCCGCGCAGCGCTGGATCAAAGACGGCATGCCGGACGATACCCGCCCGTACCGCGCTGTTTTTGAAGAAGAAAAGGCGCTGGCAGCGTCTGAAGAAAAGGAACTCGAAGAAAATCCGAAGAAAGACGAACCGCTCGGAGATGAGAAGAAGGATTTCACCAAGGAATTGAAAAAGAATTGGGAGGACGTGTACCCGGAAAAGGCACATGCCAAGATGAATGAACTGGCTGATCAGCTTTCGGAATCCGTCACGGTGCTTGGCGATAAATTCCTCTCTGCCTTGAAAAAAGTCGGCGTGACCGATGAACAGATCGAGAAGGCGAAGTACACCGCGCTCGGTGCTTCGGAGATCGCACAGGAAACGGCAGAAAAGGCCGCCAAGGATCTGCAGGCTATCGCGCGCATCAAGTCGAGAGAATTCAAGAAGGATGCGGCGAAGAAGGCGGAGGACGTGAAAGCGCAGGCCAAGGACCAGATGGAAGTGCTCCAGCAGAAGCGGGAAGAGATGAAGCGCCAGTCCGAAGTCCAGTCCCAGCAGATGAAGCTCAAGTCCGAAAAACTGAAAGCGCAGGCACGCGTCCAGATGCAGGAAGCGAAGATTCAGGCGAACAAGCTGAAGATCCAGGCCGAAGAATTCAGAAAGCAGGCGGAAGAGCAGGCAGAAATGGCGAAAGCCTCTGCTCAGGAATTTTCTGAAAAAGTAAAAACGCAGGCGGCAGAATACAAAGAAGCCGCCCAGGCCAGGGCCGCAGAAGCGAAAGAAAGCCTCAAGCAGACCGCCAGCGAATACAAGGCCAAGATCGAAGAACGCGCAGCCAAGAAGCAGGCAGAAGCCAAGAAAGAAGGAAATCCCGGTGAAAATCCTGGAACAGCTGAAGAAACTGGTGACACCGCTCAGGAAGCTCCTAAAAAAGACTGAGCCGGCGTCTTCGGTAGACGGACTTCATAAAGAGGAGATCGGCGGCGTCCTGCGCCGCGAGATCTCACCTTGGGCGCGCCGCCGCATCCGCCACCGCCGTGCGAATCACCCGTGGGTGAGAGGACGGCGCGCGAAGTTCTCCTTTTTTGAATGAAAAGGTTCGGGGTGCAGGTTGATGGGTTCACGGTTGAAAGCAGGGATGAGTGACTAGTGACTAGGAGACTCTCGTATCGTCATTTCGAGCGAAAGCGAGAAATCTTTGTCATTTGCGGTTAGGTGGGCAATGATTAGAAAGATCAAAACTGGAAACCTGCTATCCGCAGACTTTCGGGCATTGCTCTATTTATACTCTGCGGCGCTTAGATCCTTCGACTCAGCTGCCATTATTCAGATAATTGTTTCTCTAACATACAGCTTTTTTCTCCGCTCAGGATGACGAAAAGCGCCGCACCACCCCCTTTGAACCCGTAGAACCCACAGAACCCGCTGAACCTCTTTCGTACGCAATCAAAGGGCAACACGCCCGAGGGGCTAACCCTGAACTCTGAAGTTTGAAAGCAGGGATAAGCGGCTAGGGATTAGAAGCAAGCAGTGATTGAAGTAGCGCATTTAGCACGTTGACTGTTCTGCAAGGAAAATCTGCAGGCTTCGCTCGAGATGACGATACGCGCGAAGCGCTACCAAACTTCGCGGCGCTTTCCTGTTTTTATGCGCCGCACCGCCCCTGTTGAATCCGTTGAACCTGTTGAACCCATAGAACCTGCTCCCCTCTTTCGCCTGCAGTCAATGGGGTGCCGCGCCGGGGATAACCCTGAACCCTGAAGTTTGAAAGCAGGGATAAGTGGCTAGGGATTAGACGGCTCAAGTGACTAGTGACTGGTGACTTGAATACCACTTTAGGGCATCGCCTATATATATTTGCGGCGAAGCCGCCACCTTCATTCCTCATTCCTAATTCCTCATTCGAGCAGAACTTTCATCCACAATCAAAGGGCAGTACCCCACGGGCTAACCCCAAAACTCCCTCTTGACTTGCCTTTCCAATCAGCCTATAATAACAAAAGTTATGTAAAGGCAAGGATGAAGACGTTTCGCATGGACCTCATGCACAGAGAGCTTTCCGATGGTGGGAGGAGAGCGTTGGGGCTGCGGATGGATCACTTCAGAGCTGCGGGGAAGAAAAGCCCCGACGGGACATCGTTAATTGTACCGAGTGGCCACAAGGTCATGAGGGTGGTACCACGGGAAATCAATTCTCGCCCCTTATCGGGCGGGAATTTTTTATTTTGGTCATTTGTATGACCCCAGGAGGAAATTCGTCATGGACTACAGCAAGACCCTGCACTTACCGGAAACTGAATTCCCGATGCGCGGCAACCTTCCGAAAAAGGAACCGGGCTTCGTAGAATTCTGGCAGCAGAATCATTTGTATGAAAAGAGAATCGAAAAGAGAAAAAAGGAAGGCGCACCGACCTTCGTACTGCACGATGGCCCGCCTTATGCAAACGGCAAGATCCACATCGGTCATGCGCTGAATAAGACACTGAAGGATATCATCGTCAGATACCACCACATGGCTGGCAATGAAGCCATCTATGTACCGGGCTGGGATACCCATGGTCTGCCGATCGAATACGCCGTACTCAAGGACTCCGGCGAAGATCGCGCGAACATGACCCCGCTGGAACTCCGCAAGAAGTGTCTCGCTTACGCGAAGAAATGGATCGAGATCCAGAAGGAAGACTTCATCCGTATGGGCGTTGTCGGCGATTTCGCACATCGCTATGTCACCTTCGACCCGCATCTGGAAGCGAAGGAACTGGAAGTTTTCGGCGAAATGGCGAACAAGGGCTACATCTACAAGGGCAAGAAGGCTGTTTACTGGTGCACCCACTGTGAGACAGCACTGGCCGAAGCAGAGATCGAATACAAGGACAGAAAGTCTCCGTCCATCTATGTCAAATACCCGATGATCGACGTCCATGGCCTCCAGCCGGAAGGCGTAGATCCGAGCAAGGTCTTTGCCGTCATCTGGACCACCACCCCGTGGACCATCCCGGCTTCCTGCTACATCAGCGTGAATCCGAAATTCACCTATGTCTGGGTACACAACAAGGCTGCTGATGAATACTATCTCATGAATAAGGAGCTCGCTCCGGCATCCCTTTCCGACTGCAAAGTCGAAGACTATGAATTTGTCGGCCGTGAAATGCTGGGCTCTGAACTTGACCTTGCGAAATTCGAACACCCGCTGGCTCATTTCGCTCCGGAAACCTACGGCGACCGCACCATCTATGTTCTGGAAGGCAACCATGTCACGCTGGATGCCGGCACCGGTTGCGTTCATACCGCACCGGGACACGGCGTCGACGACTTTGAAGTCTACAAGACCTATGAAAATGCCGGCAAGCTCCACCAGCCGATCGTCTGCCCGGTCGATGAAAAAGGCCACATGACGGCAGAAGCCGGCGAATTCCTCGTCGGTAAGACCATCTGGGAAGCGGAAGGCCCGGTGATCTCCACCCTCGCGCATGAAGGCAGACTCCTCGGCAAGAAATCCCTGCACCATCAGTACGCGCACTGCTGGCGCTGCAAGCAGCCGGTCATCTACAGAGCGACCGATCAGTGGTTCGCTTCCATCAATGATTTCCGCGACAAGGCGCTGAAAGCCGTCGATGACACCCGTTTCATCCCATCCTGGGGCCATGACCGTCTCTACAACATGATCCGTGATCGTCAGGACTGGTGTATCTCCCGCCAGCGCTCTTGGGGCGTTCCGATCCCGGCTTTCTACTGCGATGACTGCGGCAAGTGGATCATCACGCCGGAAACCATGAAGAAGGTCGAAGAGATCGTCGAAAAAGAGGGCACCGATGCATGGTGGGCGCATTCCGCAGAAGAACTTCTGCCGGAAGGATTCAAATGCCCGCACTGCGGCGGCACACATTTCCATAAAGAAAAAGACATCATGGACGTATGGTTCGACTCTGGCTCCACATGGAACGGCGTCCTCCGCTATCCGCATGAAGAGTCCTGGAAGGATATGTCCTATCCGTGCGATCTCTATCTCGAAGGCTCTGACCAGCACCGCGGCTGGTTCCACTCCTCTCTTCTGACTTCTGTCGCTGTCAATGGCCATGCGCCATACAAGGCCGTCCTCACCCATGGCTTCACCATGGACGGCGAAGGCAGAAAGATGAGTAAGTCCGTCGGCAATGTCGTCGCTCCGCAGGATGTCATCAACAAATACGGCGCTGATGTCATGAGACTCTGGATCTCCTCTGTCGACTACCAGGGCGATGTCCGTCTCTCTGACAAGATCGTGAAGTCCATGAGCGACGTCTACAGAAAGATCAGAAATACATTCCGCTACCTGCTCGGCAATCTGTCTGACTTCGATCCGAAGACCGACTCCGTCGCTTACGCAGATATGGAAGAACTCGACCGCTGGGCACTGCTGCGCATGGAACAGGTCAAGGAGACTGTCCTCAAAGCCTATGATGACTATGAATTCCATGTCATGTACCATGCTGTCCATAATTTCTGCACGGTCGATCTCTCTGCGATCTATCTCGATATCCTGAAAGACCGCCTCTATACGGAAAAGGCTGACTCCAAGCTGAGAAGAAGCGCACAGACTGCGATGTATGAGATCCTGACTACGCTGGTCCGCCTCGTCGCTCCGGTCCTCTGCTTCACCTCCGAAGAAGTATGGCAGGCTCTTCCCAATAAGGAAGAAAGAGAATGGTCTGTCCATATGTCCGATATGCCGAAGGTCAATGAAGCATACCTTGACAAAGCACTCGATGAAAAATGGAAGAAGCGCCTCGCTGTGAGAAGCGTCGCTATGAAGGCACTCGAAGAAGCCCGTCAGGCGAAGGTCATCGGCCACCCCCTCGATGCGGAAGTCACCGTTTATGCGGACGGCGAAGCCTATGACATCGTCAAAGCGATGGAAAAAGAACTCGCAGACTTCCTCCTCGTGTCCCAGACGCACATCGTTTCCGGTACAGCAGCGGCTCCGGAAAATGCTGCTTCGAATGAAGAAGGCACGGTGAAAGCATCTGTCGCTGTCTGCACGCTCGCCAAGTGCGAACGTTGCTGGAAGCGCTCGGCGGATGTGGATGCCGATCCGAAGCACCCGGGCGTCTGCGCTCGCTGCGCACATGTCCTCACTGAAATGGGCGAATGATCTTGGCAAAATAAAAAACATGCTCCGAAAGGAGCATGTTTTTTGCGTGGCCGGCAGCAGGAATAGACACCGCTTCCTGCATCCGCCTCTTCCTTCTTCTCCGTCATAGGTAAAATACAGCGATTGACGGCGAAAAAAAGGGGCAGTGAAGAAATGAAGATTCATTTCTTCACTGCCCCTTTTTATTTTGCTTTCATTTGGTTCAGGGTTCTCGTGGCGGCTTCGCCGCCTTTTTTAGAAGATGGTATTCTCGTATCGCAGCCTTCCCCTCTAGGGGAAGGTGCCCCGCAGGGGCGGATAGGGTGACTATGGCATGAAAGACAGCTGGGATAAGGTTTCCCGGTCACTCCTATGAGAGCTGCAAGTCCCCCGCGGCAGATGGAACGCGAAAATGAGATGATCGTTATTTCACATCGCCTTTTTTACTTGATATACATTTCATACACGATCTTGCAGAAGAAGATCGAAAGGACCAGAAGAATGATCGGCTTCACATTGCGCGCGCCGCCCTTTTCAAAGTAGAGCGCACCCAGATAGTTGCCTGCCATCCCGAAGAGGCCGGCGATGATGCCCAAGGGGAAGAGTACCTTGCCATGCAGGAGGAAGATGCAGAGCGCAGCGATATTCGTCGTCGAATTGATGACCTTCGTCACGCCGTTCGCCTCTTTCAGAGGAAGATGCGCGATGCCCGTCAGAAGCAGCAGCAGGAAGGTGCCGGTGCCGGGGCCGTAGAAGCCATCATACACGCCGAGGAAGAGGGCAGTCACCATGCTGAGGATGATCGTTTTCTTATACGTGTACGGCGATTTCTCTGTGACCAGTACATTGCCGCGCGTGAGGTAGAGCCCTGTCGCGGGGAGAACGATCAGCATGAAGATCATGAAGATCTTCGCATCCATCAGGAGAGCAAGATTCGCGCCCAGCGAGGAACCGGCGAAAGCGCAGACCACGCAGGAGAGCGAGAGCTTCCACGGGATGAAGCCGCTTTTGGCAAATTTGAATGTCGCAAGCACTGTCCCCATCGTCGAGCTCATCTTATTTGTCGCAATGGCATTATGGACGGGAAGTCCGGAGAGCAGGTAGCCCGGCAGGGAGATCAGCCCGCCGCCTCCGGCGATGGCATCGACGAAGCCCGCAAGCATGACCAGCGGGCAGATGACAGCATATTGAAGAAATGTTTCCATGGGTAGCTCCTTAGTGACTGATGATGAGAGATTGTTTTGGCGGATTCTGTTTTCTGAAAACAGCCGATTTCCTTATCATAGCATATCTGAGGAGGATGGGAAATAAAAAACTGCGAGCCTGCGAATGAAAGCCCACAGTTTTTTACTCAGGGAAACCAAATGCGAGGAAAACAGCATCTCCTTATGAAAGGCAATGGATAGAGAGCCACACTTGGTTTTTCTTTTTATTGATCCATTATTTCAATGTACCTATGATCTCGGCGCAGGCGCTGCAGGCCGGGCAGTCGCAGAAGCGAGCGCCCTTTTCCTTGATGTCCTTCGCATGAGCGAGGAGGGCAGCGGCTCTTTCCTCCCCGAAGAGTGCTTTGCCGGCGTCGGAGCCGGCAAAGCCGATCAGTCCATCGATCGGCATGATGTCTGCTTCGGCTTCCTTTTTCAGAATAGCCGTGGCTGTTTCTTCGTCAGCGGTGCCGGCTGCGGCGAGCCATTTTTCTGCTGTGGCTTTGGCTTCGGCGCAGGCAGAGGGAGCGGCGATGAGCTTCTTGACTTCTTCGGTGAGTGTGTTTCTGATTTCTTCTGTCATAAGGATCATCCTTTCTTTCAACCAATGGATATATTTATTATACGCGCATAGGCAAAGGGATGAACAGCCATGTCTTGTACCTGATCGCGGGGAAGGATGACGCCATAGGGGATGTTCCCACACTGCCGATGCCCTCTAAAATACGGGCCAATATCGGTTTTAAATAGGGACGGATAGTCCTCTCCCTGCCTTAGCGACGCTCTTCTCTGCGAAGCGGTCATCGGCTCTTCTGCCATTTGACAACTGCCCCCCTTGTCCTTTATCATCGAGAGAAAGGATTTTTTTAATTGCGGGCTAACATGGGGAATGTGGATGAGAAAGGAGAATAGAAGGATGAAGGCGAGACTGAAAATTGCGTACAGTGATGAAGCCTTTAGCATGATAGGTGAGATCGAAGGACGGAAGAGTGTACGTCTGGAAGACTGCGATCTGCCTGAAGCGGCTGCTGTCATCATCACGAAGAAGGATCGCGGGATCTTTAGGGATCCGCATCTGAAAGCCTTTGGCATCCCCGTGTTTCTGATCGTTCGGGAAGGGGAAGAGCTGTGTGAGGACGTCTTGGGGGAGGCGTATGGCATTCTGGATCTTTCCCGGGCTTCGCAGGAATACTACAAGCGTCAGATCGAAAGTGCAGCAGAGCAGTATGAGGCCAGGATCCTGCCGCCTTTCTTCAAAAGTCTGATGGAGTATGTCGAGAGAGGAAATACAGAATTCGACTGCCCGGGCCATCAGGGCGGCGAGTATTTCAGGAAGCACCCCGGCGGACGTATTTTTTATGAATTTTATGGCGAGAATGCATTCCGCGCGGATCTGTGCAATGCGGATGTAGATATGGGACATCTGCTGATCCATGAGGGGATGCCGCTCAAGGCGCAGCAGCATGCGGCGAAGGTTTTTCATGCAGACAAGGCCTATTTCATACTGAACGGGACATCCGGCGCCAATAAAGTGGTGATGAATGCGCTGCTCTCGCCGGGAGATATCGTGCTGTATGAGAGAAACAATCACAAGTCCATGGGCTATGGTGCGCTCATTCAAGCGGGTGCGATCCCGATCTATCTGGAGACGGCGAGAAATCCCTTCGGACTCATTGGCGGGATGCTCGACCACTGCTTCAACGAAGAGTACATCCGTATGCTGATCGCAGAGCGGGATCCGAAGCGCGCACTCATGGATCGTCCGATCCGCGCGGCGGTGCTGCAGCTCGGCAATTATGACGGCTGTATCTACAATGCGCGGCAGGTGGTGAATAAGATCGGCCATCTTTGCGACTACATTGTCTTTGACTCGGCCTGGGTGGGCTATGAGCAGTTCATCCCGATGATGAAAGACTCGAGTCCGCTCCTTTTGGACCTCGGGCCGAAGGATCCGGGCATCATCGTGACGCAGTCAGTGCATAAACAGCAGGCCGGCTTCTCACAGGCATCCCAGATCCTCAAAAAGGATAGCCACATCAAAGGGCAGAAGCGCTATGTGCCGCACAAGATCATGAACAATGCCTTCATGGTGAATTCCTCGACATCGCCGAATTACCAGATCTTCGCATCGCTGGATATGAATGCCAAGATGCAGGAAGGCGAAGCGGGCAAGCTCCTTTGGCATGAGTGCATCGTGCAGGCCATCGAAGCCAGAAAGTCCGTGCTTCGCTGCTGCAAGTACCTGCGCCCGATCGTGCCTCCTGTCGTTCATAACCAAAAGTGGGAAGAGGGCGACACGGAGAACATGGCGACGGATATTTCCTACTTCACCTTTGAACCGGGCGGGAAATGGCACTCCTTTCAGGGCTATGGCAAGGGGCAGTACTTCATCGATCCTTTGAAGCTGCAGCTCATGACGCCCGGCATCTCGATGGAGACAGGAGAGTATGAGGACTTTGGTATCCCCGGTATCATTCTGGCAGAGTATCTAAGAGAAAACAGCATCATTCCGGAAAAATGCGACTTGAATGACATCCTCTTCCTCATGACGCCGGCTGAGACAAAGACCAAGCTGGATCATCTCATCACGAAGCTGGTGCGATTTGAAAAGTATATCGACGAGGATGCAGCGATGGAGATCGTGCTGCCCTATATCTATCAGAAGTTTGAGAAACGCTATCAGAATTATACGATCCGGCAGCTTTGTCAGGAGCTTCATGATTTCTGCAAAGCCAAGAAGATCAATGTGCTCCAGAAGAAAATGTTTCTCAAAAAATATTTCCCCGCGTACTTCATTTCTCCGCAGGAAGCGAACTGGGCGCTGGTGCGGGGCGAGGGTGAGCTGGTGCCTTTGAAGGAGATCGAAGGCCGCGTGGCACTGCAGGCAGCTGTCCCGTACCCGCCCGGCGTCCCGTGCGTACAGCCCGGAGAGCGCTGGACGGAGATCGTCATGGACTATATCCAGGACTTCGTGGAGGGGATGAATGAGCTTCCGGGCTTTACGCCGGAGATCCAAGGGGTGTATACGGAGTGCAGCCAGTGCAGGATCGAAGCGAAAGCCTTCGTACTGACGCGTAAGGCAGAGGAAAAGTATAAAAAACAGAGCAGCTTGTAACTTGTGACTGGTGGCTAGGGATTAGGGATTAGGGACTTAGGGGCTAGGAGACTAAGAGACTAGGAAACTGGGAGATCAGACATCAGATGTCTAGTGTCTCCAAATTGAATGTCTCTTGGTCTAACCACCGGTCACTGAGTTTCCCTGAAAGGCAGGCGAATATGAAACTCAATTTCACGTCACTTCAGTATTTCCAAAAGACCGCGGAACTGGAGCATCTGACGAAGGCGGCAGAGGAGCTGCACATCGCGCAGCCTGCTCTGTCCCGCACCATACGCGGGCTGGAACAGGAGCTGGAGGTGACTCTCTTCGAGCACCAGGGGAGAAATATCCGTCTGACGCGTGATGGGCACATCCTTTTGAAGCATGCACAGAATTTTCTGAAAGAGTTCGATGAGATGCAGCAGGAATTCAAAGACTCTCGCGATCTCGCACAGTCTACGGTGAAGATTGCGATCTTTTCTGCGATACAGATGATCCCCAACTTTTTGATGCAGTTCAAGAAGGAACATCCGACGGCGATCCTGGAGATCCTGCGTCCGGATTCGCAGCAGGCAGCCGCCAAGCTGGATCTTTCGCTTTACGCCGATCTATCCATGATCGATAATGATCACACGGTCAGCCTTTTCAGGGAAAGTCTTGTCATGATCCTGCCGAAGAATGATCGTCATGCTGATCTGCCCTATGTGAGCCTTTCTGATTATGCGGAGGCAAATTTTATCGCAGCCCCCAAGGGCTTCATGCTGCGCGGCGCGCTGGAAGCCTTTTGCAAAAAGGCGGGCTTTACGCCGCAGGTGGTGATGGAGAGCGATAACCCGGATACGGTGCGTAATTTCGTGCGCGCCGGGCTCGGTGTGGCTCTCGTGCCGCAGATGACGTGGTATTCTGCACAGGAAGGGGTGGCCTCTCTTCCTGTCGGAGACCAGGAGTGCTATCGCTATCTGTATCTGTCTTGGAAAACAGATGCCAAGCTGCCGCTCTCAGCCGTTCTCCTTCGCGAATATATCATTGATCACTTCTGGGAGTATGTCCGCTTTACGGCAAACAGTACCTATCCCATGGAATGATACCGACAAAGCCGCCGGAAACGAAACCGTTTCCGGCGGCTTTTTTCCTTTTATAACAATTCTGTTATAAAAGGAAGGGGCTGTGAAATAACGATCATCTCATTTTCGCGTTCCATCTGCCGCGGGGGACTTGC
>OIWO01000674.1_pt1 | contig 36139 bp, 32 predicted proteins | sample 1587641 | NCBI WGS metagenome assembly OIWO01 (sample SAMEA3888924, study PRJEB22519) | human gut metagenome | biome: human gut; feature: human-associated habitat; material: faeces | place: Denmark | collected 2010
AAGATCGATGAGGCGCTGAACGCTGTGCCGGAGATCGTCAAGACCGAGATGAACCATTGATCTGGTTCTCATAAAATCCAATGCAAAGGAGGGATTCCGGATGGAGGATTGTCTGTTTTGTAAGATTGCCGCAGGCGAGATCCCCTCAAACAAATTGTATGAGGATGACACCCTGCTGGCCTTCTACGACATCGACCCGCAGGCCCCTGTGCATTTCCTTGTCATCCCGAAGCGCCACATTGCGTCTGCTGCGGCGCTGACGGAGGATGATGCTGCCCTGCTGGGCCATATCTATGCCGTGATTGCGCAGCTTTGCCGCAAGCTGGGTGTGGATGAGAGCGGCTACCGAGTTGTCACCAATGTGGGTGAGGACGGCGGCCAGAGCGTGAAGCACCTGCACTTTCATGTGCTGGCCAAGCGCAGCCTTGCATGGCCTCCGGGCTGATGCCAAAAGCTGCAGCGCATTTGTAAAAGTAAGGAGAGGTAAAACCATCATGGCAGATACCTATACATTGCATATCGCGGGCCTGACCCGTGAACTGCCCATCTGCAAGGTCAATGATCACTTGGACATTGCCGCCTTCATCATGTTCAGCGATGTGGAGCTGACCGAGGACAGCCGCATGACGCTGGGTCAGTGGCTGGATCGCTGGCTCACAGAGTACAAGGCGGGTACGGTGCGGCCCGGTACCCTCGAGGGCTACCGCCGCTACATCGAATACTACATCAAGCCGCAACTGGGCGACAAGCAGATCTCCCTCCTCTCCCAGCAGGACATCCAGCGGATGTACCGCCGCCTGAAAACGGAGGGGCGTATCCACGAGCATCCCGAGATGGGGCATCAACTCTCCGACTCCATGGTGCGCCACATCCATTCCACACTCCACGCCGCGCTGAAAGACGCGGTGCAGGCGCATGTCATTCCCAGAAATCCGACCGAGGGGGCGACCGCACCCAAGCCAAACTACAGGCCCAAGCGCATCCTCACCCGTGCGGAGCTGGATGCTTTCCTTGAAGTGGTGGAGCAGGATGAGGTGTGGAGGGACTTCTTCCAGACGGAGCTGATGACCGGCCTACGCCGCGGTGAGATCTGCGGACTGCAATGGAGCGACTTCGACGAGGAGGGCGGCGCGCTGAAGGTGTGCCGTACCATCCACAGCCAGCGGAAGGGTGAGTACACCGTCGGCGAGACAAAAACGGGAAAGGGAATGCGTACCATCCTCCTGCCGAAGACGGTGGCGGACATCCTGCGGCGGCGCAAGGCGGATACCATCAGTCAATGGATATTCCCCGACCCAGTGAAGCCGGAGGATCCTGTCAACCCCGGCTCGGCCTACCTCCACATGAAGACGCTGCTCCGGCGGACGGGGCTGCCCAGTATCCGCTTCCACGATCTGCGCCACACCTTCGCCACCCACGCCCTTACCAGCGGCGTGGACGCCAAGACACTGTCCGGTATTCTGGGACACACCAATGCGTCCTTCACGCTGGACACCTATACCCATGTCACAACCGATATGCAGAAGACAGCCTGCGGCATCGTGGGCGGCTTCATGGAAGATATCTTCGGAAAGGAGTTGAAACCGTGGCAAGAAAGCGAAAAGCCGGAGACGGAACCGTAAGACAACGCAAGGACGGGCGTTGGGAGGGGCGCATCGTCATCGGCTACGATGATAACGGCTATCCCAAGACGAAAAGTGTTCTCGCCAAAACGAAGAAGGAGTGCGTCGAGAAGCTCCAAAAGCTGAAGGAAGAATGCGGCGGGCTGAAGCCGGAGAAGGTGCGGCCTGAGATGCCCTTCGGGGACTGGCTGACATACTGGTACGAGAATCATTCCAAGCCGAAGATCCGTCCCACCACGCAGGAGACTTACGAGAGCCGCATCCGTCTGCACATCATCCCGGAAATCGGTGACATCCCGCTGAATAAGCTGACGCAGAATGACCTGCAGCAGTTCTATGGTCGGATCAAGAATAGTGGCCGGAAGCGCTTCACCGACAAGTACGGCGAAGGACTGTCCGACCGAATGGTGCGCATGTGCCACGCCACCTGTCGCTCCGCGCTGGAGAAAGCGGTGCAGGATGGACTGATTCGCGTGAACCCGGCTATCGGCTGCAAGCTGCCGCCCAAGAAGGCGCGGGAGATGCAGGTGCTGACGCGGGAGGAGCTGCAGCGGTTTCTCATTCAGGCGAAGTTCGAGGGCTACTACGAAGTGTTCCTTCTGGACTTGGCAACCGGCCTGCGCCGAGGCGAGCTCATGGCGCTGCAGTGGGATGACCTGAACTTCAAAACCGGTGTGCTGAATGTGAACAAGCAGGTCTACGATGTGCGGGGCCAGCTCCAGATCAGCACGCCCAAGACGAAGAACTCCATCCGAAAGATCGTTCTGCCGCCCGCGGTGGTGGCAGTGCTGCGGGAGTACAAAAAGACGGTGGACTCCCGCTGGATGTTCCCGTCACCAGTGAAGGAGGACTGTCCCATTACACCCGGCGTGGTACGGCGCAGATTGCAGCTCGTCTTGGAACACGCTGGGTGCAAGCATGTTAGATTTCATGATCTGCGCCATACATTCGCGACGCTGGCGCTGGAGAACGGCATGGATGTGAAAACTCTCTCCGCCATGCTGGGACATGTGTCGGCGGCCACCACGCTGGACATCTACACCCATATCACCGGTGATATGCAGCGTGCAGCCGCCGCCAGCATTGACCGCGGTATCGGCAAAGCAGCACCGCAGGAGGGCTCTTCAGAGTCGGGGGAGAAAACTGCCCCGGCCCAGGCAGAAAAGCCGAGTATGACCGATTTCAAGCCCTATGTGGGCCGCAAGCGCAGATCCGGCACGGGCTGTATCAGCCAGATCAACGACCACCTGTTTGAAGGCCGCTACTCGCCCAAATGGCCCGACGGCAAAAAGCACGCCCGTAATGTCTACGCCCACACCCGCGAGGAGTGCGAAGAGAAGCTGAAGACGCTGATTGTGGAGATGAAGGCTGAGATTGCAGAAGCGCGGCGGTTGAAGGATTTGGGCGAGGGTGATGGACGGCCGCTGGAGGAGAAGAAGGGTAAGCGGGCTAAGAAATAAGATGAAATACCGCCCTGAGCACCAAACATTCGGTACTCAGGGCGGTGATTTTCCAATATCATTGAATATTAACTATGAATTCTCGACTTTTCGCAACACAAATACCTCGTTTGATTATAAAACATTGTACAGAGTGTGCGCCAGAATATAATGTTGACTCTCTTTTCCCGTTAATACCGACATCGGAATTTTCAAAGTAGCCGCGAAGACAGTTTGCATTTTGAGCCTCAAAACCAGTATTCACAATTTGCCACTTTACAGTATACGGAGGTTTAACGCCTGTTAATGCTCTAAAAAGTAAAGCACATTTTTTCTCTAAAGGCGTACCATTGTTTGTATATTCTATTTCCTTACCATTAGGGGTAATCACGCGAACCGAAATAAATGCAGATCCCCCGCGTTGAACAGGCCAAATCGGTCGCTGTCGATGTGGTGCAGTGATACATGATTGATAATTTGCCAGAGTTAAACTATTAATGGACACCTCTTCTTTCGGAAATTGTGTGCCAAGAATTTTGCGCCATGTATCATTTGTAGTGCCTTCTGTATTCAGCAAATCCACATGTTCCTCGAGCTTCTTTATGAAGGCTGAAAAATCATCTGTGGAATAGCCAGATAGTAAATCATTTCCGGTAACTTTATCAGAGGGATCATCGATTACGGGATTAATGGCCAAATCGGAATAGCTTTCTTTATATGCGGAGATGACATTCTGCATAGTACCGACGAGAAAATCTTCTGTAGAAAGAGAACTGTCGCCAAGATTATCTGCTATGATTTTTTCCAGTGTAATTCCTTTAGGATATTTTTTATCATCTGGACAATTGGTACGTCTCCACCATTTAAAAATCTTTACAAGTGGTTTATATTCACTATTGTTGCTTGTGTTTACTTCCGTAGACCATGCCTTATGACCTTTTGGATCGCTCACAGTCCAATTACCGATTTCGGAGTCCCCTACATAATAGAGCTGATCATCATCTTCGTCTACAATTACTGGGACGACATCCACGCTGATTCCACTCATGTCGATGCCCACCGAGTGGTGCTGAACCTTTGCTGAAGAGTAGTCATTCTTTTGTGCCAGAATATCTCGAAGTTCATTCAGCACATCAATTGAGCTCTTGTCTGACGAATATGTGGTTACTACAATAATATCGACGTCACGCTTTTTATCACCGGCAACAGGACGAATAGAAGTGTGTTTGGCATAAGAACCCGACAAAAATGTGTCGGTATGAACAAACTTATAACTTTCATGGCTTTTCAGATAATCCCGCAAATTGGTTTGAATACTACTAATATAAGAAACTGTTGTGGTACTGGGTTCGATATCCTTCAAAAAGGAATTAAAATCTGATTGTTTAGCCATAACTCTCCTTTATGTCTTTTTATAATACCTACTATTAATTGCATTCGCATATGCCATATAATCAATGGCGGGAACTGTGCCAATATCTTGTAATCGCTTAAGAAGATTAAGGAGCAAAAAAACTAAAGAATCACCACTCTCACAAAAACGGATTTGGGGAGACTCGGTTGAGGTTTGGCCTATAAATATATTGCTATCAATAGCAAATGTGTTGTTTGTGATAGAGCAAACAAAGTCTAAGTGTTTATTATGATCGGTTTTGTTAACATACTCGATAACATTCCGCACAATTGGATCAGACCAATCACTTCTCGTAGTTAATATACCTGCAAGAATTTCATGTAACGGTTTAGGGGGGTACTGCCCTCCAGCATGCTGAATTGGAGCCGATGAGCGAACCAAGGATCGAACGCTTTCGGCTTTCATCTGAGCATATTCCATGTGCGCTTTATTCAGATTTTGCTTAACCTCAAACACTGCGTATACACTTTCAGCTGGGATTAGTTTGCTTCCATGGTGATTGAATACCAGATATGAGTACTGCGCATCATATATTACTAAATCAATTTGATCACTACATTTTCCGGTCGAATCAATGACAATGGCTTTGTCAACATTATATCGAGAGGGAAGATATTCTCTAAACCAGTTGATCCAGTTAGCTTCAGTATCATCACCTTTAGTCCCAGGGTGTACAAACCCAGTTGCACCTGAATAAAGTGCCTGTAACATTTCGGCTTGCATGCTCTGATACAAATCAGAAAGGTTGATCTCGGGCATCGGTTACACCTCCTTTTTTATATTATAACAGCCATGAGCAAAACTTCAAAAGTATAGTAGTTACAATGGATTCCGGCCATGGCAGGAACCGGGAATCACTCATATATTGTAGAAAGCGGAGCCCCTTTTTGGTATAATTGACTTGTGAGAAAACACCACCTGAAAGGGGCTGGCCGCTATCTACCGACAGGAAATTATTCAGGACGTGACGCTGTTCACATCCCAAAGTGCCGCTGTGTTCTACGACAAACTCTTTAGCAGTTTGGACTTTACGCTGCCCAAAGCGGCGACTGGGCGGCGGGGCTTTCCAAAAGAAGCCATGGTCTGCGCGTTTATCGTCATGAAGTGCGAGGGATTTTCGCAGATCACCGATTTGGCTGATTATCTGGACAACAACCGGCTCATCGCTCACTATTGCGGCTTCAACATCATGGAGCCTCTGCCATCCTACTGGACCTATGACCGCTTCCTGCGACAGCTGGATAACACCGAGTTAAAGCCTGTTATGGCGGATCTGGTACGGCAGCTGTACGAGTTGGGTATAGTGAACGGTTCCTTCATTGGCTTGGATTCTACTCCGATCAAGGCGAACACAAAGCAGAACAATCCCAAATCCTTTGCAAAAGACAAATTCTCCAAAGAAGTTCAGCCGAAATGTGATCCGGATTGCGCGTTGGGCGTCCATTCAGCTTCCAACCAGCACAATGAGCGCAGGTATGAGTTTTACTGGGGATACAAAAGCCATGTGCTGGTAGACTGTATCTCCGGGTTGCCGCTATATGAGCTGACCACACCAGCCAACATCATGGATTCCACAGTTGCCGTTGACATCCTCGCCGCAGCCAACCAAGTCATCCCTTTGCAGGGATGTTCCTTTCTTGCGGATAAGGGCTACGATGCGAAAATCATCTACAACACCGTGAAATCGGTCTATGCCGGTGAAGCCTTTATACCTCTCAAAAAGCGCAAGACTAAGAACAAAGTTCTTCTGGCAGGCAATCCGATCTGTGAGGCTGGGCTGGCTATGCACAAGGATGGAAAAACCACAGACAACGGACGTACCCGCCAGAAATTCTGCTGTCCTTTCCGCCAATCCAAACACGGTGTTTGTCCCTGCAACCACAAAAATTGGAACAACGGAAAGAAAAACAGGGGCTGCACCAAATACAGAATGCTTCCTACGGACTACAGGCTTTCCATTGACCGTGCCTGCCTCTACTTCAAGAGGACATACGCTTTGCGTACAGAGTGTGAAAGATATAACTCCCGCTTTAAGGCGTCTGGACAGGAACGATTATGGGTGCGTAACGGCGCAAGCGCGGCAAATCTCAATACGCTGGCCCACATCTCCGCTTTAGCGGTTGCGCTGGCCGCCGTTCTGCATGGTTCTCACTCCTACCGCTCTGCCAAACAGCTTCGGCGTTCCGCCTGATCTGCCTGTTCCATACCTTTTTCAGGCGCGGGGGTTACCGCGCTATGGTTTTTGCGCCCTTGAGATGCCCTAAACTCTTTCGATTCCCATTTGCCTGTTTGTGGGCTGCTCTTTCCAACTGTTTTGCTCATCGCTTATGTTTTTTACCGCGTGCTTTCTGAACGGTCAGGTATAGTATTGGATGATCGCTGCAGGAAGATGTTCTTTGATAAAATCACTGGCGGCGGCAGCTGCCTTGGCCTCCGCCCAGGTCTCCGGCAATCTGCGGTACCGGGCCCGGATCTCCTCCGGCGCCGTGTAGAGGTTCAGATCCGCCGCAGGCGGCAGCTGCATGTTGTGAGCAACGCCCTCCATTCCCGCCCGAATCAGCAGAACAAAGGCCAGATACGGGTTGCACAGCGGGTCCGGAGACCGCAGTTCCGCCCGCCGGTATTCCCCCACCGCCGCCGGGACCCGGATGAGCTGAGAGCGGTTCTCAGCGGACCAGGAAAGATAGCCGGGTGCCTTCCAGCTTCCAAAGCGGCGGTAGGATTCCTCCGTGGGGTTCAGGAACGCCGTCATGGCCTCCACATGGGCCAGCACCCCGGCAAGGACCTGGGGCATCACGTCCCGCTTATCCTCGCTGACAGCGGAGAAGTTGATGTGCATTCCGTTGCCCGCCTTGTCTGTCAGAGGCTTGGGACCGAAATCGGCATACAGCCCGTTCCGGGCCGCCACCGTATCCACCGCCGCCCGGAAGGTCACGGCGTTGTCCGCCGCAGTAACCGGGTCTGCATAGCGGAAATCAATTTCGTTCTGGCCGGGGCCCTCCTCATGGTGAGAGCTTTCCGGCCGGATGCCCATGCGCTCCAGCGTCAGGCAGGCCTCCCGGCGGACATTCTCCCCCTTGTCTGCCGGGGCAATGTCCATGTAACCGGCACGGTCATAGGGAATCTTGGTAGGCTCGCCGTCCTCGTCCAGCCGGAACAGATAGAATTCCATCTCTGTTCCGAAGGCAAAGGTCAGTCCGGCCTTTTTGGCGTCCTCTACCGTTTTTTTCAACAGGCTCCGGGCGTCCGCGCCGATGACGGTGCCGTCCGGCTGGGTCACGGCGCAGAACATCCGCACCACCCGTCCATGCTCCGGCCGCCAGGGCAGCACACAGAGGGTGGACGGGTCCGGGCGCAGCAGCAGATCAGAGTGGACCTCCCCGCCGAAGCCGGGAATGGCGGAGCCGTCGATGGCGATACCGTACTGGAAGGCCCGGTCCAGTTCCTCCGGCATAATGGCGATATTTTTCTGGCGGCCCGCCGCGTCGCAGAAGGCCATGCGGATAAACTTCACGTCCTCCTCCGCCGCATACTGCTTGATCTCCTCAACCGAATACTGCATATTGTCTCCGCCTTTCCGTTATGGTTTCCGTATGCATGCCCGGTGATCCAGGCCCCCTCATTTTTTGATGCATCTGTTATAGCACACCTTTTCATGAATTTACAATATGTAAAACAGAAAAAATCACGGTTTTCCGGGACTTATTCTCCGTCATGCTCACATATTGGGGCTACTGCTGCCGGTCTGGTCTCCTGTCCTGTTTTGCGCTCTGCGGCGATCCTTTTCAAACCGCCTGCCCGTTCAGGCCACGCTACAACAAAAAAGGCGTCCACTTCCAACGGGAGCCGTGCTCCCTCTGAAAATGAACGCCTTTGCTCATTTTGTATTCAAAAAAGACCTGATTTAACAAATCAGCATTGATCGTACCATGTGCGTCCGCGCTTGTCAATCATTTTCCTGTCGAACACGGTGCAAAAAGGAGGGCCTTCGCCCTCCCTTTTGTCCTTGACCGGTGCTTACACCGTGCCGGTGACGATCAGCTCGCTGACGCCGGGGGTCACGGCCCACGCCCCGGTTACCGGGTCCTGCGTATACGTGGCCGCAGGGACGGTGATCTGCCCCGCTGTTGTGGCGAACAGTCCAGTGGTCCCGTCATAGGTGTACTGCGTACCGGCAGTCCAGGGTGCACCGTTGTAGGTCACCGTGAGACCGTTGAGAACCGGATCAAAGGTATCCCGGAGGATCACATCGTCCGTCGCGGTAACGGGAGTATTGCCGGTGTTCTGGATGGTAAAGGTGTAGGTGATCCGACCGCTCTCCGCTACCACCGTGGGATTCAGCCCCTTGGTGATGGACAGTCTCGGGCTGCTCACCACGCCAACTGTCTCCTCCGCCGTCACAGGTGCGGCCAGCCCGCCGCCGGTCACGGTGACGGTGTTGACAATACTGGACTCCGCTGCCAGCGGCGCGTAGCGGGTCACCTCCGTCTCGTAGATCACAAGGGCGCTGCCCCCGGCAGGGACCGTGATGCCGGTGACGGTCATGGGCGGTCCGGCGTTGACGGCCGGAGCGGCTTGCAGTGCGCCGTTCACATAGTACCGAACGCTGCCTGGCAAATAGGCCAGAGGATACAGGGTCGCTCCGCCAAAGGTGTAGCCGCCCAGATTGTCGGAAATGGTCAGGCCCGTCAGGGGCGTGATGCCGCTGTTGGTAAGGCTGACCACATACGTGACCGTCCCACCCGGCTCGTAATTCTCCCGCACCGCCGTTTTCGCGGCGGTCAGGACCTCCCTCAGCTCCCCGGTGACAATATTGGAATTGACGGTGCCGCCGGTATAGGTGAGGGTCGCCATATTCTGAAAGGATGTGGGCATAAAACAAGCCTCCTTAAAATCGCTCAGATTCGCGCGTCTGCGCGTTCCATTCTATGCGCCGGAACAGCACACGGTCCCCCGCCATTCTCTAAAAGCAATAAAAAAAACAGCCCACCTTTGGCACTTTCGGAAAAAATCTGGTTTTGCTGTGGGAAAGCGTTGATTTTTTTCGGGAACCGTGCTATCTTGATAACAAGCGAAATCGTTTTCTTGCGGATGTAGTTTCCGCATGTCTGTTAACGGACACAGAAAAATCCGTTTGCGCTTTCGCCAACCTTTTCCCCGCAAACCATTTTCTATTTGTACGCTTATCCAAATAATGATCCTAAATATTCATAAGGAGGACGTTTTATGTTTGATCCGAAAACTGTTTCCCTGGGTATTGCTCCCATCGGCTGGTGCAATGACGATATGCCGGAGCTGGGTGCCGAGAACACCTTCCAGCAGACCGTCAGCGAGATGGCTCTGGCCGGCTTCACCGGCTGCGAGATCGGCAACAAGTATCCCACCGACCCTGCCGAGCTGAAGAAGGCTCTGGACCTGCGCGGTATGCGCATCGCCAGCCGCTGGTATTCTTCCTTCATCCTGACCCGTTCCATGGAGGAAGAGGAGAAGGACTTCATCGCCAACCTGGACTTCCTGGAGGCTGTCGGCGCAAATCACATCAACGTCTCCGAGCAGAGCTACTCCATCCAGGGCAAGGTGGACGTGCCCATCCTCACCGGCGGCCACAAGCATGTCATGAACGATGAGGAGTGGGATCGCTTCTGCAAGGGTCTGAACCGTCTGGGCCAGATCGCTTCCGAGCGTGGCTTCAAGCTGTGCTTCCATCATCACATGGGCACCGTGGTCCAGACCAGCGAGGAGACCGACCGCATGATGTCCAACACCGATCCCCGGTATGTGTTCCTCTGCTATGATACCGGCCACTTCACCTTCGCCGGCGAGGATCCCCTGGCCATGCTGAAGAAGTATGTGGACCGCGTGGGCCATGTCCATCTGAAGGATATGCGTCTGCCCGTGGTGGAGGAAGCCCGTAAGAACAACTGGTCCTTCCTGCAGTCCGTCCGCAATGGCGCTTTCACCGTCCCCGGTGACGGCAACGTGGACTTCGATCCCGTGTTCAAGGTGCTCTCCGATGCCGGCTATCAGGGCTGGCTGCTGGTGGAGGCTGAGCAGGATCCCGCCAAGGCCAATCCTCTGGAATACGCCATCAAGGGCCGTACCTACATCCGGGAGCACACCGGTCTGTAAATCGCGCGATGGGAGGGCCCCGGTCCTCCACACCGCGTTTCCATACCACTTTTTGACATCAAACAGGAGATGTTTCCAATGACTTATTTCAATAAGAACAAGGAACTCAAGCGGGGCTACAACGCCTATATCGACGAATCCACCAACTACATGGGTACCCTGATGAACGTGGGCCTGCTGGTGATGGAGGACGGCGACACCTATACCTACGAAAGCGCCGACCGCGAGGTTGCCATTCTGCTTTTCGAGGGCAAGGTCACCTATGAATACGCCGGCAAGACCGTTGAGGCCGACCGCCCCAACTGCTTCCATCACGAAGCCTACTGCCTGCTGGCTCCCAAGGGCACCAAGATCACCCTGACGGCTCACAGCCACAGCGAGCTTTACATGCAGGACACCCTGAACGAGAAGGATTATGAGCCGGTCATGTACACCCCGGAGACCGTCCAGACCCAGCACGCCGGTTCCCATGGCGAGCTGATGGGCGCTATGGAGCGTGAGATCAAGACCTTCTTCGACTATGACAACGCCCCCTTCTCCAACATGGTGCTGGGTGAGGTGCTGAACCGTCCCGGCAAGTGGTCCTCCTATCCTCCTCATCATCATCCCCAGCCGGAGGTCTATTTCTACCGTTTCGACTATCCTCACGGCTTCGGCGCCGGTTTTGCCAACGGCGATGTTTACAAGACCGAGCAGAACGGCTGCGCCGTCATCAACCACGGCTTCCACTCTCAGGTGGTGGCTCCCGGCTACGCCATGTGCTACGCCTGGGGTATCCGGCATCTGGAGGGCGATCCCTGGCTGAAGACCCGCATCGACGACAAGGAGCACGAGTGGCTGTGGAAGCCCGATGCCAATGACCACATCTATCCCAATCATTGATCGGAGGTAACAAAAGCATGAAAACTGTCCGTTTGACCATGGCCCAGGCTTTGGTCCGTTTTCTGGAAAATCAGTACATGGAGGTGGACGGTGCCCAGCACCGCTTCGTCCGCGGCGTGTTCATCATTCCCGGCCACGGCAACGTGGTAGGCCTCGGTCAGGCGCTGAGCCAGGAGGCCAAGCACCTGGAGATCTATCAGGGCAAGAACGAGCAGGGCATGGCCCAAGCTGCCGTCGCCTTCGCCAAGCAGATGAAGCGTAAGCAGATCTGCGTTGCCACCTCCTCCGTGGGCCCCGGTGCCGCCAACATGGTCACCGCCTGCGGCACCGCCACCGCCAACAACATCCCCCTGCTGGTGCTGCCCGGCGACACCTACGCCTGCCGTCAGCCCGACCCCGTTCTGCAGCAGGTGGAGCACACCAACTCCCTGGCCACCACCACCAATGACGCTTTCAAGGCCGTGTGCCGCTACTGGGACCGCGTTGTCCGTCCTGAGCAGCTGATGAGCGCTATGATCAACGCCTTCCGGGTGCTGACCGATCCCGCCAACACCGGTGCGGTCTGCGTTGCCATGCCCCAGGACGTTGAGGGTGAGGCTTATGATTATCCCGTGAGCTTCTTCGCCAAGCGTGTCTGGCGTCTGGAGCGCCGCCCCGCCACCGAGGCCGCTCTGGCTGACGCTGCCGAGGCCATTCGCAAGGCCAAGCGCCCCATGATGATCTGCGGCGGCGGCGTCCGCTATTCCGAGGCGCACGCCGAGTTCCTACACTTTGCCGAGACCTTCGGTATCCCCTACGGCGAGACCCAGGCGGGCAAGTCCGCCACCGACTGGCTGCACCCCCTGAACTTGGGCGGCGTGGGCACCACCGGCTGCTCCGCAGCCAACGAGATCGCCCGGAAGGCCGATCTGGTCATCGGCGTGGGCACCCGCTACACTGACTTCACCACCGCTTCCAAGTGGCTGTTCAAGGATACCTGCAAGTTCGTCAACATCAACGTCTCTGAGTTCCAGAGCCTGAAGATGGAGGCTGTCCCCGTGGTGGCTGACGCCAAGGAAGCCCTGCCCCGTCTGGAAAAGCTGCTGGAGGGCTATCAGACCGCCTATAAGGATGAGGTCAAGGTCGCCAAGGAGAAGTGGATCGATGAGCTGAACCGCCTCGATCACATCACCTTCTCCGACAAGAAGAGCTGGAAGCCGGAGATCAATGACGCCAACGCCGATTCCGCCAAGCGCTTCGCGCAGGACGTCAATGCCCAGCTGACCCAGACCTCTGCTCTGGGCGCCATCAACGCCATGATGAGCGAGGGCGACGTTGCCATCGGCGCCGCCGGCTCTCTGCCCGGCGATATGCAGCGGATGTGGCGTCCCACCGGCGTTGACACCTACAACATGGAGTACGGCTATTCCACCATGGGCTACGAGGTGGCCGGCGCTCTGGGCGTGAAGCTGGCCATCGGCGACAAGCACGAGGTCTATTCCTTCTGCGGCGACGGCAGCTTCAATATGCTCCACGGTGAGCTGATCACCGCCTGCCAGGAGCACAAGAAGATCAACATCTGCCTGTTCGACAACGCCTCTTTCGGCTGCATCAACAACCTGCAGGTTGGCCACGGCAACGTTACGCTGTGCACCGAGCTGCGCTATCGCAATAAGGACGGTCTGTTCGGCAACTTCATGAACATCGACTACGCCAAGGTGGCGGAGGCTTACGGCTGCAAGAGCTACACCGTCCGCACCATGGAAGAGCTGGTGGCCGCCTTCGAGGATGCCAAGAAGGTAAAGAACGTCCCCGTCCTCTTCGACATCAAGGTCCTGCCCAAGACCATGACCGACGGCTATTCCTCCTGGTGGCGCGTGGGTGACACCGAGGTGTCCGAGCGCAAGGAGAACCTGGCGGCTTATGCCGATCTGCAGGCTCACCTGAAGGAAGTCCGGAAGTACTAAGATTATTTTTGCTTACGAAAACCCATCCAAACTATAAAAAAGGAAGGTTACTAACATGGAAAACGTATTGAAGATCGGCATTATCGGCTGCGGCGCTATCGGCAAGGATCACTGCCGCCGCATCATTGAGACCGTCCCCGGTGCTACCGTTGTGGCCGTGTCCGACTATGTGGCCGCCGCCGCTGACGACACCGCCGCCAAGTACGGCATCAAGTCCTACGGCAATGACTGCGACGGCATGATCAAGGACCCCGAGGTCGAGGCCGTGGTCATCACCTCCATCGACCCCACCCATCATGACTATGTCATGAAGACTCTGGCCGAGGAGAAGTGGTGCTTCTGCGAGAAGCCCCTGAGCCAGAACGCCGCTGACTGCGAGGATATCATCAAGCGCGAGCAGGAGATCGGCAAGCGTCTGGTGCAGGTGGGCTTCATGCGTCACTATGACCGCGGCTATGCCGAGATGAAGCGCATCATCGACTCCGGCGAGATCGGCAAGCCCCTGCTGATCAAGTGCTGCCACCGCAACGTTGCTCAGGGCCCGGGCTTCAAGACCGAGAACGGCGTCACCAACGTGGCCATCCATGAGCTGGACATCTGCCGCTGGCTGCTGGGCGACGAGTATGAGGACGTGCAGTGCGTCAAGGTCCGTCAGAGCTCCAACTCCAACAAGGGCTATGACAACCCCCAGGTCATGCTGATGCGCACCAAGAACGGCTGCTTCATCGACGTAGAGGTTCAGGTTGCTGACGGCTACGGCTATGACATCCAGTGCGAGGTCGTCTGCGAGAACGGCACCGTGAAGCTGCCCGATCCCTACGCTGTGGTCCGCCGCTCTCGTCCCGCCGGTTGGGACAGCGTCCAGCCCGCCGAGTCCATGCCCATCATGACCGACTGGAAGGAGCGCTTCATTGAGGCCTATGATATCGAGTTCTGCAAGTGGGTGGAGTCCGTCCACGCCGGCAAGCTCACCGGCCCCTCCTCTTGGGACGGCTATGTGGCCTGCGTGGCTGGCGATGCTCTGAACGCCTCCCGCGGCACCTCTCAGTTCATGAAGGTGGAGACCATGGAAAAGCCCGAGATGTACAAGTAATCTCACCCCATCCAATATAAAACACGGAGTCTGGCCAATGGTCAGGCTCCGTGTTTTTCCCTTTTCTGTAAATGCCGGAGCTTTCTCCGGCGCTTTTGCTTTTTCGATACAAACGCGGTTCAGCGTTCAACCAGCTTCCTCACTCCACTTCTAAGTGAACGGACTTATGAAACTGAGGCTCCACTAGGCCGGGGATCTCCACGGCGTCGGTAAAATACAGATTCTCGACGTACTCTTGCAGCAGGGACACCACATAGGGATGGGGCCGTTCATCAGGCCGCCGGGCCGCCACCGTCACCACCGCCGTTTTGGGCTGGAGCTTTTCCAGCAGCTTCCGGGAGGTGGAATCGAAGGAGGCATGGTGTGGCACCTTCAGAATGTCACAGGGGGTCAGATTCACGGTCTCCCACACATGGGCATAGGCGTCTCCGCCCAGAACGATCTCCTTGCCGTGGTAATACAGCCGCTGGCGCAAAGAGCACACGTTCATGGATTTGGCCCAGCGCACCAGTTCATATCCGTTCCGCTCTCCGTTGAAGGCCGCGTCATAGATCTCCTTCTGCCGCCGGTACAGGGCCGGTTCGCCGCAGAGGATATCCATTTTCAGGTCCGGCGTCAGCTGGAGGGAAATCGTTTCCGTCCCCGGCACCAATTCAAACTGCTTGATACGGCCGGGGTGGCTTTGCAGCGCCTCGGTAAAGATCTGGAGGCAGAGAAGGGCGCTTCTCGCAGCCTTGGGCAAGTTGTTATCCGGATGGAAGGGGTCCAGCTCCGGGGCATTTTCCGGAGGCAGATAGGTGGTGTAAAACCGGTCGATGGTCACGACATCCAGCACCCGGCCAAGACCGCCGATATGATCCCGGTGAAAATGCGTAGCCAGAGCCACGTCCAGATGGGTCACGCCCAGTTCCCGGAGAAAATCTCCCGCATAGATCCGCTGAGACCGGGGATCCAGCTCTCCCGGATGATCGTCCCGCACCAGACAGTCATGGCCAAAATCCACCATCAAGGCAAACTTCTGCCGCGTCCCCTCCATCTCCCGAATGAGAATACAGTCTCCGTTGCCTATGTTGATAAAGTCCAAAGCCAGCATACGCAGTCCCCCCCTATGTTGTTGTTACAAAGATACCATACCGCGTGAACGTTTACAATGAAAAGCGGTCCTTGCGCCAGCCAAAATTTCCGTTTGGATTTTGACAGTTCCCACAAGAAACCAGCGGCGGGCATTTTGCCCGCCGCTGGTTCTCTTCGTTTTGATCAGTTTCCCTTGAAAAGTCATGCTTTTCCGTAAATGACCGTCTGCTGCCAGCCGCCGGAGCCTTCCTCCGTCCCGGTGTCTGGCAGGAGATCCGTTTCCGGCTCCGCAGGCTCCTCAGCCGGCGTCTCCGGCGGTGTGGACACAGCCCGGTTCTCCACTGCGATCTTCCGAGCGGTGATCCACTGGGTCCCGCTGTGCCAATAGACCGTGATCGTATCTCCCACGTTCAGCAGTGGGGCCTCCGGCACCTGCGCGGCGCTGACATACACGGAGAAGCCGCTCTCCCCCTCAAAACGGAGGTAATAGACGCTGGTCCCCTCGATCACGGCACTGCGGATCTCGGCAATGGTGCCCTTTGTCTCCCAAAGCTCCTGCTCCTCCGCAGGCACCTCCGCGTCGGCCCGGTCGATGATGCCGTTATTCAGCAGCGTTTTCCGGTAATTTTCCTCACACTGGGCCACGGTCTGCCCCGTCTCCACAATATTGTACTGTTGGACGTTCACCATGGCATACATCTTCACCAGACCGTCCTCGCCCTTCAAAGCCATAAAGTAGGTGGGCTGGTCGGCGATATTCAGCAACAGCGGGAAGGTGGCGGAATAGCGCATCTGCTGGACCTGGCTCTGGGCGGAGCTTTTGGCGGAGGTCTCCGTCGCGCCGGCGCAGGGGTAGAACCGGGTCTCCTTGGTGCGCTGGTTGGTGAGGATAAAGCCGATGTTGGACTGGTCGCTGGTAACGGAGGTCACGCCGGTGTACATATACACATCGTCGTTGATGGCGATATAGTTCCAGCCGTCCGTGGTCAGCGTCACGTCCCGCTGGCCGAAGTAGGCGTTCAGAAAGCCGTTGTGGAACTGGCCGTAGTAGTCATACTGATCCATGATGATGTCGGAGGAGTACAGCCGATCCACCCAGGTGGGCACGTCCTCGTAATACTGGCTCTCGCCGCTGACGGCGTTCACCAGCACGGCACCCTTCACGTCCGTACCGCCGAAAAGCCCGATGCGCTTGACGATCCGGGAGCAGACCCAGTAGGGGGTGCCCTCCTCGTCGATCTCAAACACCGGCTCGTCAAACATCATGGTGGGATACTGGAACCGCAGGTGGCGGTAGAGGTTCCGGGAGAAGTGCTCCGCCGTGGTATACTTCATGCCCTCGTCCAGCCGGACCACCTCCGCCTCCTGGGTCACCATGTCGATGACGATATAGGCAGGCAGGCCGTTGGAGCGGTTGGTGAACCACTTGATGAGATCCCCGTAGGCAAGGCTCGTGACCCGCACGGGGCGGCCCTTGTAGTTGATCTGGGTGTAGTTGGGCAAGATCTCAAACTGGGACACCATATCTGCCAGCTCACCCAGCTTCCGGCTGCCCAATCGGGCGGCGGAGTCGCTGTCCAGCATGGGGATCTGGTCATAGCGGATCTCCTCCACCTCCGTGGCGAAGTCACCGGTGGTCAAGGGCAGCAGCTTGCTGTAGGCACCGGCCCGCAGCACCACCCATGATGTGAGGGAACCGATGGCGATGGCGGCGATCATGGCGATCACCACGAAGAAGGGTATGGTGCACTGCTTTTTCACAAAGCCGAGATACCCTCTCGCACCGGTGCCCTGGAATCCGGAGGTCAGGACAGCGCAGCCGCAGTACACGGCGCACAGCAGGAACACAAAGAAGTAAAATTCCTCCGCATGGGGGTTCAGGGCGGGCAACTCCACATAGAAGTACACCAGCCCCACCAGCGCCGTCACGGCGATGTTGATGAGGGTGCGGGTCACGGGAGTGCCGATGGGCTTCCGGGGCTTACGCTCCCGCTGAGGGCGCTCGCCTCCCTGTCCGAAATCTCCGGGGTTGAAGCCGCCGAAATTGAAGGTAAAGGGCATAGGGTTTGCCTTCCTTTCCAAAAGTTATCAAAACTGATACAAATTTATCATACCCGAAAAGTATGAACAAATCAAGGCCGCCCGCCGGCGTTGGGCCAAAAGGTCCCTCTGCCGCGTTCGGCGGCAGAGGGACCTTGATTTTATTGGAAGGGCCGTTACTTGGTGACGACCAGCTTGTCGTCCTCCACAGCCAGCTTGGCGGTATCGCCGGTCTTGAGGGTGCCATCCAGCATCTTCTCGGCCACAGCGTCCTCCACCTTGCTCTGGATGGCCCGGCGCAGGGGACGGGCACCGTACTTGGGGTCGAAGCCCTCCTTGGCCAGTTCCTTCACCGCCTCGTCGGAAGCGTCCAGATGGATGTCCATGGTCTCCATACGGTCCGCCACGGTCTTGAGCATCCGGCGGGCAACCTCCTCAATGTTCTGCTCAGTGAGAGCGCGGAACACGATGATATCGTCGATCCGGTTCAGGAACTCCGGGCGGAAGGTCTGGCGCAGCTCCGCCAGAACGGTCTCCTTGGCCTGTGCATAGGCCGCGTCGGCGTCCGCCTCGGCCTTCTTGTCATCAGCGTCGAAGCCCAGCTTGGCGCCGGCAGCGGTCAGTGCCTTGGCGCCGATGTTGCTGGTCATGACAATAACGGTGTTCTTGAAGTCCACGGTGCGGCCCTGAGAATCGGTGATCCGGCCATCGTCCAAAATCTGAAGCATGATGTTCCAGACATCCTCGTGGGCCTTTTCGATCTCATCGAACAGCACCACGGAGTAGGGCTTACGGCGCACCTTCTCCGTCAACTGACCGCCCTCATCATGGCCCACATAGCCGGGAGGGGAACCAATGAGGCGGGATACTGTATGCCGCTCCATGTATTCGGACATATCGATCCGGATCATGGCGTTCTCGTCACCGAACATAGCCTCTGCCAGAGACTTGCACAGTTCCGTCTTGCCCACGCCGGTGGGGCCCAGGAACAGGAAACTGCCGATGGGACGCTTGGGGTCCTTCAGACCCACACGGCCACGGCGGATGGCCCGGGCCACGGCCTTTACAGCCTCGTCCTGACCCACCACACGCTTATGAAGGATATCCTCCATGTGCAGCAAGCGCTGGCCCTCGTCCTCTGTCAGACGGGTCACAGGGATACCGGTCCAACCAGACACCACAGCGGCGATGTCCTCCGCGTTGACGTCCCGGTGCTCCTGATTATTCTTGCGGCGCTTGTCACGCTCGATCTCCACCTGCTCCTTGTAGTCCTTCTCGATGTCCCGCAGCTGGGCGGCCTTCTCAAAGTCCTGGGCGTTGATGGCGGCGTCCTTGTCCTTGGACAGGGCGTTGATCTTCTCCTCCAGGCTCTTGAGTTCCTTGGAGGGTTCCTCCTGCTCCATCCGCACCCGGCTGGCGGCCTCGTCCATCAGGTCGATGGCCTTGTCGGGCAGGAACCGGTCATTGATATACCGGGTGGACAGCTCCACGGCGGCCTTCAATGCCTCGTCGGTGATGTGCAGCTTGTGGTGCTGCTCATACTTCTCCCGCAGGCCCTTCAGGATCTCCAGTGTGGCCTCCTGACTGGGCTCGCCCACCGTCACCGGCTGGAACCGGCGCTCCAGAGCGGCGTCCTTTTCGATATACTTGCGATATTCGTTCAGGGTGGTGGCACCGATGATCTGGATCTCACCGCGGCCCAGCGCGGGCTTGATGATGTTGGCGGCGTCCACAGCGCCCTCGGCGGAGCCTGCGCCCACGATGGTGTGCAGCTCATCGATGAAGAGGATGATGTTGCCGTTCTTCTGAACTTCCTGCATCACCTTCTTGATACGCTCCTCAAATTCGCCCCGGTACTTGGTACCGGCCACCATGCCGGAAAGGTCCAGAGACAGGAGCTTCTTATCCAGCAGGTTTTCCGGCACATCGCCCATGGCGATCTTCCGGGCCAGGCCCTCGGCGATGGCAGTCTTGCCCACGCCGGGCTCACCGATCAGGCAGGGGTTGTTCTTGGTGCGGCGGGACAGGATCTGGATGACCCGCTGGATCTCGTCATCACGGCCGATGACAGGGTCCAGCTTGCCGGTCCGGGCATCCGCCGTCAAGTCACGGGTGAACTCTGCCAGTGTCTTGCTGCCCTTGCCGTCCTCCTTGGCGGAACCGGCTGCCTGAGTACGGCTGTCGCCGCTCTGGGCCGCTCTGGGCGCGGCGGTGAGCTTCTTCATCAGCGCGGTATAGAGCTGACGGGCATCCACACCGGCGGACCGCAGAATACGGACTGCCATGTTGTTGCCCTCCCGCAGAATACCGGCCAGCAGATGCTCGGTGCCGATGTAGGCATAGCCGCCCCGGATGGAATCCTCCATGGCGATCTCCACAACGTGCTTGGCGCGAGGGGTCAGACCCTGAGCGGGATTGCCGCCGGGAAGACCGGCGCCGACGCTTTTCCGAACCATTTCCGTCAGCAGGTCGTCGGTCAGGCCCGCCTCCGTCAGGACGGTGTGGGCCATGCCCTCGTCCTCACGCATCAGGCCCAGCAGCAGGTGTTCCGTCCCCACATAGCCGTGACCCAATTCGCCTGCGGCCTCTTGTGCCAGCCGCAGGGCTTCCTCCGCAGTGGGAGTAAATTTATTTTCATTCATAGTTCAATACCTCTTTTATTCTGGGGTGTGCGTTTTGTTTGAACGCGCCTGTTAAGCGCTTTCCTTGCTGTCCTTTCCGGACTCCTTGGCCTCCTTGTGGGCCTCCTCCAGCTTGTGGATCTCATCCCGCAGCTGGGCGGCCCGCTCGAAGTTCTCCTCGTGGATAGCCTTCTTCTGCTCCAGCTTCAGCGCATTCAGCTGACGCAGATAGGAGAACCGGCTCTGTTCCTCATGGCTCATGAGGTCATCCTTCTTTTCCTCCTTGACCTCCTGCACCGGCGCTGCGCCGATGGCGGGCATGGCGTCGAAGAAATCATCGAAGGGGCTTTCCAGCATCCGGTTCATCCGACCCAGCAGAGAGGGCATGGGGCTGAAGAAATCTCCGAAGAAATCATCATTGCCAAAGAAGCTGTCCCGCATGGACGGCCGCCGGTTAAAGAGCTTCTGGGTATACCCCAGCTTTTCCGCGCAGGCCTGGCAGAGATGGTGTTCTTCTGTTCTTCCGTTGATGCTGCTGCGATATACAAAGCTGACTTCATTCTTTCCGCAATTCTCACATTTCATAATGCATTCCTCCATAAACTGTATATAAATTTTTTCTTAACTGTGTTGCGTGCCGTTCCTCAGGCGTTCACACCTGTAAGATCAGCACCTGTCGCAGGATATCCGCCCGGACAGCGTCCCGGCTCTCCCGGGGCACCCGGCTCAGGGCCTTATCGCCCACGGCGGTGAGGATCGTCTGACCCATGTCCCGCTCCAACGCGCCGGACTGCACCAGATTGCTGAGGATAGCTCTGGCCGAAGCCAGATCCACGCTGCTGCCCAGACTGTTGATGACGTGCATCATCAGCGTCTGCCGGTCCACCTGCACCCGGGTGATGCGGATATATCCGTTGCCGCCGCGCCGGCTCTCTACGATGTAGCCCCGCTCCGGTGAAAACCGGGTGGACATCACATAGTTGATCTGGCTGGGTACACAGTTGAACCGCTGGGCCAGCTCGCTACGCTGGATCTCCAGCACACCGTCCTCCGCCGTATCCAAGCTATCCTGCAAAAAGCTGGCGATCAAATCTGAAATCCCCATGGGGACATCTCCTTTCTCGTCTCCGTCTTTTGACTTTGACTATCTTTAACCTTTGTTTGATTGTAGTATAGCACGATCTTTTTCAATGTCAATAGCTACTTTTGACTTTCTTTGACCATTTGTGTAAACAGTTTGTGAACGCTCATTTCCCCCATAGTTCGCATATACAGTTCAATATCTCTAACCGCCGAAAGGCCCTGCTTTTTCCAATGTTTTTCCGGTTTTTGTGACATTTTCACAGTTTTCTTTTTCCTTGGTAAGAATTTAACAAATCGCCCTTGCTTTTTAGAAATTGTATGATACAATGAAGGCACATTCTAATGGAGGTGTGTACACATGGCTTATAAGATTACTTCTGCTTGCGTCAGCTGCGGTTCCTGCGCAGACGTTTGCCCCGCCGGCGCTATCAGCCAGGGCGACGATCAGTACGTGATCGATTCTGCCGCTTGCCTGGACTGCGGTTCTTGCAGCGACACCTGCCCCAACGGCGCCATCGTCCCCGAGGAATAATTCTTAAAGGGATACATAAAACCGTCTCAGGCCCGATCCTGAGACGGTTTTTTTGTTTGCCGCCGGGACTTGCGGAGAAAGCGGTTCCCCTATATAATAATAGCAGCGTTCAACGGGAGGTGACGGCGTGGAGCATTGGGAATACCTGAAGCCGGACGGGCTGCGGTTCGTCTGGGATGATACGCTGTTCCGCCCCGGCACGGACTCCTTTCTGCTGTCCTCCCTGCCGAAGCTCTCCGCCGGACTGCGGGTCTGCGATCTGGGCTGCGGCACTGGCCTGCTGGGGCTGCTGCTCCTGCAAAGGCAGTCGGAACTGACCGTCACCGGGATCGATATTCAACCGGCAGCTGTGGCGCTGGCAGAGCGGGCCGCCGCCGAAAACCGCCTGACGGATCGGCTCACGTTTCAGAGTATCGACCTCCGGCAGGTGCGGCAGCATTTTTCCACCGGCTCCTTTGATCTGGTGGTCTGCAACCCGCCCTACTATCCGCCTGCCAGCGGAAAAGTCTCCGAGGACAGCGCCCGCCGCACTGCCCGCTCCGAAACGGAGGCGAGTCTGGCGGATATCTGCGCCGCCGCGTCCTATCTGCTGCGGTGGGGCGGAAAATTCTGTCTGGTCCACAAGCCGGAACGGCTGACGGACACAGCCTGCGCTCTGCGGGAGGCGGGCATGGAACCCAAGCGGCTGCGCTTCGTCCAGAACCGACCGGACACAGCCCCTTCCCTCTTTTTGATAGAGGGCTGCCGGGGCGGTAAGCCGGGGGTGGACATTCAACCGCCCCTTCTTTTGCAAACGGATACCGGCGCTCCCACCGGGGAGCTGAACGTCATTTACTTTCGAGATCAGGAGGTCTGACCATGGCAGGCATTTTATATCTGGTAGCTACGCCCATCGGCAATCTGGGGGACTTCACCCCCCGTGCGGTGGAAACGCTGGAAAACGCGGACTTCATCGCCGCGGAGGACACCCGTGTGTCCATGAAGCTTTTGAACCATTTCGGCGTGAAAAAGCCTTTGATCAGCTATCACGAGCACAATCACGTCACCGCCGGGCAGAGCGTTCTGAATCGACTGCTGGCCGGGGAATCCTGCGCTCTGATGACGGACGCCGGCACCCCCGCCATCTCTGACCCCGGCGAGGATCTGGTGCGGCTGTGCGCAGAAAACGGCGTGGAGGTCCGGGCCATTCCCGGCTGCTGCGCCGCCGTCAACGCCTTAGCTGTCAGCGGTCTGCCCACCGGACGCTTCACCTTTGAAGGGTTCCTCACTGTCAATAAAAAAAGCCGCCGGGAGCACCTGAATTCCTTAAAGGACGAGACCCGGACCATGATCTTCCACGAAGCCCCTCACAAGCTCCGCACCACACTGAATGACCTGATGGAGGCCTTCGGCCCGGACCGCCGGATCTCCCTGTGCCGGGAGCTGACCAAGCTCCACGAGGAGGTTCTGCGTTTCACCCTGGCCGAGGCCGTGGCCTATTACGAGGAGAACGCCCCCAAGGGCGAATACGTCCTTGTGGTGGCCGGTGCCGCCCCCAAAACCGGCGCCGTGGTGACGCTGGAGGACGGCGTGGCGCAAGTTCTTGCTCTGAAGGAGCAGGGGATGCGGCTGAAGGACGCCGCCAAGGAGGTGGCGGAGCACACCGGCCTTTCCAAAAACGAGCTGTACGCTGCCGCCTTGGAGCGGTAAGGGCAAAAAATCCCGGCACGGTCAAACCGCGCCGGGATTGCTTTATTTTGTGAAGTGCTGGTGGTCAAAAATGTGGTCTGAGCAGAAGCAGTGATAGCCCTGGCATTTGGAACAGTAGCGGAATTCCAGCTCCGGGTGGTCAGCGTCCGTGCGGCCGCAGACCTCGCACTTGTGGCGGTAGCCTCGCTCCGTCTCCGCCTTCTTCTGCTGCCGGACGGCGGACTTGAATTGAATAGTCTGTCTGGACCGCTGGCGGCTCTGGATCCCCAAAATGCTCTTGATATCCTCCCAGAAGAAGATCACGAAGTTCAAAATTGCCACCACAGCGGCCAGAGCACTGGCGTAGGCACCGTACCGCACGGACCGAGCGATGTTCCACGCCATCAAAGCGATGTCCGCCCATGCCAGCCACTTGGCCTTCAGAGGGATCACCCCGTAAAACCAGACCTGCGCGTCGGGATACATCACTGCGAAGGCCAGGAACATCGTCAGGTTGATGTAATAGGCGTCGGACAGGCTCCAGCCGTAATACCCCGTAGCCAGCGAGAGGATCACCGTGGACAGCACGCTGAACAGCATACCGCTGAGATAGTACAGGGTAAACTTGGCGGTGCCCCACTCCCGCTCCAGCGTCCCGCCCACGAAGTAGCAGAAAGACAGCATGATGAACAGCGATATGGGGCGATAGGTAAAGGGCAGCAGCACAAAGGTCACCAACCGCCACACCTCGCCATGAAGCACATGGTAGAGGTCAAATTTCAAAAAGCTCAGGGCCGCTGCCCCGGCGAACAGCGTCAGGATGTACGTCACCGCATTGGCGATAACAATGTAGAGCATCAGGTTCGGTATGCCGAAACGAGGATGGCTGTACGCAAACCGGTCGATCCATTGGTTCAGTTTCTTCAAAATGGGTCCTCCTGTCATTCGTTCAGGTATCCCGGCGGTCCAGACCCACCGGACAGATGGCATTATTATAACCGTTCCTGTCAGAAAAGTCATCTTTAAATTGTGAACGTTTTCCGCCTGATAAATTTTTATAAAAAGATTCTCCGTTTTCGGTTGACAAACCGCCCCAATCTATGGTAAACTAATCAAGCGTTTGAGAGCCGGAGAACTCCTCTGCCGATGGAGAGATGTCCGAGTGGTTTAAGGAACCGGTCTTGAAAACCGGCGAGGCGCAAGTCTCCGTGGGTTCGAATCCCACTCTCTCCGCCAATTTCATAAAACACCATCGACCTGCGGAAGTACCCAAGAGGCCGAAGGGGCTCCCCTGCTAAGGGAGTAGGCTGGATAAAACCGGCGCGAGGGTTCAAATCCCTCCTTCCGCGCCAACCACGCAATCCTTGTGATTGCGTGGTTTTCTTTATATTTCAACGTTTTCAGCCGTTTTAGGCGGTAAAAATATTTTCCATTACGACAATAAAAAACTCAAAAAAGACATTTTATCTTCGATTTTACGAACGGAACCCCCTCGCTGCAAAAGTGAGGGGGTTTCTTTTGCTTTATTCAATTCCAGGGACTGTCTCCACCCTCTCCAAATATTCCTCGATCCATCCCTGTTCCGCCATGACAATCTCTTTCCCAATCTTCTCCGCATAGGCCCACTCCAACCGTGCCCCGGCACTCTCACGCCAGCACACCAGGAGAACATCCGTCGGCAGCTTCACCTCTTATTGACTTTTGTATGCGGCCTGATAGAATAATAAGGTAGAAAGAGGTGCATGGAATGGATACTGGTTTGAAAATCGTCTGCTGCATTAGTCTCGGTATTCTTTTTCTGTCTGTGCTCTTGTGTTTGGCTATTTAAGTCCCTCCGTCCGGAGGGACTTATTTTTTACGCTATTCCCTCGTCACGCTTCTGTGCTGCGCTCCGTCTGCCAATCTGCCCCAGTCTCCACGAATCTGATCGTACCAGACAGCAGATCCTTGCATCAAAAAAACAGTTCCTGTTTTAGCTTCATTGGCGGCAGATTTTTGTCAAGACACAAAGAAAGAAACCCGAAACCTGACGGTTTCGGGCTTCTTGTTGAAAAGTTCGCTCTTCGGCGCGTGATAGAAATATCAGCGCTTGGAGAACTGGGGAGCACGACGGGCGGCCTTCAGACCGGGCTTCTTACGCTCCTTCATACGAGGATCGCGGGTCAGGAAACCGGCCTTCTTCAGGATGGCGCGGTTATCCTCGCTGGCCAGCAGCAGAGCGCGGGCCACACCGTGACGCAGAGCGCCGGCCTGACCGGACACGCCGCCGCCGGTGACGGTAGCCACGATGTCCATCTTGCCGGTGTTGCCGGTAGCCTCCAGGGGCTGACGGACGACCATCTTCAGGGTCTCCAGGCCAAAATACTCGTCGATGTCACGACCGTTGATGGTGATGGAGCCGGTGCCGTTGGGGAACAGATGGACGCGGGCCACAGAGGACTTACGGCGGCCGGTGCCATACAGATAAGGCTTCTTAGACTGATACATTCTCTTACTCCTCCTTACTCCAGCACGATGGGCTTCTGAGCCTGCTGCTCATAGTTGGCGTCAGCGTAGATGTGCAGGCGCTTCAGAGAATCCTTGCAGACGGTGTTCCGGGGCATCATGCCGCGGACAGCCACACGCATAGCAGTCTCGGGCTTCTCCTGCATCAGGATGCGGTACTTGGTCTCCTTCAGACCGCCGATCCAACCGGAGTGAGTCCGGTAAATCTTCTGCTCGGGCTTCTTGCCGGTCAGGACAGCCTGGCCAGCGTTGATGATGATGACGTTGTCACCGCAGTCAGCGTTGGGAGTGTAGGTAACCTTGGTCTTGCCGCGCAGCAGGTCAGCAGCCCGAACGGCGGTCTTGCCCAGGGGCTTACCGGCAGCGTCCAGGATGTACCACTTGCGCTCGATGTTGGCCTTGTTCGCCATAAAAGTGGACATGGATCGTTTCCTCCGTATATAAATTTGATTTCTTTACAAATCAAGAGCTCCGAGGTAAAATCGGAGCATGGATAGTTATACCATGATTTCTCATCCATGTCAACACGGTTTTTATTTAGCTCATGTAAATCTCTTAAAATCTACGTTTTTCTCCTATTATCTCCCGAAATCTAAAATTGTATTTTTGAAAATACCGCAGGGGCATGACATCCCCTGCGGCAGGACAAGCTATGTACCCTTACAGCACCCACTGCGCCAACAACAGCAGCACGAAACCCGGCAGCCCCAAAACGCCGACGGTCAGGGCGTTCAGCAGGTTCAGTCCCAGCGCAACACCGGTAACGGCAGCGGTGGCGTTCACCGCCCACAGAGCCAGAAACCCCAGTGCCGTATTCATCAGCAGCTTCAGGGCAAGGCGCAGGGGCGTCCGGAAGATCCGCAGCAGTGTGATGAGAAAAAAAGCCAGCAGCAAGCCGGCAATGATTTTCTGATTCAGGTCCATACAGCCCCTCCCTTGGCGGATCCCGCCGCCACAGGCTCCCGCGCCTTCAGCACCCGGAGGTAGTAATCACACCGGGCCTTGGCAGCGCTGATGCGGTAAATACAGGACTCCACCAGCTCCGGGGCCGTTGCCTGATCGAATTGCCGGTAAGCCAGAGCCAGCTCACTCTGGGCCGCTTGCAATTCCGCCCGCAGCGCCAGCGTTTCCGGGTCCGGGGCGTATTTTCTGGATTGTTTCATCATAGACTCCCTCCCACCGCCGGGGCAGTTCCTGTCTCGGCACTATCAGTTTACGGGAAGTCTTGACAAATATACCATTTTTCATACAGGAGGACTCACATGACAAAGCCGCATGAATACTATATGTCTCAAGCCCTGGAATTGGCCCGGGAAGCCGCCGATGCCGGTGAGGTCCCGGTGGGGTGCGTCATCGTCCGGGACGGGGCCGTGATCGGCCGGGGGCGGAACCGCCGGGAGGAAAAGCAGGCGGTCTGCTCCCACGCGGAAATGGAGGCCATGGCCCAGGCCAACGCCGCGCTGGGCAGCTGGCGGCTGGACAACTGCGCGTTATATGTGACGCTGGAGCCGTGCCCCATGTGCGCCGGGGCCATTCTCAACGCCCGGATTCCCAAGGTGTTCTACGGTGCACGGGACAGTGCCTTCGGCGCCTGCGGCGGCGTGACCAACCTGTTTATGGAGCAGTTCCCTCACCGGCCCGCTCTGGTGGGCGGAATTTTGGCAGAGGACTGTCAAGCGGTACTGGCGGAATTTTTCGAAAAGCTCCGTCGGGGAAAGCCGTCGACACAAAGTTTTTAAGAAACGCGGAGAGATTTAAAACTTTTGTAACAACTCCTGCTGGTTTGCTTAATAATTCTCCTGTATCTTAATACTTGCAAGAGACAAAACTTCTTTTCATCCAATCTTCCCAATCATATACAAAGAGACCGTCGAAAGACGGTCTTTTTGTATGTCTGCTGCAAAAACATGGCCCTGACGGAAGCCGTCAGGGCCATGCACTTTTTTATTCTTCCGTTTTGCCCTTTGCAGCGCCGGACATTCTCATGGCTCTTTGGAAGCCCTCCAGAGCGGCGGCACCGCCCAGCGGCAGCAATGCGGCGCTGTGGCCGTCCGCCAGCAGCGTCACGGCCAGAATGGCCGTCAGGTCGGCATAGAACCCGAACATCCGGGGTCCGCCCGCCTGAACAGCAAAGCCGGAGAGCCGGTAGGAGGCCAGGATCAGCAGCATCAGCCCCAGCAGTTCCAGATAGTAGTTCGCCAGCACCGGGTCAACGGAATACAGCCGGTAGGCGAAGATCAGCCGGGCCAGCAGCAGCACCGGCACCGCCAGCAGGATCTGGGGTTCCGTATCCGGCGTTTTGCGGCAGATGGCCATTCCTGCCAGCAGGCAGATCCCGGCGACAACGGCCAGCAGGCCCATCACCACACCGGAGCGGCCGGTCCCAGCGCTGACCGTAACGATCTCCATGCCGTCCGCAGAAACCGCCGTGACCGTCCGTCCAAACGCATTGGCGATCTCCAGCACACCGGAAAATGCCATGACGCAGCCGCCGGCCAAAATCCCAAACAGCCCCTCCTTGTCATTCCAGTTCAGGAGCCGTGACAGCGGGACCTCCACCGGCCCCTTGGGCAGCTTGCTGTTCATCCGGAACAATATCACCGCCGACAGCGCCAGCAGCACCGGCAGCAAAATTCCCGGAATACTGCCGGGAATGGGCAGTCCGGTGCCCGGTTCAAACCCGGTCATGTTTTGCAGCAGCCGCAAGGACATACCCGCGGCGCCGAGGCAGAGAGTCAGGAGGGACTTTTTATCGCACTGCTTCATCGCTATGATCCTTTCAAAAACAGCCGTCATTCCTTAAATAGAGAAAGCGGCCAAACGTATTTTTTTATTATAGCATGGCTTGTTTCGCTTGTCCACGGCAGTGCGATTTTTATCTCTTATTTAAGTTGATTGCTGCTTGGTCAACCAACCTTTCTTTATCAGGGGTGCAAAACAGGAGCAAGGCATCTTTCGACCTTGCACCGATCTGTTCAGTATGTGCTATTCAGTCCGCCAAAGCAAACGCTTACTCAACACTGTTGTAAACTTCCATCCCAAGAATTCTTACGATCATCCCTTCAAGGTATTCATCCCCGGCCGTATCAACTGCACCCAGCCTATGTACGTCTTCAACCTGATACAAGACAGCTCGATAGACAACTGTGCCGCCGTCTTTCAGACGCATGGGGATCGGTACCAGAAGAACGATCGCCAGCAAGACGCAAATGCCGATCATTGCTTTCTTTTTCATGCAGCCATCCCCCCTCTTTTCAAATTTGTCATTTGCCTTATACCAATATAGACGCTAAAAATCGCAAAATGTTCCTGTATGTATAGCATACAATACTTTTTTCTGCTTTCTCAAGCCCTCCATCCGCTCACGAGGACAAGCTTACCTGTATGCAGATGGTACAGAAAAGCCCGGGAGGATCTTTCCTCCCGGGCTTCTAATACATGCGGTTATATACAGTAATTCAGGGCATGGCCCGGACCAGACCGCGGGCGCAGTCCACCGTGACCATCGTGCCATCCGTCAGCCGCTGAACAGCGCCGGCGGCTCCCACGATCACCGGCTTGTCCAGAGCCAGTCCGATGGTGGCGGTGTGGCACTCCACGCTGGCCTCCTCAGTGATGACCGCCGCCGCCTGTCGGATATAGGGCAGCAGCTCATTGGTGGTATAGGGCACCACCAGAACATCGCCGGGTTGGAATTTCTCCGCCACCTCGTCAGTGCTGCGGCAGATGCACAGCGGACCGGAGGCTTTTTTCTCCCCGATGCCCACGGCGTTCACCAACGCGCCGCCCACCTGCTGAATTCGGATCATGTTGGTGGTACCGGCTACACCCACCGGCACACCGGCGGTGACTACCACCAGATCGCCTTCGTGGACCACACCCGCCTGAGCCGCCGCCTGAACAGCAAAGTCCACCAGCTCGTCAGTGCTGCTGGCGTAGGGCATCATAATAGGCTCCACACCCCAGTACAGGGCCATCTGCCGCCGGACCTGCTGATCCAGCAGGCAGGCGATGATGGGGGTGCCGGGATGGAAGCGGCTCACCAACCGGGCGGTAGTGCCCCGCTGGCTGACGGTGAGAATGGCATCCGCTCCGATCTCCTGCGCCGTGGTGCAGGCGGCGTGGGCGGTAGCCGCCGCCACGGAAAGCCGGTTTCGTCCGCCGGCCATCTGGGCCATGCGCTTGACATGGTTGATGTCGCTCTCCGTCCGCCGGGCGATGGCATCCATGGTTTTCACGGATTCCACCGGATAGCGGCCCGCTGCCGTCTCACCGGAGAGCATGATGGCCGAGGTGCCGTCATAGATGGCGTTGGCCACATCGGTGATCTCCGCACGGGTGGGCCGGGGATTTTCCATCATGGAATCCAGCATCTGTGTGGCGGTGATGACCGGCTTGCCGCAGGCCACACACCGGGCGATCATATTCTTTTGGATCAGGGGGATCTCCGCAAAGTCGATCTCCACACCCATATCGCCGCGAGCCACCATGATGCCGTCCGCCGCGTCCAGGATCTCCGGAAGATTGCTGACGCCCTCCTGATTTTCGATCTTGGCGATGATCCGCATCCGAGAACCGGCCTTGTCCAGCACGTGCCGCAGTTCCCGCACATCTGCGGCAGAACGGACAAAGCTAGCTGCCACATAGTCGAACCCCTGCTCCGCGCCGAAGAGGAGATCGTCCCGGTCCTGCTGGCTCATGTAGGGCATATTCAGCCGCACACCGGGGACATTGACCCCCTTGTGATTCTTCATATTACCGTCATTTTCCACTCGGCAGCGGATCTCCGTCTCGCTGGTCTCCAGAACAGTCAGCCGCACCAGACCATCGTCCAGCAGGATGGTATCTCCCGCTTTGACGTCACCGGGCAGTTCTCCGTAGGTAATGGAACAGCGGTGCGCATCGCCCTCCACCTGAACGGTGGTCAGGGTGAATTCCTGACCGGCGGTCAGATGGACCCGTCCACCGGCAAAGTCCTTCAGACGAACCTCAGGGCCCTTGGTATCCAGCATGGCCGCCACCGGGGCGTCCAGTTCTTCCCGCAGCGCCTTCAGCGCGTCCAGCCGCGCCTTATGCTCCGCGTGGGTCCCGTGGGAAAAGTTGAAGCGGGCCACGTTCATTCCCGCCCGGATCATCTCCCGCAGGACGCCTTCCCTGTCCGTGGAGGGGCCAAGGGTACATACAATCTTTGTCTTTCGCATCTCACGCACTCCTTCCGCCATTTCAAAAGAAACGCCGATTCTCTCCCATTATGAAGTAATCGTTTTTCTCAGCCATTTTATCACAAACCTGTTCTTATGAAAAGACAGCAATCTGTAAAATTTTCATTTCATCTTTTGAAGCTCTGCACAAAAAAATCCCCCATCAAATCCCGGTACAGATGCCGTCCGCCAATTTTTCCGTACTTCCCGCCGGAACCGTTTGCTTCTTTCCGGCTTCTGCTATATAATTGCATATAAGTTAAATTTCTCACCGCCCTGCGGGGAACGCATCAAGGAGGTAACATATGCACTACATCGGTATTGATCTCGGCGGCACCAGCATCAAAGGGGCCGTTGTCACAGAAGGCGGCACGATCCTGAAGGAAACCTCCTGCCCCACCCAGAGGGAATTGGGACCTGAGCACGTGGCCCGCGAGATCGCAGATCTGATCACAGCTCTGGCGGAAGGATACGATCCCCAGGCTATCGGCGGCGTGGGCGTGGGCTGTCCCGGCATTGTGGAGGATCACAGCGGTATCGTCCGCTACTCCGCCAACCTCCATTGGGAAAATTTTGATCTCCGGGCCGCCGTTCAGAAATACAGCGGTTATACCGTCCGTCTGGCTAATGACGCCAATGCCGCCGCGCTGGGCGAGGTGGTAGCGGGCTGCGCTCAGAATGTGGACAGCGCCGTGATCCTGACGCTTGGCACCGGCGTAGGCAGCGGTGTGGTGCTGAACGGTAAGATCCTGACGGGCTGCACCGGCGGTGCAGCAGAGCTGGGACACATGGTGGTGGAGGACGGCGGCGCGCTCTGCGCCTGCGGAAGAAAAGGCTGCTTTGAAGCCTACGCTTCCGCCACCGGTTTGATCCGCATGGCGAAGGAGGCCATGGCCCAGCATCCGGAAAGCCTGCTCCACGCCACCGCCGCAGAGGTGGGAGAGGTGAATGGCCGGACCATCTTTCAGGCCAAGGAGCAGGGGGACCCTACCGCCGCCGCCGTGGTGGATCGGTACATCCACTACCTCTCCGTAGGTATCGCCAATGTCATCAACTGCTTCTTCCCCGAGGTAGTGGCGCTCTCCGGCGGCATCGCCAATCAGGGAGAGGCGCTGCTGGCTCCCCTGCGGGAAGCCGTTGCGCCCCAGGTCTATGGCAATCAGTATTTGCAGACTCACACCCGCATCCTCGGCTGTACGCTGGGCTACCACGCCGGGATCATCGGCGCGGCCATGCTGCCCACTGCCCTATGACCGCATAATCATCTGCCAAAAACCGCCCCGGGCTTGCCGTGAAGCAAGGCCGGGGCGGTTCTTCGTATGTTTCTATTACAGATTTAAAATTGAATGGGCCTTCTTTGGCAGCCGTGTTACTTGTTCTTCCGCATCATGGCCGCGTCAGCATCCAAAAGCTGCTGAGAGGCATCCTCCAACTGCGCCGTCTTCTCGTAGCGGTCCGCCAAGCTGCTCTCCACCAGCTTTTCCTGCGGTTCGCCCCGGAAAACCAGCTTCAGCAGGATCGGCGTCAGGATCGTACCGCCCACCACGGTAATGACCACCGGCGTCATCATCGCGCTGCTGAGAACGCCCATAGACAGGCCCCGGTTGGCTACGATCAATGCCACCTCGCCGCGGCAGACCATGCCCACACCCACCTGAATGCTCTCCCGCTCCGTAAAGCCGCAGAGTTTTGCGCCCAAGCCGCAGCCCGCCAGCTTGGAAATAACGGAGATCATCAGCAGCAGGACGGAAAATGCCAGCATCCCGCCGCTGACGCCGTCCAGCTTGACGTTGATGCCGATGGCGGCGAAGAACACCGGCGTCAGCAGCAGATAGCCAAGCGGATTATACTTGGACTGGATATAGGTTCCCTTGGGGGTGCAGGCCACGGCCAGACCGGCGGCATAGGCGCCGGTGATGTCCGCCACGCCAAAAAATTCCTCCGCGCAGTAGGCCATCACCAAGCAGAGCACAAAGGCCAGAACGGAGTTGCGGTGGGTGGCCCAGCCTCCCTGCCGCTTCAACATCCAGCAAAACAGGCGGTTGGCCCCCACACCGGCCACAGCCGCGAAGATAAAGAAGCCCAGGATCTTCAGCAGGACCAGTCCAACGCTCTCCCCGCCGCCGGCCAGACTGCTGACCAGAGTCAGCGCCACAAGACCCAGCACATCGTCGATCAGGGCTGCTGCCAGAATGGTGTTGCCCACCTTCGTTTCCAGCTTACCCATCTCCTTCAGGGTCTCCACCGTGATGCTGACGGAGGTTGCCGTAAGGATCGTACCCACAAATACATTTTCCAGCATACCGTTGCTCTCGATCAAGCCTGCGGCGGCAGCGCCCCATGCCAGAGCCGTACCCATGAGCAGGGGCACGATCACACCCAGCAGAGCCACCCAAAAGCCAGCCTTGCCGCTGTTTTTCAACTCGTTGATGTCCGTTCCCATACCGGCGGAGAACATCAGCACGATGACGCCCAATTCGCTGAGCTGGGAAATAAATTCAGTTTCTGTCAGAACATTCAGTCCCGCAGGGCCAAGGATCAGGCCCGCCAGCAAAGCGCCCACTACCTGAGGCATCTGAAACCGCTGTGTCAGAAGGCCCAGCAGCTTCGTACTTAACAAAATCAACGCCAGATCCAGCAAATAATGGTATGACACAAAAAACTCCTCTCCATGCGGTTCCACCGCATACACACATTTTTTCACAAGGCCCTTATTCTATCGCTTTCCCCGATTTTTGCAATGGTCATTTTGCATAAAACAGCCGTTAATTTTTGTTAAGATTTCCTAAGCAAGCTTTGCGGAGGTGCCTGCCGTTTTTTCCGGCCAGCGGCGCTATGTTCTGTTCTCTGCAAGTGTTTAATATTTGTTAAAAATTTTTTCACACTTTTTCTCGCAGAACCGCCTATAATCTCCAAAATGTGATTTTTATTTTACTGACATGCCGCGTTTTTCCGCGGCTGAGAGGATCCTGATTATGAAGCTGCCTCTAATCGATTACCGTCAGTTCCGTCTGAGCCGGCTGAATACCCCGCAGTTCCGGCATCTGAAGCTGCTGCTGTTCTGGCCGATTTTCAGTCTGGTATTCTGTTATCTGGAAAACTACCGCCCTACCGTCTACTACGCCCCCATGCGCTGCGCGCTGGATCATTGGATCCCCTTCTGCAAGTGGTTCGTCATCCCCTACGCGTTCTGGTTTCTCTTTGTAGGAGGGATGCTGCTCTACACCTTATTTTATAACATTCCCGCTTTCCGGCGGATGATGTGGTTCATCATCCTGACGTACTCCTTTGCTCTGGTGACCTACCTTCTCTTCCCCAACTGCCAGCATCTGCGGCCCACACTGCTGGGCGGCGACCTGCTGACGCGGTTCACCGCAAAGCTGTACGCCGCAGACACCAACACCAACGTCTGCCCCTCTATTCACGTCATCGGCTCCTTCGCGGTGTACTTCGCTGCCCGGGACATCCGGCGCTTCCGCGCCAAGGGCTGGCGGCTTGGATTTCTGACCATGGCCGTGCTCATCAGCCTGTCTACCGTATTCCTCAAGCAGCACTCCGTTCTGGATGTGCTGGCGGGGCTGGCTGTCTGCGCCGCAGCCTATCCCCTGATCTATCGAGTACCTGCCGGAGCCGCTTCTCTGATCCCCGCCGGAGGTCTTGGCCGTAAGCGGTTCCCGGAGCTGTAACACCTCTTGCCTTTCCCACTCTGTCCCTTTATAATAGAGGGACAGAGTTTTTTTGTCGCATCGCCCCATTTTCAAACGATACCGCGTAGGAGGAAGCCGCCATGCCCACGATCATCCCCATCACCGATTTTGCCGCCCCGGAACTGGATATTTATGCCCGGCTGACGGAAAATCAGCTTTTGAACCGGGCAGACCCGGCCAACGCCCTGTTCGTGGCGGAAAGTCCTCTGGTCATTGGCCGGGCGCTGGACGCCGGGTGTACGCCGGTATCCTTCCTGATGGAGACGAAGCACGTCAACGGCAAGGGTGCGGAGATCCTGGCCCGCTGTCCGGCAGATATTCCCGTCTATGCGGCGGAGCTGGAGGTCCTGACCCAACTCACCGGCTTTCACCTGACCCGTGGGATGCTCTGCGCCATGCGGCGGCCGCTGCTGCCCACGGTGGAGGAGATCTGCGCCAAGTCCCGGCGGATCGCCGTACTGGAAAACGTGATGAACCCTACCAACATTGGCGCCATCTTCCGTTCTGCTGCGGCGTTGGGGATGGACGCGGTGCTGCTGACTGCCGCCGGCAGTGATCCCCTTTACCGCCGGGCCAGCCGGGTCAGCATGGGCAATGTGTTTCTGGTGCCTTGGACCTATCTGCCGGAGGGTGTGGATTGGACGGAGACTTTGCGGCAACACGGTTTCAAAACCGCTGCTATGGCCTTGCGGGAGGACTCCATCCGTCTGAATGACCCTCAGCTTGCCCGGGAACCCAAGCTGGCTGTGGTCATGGGCACGGAGGGAGACGGGCTCGCCTCCAACACCATTGCTCACTGCGACTATACGGTGATGATTCCCATGACTCACGGGGTGGACTCCCTGAATGTGGCGGCAGCCAGCGCCGTGGCCTTTTACCAGTTGGGGCTGATGAGCTGTCTGGAATGAATATTCTATAAAATATTCATTCTATTATTCAAGCATTTGCCAATTTGTGAATGAATTATCTATTTTCCATGCAAATACGGCGTTTTTTAGCTATATCGCAATTTTTTTGCAGCAATTCCGTCCTGTGGCTAAAGGACTTCCTCTCTAAGGTTCTGTAAACGCAATTTTTTCGATCAACGGTAAAAAGCAGACGCAGGATAAAACCTGCGTCTGCTTGAGACTGTCGATAAAGTAGTAAATTCTCCGCGACGGTAAGGAAGGGTGTGCGCGGGAAA
>OIWO01000680.1_pt1 | contig 36059 bp, 33 predicted proteins | sample 1587641 | NCBI WGS metagenome assembly OIWO01 (sample SAMEA3888924, study PRJEB22519) | human gut metagenome | biome: human gut; feature: human-associated habitat; material: faeces | place: Denmark | collected 2010
TATAAGAGAAGATAATTTTTTCTTGTATTCCTGAAGTAAAGCATTACTTGTTGCTATTAAATTTCCACGAATAAGCTTATCCAGATCATTTTGAAAAGCCGGTTCCAGCGCTTTTGCATACTGCTCTAAACGATGTACTTCATCCTTAACTTCGTCCATATTAAGTTCACGGCTACGTAAAAGATCAATTTTCTGACGAATTATAGCCTGATATTTTTGAATAATTTTGTCAATAATCTCTTTTGCATCATCATTTACTTTGATTACAGCATCATTAACTGAGTTTTCAAATTCTTTCGCAGATTCAATATCATCCACTTTTTTACGAATCATTTCTAGCTGGCAGGCGATGCGTTCCCCATCCTCAATATTCTTGGCAAGTTCCTGTTTGGTTTTTTCAAAAGCACCAACTTCTTCTAATTTATGCATGAAGGTATCAACGATATTTTTAATTTTTGCTGTTTTTGCATATTTTTGAACGTATTGGCGAATGGCCGCTTCAACGGAAATAACGCCGGTATGGATCAAAGCCTCTGTCGCTGTATCGCCATTACGCTTAGCCTCATCCAGTTTCATACCAATATCGTCTCGAATGCTTGCAGGAAGAGAAGCGTAATTTTCAAGATGCAGAGTTTCATTTCGATTCAGTTTACGAACTTTCATTTCTGTTTCGTCTATTGTGTCCTCATCCATTTCGGCCCCACTCTGCATCAGGCGAATATTCAGTGCCGGCAATGCCGCTGCTGGAAACAGATTCGGATTGGTAATTCCATGCCCCTTGAGATATGCATGGATTCTATCCAGAGTCTGTGCAGTATCGCCATCTTCCTTCCGACGGTCGTCCATTTTATTCACAACAAAGATAAATCGGTCTTTACTCTGTTTTCCCCCAACCTTCATACTTTCAGCTACTCGATGAAGAAGAGCATCGTCGTCATCGGAGCCGAACGTACCCTCCATAATATATAAAACAAGAGACTTCGAGGACTCATTTAAAAACTCACTCTGAACCCGTTTGTGCTCTGGATCTCTTGAATTATTAGGACCTGGCGTGTCAATCAGTACAAGAGATACATCTTCCGAAGACACAAATGGTATATTTCCATTGGCTTTAATAACTGAAACTCTCTCATCAGCGTTGAGTCTTGTCATTGTAGAATATGTGAGATCCTCATGAGTTTCAATCAGCAGATTATCTTTACTATAAACCTCAGCTTGCCAGGTATCATTTTCCTTTGTGTCCTTAATCTTTGTAATAATTGCCGTACATGCTTCCTGTTTTGATGGCATTAACTTCGCTCCAAGCATGGAATTGATTAGTGTAGATTTTCCAGCACTCATCGTTGCAACTACACACACCTCAAAATCGCTGCTTTTTGCGTGTTCAAAAGCGCTGAGGATTTCTTTATCCTTTAACTCCGCAAAAGGCCCTTTTTGTATTTTCTTGAAGACCTCATCTATCAGCCCTTCTTTATCAGAAGTTTCTTTTGCCGGAATCCGTTCAAATTTTACTGTAAATTTTCTACGGTCAAAAGCCTGTGTAAATACTTCTGTCAGATCTTCAAAATCCAAAAGAGTTCCGTGAAATGTTATATCATAATCTGTGTCATTATACTCATCAATTAAAATCTGAGGAAGTTCTTCCACCCATTCCTGCAGGCGAGAACCTTGAAATATTAGTTCTCCAATTTTACTGTTTTGTGCCAGTTTTTTTCCATCAACGGTAAGTTCAGTTTCCAGCTTATACGGATTGTATTTAATAAAAACTTTCTTCATATGTGCCCCTCCATAAATTATTTTTTCTAAACCATAAAGCCCCGATGCTTTGCTTAATCTTATATACTCTGTATCATGAGTAAAATATGTTACATTATCATAAAAATGGGAAAGATCATACGATGGTCTTTTAAATTTCTTTGCAAGCATTGTATATTCATCCAGTTCATCTTCTGAAAGTATTTGTCCTGTATTTTTCATTTTTATCAGCAAACCAAAGTATGCTGAAATTGGGCAAATGATCGGATTATCATATCCAAGTTTATCCAGATCCGAACGAAGCTCCTTCACACTTTCTTCAATACTGTCAGAATTACTATTATAATTGTCCAATTTATTTAGGACAAAAATAACCTTATCTTTTGGGATATTATCTGTAACCCATTTTAAATGTCGCATCTCTGCATCCGTACCAAGATTCGTAGGACTGATCACATAAAGCAGTTTATCATATTTACAGTTTAGTAATGCTTTGTGTGTAATTTCGCTGTGTTCTCGGTATGATGCCGCATTCACTCCCGGCGTATCAATAATACAAATACGATTTTTGATTGGCTCTATTCCCGAAAAATAGGATGCTATCGAAATACTGTTTTTCCAATCATAATTTCTCAGACTTTCCATATTTGCATTGAACTGGACAGACGATGTCTTCAAATGAATGCGCTCATCTTCAAACGGCTTATTATATAAATTGCATATATTACCGGTGCAAACTTCCTGTGAGGTTCGTGCCAAAGGTTTCCCAATAAGTGCATTAATCAATGTGGATTTTCCAGCACTAATGTTTGCTGTAACAATGAAACGGCGTTGTCTGTTGTTTTCAAATGCACAAATTGTTCGGTATTGCGATACAAGCGGTTGTACATATGTAAATAATTTCTGATCATCGTTTTTCGATAAGGTATCAAAAAACAGATCAACATCCTTTTTTTTGTTAGATAAAAAGGAATTAATTACCTCCTTTGCGTGTAAAATTAACTGCTGATCCAACAAAAGAAGTCCTATATCACATAAAATACAAGATAGTTGTTTGCTTTTGTAAAGGCGAGACAAACAGCGTGCTGTTATTTTGTGGGCATCTTTTACTATTTCATTGTTCTTAAAAGATATATCTTCATTCACTAAAAGCAATTCTTTGTATTGCTCTAAACGATTTTGAATATATTGATAGAATATCACTTGGTCATCGAAATTATACTCGTCTAATACTTGATGCAAAATATATATCAAGGCCACCCAATATTCTTTTTTTTCTTTTAATTTTAAACATTTTGCCGGATGCTCTTGAAAATCAAGTGCTGCAGTGAAGTATTTCCATTCATCTGACATGATTCGTTTTCTCCTATGTTATTTTATATATTTCTATATTCTCCTGCCCCTTCATCCACAAATTCAACCCCATTTCCCCATATATTTCCGCAGTTACCAGATAACTTCCGTCTTCCTGCTTCACTGCGTTGGCTGTAGGCAGGCGGTCCAGTATGGCGTTGACATCTGTTCCGGTGTAGGTAAAACTGGTTTTGTGTAGCTTTCCACCAAACATGAACGGAATGCGCTTCCGAAATTCACCTTCTTCAAACCGATCTTTGTAGGGAACATGGAAGGTTTCTTTGGAAATTCGGTAAGAAACAATCCGGTCAATCCGGTATATGGTAGGATACCCAGGGTGCTTTTTGTCATGTTCCCCAATATAGGCAATTAAGTAGAAATAGTATTCTGAGCAGATAATTCCTACAGGTTTCAAATTGGCATGAGTGACTTCTCCATTTGTCTTTTGATAGTCCAAATGAACGAAATGGTGCTGGTATACCGCTGTTCCAAGTTCCCATATGCGGTCAATCAGCATTTTCTGGTGCCGTGGTTCTACATAATGAAACAGCTCGTTACGAATCAAGTCTGCCATCTTTTTCCGTTCATTAGCAGGAAGGCAGGCTTCGATCAATTCTTCAACAATGTGCTCCATCTCTTCTTTACAGAGAGAACGGCTTTCCATCAAAATCTTTGATATGGCAAAAAGCTCTGCATTTGTCAGAGCAACGGTTTTAGAATTGACCAGACGAAAGCCTTTCTGGACGTGGTCATATCGGATTTCAGCAAATTCACCTGTTCGCGAAGACCTGTTTGCATAAAAATCTCGAATAGAATCAATGTCTCTTTGAATCGAACGGGGATTAACTCCGTATTCTTCGGCTAGATCTGTTTTTCGGATCGTTTCACCGGATAAGAGACGGCTGTATATTTCCAGTATTCGGTCATGTTTTTTTGTACCAGAGTTCAAAGCAGAATCCTCCCTTCAGTTGCTTGATACAAATTATAGCACATTCCGATGACACCAGATGTCACTGAAAAAAGGAATTCGATCTATTTTTATTCTATCACAAATAATGCTAATAGACAAGGATTCAACTCCCCTGTTAGACGCTTCAAATTGTCTGGGATATCCGTAAAATTAAATGATGGAGGTAGTTTATGAACGGTTTGGATTATACATTGATTGGAAGTAGGATACGCAAGGTGAGAACTACTTTAAAATTAACACAGGAAGAAGCTTCAGAGCGGTGTGATATTACCAATTCCTTTTACGGGAATATTGAGCGTGGGGACAAAAAGATGAGCGTTGAGACCCTTGTGAAAATATCCAAAGGCCTAGGAGTATCTTTGGATTATCTGGTATATGGGGAGATCCCGGAGAAAGGAAGACCGCTGGGGACGCTGCTGCAGGATATTCGCCGAAGGGCTGATGATCAGCAGTATGAAAAGTTTTTACTGCTGATAAAGACTCTTTCTGAAATCATTGATCAGCTATAATGATGAAAACGAGATTTTTCTGGATAGATATTATAGATAAGAATAGCAGTCCTAATTTGAGCCAGGTGCATTGTCACAGGGCTTTTTTTATGCCCCAACTTTGGTATTTTGTTGGGAATGACAGAAGATGTCAATGGAGATTGCTATTCTAAAACTAGGAGAGAGGAGGCGAAGAGGGATGAAACGGTTCCAGGCATCGATAGCTCGATATGGGTATGGTATGGTTTATGCAGAGTCAAAGGATGAAGCTGAAGAGAAGGCGAAACATCTGCAATCCGATGAGATCCAATGGATTCAAAGCAATGGAAGTGAAAATATGATTGTTTATGTTGCAGCACTTCCGCTGGCAGATGAATAAGCGTAGGCACGTAGAAAGGGGAAAAAGGATATGATAAAACGATATTTAGGAACAGGAATTTTATTATCTATTATTTTTGCAGTTTCTGGATGTAGCGACAATGCGCAGACAACAGCAGCTTCAAGTGATGCTAGTGTGGAGGAAACTGAAAGCGAAGGCATTAGTGAAACCAGGCTGCATCTTGGAACGGAAATTTTAGACTGGGAATATGCAATGGAGAATCTACAGTATGGTCCTCTTTATATAGCAAAACGCTTGGAAACCAGATATGACGATACGGTGGTCGGGGCAATTGAAAAAGAACTGGACCATTTGGAGCAGGCAGAGGAAAGCGATTGGATCGCCTATGATGTCGAATATTTGCTGGGTTCTCCAGTTCCGGGAGATATGGCAATGGTACTCCGGGCAGACCATCAGGATCCATTTTCTGAAAGAGGGGTTTATGAACTGAATTATATTGTTCTGGAAGAAACGAAAAGCCTGATAGATGGAGATGGATTCACCAGAGAAGCACCAGTGTATTATATGATTTCTGATATACAGGAGTTCTATGATGGGTATGAGGAATTCCAGGCCCAAAAGCTGTTACAGAATGAAGAGAGGGGAAGTATAAAAGACATGGCTGCTGGATCCTACTCAGCAGAGGTAGTAGAAACAGCTGCTGCAATGGCGGCAGAGAATAGGATGGATGCTTCCGAATATATTCTTCCCGACAGTGATACACGTTACCTGGCGGAAGAGGATGTGGCTGGGTTAAGCGAGGACGAAATCAGGATTGCCTTGAATGAGATTTATGCACGTCATGGAAGAATTTTCCAGTCAGAAGACTTAAATGCACACTTTTCATCCCAACCCTGGTATGAACCGAAACATTCTGCTGAGGAATTCAGCGCAATCGAAAGCAGCATTATGAATGATTACGAGAAAAAGAATATTGAATTTCTGGCAGAGGTTCGAGATGGGAAATCCGGTTCAGGACAAGGATTTGAAGAAAATTGGATATATGGTATGTACTATTTGGATTTAGGCGAAGGCGGTATTACTGCGGAGATTGGTTACTATACAGATAGCGGAGAAGATTACCTTTCCCTATCTGGCTCTTATCTGGACAGCTATGGGGAATTTTCCGGTACAATTACGCATCTGGATGATGGTACGATGTTAGCAAGCAGCGAATTTGAGGGAAGTGTTCGTTTTGAATATAACGGAAAGGATCAGATTGAGATCCTGTCTGCAGATAATACGGGCGGCATGGATTTCCCAGGCTTTGAAGGGGTTTATCAGAAAACGGAGGATTTTTCACAGTAGCAATAGATTGGATATTTGGAAGAAGCGGTGAAAGTTGTCACTTCTTTCACTTTTAAAAAATAATAAACGGATATCATAACTGTGAGTAATTCATAAGGAGGTCTTTCAAATGGACAAACGAATGCTCACAGTTATTCTCGGTATTCTTGCACTCATTCTTGATGCGATGAAAGATGATGAATAACGCCTGCCCAGGTCAGAAATGGCCTGGGTATTTTTATGTCCAAAACAAATCAAAGGAGGAATTGAAAATGGCAGCAAATGTTGAAACGATGTTTTACACACGGACAGCACCGTGGCACGGACTGGGGACAAGGGTACTGGAGGCTCCGACTTCCAGCGCAGCGCTTTCCCTTGCTGGATTGGATTGGAGGGTGATTCAGAAACCGGTTCTTACAGAGGATGGACTTTTTATTTCTGGCTTCAAAGCGAATGTGAGAGACAGGGATAACCAGGTACTGGGGGTAGTGTCAGACCGATATAAGGTTGTTCAGAATGAAGACGCGTTTGCTTTTACCGACGAATTACTGGGAGAAGGCGTTACCTATGAGACGGCAGGAAGCCTGCAGAACGGCCGCCGGACCTGGATCCTGGCAAAGCTTCCGCAGCGTTATATCATCAGTGGGGATGAGATCGATCCCTACCTGGTATTTATGAACAGCCATGACGGTACGGGGGCTATTAAGGCAGCCATGACACCGATCCGTGTGGTGTGCCAGAATACACTGAACCTGGCGCTTTCCACAGCGAGGAGGAGCTGGTCCACCATCCACACCGGCGATATCCATGGAAAGCTTCAGGATGCCAGGAACACACTTCTGTATGCGGACCGTTATATGGCGGCCCTTGGAAAGACCATAGAGGAACTGAGCCGCCAGAAGCTGTCAGACCGTCAGGTCCTGGAATATATCGATGCCCTGTTCCCGCTTCCGGAGGATGCCAGTGAGGCCCGGAAGAAGAATCTCGGGAAGCTGAAGGAGGACCTGAAACTCCGGTATTTTGATGCGCCGGATCTTCAGCATGTGGGAAAAAATGCGTACCGGTTCGTGAATGCCGTCAGTGATTTTTCCACCCATGCCAGGCCATTACGGGAGCGTTCCAGCTACCGGGAAAGCCTGTTTGGCAGGACTGTGGATGGAAACGTCCTGATCGATCGGGCATTTGGACTCGTAAAAGCTGCTTAAAATGTATAGTGGGTGAGGAAAATGATGAGCGAACAGGAATACTTAGAAATGATCGTGGCCGAGCGGATCCAGATGATCCTGGCTGATATGGAGGCTGGGGCAGTCATGGATGGAGAAGAGGAATGGGAAAAGACGCTGGAGGGCCTGGAGAAAACACAGCGGAAGGCCATAGAAGGGTACCTGGATCAGATGGTTTCCCGGCAGGCGGTAACCGAAAAGCACCTGTACCTTGCTGGCCTGAAAGACGGGATCCGTCTGCTGAATTGGGGCCTGGCAGACTGAACGATGGAACGGGATAACAGAGGGGGATCCCTTGCGGATCTTTCCTATTTAAATGCGGAAAAGAAAGGGAGAAGCCGGGATGATCACGATCCATATTATCATCATTCTTATTTCCCTGTAGCGGGGAACGGAGGTCTGCGGCGGCGGCTGCCAGAGCAGATCGGTTTTATATTCAGACACGAGGAGGGATCAGATGGAACAGAAAAAGATCAGGCTGCTCCGGCCCGATGAGATCGAGTGCCGGATCGGATCGATCAGTGAAAAGGGATTGAGCCTGCTCCTGTTTATGGATGCAAGAGCGGCACAGAATATCCTGGATGAGACGTTCACACCATTCGGATGGCGCAGGACCCACCAGGAGATCGGAGGAAGGCTGTACTGTACGGTAGAAGTATGGGACCAGGAAAAGAAACAGTGGATCGGCAAGCAGGACGTTGGGACGGAAAGCTTTGCGGAAAAGGAAAAGGGAGCCGCTTCGGACTCCTTTAAAAGAGCCTGTTTTAACTGGGGGATCGGGAGGGAGCTGTATTCGGCTCCCTTTATCTGGCTCCCGGCGGACCGGGTATGCATCCGCCACGACGGAAAGCGGTATGCCACACCGGAGCGTTTTATGGTGGGATCCATCTCCTATGACGGGAATCGGGAGATCTGCGGACTGGAGATCCGGAATTCGGCCAACCATGTGGTATTTGTAAAACAGATGCTGGAACCAGCGCAGTCTGGAGAGAAAGACGCAGGACAGGAGAAAGGGTCCCGGATATCGGAAAAGAGCGCCGCAGAGGCGGCCAGGAAGCGGCTTACAGCAAAGATGAAGCGGGATATGCAGAAGGAGCTGGAACGCACCGGAGTTCCCCTGGAGCGGGTCCTGGAGCGTTACAGGCTGGCCGATATCAGCCAGATGACGCCGGAGCATTACCGGGATGCCATGAATGGGCTGAAACGGACCCCGTCCCAGACAGCTGCCTAGGAGAACTGAAAACGAGGAGGTACTATGATGCAGAAACGGACACAGGAAGGACGGATCCTGGACATGATGAAGCTGCCGGTCCCCAGGAAGAGGGTGGGGATCGTGCACCTGGAGATGGTTAGGGAAAGCAGGACCCTTTATGGAATGAAGCGGTTCCAGAACTCGAAGGATGCGGCAGAGCTGGTGCGTCCCTTATGTGAAAAGTCGGACCGGGAGATGATGCTGGTCCTTTCCTTAAACGGAAGACTGGAACCGCAGGCCGTAGAGATCGCGGCAGTCGAGGGAGTCAGCTCATGCAGCGTGGATATCAGGAGCATATTCAAGCATGCACTTCTAAGCAACGCGGAGTATGTGATCTGCTTCCATAACCATCCATCCGGAGATCCGGAGCCAAGCCGGGAGGATGAACTGCTCACAGGGCGTATTCGGAGCGCCGGAGAGCTTCTGGGGATGGAGCTGGTGGACCATATCATCCTCGGGGAAGGGAATGCTTATTACAGTTTCAGAGACCATGGGAGGCTGTCCGGGGATGGCAGCTTCCCCGCAGCATAAACAGAGTTATGAGGAGGAGTAAAAATGACAGAGATGAAAGCATTTGCAGAACAGATCGCAGGAACTATGAACATGGAAGAAAACGGGACCAAGAAGTTCAGGATTTGGGAAAAAAGGAAGATCAACGGAACCGTGTCCTTTGGGATCTTTTCTGCCGGGAACGGGTGCGGTGCTTCCCCGGTCGTGTACCTGGAACCGTTTTATGATGCGTACCGGAACGGGATGCCGTTAGAGGAGATCACCGGGCAGATCCGGAAGGGCCTGGATGGCGGGGAAAGCCTGGATCCGGAGGCTGTTCGCATCCTGGAACGGTTTGAAACGGCAGCGGGGAGGCTGGTGTTCCGGCTTGTGAACGCGGACATGAACCGGGATCTTCTGGATCAGGTGCCGCATGTCCGTATCCTGGACCTGGCAGTGGTATTTTATGTCTGGCTGGGAAATGGGAACGGGGGAGTCCTTACGGCAATGGTCACCCGAGAGGCGGCAGACCGGTGGGGAGTCACGCCGGAAGGGCTCTGGAAGCTGGCTTCTGTTAATGCAAAGAGGGAGATGCCGCCAGTGCTTCGGGGGATCGGGACCATGCTGGAAGAAACGATGGCAGGAGATGGCAGAAAACTGCCCGGAGAGAGCCGGGCGGGATCTTCCAGGGAGGATTTCATGTATGTCCTGACTAACCGGGAAGGGATCTGGGGAGCCGGATGCATCCTGTATCCGGGGGAACTCAAAAAGGCTGCCTTCAGGTTGGGCGGAGACCTGGTCGTGCTGCCTTCCAGCGTCCATGAGACCCTGCTCCTTGTACGGACCGGAGAAGAGGATCCGGAGGAGCTTGGGCGGATGATCTCCGGGATCAACCGGGAAGTGGTGGCCAGGGAGGAGTGGCTGTCCTTCCAGGCATACGGCTACAGTCGGAAAGAAGACCGGCTCATGCTGCTTTCAGAGATGCCTCCGGCAGAACAGCCGGAAGGCGAGCAGGGCTGGTCCTGTACGGACCTGGTCCAGGCGTGACAGCCAGCAGAAAGGAAACAGGAAAAAAGCGGATGGGGAACGGCAGAAAGCGGTTCCCCCTTGAAGGAGGATGACAATGTATACAACGATCTCAACGAAAAACATGGACCGGAACGAATGGCTGAAAATAAGAAAGACCGGATTGGGAGGTTCTGATGCAGGGGCTGTCTGCGGGCTGAATCCTTATGTGAGCCCCATGGCTGTATACCGGGACAAGGTATCAGATGAAACCGATATGGGTGACAATGAGGCGATGCGGCAGGGACGTGATTTGGAGGAATATGTGGCGCAGCGTTTTATGGAAGAGACGGGGTTAAAGGTACGCCGTTCCAATAAAATGTACCGGAGTGTGGAATATCCCTGGATGATCGCAGATGTGGACCGGATGGTGGCTGGCGGCGGGGCGGGGCTGGAGTGCAAGACGGTCAGCGCCTACAATAAAGACCGATGGGCGGATGGTGGGATACCGGTCCATTATCTTCTGCAATGCTACCATTATATGATCGTGACCGGCTGCCGGACCTGGTATCTGGCCGCCGTGATCCTGGGACAGGATTTCCAGTACAGAAGGATCGAATACGATGAGGAGACCGCACAGAACCTGATCGCCCTGGAATCGGATTTCTGGAATAACCATGTGCTGCCCCGCCATATGCCGGATCCGGATGGCTCCAAGTCCTGTGATGAGGTGCTGGAGCAGTATTTCCGTCAGCGGGGAAAGGCAGAAGCCATCGAGCTGGTCGGATTTGACCAGAAGTTAGAGCGCAGACAGGAGATCGAGGAGACCATGAAGCTACTGGAGACGGAAAAGCGGCAGATCGACCAGGAGATCAAGGTATTTATGGATGGGCATGAAACGGCTGACAGTGGCCGTTACCGGGTCACCTGGAGGGAGGTGATCTCCAGCCGACTGGACACGAAACGGCTAAAGGAAGAAAAGCCAGACATCTACCGGGAATTTCTGCAGGAGAGCAAAAGCAGCCGGTTTACAGTGAAGGTGGCATAGAGAAAGGATTGGTTATTTTGAGAAAGGTATGTTACAATGGAAACAGTGTAAAGAGAGGGATAGCCAATGGAGTTAAAGCGAGATATTTATGAAAAATTACTGGATTGGAAAAAGAGGGATTCCCATAAGGTTCTGGAGCTTCGGGGAGCAAGGCAGGTTGGAAAAACCTATATCCTGAACAAGTTTGCACAGGAAAATTATAAGACTTTTCTATATATCAATATGGTGCAGACAACCGGGGCAGAGTTTCTGGCATGCCTGGAGAAAGCTGCTGCATGGGAGCCGGGAATGCCGCGGAAGGAACAGCCGCTCCACGATGCCATGCGTCTCTTTGATGAACGCTTTCAGGATACGAAGGATACAATCGTTGTTATTGATGAGATTCAGGATTCAGCGAAAGTCTACTCGCTGATCCGGCAGTTTGCCAGGGAGTTTTCCTGTGATTTCATTATAACTGGAAGCTATCTGGGGAAGACGCTTTCCAGAGAGTATTTTCAGCCAGTTGGTGATTTGGATATTATGATTCTGGATACGCTGACGTTTGAAGAATTTCTGGATGCCGAGGGAAAAAGAGACTTATACAATTCTGTGGATCTATATGGAAAAAGTTCTCATGAAGCATACGATGAACTAAAGCGGTATTATGACCTTTACTGTCAGATCGGGGGCTATCCGGCAGTTGTGAAAACCTATCTGGAAACAAGGGATATGGAAATCTGCCAGACAGAGCTGGATCGGGTGATCCATATTTTTACAGAGGAATCCCAGGGATATTTTGACAATGTTCTGGATATCAATCTTTTTGGCCAGCTGCTTCCGGCAGTCGCACAGACAATGATAAGGGAGAAAAAGGGTTCTGTGGATCTGATCACTGAATTGTCCAAGATCGTTTATAAGCAGGAAAGCGGCCGGTTGAGTAAAAAGAGCATAAACCAGGCGATTGCCTGGTTATATCGTTCCCACATTTTGGATTTTTGCGGAAAAGCCAATGACTGCAACCCGACCGATATATCAGCGAATAGCCGTTTCTATTTTTTGGATGTGGGAGTATGCAGAAGTTTTCTGGATATGGCCGGGGCAGATCTGCCCACACTCCGTGGTATTGTGAATGAGAATTTTGTTTACATTGATCTGTTAAAACGGGTGCGTTCCAGAAAAATTTCTGGAACAGCGCCCATGTTTGGCCTGTATAAAGAAGGCGAGATCGATTTCCTGGTCAATAGCCGGGAAAATTATAAAACTTACGGTGTTGAGGTGAAATCTGGAAAGACAGAGGGAAAAACGGCACAATTACTGTTGAAGGATGAAAAAGTAGAGGCAGTTTATTTTTTGAAAGGTGATACCTACGGAGGAATTGCTGACAGAAAAGTCACGGTACCCATTTATCTGGTGGGGCGTATGCAATTTGATTTCGTGAAAGAGCATACGCCAGGAAGCTCTTAAAATTGGATATCGGTATACGCTGTGACGGGAAGAATGGTTGAAAAGATATACAAAAGGGGCTGATCAATTGGGGGAGATAACATCGGGATCCCGGAAGGAACTTCGGACAGTAAAAAGGGATTCTGAACGGATAGTGTACCAATAGTGTACCAAACCGGAAGGAGAGGGGGAAGAATGCTGATAAAATAAGGGTTTGCAGCTGATTTTCCTGTGGTCTGCAACACCCTGATCACCGGTTCAAATCCGGTTCGCGCCTCTTGAGGAATCACAGAAGTGTGGTTCCTTTTTCTTTTGGAAAACAGTTTAAAACCAAAAGACTTTGGAAATTCTGGTCATAACTATCAAGTATAATTGTAAATTTGTTCAGGCTGCGAATGGTCGTCTTTTTCCGGTTTAGTACAACAGAAATTCCAAATAGTGTACCAATAGTGCAGTACCTCTCTCCAGATATGTTGTAGAATGGGCCCAGATCAATAGATAAGGTCCTGGCGGAAGCAGGAACTGAAAAATAGGATTGAATGTGAATGTGAATTTCGTTATAATAATAAGAGAGAACTGTGAACAGTCTGATGGAATTTATCTGGCAGATAATTATATTTTTATTTAAGAAAGCAGGTGATCCTGTGTCGGCAGTAACAAGAGATCTACTAAAAAATTATACAGAAGGAATTCAAAGAATATATGGAAAATCTCTGGATGCTGTTATTTTATATGGTTCCTATGCCAGAGGTGATTATACAGAAGATTCAGATATTGATATTATGATTCTGGTAGACCTTTCAGAAGAGGAAATTCAAAAAAGCAGAGATCGAGTTTCGGATTTCACCTATGATTTTAATATGGATTACGATCTGCTGATCATGCCTGTGGTAAAAGGGATGGCTCATTTTAAATACTGGAGCGAAGCGTATCCGTTTTATCAAAATGTGGAGAAAGAGGGGGTGAATCTCTATGCAGCCTCATGAAATGCGAGGCGGTCCTGCGGATCTGGCGAAATATCGCTTTCAGCTTGCCATTGAGGACCTGGAATCAGCAAAGGACAATTTCCAAAATGGGCATTTGCGGACTGCGAATAATCGGGCTTATTATTCCATTTATCACTTAATAACAGCGATATTGGCGTTGGACGGGACTGCCTTTAAGCGTCATAAAGATACGTTGGCTTATTTCAATAAGGAATATGTGAAAACAGAGATTTTTCCCAGAGAGCTTGGACGAAGAATTAGTAAAGCGCAGGAGGTAAGGCATGCCAGTGATTATGACGAATTTTATATTGCCTCTAAAGAAGAGACAGAACGGCAGATCGAAAGTGCAGAATTGCTGGCAAAAGCGATCATGGATTATCTGGATCGCTGATTTTATTGGATCATGTATGAAAGAAAGTAGTTTAATTACACAGTTTAAATCCAGTTCGTGTCTTTTGAGGAATCACAGAAATGTGGTTCCTTTTTTGATACAAAACTATATATATCAAAAAATTCTAGTGATTTTAATAATAATTATCGAATATGATAATTGGAGTTTAATACTGCATCAGGATAGCCACTGCGCAGCGGCGCTGGTCATCCAGGCGCCGCTATTGGAAGAAGGAAGAAATGTGTTCAAGCCGCTTCTGGGTCTCTGGATCCTTCTGGATCTGGACTGCGAGGATTCCGGATAATATAGTGACCAGAGAGGTTGGAGTTGTCATGGAGTTATAATAAATCAGACCAGAAGTCTGGCATAGGAGCAATTTTTCTGCGTAGTAGGCAATGGGTGCTGTGGATTTATCCGTAATACAAATTGTATGGCAGCCTATGTCTTGAGCGCATTTGGCCATATTGATGGAAAAGTCTTTATAATTTGGGAATGAGAAAATAATAAACACATCCTGAGGCCCGGCATTTACAAGATAGTAAGGAAGGAGTGTCAGATTATCATTATGGATAATCTGCGCATCGAGACATAAAAATCTTAAACGGGTCAGTAAAATTTCTGTTATCGGTTCATTGAGACCAGTGCCGACAATAAATATTTTGCGGGCATTTTTTATGATCAGAGCGGTTTCTAAAAGTGTTTCGGAGGAAATTGCATCATAAGTTGCCTGCATAAGATCAAGCTCATTCTGAATGACACCATGGATGATGTCATCTGTGGGTGCATTACGTATAGTGTTGATTTCTGATTTAATGATGCGCATAGGAATCACTCTTGTCTGTATGTAATTCTGAAGGTCCTTTTTAAAAGCGCCAAAGCTTTCGTATCCTATTTTTTTTACGAAACGGATTACAGTCACACTGGTCACACCAACAAGTTTGCTGATGTCCTCGAGACGCATAAAGCAGATGGTTTCTGCCTGTTCGAGGATAAGATCAGCAATTTTTTTTTGTACAGGGCTAAGCAGAGGATAGGAGTTACGAATATTGTCAATAGGGCTGGTGTAGGTTGGTCTGTTTTGCTCCATAAAGTTCTTCCCCCTTTCGTTGTGTGTATCAGAACATAGTATATTGGACTATTGTAAAAGAGCATATGGGCTCTAGAGAGGTACAAAAATTTAATTTATCATACCATAATCTGGAAGAAATTCCAATAAAATATTAAAGTATAGAAAATAATCCTCCCAAAACAAAAATATATTGACAAATAACGACACATGATGTATATATAAATATATACCAATCACATAAAAAGTAAATATTAATATATAAAAAGATGTGATTGGGTTCATGTCTTTTTTTGCTTAAATGAAATAATCCATATGAGATTTTGGGTGGATACAGTAATGGCTGAGTAAATGAAGGGAGGAGATCGGTCACATATCTGAAAATGGCATTCATTTTGTACATGGATTATGGGAGGTGAAAAATATGGATCATTGAATTTATTTAATAATTTCCAGACCGGAATCTGGAAAGCATGGTAGTAGATACGCAGGCAGTCAGAAACGAGAGGAACATTTCCAGGATAAAGGAGGATTTCAAGTAAACTAAAAATAAAAAAACAAGAAAGGAAATCCAGCTTATAAGAGTAACTAGTAGTAAAAGTTTATGTAATTGGACATTTTTCATAAAGCCTCCATAGTATTGTAGCGAGTAATTTGGTGTTGAAGTTGATGATATGTGTAAACATAGCATACTTTTGCCCATAAAGCAAGTGTCAAAACGGAATGTTTTGTGACAATATAAGATAACAGCTAAGAAAGAATGGAACAATATGAAAAATATGGAAAAGGAGAGAGACATATGAAAAAATATATTCGCAGGCTCGCAGTTATTCTGACTCTTGCATTGCTGGTATGTCTGATTCCAGGTTGTGGAAAAGAAGGGGAAGAAAAAAAGGATACACTGACAGTTGCATTCCGTAATGAACCGGCCAACATGGATCCTACTGGAAGCTCGGCGCTGACAGCTTTTTGCATCCAGTTCCAGAATTTTGACCGGCTGATCATTAACAATGGAGATGGAACGTATTCTCCTTCTCTGGCCAAAGAGTGGGAACAGATCGACCCGCTGACATACCGGTTCCATTTGCGGGAGGGTGTGAAGTTTCATGATGGTTCTGAGATGACTGCAGAGGACGTAGTGTATACAATCGCAAGAGCGGAAAAATCCAGTTTCAGTTCTTCCTTTTTTGGATATTTCAATGGTGAAGCCTGTAAGGCTGTGGATAAGTATACTGTGGATATTGTAACGTATGAACCGTTTGCTCCGTTTCTGACTTATTTGTCTTCTTCCCGTGGTTCAATTGTACCAAAAGCTTATATAGAAAAAGTTGGAGCAGAGGAATTTGGACGGAAGCCGATAGGAACCGGTGCGTTTAAATTTGATTCCTGGACAGCAGGAGATAATATTACGATGGTGAAAAATGAGGATTACTGGAACAAAGAACGGCAGATTCCCTTAAACAAAATTATCAATCGATTTGTAACAGATACATCGGCCCGTGCGATTGAAATTGAGTCCGGGGCTGTGGATATATCCTTACATGTAGCTGGTAATGATGCTTCCCGTCTTGAGACAACAGATGGAGTGAAAACCCAGATCGGACCATCATACAGTACAACATATCTTCGCTTTGACACTGTAAATAATGATACATATGCGGATGTAAACATTCGTAAGGCGCTGAGAGCAGCCATTGACATGGAAACAATCGTTAATACAGTATGGGGAAAAGGCGGAGAGCCAGCCAAAAGCTATTATTCTCCAGTTCTTCTTGGATGGAAGGATGTGACGAGTAACGATTATGATGAGGAAGCAGCAAAAAAATATCTGGCCGAGGCAGTAGCCAACGGGTTTGATCCGGAAAAAACATATACTGTGTATTGCTCAGGCGATTCTCTGGAAACAAATGCACTTCAGGCTTTCATGAATCAGTGGAAGAAGGTTCTTGGTCTGAATTTCGAGATGAATACCATGGATAACGCCACCTTGACAAGTAAGATCAACAGTGGTACTGGAGAAATCCCGTTTATGATAACGTCGACCAATGCGGCAGCAGGAGATCCGGACCATGGACTGTTTGTATATAAGGGGACAGCCTGTACCACCCATAAAGATCCGGCCCTTTTTGAACTGATCAACCAGGCGGCGGCAGAATTTGATACAGAAAAAAGAGTCAGCCTGTACGGAGAGATCCAGGATATGCTTCATGAGGGGTGCTATACAATTCCGATGGTGAACACAAATGCAATTTATGGCTTAAAAGAAGGCGTTCAGGGGCTGGAAGCACATCCGGGATATGTACCGGATCTGACGGGCGTTTATTTTGAGTGATTTTTACAGGATCCATCCCGGGGGCTGCTGTATGCAGCCAGAAGCAGCCTCTGGGAATCCGGGGAGGTATAGGATATGTATAAGTATATTATAAAGCGTCTTTTACTACTCATTCCGGTGCTGATAGGTGTTAGTCTGGTAGTATTTGTAATGCTGGAGATCACGCCGGGGGATCCGGCACGGCAGTTGGCTGGTTCAGATGCCTCTGAAGAGGCAGTGGAACAGTTACGGGAGGAAATGGGGTTAAATGATCCGGCACCGACCAGATTTATCCGTTATATATGGAATGCGTGTCATGGCGATCTGGGAAAATCTTATACGACAAAGGCGCCTGTGGTCCATGAAATCATGAGTCGATTTCCAACGACATTTACGTTGGCGTGCTTAAGTACGCTGATTGCGGGAGTGACTGGGATTTTACTTGGGATTATTTCAGCGACCCATCAGTACAGTTTTCTAGACCGTTTTGCCACTGTATTCGCGCTTCTTGGAGTTTCCATGCCGGTGTTCTGGCTGGGAATGATGCTGATTGTATTCTTTTCGGTCAAGCTGGCAATCCTTCCATCTTCCGGCTTCAGTACACCCCTTCATTGGATTATGCCAGCTGTGGCTGTGGGGTATAGAGCATCGGCAATCATTACGAGACAGACACGGTCTTCCATGCTGGAAGTTATCCGCCAGGATTATATCCGTACAGCCAGGGCACAGACAGAAAAGGTAGTGATTTATAAGCATGCATTAAAAAATGCGCTGATTCCAGTCATTACAGTTCTGGGACTCCAGTTTGGAGCGGGACTGGGAGGCGCAGTTGTAACTGAAACTGTATTTTCAATTTCAGGTCTTGGAAAGCTTATGGTGGATTCTATCAACGCTCGTAATTATCCCATGGTGCAGGGAGGTGTACTGGTGATTGCCTGTGTATTTACACTGGTGAACCTGGCAGTTGATGTATTGTATGCATATTTGGATCCGAGAATTAAATCACAGTATGGAGGGCGTGTAAGAGCCAAAAAGCTTTTAAAGAACGAGAGTGATACCAGGGAGGGAACCCGGAATGAGTGAACATGAAAAATCTACCAGAAAGAAAAGCATGGGTGCAGAAAAATTTCATGCCTTTATGAAAAATAAGCTGGCAGTTGCAGGAGCAGGACTCCTGATTGTTATGATATTGCTGTCAGCACTATCGCCGGTGATCGCACCATATGGCTATGATGAACAGTATTATGAGGAAGCACGGCAGACCCCATCCCTCCAGCATCTGGCCGGGACCGATGAATTAGGGCGTGATATTTTTTCAAGAATTTTATATGGAGGAAGAGTCTCGCTAACAATTGGAATCATATCGGTTGGAATCGGTCTGCTATGTGGGGGCTCCCTGGGAGTCCTGGCTGCCTATTATGGAGGGCTGGCAGAAACTGCGATTATGCGGATTATTGATATTCTTATGGCAATTCCCAGTATTATTCTCTCAATCTCAATTTGTGCAGCTTTGGGGTCGGGAATTGTAAATACTATGATTGCTGTGGGAATCAGCTCAATTCCAACTTATGCGCGGGTGTTCCGCTCTGCAGTTATTTCAGAGAAATCCAAAGAATATATTGAAGCATCCAAGGCAGTAGGCGCTGGAAATGCGCGTATCATATTGCGGCACATTCTTCCTAATTCATTGGCTCCGGTAATTGTACAGGCATCCTTGGGAGTGGCCCAGGCAATTACAACTGCCGCTTCCTTGAGCTTTATCGGACTTGGAATCCAGCCTCCAAATCCCGAATGGGGAGCGTTGCTTTCCGGCGGACGTCAGTACATTCGTGATTATCCCCATATGGTGGTTTATCCAGGAATTGCGATCATGCTGACAGTGCTGGCTTTGAATCTGATCGGAGATGGCTTGCGGGATGCCCTGGATCCACGGCTGAAACGTTAGGAGGAGGGAAAGTATGGAGCTGCTGGAGTTAAAAGATCTGACAATTCATTATTTTACAGATGAAGGTGTTGTAAGGGCGGTGAACGGACTTACGCTGTCTGTGGGAGCAGGGGAAACGGTTGGACTTGTGGGGGAGACTGGGGCAGGAAAAACAACAACTGCGCTGGGAATCATGAACCTGGTACCGGATCCGCCGGGAAGAATCGTTTCTGGACAGATTTTATATAACGGGGAAGATCTGGCGAAAAAAGCCAGATAGAGATGCGGGATATTCGTGGGCGGCAGATATCCATGATATTCCAGGATCCGATGACAGCGTTAAATCCGGTTCTGACAGTAGGGGACCAGATTGCTGAGGTAATTCGGCTTCATGAAGAGGTTTCACGGGCAGACGCTTATGTCAAGGCGGCAAAAATGCTGGAGATGGTTGGTATCCCGTCAGAGAGGCTGGGGGAATATCCGCACCAGTTTTCGGGGGGAATGAAGCAGAGGGTAGTGATCGCCATTGCGCTTGCCTGCAATCCAAGATTGCTGATTGCCGATGAACCAACAACAGCGCTGGATGTGACGATTCAGGCCCAGGTATTAAAGATGATGAACGATCTGAAACAGAACCTGGGAACCTCCATGATCCTGATTACCAATGATCTGGGAGTTGTGGCTGAGACCTGTGATAAAGTCGCGATCATGTATGCAGGAGAAATCGTAGAGTATGGATCGTTAGAAGATATTTTTCTACACACTGCCCATCCGTATACCAAAGGTCTGTTTGAGTCAATTCCGAGTTTGAAGAGGGACACAAAACGTTTAAAACCGATAAAAGGCCTGATGCCTGATCCGCGTAGCCTGCTGGAGGGATGCTCATTTTGTCCACGTTGTCCGTATGCAAAATCGGAATGCGGGTCTCAGGATCCGGGAGTGATCGAAATTGCGAAGGGCCATCTTGTAAAATGTCCATATTGGACAGAAGTTCATCTGAACCGGGAGGAACTATAAAATGGGAAAAGAAAATGCTCTGCTTCAGGTTCAAAACCTTAAAAAATATTTTAAAACTGCGAAAGGGCAGCTTCATGCAGTAGACGATATCACATTCTCTCTTGAACGCGGGAAGACTCTGGGCGTGGTGGGAGAATCCGGATGCGGGAAATCCACGTTGGGAAGAACGATCCTCAATCTTCTTCCGGCCACTTCCGGAGAAGTGATTTTTGACGGAGTCCATGTGGAAAATGCAGACAGGAGACAGATGAGAAAGCTTCGCCAGGAGATGCAGATTATTTTCCAGGATCCATTTTCTTCGTTGGATCCCCGTCTGTCTGTGAGTGAAATTATAATGGAACCATTGGAAATATACAAGATTGGTTCTGGCAGACAGGAACGCCAGAAAAGAGTGGAGGAGTTAATGGATACGGTTGGTCTGGCCCGAAGACTGGCAAATTCCTATCCTCATGAGTTGGATGGCGGGAGGCGGCAGCGGATTGGTGTTGCGCGTGCGCTTGCCCTTAATCCAAAGTTTATTGTATGTGATGAGCCTGTATCTGCGCTGGATGTTTCTATCCAGGCTCAGATTCTGAATCTTATGCAGGACTTACAGGAACAGCATGGGCTGGCATATATGTTTATTACTCATGATCTGTCAGTGGTAAAGCATATTTCGGATGATATTCTTGTCATGTATTTGGGAAAAATGGTAGAAAAGTGCCCGGCAAAGGAACTGTTCCGGAATCACATGCATCCATATACAGGTGCTCTTTTGTCAGCAATTCCGGTGCCAGAAATTGGTGCGGCGAAAAACAGGGTTCTGCTTCAGGGGGAATTATCGTCACCAATCAATCCAAAGCCAGGCTGCCGTTTTGCCAACCGATGTGTGTATGCCAGCGAGCTTTGTTTTCAGAAGGAACCGGATTTAGAGGAAGTCGTTCCAGGCCATTTTGTGGCTTGTCACCACGTGAAGGAAATAAAAGGAAAGGAAGTAATTGGATGAACAGCAGAAGACCACTGATCCTGATCGCACCAAGTGATCATACATTTGATACAGAATATGAGAGACGTCCGAAATTTGAACTGTATAAAAATTATGCAAGGGCAGTTTATGCAGCAGGCGGAATACCGATTATGTGTGTGGAGACGGATCTGGCAGCCGAATATGCAGAAATTTGTGACGGACTGGTTGTTCCAGGAGGAGGTGGAATCCACCCAAGCTGCTATGGAGGGACATTCAAGGAGCAGTGGCTGATTCCGGGAGCCACAAATATTCCCAGAGATGAAATGGAATTTGCTCTGTTCCGCGAATTTTGTGACAGGAAAAAACCAATTATGGGAATCTGTCACGGATTTCATTTAATTAATGTTGCCATGGGAGGGAGCCTTATTCTTAATTTTCCCAAGGATGTTGGAGAGGAGCATGTCAATGGCTGCGACCATATGGTTAATGCGGTTCCAGGCTCATTGGTGGAGTGTTTATTTGGTGCCAGATTTGAGGTGAATAGCTACCATCGTAATACTCTGGACCGCTTGGGAGAAGGAATTGTTGTTACATCAAGGTCTGATAAGGGGATTATCGAATCCTTTGAGCATGAAAGCCTTCCTTTATTTGGTTATCAGTGGCATCCTGAGAGAGCCAGGGATGATCAGCAGGTTCCTAACCCTTATCGGGGGCCGGATATGACCCCGGTATTTGAAGATTTTGTACGAAGATGCAGGTGAGTTTCTGATCCGCACCATTATTTTTTCTGTTTATTCTTCCCATCCCCCCAATTTTATTTTATAATAGATGTATTGAGGGAGGGGAATACAACAATATGAAGACAAAGGAACGACTACAAACGACTCTGGACCGCCTGCCCTACGGGCCGGAAGGCGTGCCGGAGAACCAGAAGGTAAGCAAAAAACTCCTGGAGGGCGTCCGGTCCCGGGAACTGTACGAGGACATCGTCCGCATCGCCGGGCCCAGCTTTGTGGAGCTCCTGCTGACCCAGCTCACCTCCATGGTGGACCTGATGATGGTCGGCTCCATGGGAGGGGCGGAGAACCTGGAAATGGGAACTCAGGCGCTGGCGGCTGTGGGACTGACCACTCAGCCAAAATTCCTGCTGATGGCCGCGTTTGTTTCCATGAATACGGGAGTCACGGCTCTGGTCGCCAGAAACCGCGGCCGGGGAGATCAGGAAAAGGCCAACCTGGTGGTGCGCCAGGGGCTTCTGTTTACATTCTGGGCAACGGTGCTCATGTCCATCCTGGGTGTTGTATTTGCCCGTCCTATGGTGGTCTTCATGGGCTCCACCGAAGAGACCGTGACCGTATGGGCCACCCAGTACCTCCAGATCCAGATGGCCGGTTTCCTCACCATGGCGCTGACCAGTACCATAACGGCGTCGCTGCGGGCAGTGGGGGATTCAAAAACGTGTATGGTCTACAACATGATCGCCAACGGCGTCAATGTTTTCTTCAACTGGCTGCTGATCTACGGAAACCTGGGCTTCCCGGCCCTGGGCGTTGCCGGCGCCTCCATTGCGACGGTGATCGGGCAGTTCGTGGCCTTTTCCATTGCGATCTCTGTGATCCTTAAGGGGAACGGATTCCTGAAGCTGGAATTCCGGAAGGGCTTTAAGCCGGACCGGGGAGTCCTGGGAGATATCCTGAACATCGGTCTTCCGGCTATGGTGGAGCAGCTTCTGATGCGCGCGGGGATCATCATTTACGCAAAGACTGTGGCGTCCCTGGGAACTGTGGCGTATGCGACCCACCAGGTCTGCATGAATATCCAGGCCCTGTCCTTTATGACAGGACAGGCGTTTGCCGTTTCGGCCACGACCCTTATGGGGCAGTCTCTGGGAAAACGCCGCTACGATATGGCCCAGGCCTACACGAGCCGCACAAGGACCGTCGGCTTTTTGTTCTCCCTGATCCTGGCCGCCATATTTGTCCTGTTCGGCGGCAATATCGTTGGTCTCTACAACAGCAATCCGGAGATCATACGGATCGGCGGGCACATCATGCTGATCGTGGCCTTTTTACAGCCGTTCCAGAGCTCCCAGTTCATCGTTGCCGGTGGACTGAGGGGTGCAGGAGACACCAGGACCACGGCCATGATCACCTTCGTCACAGTGCTTTTGGTACGTCCTGTATTTGCCATCATCCTGATCCGCATGGGCCTTGGCCTTTACGGAGCCTGGTACGCCCTGGCGGCTGACCAGCTTCTCCGGTCGGCCCTGGTCCTTGCCAGATACCAGAGCGGAAAATGGAAGACCATACGGCTCCGGAACGAGGTGTAGACCGGATACAGCTTAAGATTTCATAAAGAGCGGGGCTGCTGCAAAAGAGAAGGTTCTGAACCTCCTTTTGCAGCGGCTCCGCTTTTCAAATCCAGCCGTGTGATGTATAATAAAACTGTTATCTGTATAGAAAGGACAGGATGAGTATGAAGACTATGTTGGACCGCGGCGCAGGCATTCTGATGCCGGTTTCCAGTCTCCCATCTCCTTATGGGATCGGTACGTTTGGAAAGGCCGCTTACGAGTTTGTGGATTTTTTGAAGAAAGCAAGGCAGAAATACTGGCAGGCACTTCCGGTGGGACCCACCAGCTATGGGGACAGCCCCTACCAGTCGTTTTCCGCATTTGCAGGGAACCCGTACTTTATCGATCTGGATACCCTGGCAGAGGAGGGGCTGCTGACCCGGGAGGAGATCGACGTCTGCTATTGGGGAGACGATGTGACCCAGGTGGCCTATGATACCGTGTTCTGGTACCGGTTCCCTCTGCTGAAGAAGGCCCACGCCCGCAGCGAATTCCATGAGGAAGAGGGCTATGAGAAGTTCTGTATGGAAAGCTGGTACTGGCTCAACGACTATGCCCTGTATATGGCATTGAAATTCCATTTTGACAACCAGGAATGGCTGGCCTGGCCGGAGGATATCCGCTTCCGGAAAAGGGACGCGGTGGAGCGGTACAAAGAGGAGCTGAAGGAAGAGATTGATTTCTGGAAGTTCTTACAGTATAAATTTTTCCAGCAATGGAAAAAATTAAGGGCATACGCCAATAGCCAGGGGATCTCCATCATAGGAGACATTCCCATTTATGCGGCATTGGACAGCGCAGACGTCTGGAACCATCCGGAGCTGTTCCTGCTGGACGAGGAAAGCCTGACGCCCCTTAAGGTGGCTGGGGTCCCGCCGGACGCCTTCAGCGAGACCGGGCAGCTGTGGGGAAATCCCCTGTACCGCTGGGATGTACAGGAAAAAACAGATTTTGCCTGGTGGAAGGAACGGATGAAGGCATCTGGACGGCTGTATGATGTGGTCCGCATTGATCATTTTATCGGAGTGGTCCAGTATTATGCGATCCCGGCGGGCGCCGAGGATGGAAGGACGGGAGAATGGCTCAAGGGACCTGGGAAAAAGCTGACAGATGCCATCGGCCAGGTGATCGGAGACACAAAGATCATCGCCGAGGACCTGGGGATCTTTGTACCGGAGGTAAAGGCGCTTTTGGAGGAGACCGGTTATCCGGGCATGAAGATCATCGAATTTGCCTTCAGCGGAGACCGGTTCAATGAGCATCTTCCCCATATGTATACGCCAAATTCCGTGGTTTATGGAGGTACCCATGACAACGAGACGCTGGTGGGATATTTTAAGCCGGAAGAGCGCCAGTGGTGGGAGCTGCAGTATATTGCCGATTACATGGGTGTTTCCCATCAGGACCAGGTGGTGGACCGGGTCATGTTCACGGCCTACGGATCTGTGGCCAGCGTGGTGATCTTCCAGGCCCAGGACGTTCTGAAGCTGGACAACTGGGCCAGGATGAATACACCGGGAACGGTGGGAAGCAACTGGAGATGGCGGATGCGCCCCGGTGAGCTGAACCAGGGCCATGCGGATCATCTGGCCTGGCTGGTGGATACCTTCGGGCGGTTTTAGGGATGCGCCAGGAAGGGCGATGGACAGCAGGAGACTGCCGAAGAAGGAAAAACATCCTGGTTTATTGGAATTGTGAATAAAATAACGATATCTGAAAAATCTGAGGATGACTCCTTGACAAAGTGTGAATGACTTTATATAATAGGGCTTTCCCGTTGACAGAAAACTTTGTAAAAGGAGATATGAATCATGAATAAGAACACAACAGATATCACATTATCAGCTTATTTCAATGACATTGTCATCGGATATTATGAGGATGAGGCGCTGGTAAAGCAGCTTGGCAGACAGCTGGGCTTTGATGTGGACATGGATACGTTTATGGCCGTATCGTTCCAGTACCCGTCCGATATGAATGTAAAACCGGAGGACCGGGAAAGGCTTACGGATGCCGCCCAGGCGGTGATCGGGCTTTCGGAGATCAATAGAAGGATCACGGGAAAGCAGATCATCACCTGTGATTCCGGTGTATGTGTAATCCTTATTACCCATGATAAAGCAGAAATGCGCCGGATCCTGGATGCGGTGAAGACTGTGGCCGCCGAAGAGGTGGGGAGGATCGTTTCCGACCGGAGGATCCGGGTGGGGATCGGTACCATTGAAGGCGGGATCAATGGCATCCGGCATACGTACAGCAATGCCCAGGATGCAGTAAAGGCTGGAGAGATCTTTAAGAAGGACCGCGTGATCCTGGAATATATGGGCATGGAAATATACAGCAGCATCAACCAGATGGTGGTAAATTTCGGAGACCGGCTCACAAGAACGGTTCTGCGGCAGCTGGGAGAGACGGAAAAACGGGTCCTTTCCAAATATTATAAATGCAAAGAGGATGTTGCGCTGACCGCAGAGGAGCTGGGGATGACCCAGGAGGAGGTAAAGAACAGCCTGGCCCAGGTGAAGGTCAATACGGGTCTGGATGTAAACGATACCGAGGACAATTTCAAGCTCCATTTCATCACCATTGCCAAAAAAGTGCTGGAAAATGACGAGAGGATCCGGAGGAACCGCTGATCCATAAAAAATAATGAAAAAGCAGCCGTCCGGCTGGGAAAAGACCCGCCAGACGGCTGCTTTCTATAATTATGGGGTAAGGTATGAACAAAAGTTATGCGGCAGTCCGTTTGTTTTTTCGTGCAAAGAAAATGAAGCCAAAGGCTGCAAATCCGAACATCATGGCAAATCCGACGCCGCAGGTGAGGCCGATGCCGCTGGTCAGCCAGATAGGGGTGAGGCCGACGAACACGTCCTTCCAGGACATGATGGCGGAGTAAACGCCATGGGTATCGCCTGCGCTGGATAAGGAATCCGGGTCAACGGCTCTTACCAGGGCAAGACCGGTGGAGGTGTTGCCGGTGGCTGCGCCGAAGGCCATGCAGGCTTTTTCAAACCATTCCTCACGGCAGAAGCGGTATGCCAGATAGAAAATGATCGGGACTGTGAGCACTGCCAGGATCACGGTGTAGATCAGTACGGGCACGATATAGGTGGAAACAAATTCCATATCCAGGGTGGCCATGGCTGTGAAGACGGTGATCTCCAGACAGAAGCCGCTGGCCATCTTAATGGTCTTTAAGTCCACATAGCGCTCCAGCTTTGTTGCCTTTAAGAACTGCCACAGGATCGCACCGCCGAAGATGCCGTGGAGTACGCTGGGAAGCTCGTTAAAGAACGGGATGTAAGCGCCAAGGAAGCCAAAGAGCTTGCGGCCGATGAAAAGGGCGGTCAGAAGCCAGGCGACCTGTAAGGCCAGATGGTTGATGCTGATGCCGGTGGTCACCATATGACCGGAGGCCACACGCTTTTCCTCGGGAAGAACGCCGCCGTAGAAGTAATCCGGCTGCTTTTTAGGCTCCTTTACATAGGTTCCCCAGCCCCTCCGGATACCGAAGTTGACCATGATCATGCCTACCAGCATGGCAACGATGAGGCCAAGAGTGGACAATACCATACCTACGGCCATGTTCCCCTCGATGCCCAGCTTTTCAAAGGCTGCGCCGGCAGCAGCGGCAGTTCCGTGGCCGCCGTGGAAGGAGAATACACCCATGACGCCCCAGCCATCGGGAAGGCCGGGCCAGATCTTCTGTAACAGCCAGCCCAACAGAACGCCCAGGCCCAGCTGCATTCCATAGGAAGTCATGGTCATGCAGGAATAATCCAGGTAAGATCCAAGCTTTTTCCGGTTAATGGTCACGCCGAATACGGTGGCGGCCATTACGATGTCGATCATAACGCTGGGGATGGAGCCGAAGCTCTCGGGAACCTCAACGACGCCAAGGATCTGCTGACCCAGTAAAAGGAGGATCAGTCCACCGATCAGCGACGACGGAAGGAACAGCTTCTGGAGCGGTTTGCACAGCTCGCGGACAAAGAAGCCCACGAGGAGGAACACAGCCAGGACCAGGATATCATTACACAGTGATGCAACAGTCATTTCTTAAATCCCTCTGCTTTCGTATTTTCTGAATGTTTATTAAAGATTAAACATTCATTAAAAATCAAACATTCCAGCCGGTTTTGTATCCGGTTTTTTCGTGTCGGTATAGGTTTTCGCGGTCTTATAGTCCACATCGTTGATGGGCCATGTGGGAGCCTTGCCCTCGTAGACCTCCTGAACGCCCATAGCTGCGAAATAGGATGCGCGATGGGCAGCCTCGGTGGTGTTTCCTCCGATGTGGGGATAAATGATCACGTTGTCCAGGGTTAAGAGAGGATTCCTGGGATCCACCGGTTCCTTCTGGATCGCGTCCAGGCCGGCGCCTGCGATGATACCGTCTCTGCATGCCTCATAAAGGGCGGTCTCATCCACGCAGCCGCCGCGGGCCGTGTTGATCAGGAAGGCAGTGGGCTTCATCATAGCCAGTCTTTCTTTATTTACCATATTCTTTGTCACCGGAGTGTTGGGGCAATGAAGGGAAACGTAATCGCACTCCTTGAAGATCCGGTCCAGATCACGGACTACCTCAACGCCTTCGGGGAAATCACAGGCCGGCTTATAGGGGTCATAGGCCATGACGTTCATCTCAAAGCCCAGGGCGCGCTTTGCAACGCGGCTTCCGATGTTTCCGCAGCCGATGAGGCCCAGTGTCTTGCCGTTGATGGTGTTCTTTCTTACCTTTAATTTTGCCTTGTAGAAGTCGTCTACCCAGGTCTTGTGGAGAACGGTCACGTTGCGGCTCATTTCCAGGATCAGCAGCATGGCTGTCTCAGCCACAGAGGTGCTGTTGGCCACCGGAGCGTAAAGGGCCTGGACGTTGTTGTCATGACATGCCTTCACATCTAAGGCGTCAAAGCCTGCGCCATGGCGGACAATGACCTTTAAGTTGGGGTTGGATTCAATGATCTCTCTGGAGATCGGTGTGATGCGGACGATCATGGCGTCCGGCTGGTATTCCTTAAAGTCTGCCAGAACATCCTCTGGCTCAAAGCCGCGTCCATCGATGATGGTATGGCCGGCATCCTCTAAAAGCTTCCGTCCCTCGGACATGATCTCCTGCGGCAGTAAAATTTTCCAAGCCATAGTATAACCTCCTAAAATTTTTTGTGTTTTTTTTGTGCTTCACGGACGTGTGTCCTTCTGGTTGTCATTATATGGGAATCGCAAAGCAAAATCAAACAAGCAGTTTTGGGCAATATAACAAAAAAATGTTGTGAACATCTCTTAACACATAGAAGAAAACGGATGAAAAGAAACGCACATGGGGGAAACATAAGAGGAAACAATAAAATTTTGTTAAAATATGAATAATATATTGTTTTTCCTTTGTTAATACTTGAAATATACTGGAACTAAATAAATATAATAGGAGGGGAAGCCATGAAGGAACCGATCAGCAGATATTTCCAGATGGGAACGCTCACCTGGATGTCGTTTCCAAGTCTGTCAACGCTGGAAGCTGTAAAAAGAGTTGCCGCAGATGAGTATTTTACCGCCGTAGAGGTACGGAGCTGTAGGGATGACGCGGAACGGGAGGAGGTACGGAGGGTCCTGGAGCAGGCACATCTGACCGTTTACTATGGAGCGCATCCGGACCTTCTCTCTATGAAACTGAATCCCAATGCCGTGGACGAGGCGGAGCGCCAGAGGGCAGAAACATTTTTAAAGCACGCTGTGGATGAGGCATCCTACCTGGGCGCCAGGGGAATGGCCTTTCTGGCTGGAAAATGGGAGGAGAAAACGAAGGAGCGGGCGTACAGCCAGCTTTTAAAGACCACGATCCAGGTCTGCCGTTACGCGGAGGAAAAGGGACTCAAGGTGGAGCTGGAGCTGTTTGATCATGATGTGGACAAGGCGGTGCTCATGGGACCGGCTTCCTATGGGGCTGCCTTTGCGGCAGATGTGAGGAGACAGTGCGGAAACTTTGGCCTTCTGGCGGACCTGTCCCATATGCCGCTGACCCGGGAGACGGCCAGGGAGGTGATTCCGGCGATCCGGCCATATCTGACTCATCTGCATTTTGGAAATGCCGTTACGAAGCCGGGATGTCCCGGATACGGAGATAAGCATCCAAGAATGGGATTTCCGGGAGGCTGCAACGATGTTCCAGAGCTGCTGGACTTTTTACAGGTGCTGAAGGAGGAGGGCTTTTTCCGGGAGGAGGATCCCCTTCCCATGTCCATGGAGGTAACCGTGATGGACGGAGAGTCTGAGGATGCAGTACTGGCCGGCACCAAGCGGGCATTCAACCGCGCCTGGGCGCTGCTTTAAACAAGGAGGATGAAAGAAGATGAAGATCGTTATTTTAGACGGCTATACGGAAAATCCGGGAGACCTGACCTGGGAGCCGCTGGAAAAGCTTGGGCAGGTGACGGTGTATGACAGGATTTCTTATGAGGAGTCTCCGGAGATCGCAGAAAAGATCGGCGATGCGGAGATCGTGGTGACCAATAAGACGCCGGTGTCCAGGGAGACCATGGACCGGTGCCCGGGGATCCGGCTGATCGCCGTCATGGCGACCGGCTATAACATTGTGGATTATACTTACGCCCGGGAAAAAGGGATCCCGGTGGTCAATGTGCCCAGCTACGGGACCCAGATCGTGGGTCAGTACGCCGTCAGCCTTCTTCTGGAGATCTGTTCCCACATCGGATACCATTCCGAAACCGTAAAGGCCGGAAAATGGGAAAAGAATCCGGATTGGTGCTACTGGGATCATCCGATGATCGAGCTGTATGGAAAAACGGCCGGGATCGTGGGCCTGGGCCGCATCGGCCAGGCTACGGCGAAGATTTTAAATGCCCTGAATATGAAGGTGATCGCCTATGATGCCCATCAGAGCCCCCAGGGAGCGGAGCTGGCGGAGTATGTGGATCTGGATATGCTCTGGGCCCGGTCCGACGTGATCTTCCTGCACTGTCCGCTGTTTCCGGAGACCCAGGGGATTATCAACCGGGATACCATTGAAAAAATGAAGGACGGCGTGATCCTCATCAACAATTCCAGAGGCCAGCTGGTGGTGGAGCGTGATCTGGCAGATGCCTTGAACAGCGGGAAGGTTTATGCTGCGGGGCTGGATGTGGTGTCCACAGAGCCCATCCGGGGGGATAATCCTCTTCTGAGAGCCAGAAACTGCATCATCACGCCCCATATTTCCTGGGCCGCCCGGGAATCCAGGGAGAGGATCCTGGATGCCACAGTGGAAAATATCCGGGCATTTCTCGACGGATCCCCGGTCCACGTGGTCAATTAAAGGGCCTGGGACGTCCGGGGAGGACGGTCGCGATGCCGGCAAATACTTCTTTTGTAATGGAAATAAAATCCTGGGCATACTGGGGCAGAACGCGGTCCTTGTGGGAGGCGATGACGACCCGGTGGCCGATGATCTCGTTTTTCAGGGTCAGAGGAAAGGCGTTGGCCTCCGGATAGGCGGAAAGAAAGGCCGGAAGTCTTGCCTGCGTGCAGAAAAATGCCCCGTAATCATAGGGAAACAGGGAAATGAAGAGCTCTGTGGACTGGGATTCCAGAAAGATCTTCGGCTTGACCCTGGCGGCCAGGAAGCACTGGTCGATGGTTTTCCTAAGCTTCATGGAGGGATGGGGGAGGAGGAAGGGAAGGCCGGGAAAGGCGCTCAGATCTGTCCCCCGCTCCGAGCGGTTTTTCAGGACGCTCCAGGTGTCCGGATAATATTTTTTTAAAAGATGGTCGGAACAGACCATGTAAATATGATCGTTGAGAAGAGGCGTGGAGTCCAGCTTGGGATTGTCCTGGTACATGACGCCGATGAAAAGGTCCAGTTCTCCGTTGCAGAGCATTTCCTCCATTTCGCTGGAGGATTTATCGCACAGCTCAATGGAGATATTGGGCCATTTTTCATAAAACTGTGGGAGGATGCTGGGAAGGGAGATCTCTCCCCGGTAGGTGGGGATCCCTAACTTCAGGCTGCCGATGCTGTTGGCCGATATATCTGCCAGGCGGTTTACGAATTCGTGTTCCTCTGCCAGGATCTTTACCGCCACGGCGTAAAGCTGCTCGCCCTCATAGGTAAGGGCCAGCTTTGGCTTCCGGTGGAACAGGGAGACTCCGTAGTACTGTTCCAGACGCTGGATGTGCTGGCTTAGGTTCTGCTGGGAAATGTAGAGCTTCTGGGCCGTATTGGTGACGTGGAGCTCCCTGGCCAGTTCAACGAAATAGTAGAGGGTCAGCAGGTTCATAAAATTACCTCCGATCTGAACATATACTGCTTTCATTATAATAGAAGAAAAAACAGAAGTAAAGAATAACAATATTTCTTTGTGGATAGCAAACAGATACATTGTTTGCTATTGTCATAATTCTGTCTTACAATGAAACCAGATCAAGGAGCTGCGGCTCCCGGCACAGAAAAAAAGAGCTTTCAGACAAGGAGAAAATGATATGGCAGTAGGCAAGAGAATCTATTTAAAAAGAAACATGCCGGATCCGGAAGTAATGGAACAGTTTAAAACGATTCCCGCTTCCAACACCTGCGACGTAATGGGAAGAAACGCGGCCATGAATCCGCGGATCCATCTGGTGAGCAGCCCCAAGGCCCAGATGATGGTGGGACCGGCTCTTACGGTCAAGGCAAGAGGCGGAGACAACCTGGCCCTTCATGCGGCTTTAAACATTGCAGAGGCTGGAGATGTGGTCGTGGTTTCCAATGAAGAGGACAACACCCGTTCTCTGATCGGCGAGATCATGATGGCCTATCTTCGCCATGACAGAAAGGTAGCCGGCATCGTCATTGACGGACCTATCCGTGATATCGACGAGATCGGCCAGTGGGATTTCCCGGTATATGCCACAGGGACAACACCCGGCGGCCCTTATAAAGAGGGACCGGGCGAGGTGAACGTACCTGTTGCCTGCGGCGGTATCAGCGTAAATCCGGGCGACATCATTCTGGGGGACCCGGATGGCGTGATCGTCATCCCGAGAAAGGACGCAGCACAGATCCTGGAGGACGCTAATAAGTTCCAGGAGGCGGATGAGAAGAAGCTGGAGGCTGCAAAGAACGGCACCGCTAACAGAGCATGGGTGGAAAAGACCCTGGCTGCAAAGGAATTTGAGATCATCGACGGCGTATACGAGCCATAATAGTACATACAAAACCTTCCTAGAAAACGGACTGCGGCGGATTCTGTAAAGGATCCTGCCGCAGTCTGTTTTTATGGTTTTATATGTTAAAAGATATTGACTTTTTTTCTCATTTAGATTATATTACAAATGCCCGTACAGGGGCATTTGTTTTACCGAATAGTTAGATAATGCTAATCAAAAAGAACCATGAAATGGATAAAAGGAGATACAAATGAAGCTGAGCAGACTGCCGATCGGAAGCACGGCTACGATCCTCTCTGTGGGCGGAAGCGGAGCGCTCCGCCAGCATTTCCTGGATATGGGACTGATCCAGGGGACAGAGGTGACAGTTGTAAAATATGCGCCAATGGGGGATCCCATTGAGCTGAGGATCCATGGGTATGAGCTGACCATCCGGCTGGAGGACGCGGAGAACATTGAGATCAGCGAGCCCCACCAGCCGGTGGATGTACAGAAGAAATCACAGAAAACAGAAAAACATCATCCGGGCTATGGAGAGGGAGGAAAATTCCATAACCGGAAGGAGGAAAATCCTCTGCCGGAGGGAGAGACCCTGACCTTTGCCCTGGTGGGGAATCAGAACTGCGGAAAGACCACGCTGTTCAACCAGCTGACTGGATCCCGGCAGCATGTGGGCAATTTCCCAGGCGTTACAGTAGACCGGAAGGACGGTGTGATCCGCGGCTATGACAATACGCTGATCACAGACCTTCCCGGGATCTATTCCATGTCTCCGTACAGCAGCGAGGAGATCGTCACCAGGGAATTTGTGATCCAGACAAGGCCCAAGGGGATCATCAATATCGTGGATGCCACCAACATCGAAAGGAACCTGTATCTGACCATGCAGCTGCTGGAACTGGGGATCCCCATGGTGGTGGCCTTAAATATGATGGACGAGCTCTGGGAAAACGGCGGTTCTGTCCTGGTCAATGAGATGGAGGAGGCCCTGGGCGTTCCGGTGATCCCCATTTCCGCCGCCAAGGGAGAGGGGATCGAGGAGCTGGTCCGCCATGCAGTCCATGTGGCCAGATACCAGGAGAAGCCTCTGGAGATGGACTTCTGTAAAAAGGAGGAAGGGATCCACCGGGGGATCCATGCGGTCATGCATCTGATCGAGGACCATGCGGCCCAGGCACAGATCCCGGTGCGGTTTGCGGCCAGCAAGGTGATGGAGGGCGATGAAAAGATCCTGGAGCGGCTGAAGCTGACGGACAATGAGAAACGGATCCTGGATGAGATCGCCAGACAGACTGAGGAGGAGACTGGAATGGACCGGGCGGCCGCAGTGGCCCAGATGCGGTTCGACTACATCGGAGAGGTCTGTTCCGAGACAGTGATCAAGCCCAGGGAGAGCAGGGAGCGTACCAGAAGCCGCCAGATCGACCGGTTCCTGACGGGAAAATATACGGGGATCCCGGCCTTTATCGGGATCATGGGGCTGGTATTCTGGCTGACCTTCAATGTGGTCGGCGCGTTTTTACAGGGAATCCTGGAGACGGGGATCGAAGGGCTGACCGCCATGGCAGACACGGCTATGACAGCCGCAGGCGTCAACAGCGTGGTCCAGTCCCTGGTCATCGACGGGATCTTTGGCGGCGTGGGCGGCGTTCTGAGCTTCCTTCCCATTATCGTAACACTGTTTTTCTTCCTGTCGCTGCTGGAGGACAGCGGCTATATGGCCAGAGTCGCCTTTATCATGGATAAACTCTTAAGAAAGCTGGGTCTTTCCGGACGGAGCATCGTCCCCATGCTGGTGGGCTTCGGCTGCACGGTGCCGGGAGTCATGGCCAGCCGGACCCTTCCGTCGGAGCGGGACAGGAAGATGACCATTCTCCTGACGCCGTTTATGAGCTGTACGGCCAAGCTTCCGATCTACGCCTTCTTTACAGAGGCCTTTTTCCCGGAGCACCAGGCTCTGGTGATGATCGGGCTTTATGTGCTTGGGATCTTCATGGGGATCCTCATGGCACTGATCTTTAAAAAGACCTCCTTTAAGGGAGAGGCCGTGCCCTTTGTGATGGAGCTTCCCAATTACCGGATGCCGGGGGCGGCCAATGTGGGCCATCTTCTGTGGGAGAAGGCGAAGGACTTCCTCCAGCGGGCCTTTACGGTGATCTTCCTGGCTACCATTGCCATCTGGTTCCTTCAGAACTTTGACACAGGCTTTAACATGGTGGCGGATTCCCAGGACAGCATCCTGGCTCTTCTGGCAGGCGCGCTGGCTCCGGTGTTCCTGCCGGTGGGCTTTGGAGACTGGCGGATCGTTACAGCCCTGATCTCCGGCTTCATGGCCAAGGAGAGCGTGGTCTCATCCCTGACCGTGCTGTTTGGGAGCATGGAGGCGCTTCAGGGAACCCTTACGGTTTCGGGAGCCGTTTCCCTGCTGGTTTTCTGCCTTCTTTATACGCCCTGCGTGGCGGCCATCGCCTCGGTGAAGCGGGAGCTGGGCGGAAAATGGGCGGCTGCTATGGCGGCCGGCCAGTGCGTGCTGGCGTGGATCGCGGCCTTTATCGTATACCAGGCGGCACTGCTCCTTTAAATCATAAAAAGCCCTCTCCGAAAGCCGACAGGAATGCGGCGGACGGAGGGGGCTTTTGGCTTTAAGCGGGCTTTATTCCGGGACCAGGAGGCGCTGACAGGCCAGCTCACAGCGTTTTTTGTCATGGGCCAGGCCGATACAGAGGATCTCTCCCTTTAATGGGGCGTAATACTTCTTTTCCAGTATCTGCTCCAGAGCCTCATTTTTCAGCCGGTCCAGGTCGGTTCCCTGTTTAAATTCAATGATCACATGAGGATTTTTTCGATGGAGCGATTCCAGAGTGATATCGCTCCGGCCGTATCCGCTTTCCAGATTGCTCGTTACTTTATAGCTTCCGCGCATGGCCATGCACATGCCCAGGAAAAGCATGTGGTAGGCATTTTCTTTGGCATCCAGGTAACTGGTACAGGAAATGACGATTTTTCGGTAAAGTTCCAGAAAACGGTCTGTATCCCTGTGGAGAAGACAGGAGAACATCTGCTGAAGCTCCAGACCATCCATTCCTCCAAGTTCAGTGATCAGGACCAGGAACTCGGACATTACCTCATCATTGGGGATGCGGACGATCACGGTATTTTCGTCCAGCCGTTCCAGCGCCGTTAAATATCCGGAATTTACTAAAAGTCCCCATAGACTGTACGTGCTTCCGCGTTCGATATAAGAGGTTTCCAG
>OIWO01000688.1_pt1 | contig 35582 bp, 31 predicted proteins | sample 1587641 | NCBI WGS metagenome assembly OIWO01 (sample SAMEA3888924, study PRJEB22519) | human gut metagenome | biome: human gut; feature: human-associated habitat; material: faeces | place: Denmark | collected 2010
GGCTAGTCAATAAAGGCTCTTTCAAGCCTCTGTCTTCAGACAGGGGTTATTGACGGGATTCTCCTTTTTTGATGGCACTTCGTAAATTTACGTGTTAATGTACCCCCTAAAGAGGTATGTCTGATCAACGTATATTCTTGCGCTCGCCGCTTGGCAACCCGCCCACATGCTGTGGGCGGGCAAGCCCGCGATTATGGCGCAACAGATAGCGCGTCAAGGGTTCTTCGGCAATGAACGGGGAGCCCCGTCCGTCCTACGAACGGCCACCCCATTAAATGCCTCGCCCCCTTGACCCGTCAGGCGACGGTAGCCGGGCAGCGCTGAGGGAGCGCAGCAGCTGGCTTTTCATCAGCTGTATGCTACGGTCCTCCTCGACCGCGTAAAAAGGGTTAAGCCAAGGAGACGACCGCTACCACTTAAGGGGTACACTTAGCACGTAACAATGCGAAGAGGCTTTTTGATTCTTGTTTCGGCGACGCCCCGTCTGGTCCCGGAGCGCGTGTCAACACTATACGACACTCCGGAGCTTAAGGATAGGCTAAGAAAAGGCGTCCTCGGGAAATTGCCGATGGGGCCGGCGCGAACGGAAGACGGCAGAAGGAAGACGGAAGGAAGACGAAGAAGGCCGTCCGCACGCGCAGCCAGGAAAGGATGCGTACACGGACGGCCGCGAAGGTGAATTTGAGCGGGCTCAGAGCCAGGGCGCCTTTTCGTCGCAGGCGACGCCGTCGTCGTTGGTGAATCCTTCGAGGCTCCCCGCCTTCGTCTGGATGCAGACGAAGCGGATGCCCTGATCGGCGGCGGCGCGGATGGCGCGGCGGCCTTCGGGCGAGATGCGGAACCAGTCGCCCGCCTTGAGCTCGACCACTTCGCCGTCAATGTAGAGTTCGCCCCTGCCTTCGAGGACGCCGTAGACCTCCTCGTTCTTCACGTGCCGGTGCACGAACGGAACGGCCGCGCCTGCGGGCAGCGCGTTCACGGAGACCTCGCAGCCCGTGAGGCCGAGGGCGTCGTGGAGCTCCGTGCGCGGAGCGCATTCGAGCGAAATCCTGCGGAAGTTTTCGGTCATGATGATTGTCCTTTGTTGAAATATTCGTTCGTCGTCGAACCATATGTTTCTGAAAAAAGACGGCTCAAATGGACCCGTCTCCAGTCTGAGGAGGAGGTTTCGGCAGCCATTGTGGATGACCAGCCTGCCATTTCACCCCTCCATGGCGAGAATGATAGTTCGCCACCGAACGTTTGTCAATCCGAATACGGGAACCTGAATCGAGACCGTCGGGAGTCCGTGGATGGGGCTCGGGCCCGCATCCCGATGGGAAGTGCGGGCCCGGACCGTGTGGAGGCTGCGGAGGCCTCGGGCCCGGTCCTCCGGGAGGCCTTCCGCCCGCAAAGTGCGGGAGCCGCAGAGGCGGAGGCGGACGACCGCCCGGTCCGTCGAAGTGCGGCGGAGGCGGAGGCCTGTGACCCGGCGGCGGACGGTGCGCAGGCGGAGGCGGCGGATAGTGCCTGTAGTAGTCGTCGATCCAGAAGCGGCGGTAGGTGGCGGGCGTGTAGCGGTTGCCTCTGTACCACCAGTACCTGCCGTCCCAGCGGCCGTACTCGTAGTTGCGGTAGATGTAGTCGCGGATCAGCGCGTCGGAGACGCCGTAGAGAATGTCGGCGAGGAGCGGATCCGGCGCGGCAAGCGCCGGCGCAGCAGGCACGAGGACCGCAAGCGCGGCGCCCAGCACAAGCTTTCTTCTTGTCAGCATGGTGTTTCCCTCACGAAGACGGAATCATTGTTGGAACCTGATGACCTTATTTTACTGAACGCTCGTTCAGGATTCCACGTCTCGTACATTTCGTGAAGCTTCTTGACGCAGACGCCGCCCGCCCCTTCGGATGAAGCCGGGGTTTCCAATGTCTTTCCTACTCCCGCAGGCGAAAAAAGGGCGAAGCTCACGCTCCGCCCTTCTGGAGAAGGGTAAAGACACCCTTGCACTTCTCCGTTTTCGACCGCTCATCAAGGCATCATGCAGCGTTCAGTCAGCGGGGGCCGTCCCAGTTGTCGCGCCTCCCGTCGTTTTTGCGCCCTTCGTGCCTGCCGTTGTCGTGCCCCGGTCCCTTCGGAGGATTCCGGCCGGCCTGAGGCCCGGGCTTCTGCTGCGGATGCTGCGGCGGCTTCGCGGGCCCGGACGGCTTCTTCGGCTCGCGGCGCTCCTCGTAGTGCTTCGACCAGTAGCGGCCGTACTCGGCGGCCGTGTAGCGGCGGCCGCCGTAGTTCCAGTGGCTGCCGTCCCAGCGGCCTTCCTGATAATGCCTGCGGATGTAGTCCCGCGTCAGGGCGTCGGAGACGCCCGCGAGGATGTCGGCGAGAAGCCTGCTGTCGGACGCCATGACGGGCATCGCGGGAAGGGCCGCGGCCATCAGGGCGGCGGCGCCGAAAAGAACCTTTCTTCTGTTGAGCATCTGCGGCCGCCTGTCATCAACGGTTGCTGCTCGAATGAGGCCATTTTAGTGAACACTCGTTCAGGGAAAGACCGACCGCAACAATTGGACATCACTCTTGATATAGACTGACATTTACTGCGGCACAGTCGTTTTAGGGAGACAAGAGCTGTTTGCAAAGCCCTCCCCTGCGCCCTCTCGTCAGGACTCGCGCGCCTCAAGCAGACGTCCCGGACGGGCGTGCAGCGGATGACCGCCCCAGCTCCAGTGGTGCCCGTCCCAGCAGCGGCCGCAGGCGTGCGTGAAGTCCTGCTGCAGGGGCGCGCGTCGTTCAGCCTGAAGCCTCGGGCACGAAGCCGCCGCTCGTGCGGCAAGGGAAGCTGCGGGGGATGCGGCCGTCAGGGCCGCCATGGCGATGATGATCCGTCGTCTCGAAAGCATGAAAACTCCTCTCAAGGGCTTTTCTCAAATCCTGCCGCAGATGCGGCTCAATGCTCGGCGCTGCGGTCGTCACCGCGATCGCCGGCCCTCTCGTCGAACCCGTGGTTCACGTCGCTGTCCTCGTCGGCGTCGTCGTCATGGAGGGGCCCCTCCTCAGATTCCTCTTCGTCGTCCTGATCTTCGCGAGGCTCCTCGTCATCCTCTTCCTCATCGGGCGCTTCAGGCTCCGCCGCCCGGGCGGACAAGGCGGGGACGACTGGCGCGGCGCAGAGCACAGGAAGGATGAGCGCGGCGAGCACGAGGCGCCTGCGGGCCTCGTCGGCGGTTTCGGTCATGAATGTCTCCGAAAGAAAAGGCATTGTCGTCCGTCGATCTTATCAGGTGCGCGATCCGCATGCCCGAGCCCGACGGACCCCGTAACGAAGTTCACGCTTCACAGGCGGCCAAGAGAAAGGCAGCGCACTCCTCGTCGGAGTCGCTGCCTTCTTGAAGTCTCCGGAAGGCCCCGTCCGCCAGGATCGGGCCCCTCGGCTCCCGTCATCCCCAGTGAGGTGGAGGCGGGGGCGGCGGACGGTGGTGCGGGCGGCGACGGTCGTCGTCATCATCGTCGTCATCGTCCCAGTCGCGGGGATGCGGATGCGGCTTCTTGCGCTTCTTGGGCTTCTTCGGCGGCTGGCGGTGATATTCCTCAGCCCAGTAGCGGCCGTACTCGTGCGGCGTGTAGCGGTGTCCGCCGTAGTACCAGTAGTGGCCGTCCCAGCGGCCGTCCTCGTAGCGGTCGCGGATGTAGTCGCGCACGAGCGCGTCGGAAACCCCGTAGAGAATGTCGGCGAGAAGACGCTCGTCGCGCGCAAGCGCGGGCGTCGCCCCCAGACCGACGAGCGCCGTTGCGACGGCACCCATGATGAGCTTTCTGCGTGTAAGCATGCGGCACCTCCCGATGCGTATGCGTTTGAAGCCTTGAGACCTGCAGGAGAAACCAATCTCCTCCCTCATGGACTCATTCTAGCCACAACGGGAATCACTTGGCGTTCAGAAACATCACCCTTTCTTTGCAGAATATTGCTGCGTCTCCCAGCCGAACCCCGCCCGCAGGGGCGCCTCTCAGGGCATCTTGCTCGAACGCCTGCTCGCCGAGGCGTTTTGAGACAGTCCGTGATCCACGGAAGTGACATCATGCTCGGAAACCCTGCCGCAGTGGTCCGTGCGCGAATCCGTTGTCTTTAAGCAACAGAAAGGCCGGCGCGCGGAGAGCGGTCGGCCCTGAAGTCGGTGCAGTTGAGGAACTTCGGAGGCTCTCAGTTGAGTCTCTCGGTCCTGAGATCAAGCCCGATCGCGGCCATGACGGCGATGAGCGACTCGAGCGTCATTTCGCCGTAAAGCTCGTGAGGCACGGGCAGGCCCTTGAGTCGGCAGGCCTTCTCGACGGCCTCGACGACGCATCGTGCGTCGCCCGAGCAGAGCGCCTCCTGGATCAGGGTGACGACGTGCGCATTATCGCGTGCGCCCCTGCTTCCTGCAGCATTGGGGCCAAGACGAGGACTCGATGTCTGCATATGGTCTCTGTGGAATGTCCTTGGGAAAACGGACCGTGTCCGAGGGATCGGGCAATGGTCCGTGCTCATGAGTCTACACGACCTCTGGGAGGCGTTCCATAGACCTTAGGGTTTATATCACTGATCCTTTTTGAGGACATAAAGGTCCGCCATCGGCCCCTCGACGGCATCGCCGTCGGCGTTGAGAAGCCTCACGGCACCCTCCTCAACCCTAGCGAGCGAAGGCTGTCCGCCCTTGACGGCGGGCGTCATCGTGACGACGCCCTTCTCGTCGATCGTCCACTGGCCGCCGTCCTCGAAGGTGTCGCGGCCGACGTATTCGGAGATGCGCGTGTAGACGCCGTTGGCCCTCAGGTAGAGCGTCGTGCGGATGCCCGAGCAGTCGGCGCAGGGAAGTTCGCCCGCGTAGACGCCGGCGGCCTTCTGCATGGGCGTGAGATCCTGAGCCTGAACCTGGACCGGAGCAACCTCGGGCGCAGTGCCCGAAGAAGGCGAATTGCAACCCGCGAGACCGAGGGCGGCGGCCGCGCAGAGGGCGGCGATGGAGATTCTGGAGGCGTTCTTCATATGTGACGACGGCGCGCCTTCACCCGACACCGTCGGATTCGGCGCGCCGCTCTCTCTGGAATTGTCGGCTTGACTTGTGTTTACTTGGCCTTGCCGGCCTTGTCAGGCTGGGCGGCCTTTTCGGGCTGCGGAGCCTGCTTGCCGTCCTGCGGCTGCGGCTCGTCGGCCGTCTGCGCCTTGTCGGCAGGCGTCAGATCGACGGGAAGCTTGAGCGCGGGATCCTGAACGTCGGCAACGGGCGCCGGTGCCTGGAGGTCGGCGGGCGCAGCCTTGACGGTCGGCTGGGCTTCGGGCTCGGGAGCCGCGGGCGGGTTCGCCGCAAAGGCGGAGGAAGCGAGGAAAACGGAGGCGACGGCGAGAAGCTTGATGGTGTTCGTCATGATGTGTTCGGACTGCGTTGTGGCGCGGGTCCGTCCTTAATATATGGTTGATGGATCGTGGCGAAGCGTCGGGAGGGATCTTCCCTCCCGTCATGAAGGCGAAGCCTTACTTCTTGGCATCAGGCGCGGGGGCCTTCTGGGCCTCGGCCGGAGCCTGCTGCTGAGCCTGTTCGGGCGCCTGCTGCTGGGCCTCGGGGGCCGGAGCCGGGGCTTCGTTGCAGCCCGTGAGCGCGATGGCACCGATGAGAGCGGCGGCGGTGGCGGTGAGAAGCTTGGCGTTGAATGTCATGATGTCGTCGGCGTGCAGTTGCTTGCAGTGTCGGTCCTGCTCCTGCGCGCACTCTCCTATATGTATGCTGTTTCTCGGATGGCGGTCCGCCCGACGGGGCTTCCTTCGCTTCGGTTCCCGTCGTTCGTCCGTTGAAGACATCTTGCCAGTCGGCGTGCCGCTTATGCGCAACAAATCATGTCCGACTGCGTGAGGCTGTTGCAGCAGGAAAGAAGCCGAAAAATCCGGGAACGGCACGGCGTGCAAAGCCGAGTGTGGTCCGCCCGCCCCGAGAGATGCGCCTACTCAAAACGCCTTATCTCTTCGGCTTCCCTGAGGCTGTAGCATTATGGGCAGGCCCGCAGAGCCCCTCGCTTTGCGCTAGAGTTAGGACATCTGGTGCCCTGCTTCCGGCCCCGACGCGGATGCTGACGCGCCCCGAGGCCGGCAAAAACAGAAACAGAAGAAGAAGGATTCGCAAAATGTCATGGGATTTTGAAAAACACTACATCAACGGCGAATGGACGCCTTCGGAGGACGACGCCTGGATCGAGGTCGAGAACCCCGCCACGCTCGAGCGCTTCGCCCGCATCCCCGACGGCACGCCCGCCGACGCGGACCGCGCCGTTGCGGCCGCAAAGGCCGCGCTCGAAGGCTGGCGCACGACGCCCCTCGCAGAACGCATCCGCCTGATGAAGGCCATGCTCGCGAACTTCGAGGCCCTGCACGACGAGATCATCCCGCTCGAAGTGGCCGAACTCGGCGCACCCGTCGGCTTCACGACCAGGACCCACTGCGAGTACCAGTACGTGCGCGTGCGCTCCTACATCGAGGCGGCGGAACGCATGGTCCTCGAGGAAACGCTCCCGAACTCCACCGTCTACCGCGAGCCCGTCGGCGTCGTCGCCTGCGTCACGCCCTGGAACTATCCGCTCGGCCAGGTCGTCCAGAAGGTCGTCCCCGCCATCCTGATGGGCTGCACCGTCGTTCTCAAGCCCAGCCAGCACACGCCGCTCACGGCCTGCCTGCTCGCCGACGCCTTCGACCGCGCGGGCTTCCCAAAGGGGGTCTTTAACATGGTGAGCGGCCGCGGCTCCAGACTCGGCGACCGCCTCGCCTCGCATCCCGACGTCGACATGGTGAGCTTCACGGGCTCCACCACCGTCGGCATCCGCATCGCGCAGCGCGCGCTCGAGAGCGTCAAGCACATCAGCCTCGAGCTCGGCGGCAAGTCCCCCGCCGTGTTCCTGCCCTCCGACGACTACTCGGCCGCCTACCCCAAGATCCTGAGCTCGATCTTCTTCAACGCGGGCCAGACCTGCACGGCTCTCTCGCGCCTCATCGTGCCCCGTCGCGACCTCGCGCGCATCGAGTCCGAATTCTGCGAGCTCGCCGCCAAGCTCGTCGTCGGCGACCCGACCGACCCGAAGACCGACATCGGCCCCGTCTCCTCGAAGGCCCAGTTCGAAAAGATCGCCGAATACGTGCAGGCCGGCATCGACGAAGGCGCACGACTCGTCATGGGCGGCGTCCCCACCGACATGTCCCGCGGCTACTACGTCAGACCCGTCGTCTTCTCCGACGTGAGAAACGACATGCGCATCGCCCGCGAGGAGATCTTCGGCCCCGTGCTCTGCATCATTCCCTACGACACCGTCGAGGAGGCCGTCTCAATCGCCAACGACACGCCCTACGGACTCTCGGGCTACGTGCACGCCCCGACGAAGGCCGAGGCGGTCGCGGTCGCAAAGCGCATCCACTCGGGCAACGTCTACATCAACGACGCCCCGCGCGACGTCACCGCGCCCTTCGGCGGCTACAAGCAGAGCGGCATCGGACGTGAGGGCGGCCTCGCGGGCCTGCTCGAATTCACGCAGCAGAAGGCCGTCTTCGACCGAACGACATACTGACACCTGCCCAAACGCATGAAAAAGCCTCCCGACGTCGGGAGGCTTTTTCATGCCGGAAATGCTCGAAACTCAGAACGGCAGCACCTTCTCCGCCGCGTCGTAGATCTCGCGGGCCTTGACGGCCAGCCTGGCCCTCACCCAGGTGAGCAGCGGACTGTTCGTCGAGCATTCGTGCCAGAAGAGGCCGGGACGCCAGGGAAGGCTCACGTCCTCCTCCGAATGGAGAACGTCGAGCGGCAGGCCCTTCGCAAGAAGAACGGCCGTTTCCCTGGGCGTGCGCATGACCAGGTCGGTTCTTGCGACGAGCGAGGCGCCCGCCACGATGAAGGGCATCTCGCAGCAGAGGCGGTCGTGCACGTTCATCGCCTGCTGTCCGATGATGAGACGCGGGCCGTCGGTGCTCATCGTGATCGCCACGCCCACATGCTCGTACTTCGCGACGTCCTCAAGACGAAGAGGACGCTTTTTGGCAAGCGCACTCAGGGGATGCCCGCGGCGCACGAGAAGCACGTGACCGGATTCGAAGAGCGTCTGCTCGTGAAAGTCAGGCGGACACGCCTTGCCGAGCGTCGAATAGACGGCGAGATCAAGGTCACCGTGCCTCAACACCGACATCATCTCGGGGAATCGGTCGTAAACGCGAAAGCGAATGCCGGGCGCCTCCTTGCGGAGCTCCATGATGAGCGGAATGAGCAGCGTGTAGAACGCGTTGTCGATCGCCACGATCCTCACGACGCCCTCGGCGCTCTGCGGGTCGAACACGTTCTCCTCGTTGAAGAGTGCGTCGGTCGCACGCATGGCCTCGATCAGCCTCGGACGCAGCGCCTTCATGCGCACGGTCGGATACATGCGGCCTGCGGAGTGCACGAAGAGCGGATCGTCGAACCACGTCCTCGCACGTGCGAGAAGACGGGACGCAGTGGGAAGCGACAGCCCCGTTCTGTCACAGGCGCGGCTCAGCACGCCCGTTTCACAGACGCTCAGCAGCCTGTAGGCCCGGTAGAGATTGCTGTCGTTGACGTCCTCGGGTATCTGCGGTCCCTGGTGATTCATGTTTTTCTCCTGGTCTGTCGGTCGCGTGAATTGTACCCCTCGGTCCCTCAAAAAGCCCGCCGCACGCGCGTTTTCCCCGAACCGCACTTCTCTCCTGTCTTGCTCGTCGCGCACTTTTCGTGGATCCGCTTTTCATTTTCCGCACATCGGTTACAGGCAGTCCGCAATAAAAATGCGAAACCCCCTGCTCTAACATTTGCATCGACGCACAAAGCGTGCACCTCATTCTTTTTAGGAGAGACTCATGAAATTCCAGGCCAAGACCATGGCTGCCCTCGTCGCCGCGACCTTCATTGCGGGCGCCGCCTGCGCTTCCGGCGGCCGCCGTCACCTATGCCGTCCAAGGCAACATCGGTGAAGTGATCGTCAACCCGTACAAGGTTGCTCCGCTCACCGCCGTGATCCGCAACGGCGGCTACGAACTCAAGGACGTCGAAGTCCGCATCGTGCCGAAGATGAACGGTCAGGAAATCAAGTACAAGGTTTCCGACCGCCAGCTCAAGACCAACGCCGGCATTCCGGTCTTCGGTCTGTATCCCGACTACCTGAACACCGTCGAGGTTTCCTACACGCGTCTCTTCAACGGCAAGGCCGAGAAGTTCTCCGACACGTACCAGTTCTACGCGCCTCCGGTCTACACGCGCTCCAACGGCATGCCGCGCCAGAAGGGCACGATGTTCGACACCGAAGTCCATACGGTTCATCCGGACTTCAAGGATCGTCTCTACCTCGTCGGCAACCAGCTCTCCCCGATCGCCCCGCAGGGCGCCCGCTTTGCCTGGAACAACCCGTCCGGCGGTGCGCTTGAGTGGGCCTACAACTCCAACATCGGCATCATCGACACGACCGGCGCCGTCCGCTGGTACCTCCTCGACATCCTCCTCAACGAGCCGTCCGACCCCTGGTCCTCCGGCTACATGATGGGCTTCCAGCAGACGAAGGACGGCGCCCTCACCTGGGGCTTCGGCCAGCGCTACGTCAAGTACGACCTCCTCGGCCGCGAAATCTTCAACCGCCTGCTGCCGCCTCAGTACTCCGACTACTCGCACGCCTTCGACAACGCTGAAAACGGCCACAGCTTCCTGCGCGTCGCCAACGCCGACTACCGCCGTCCCGACGGCAAGCGCGTCCACACGGTTCGCGACGTGATCGTTGAGCTTGACGAAAACGGCGGCGTGGTCGACGACTTCCGTCTCTACGACATCCTTGACCCGTATCGCGACAACATCGTGAAGGCCATGGACCAGGGCGCCGTCTGCCTCAACATCGACGCCTCCAAGTCCGGCCAGACGCTCTCCGCCGAAGAACTCGCCAAGATGGACGAAAACGGCCAGTTCGGCGACATCGCCGGCGTCGGCCCGGGCCGCAACTGGGCTCATGTCAACTCCGTCGACTATGACCCGACCGACGACTCCATCATCATCTCCTCGCGCCATCAGGGCATCGTCAAGATCGGCCGCGACAAGAAGATCAAGTGGATCCTCGCTTCGCCGGAAGGCTGGAAGAAGGGCTGGGCTGAAAAGGTCCTCACCCCGGTCGACGCCAAGGGCAACAAGATCAAGTGCGAAGGTTCCAAATGCGAAGGCGACTTCGACTGGTCCTGGACGCAGCACACCGCCTGGCGCATCGACAGCAAGTCCGACAAGAACGTCATCTACCTCTCCGTCTTTGACAACGGTGACGGCCGCGGCATGGAACAGCCGGCCCTGCCGACGATGAAGTACTCCCGCGCCGTGGTGTACAAGATCGACCAGAAGAAGATGACGGTCGAACAGATCTGGGAAGTGGGCAAGGACCTCGGCTATCCGTTCTTCTGCCCGGTCACCGGCCTGACGAAGTACATGGAAGACAAGGACACCATGATGGTGTACTGGTCCACCGCCGGCCTCGGCGCCACGCCTGAAAAGCGCACCAACACCCTCGGCCGCGTCATGCCGCACATCGCCGAATACCGTTGGGGCGAAACCAAGCCGGTCGTCGACATCGAACTCAAGGACACGTTCGGCTACCAGGCCTTCCCGATCAGCGTCGAAAAGGCCTTCACGAAGAACTGATGACTTCTCAAAGTTGATTCTTCAGTCCTGAGCGAGCGGGCGAAGCAGCAATGCTTCGCCCGCTTCGTTTCTTCAGATCCCCGGCTTCATCCAAACGCTCGCTTCGGATGCATTCGTTCACCGTGCGCCTTCTGCGGCCGCTGCGTCAAGCTCGTCGTCTGCTCCTGCGGAATAAAAAAGCCTCCCGAAGTCGGGAGGCTTTTTCATGCCGGGAATGCTCGAAAAGCTGCTCGATCAGTTGGCGCGCGTGAACGTGATGAGCGGGATTTCGTTGAAGGTGCCGCTTCTCACGGGGAAGCCCGCCCAGAAGCCCGCGCCCTGGGAGACGTAGAGCTTCATGCCGCCAAGCTCGTAAAAGCCCTTGACGAAGCCGTTGTTGGCAAGCGAGGCGAGAATCGCGACGGGACCCGTGTGGCCGCCGTGGGTGTGACCCGAAAGCTGCAGATCCACCTTCCAGGCAGGGTTCGCAGCCTCGGGAGCCGTGCGGGGCTGATGGTCCATCAGGATGCGGAGGTCGTCGTCGGCGAGATTGGAGAGCGTACCCGCAAGGTCGTGACGGCCTGCGCCCGTGCGCTCGGCCGCGAGGTCGTCCACGCCCGCCACCGTCACGCGGCGGCCCTTGACGGCGATGGAGACGGCCTCGTTCTCGAGGATCACGACGCCATGGCGCCTGATGATCTCAAGGAGCTTCTCGCGCTCGGGACGGATGTACTCATGGTTGCCCGTCACGCCGAAGATGCCGTAGGCGGCCTTGAGGCCGGAAAGAGGCGCGAGGTCCGCGTCGCGCTGAAGAACGGCAGCCTCCCTGTCGAGCGGACCGTCGGAGAAGTCGCCCGTGATGAGGACGAGGTCGGGCTTGGCCTCATTGACGGCCTTCACCACGGCTTCGGTGCGGGCGGCGGGGAAGAGGTTCGAGGCGTGCAGGTCCGTGATCTGGGCGACCTTGAAGCCCTCGAGCTCGGGCGGAAGGTTCCTGACGGCCACGGTCATCGGCTCGACCGTAGGCTCGGAGAGCGCGTTCCAGGTCGAGGTGATGCCGAAGAAGATGCCGAAGACGGCCACGAAGCACGTCGAGACGATCGTGAAGAGGTCGCGCTTCTCGACGGGAAGCCCCATCTTCCTGCGCACGAGTCCGCGCACGCCGTCGATCACGTCGCGCGCGAGCGCCAGCAGGAAGAACCAGTAGGCAAAGCTCACGAAGAGCCCCGTGACGGGCAGCGTATCGACGATGAAGGCGCGCTCGAAGAGGTCCGTCATGTCGAGAAAGGCGAAGTGCGAGGCGCCCGCAAGCGCAAAGAAGGCCGTGACGGCAAGCTTCGAGGTCGTGCCGAGATGGGCGATGCGGATCGTGCGCCAGATGCCGTAGGCGGCCATCAGTGCCGTGACGAGCGCGCAGATGAGATAGACGGTGACGTGCATGGAAATGGAATCGGTCTTGTGGTCTGGTGGTTTGGGAGACTTCTGCGGAAAGCCTGAGGGAGGCCCGTCCGAACGTGAAGCGGCAGGCATTGTACACGGAGGCGCAGGAATACTGGTGCTGCAAGGCGTCGAATTCTTGCGCAATGTCCTCATCTGCGGACGGCTTTGCCTTCCCAAGAGAATGGCTGAGGAAGGAAGACCGGATGCAGCAGGGCTGCAGGTCAGGAAACTAGGCAACCTCGCCGCTGAATCGGGAGGGACTTGTGAAGACCATGGCCGCCTGTTCCTCCTCGAGCCTGCGGCTGTGCTCGCGTTCGAGAAGTTGTTCGCCCCAAAGGCGGCAGAAGGCGAGGAAAGCCTGGAGGTCGGAGGAGCGGTACTTCTGCTTGTGCATGCAGAAGGAGAGCTGCCTTGTGAAGGTCTCGGGACACTTGACGCGCCTGAGGTGCGGGCCGAAGAACGGATCGTGAAGGATGCGCTCGGAGATGAAGGTGAGGCCCATGCCGTTGATGATCATGCCGACGATCGCCTCGAAGCTGTTGACGTTCGCGATGATGTTGTGCTCGGAGAGGTGAAGGCCGATCTGGGCGTCGAAGAAGATGCGGGTGCTCGAGCCCTCCTCTCGAAGAATCCAGCGCTCGCGAGAGAGTTGCTCCCAGGTCGCGACGCCCTGTGTGAGACGGTGGCCCTTGGGCGCCACCACGACCATTTCGTCGGAAATCCACGGCTCGGTGATGAGGTGCGGATTTGTGACGGGGCCCTCGACGATCGAGATGTCGGTCGAGAAGTTGAGGAGCGATTCGGCCACCTCGGCGGTGTTGGCGATGCGCATTTCGGGCATCCAGCCCGCGTGCGCCTGAAAGTCGCGCATCAGGTCCGAGAGCATGAAGGAGCCGATCGTGAACGTGCAGGCAAGCCTGAGCTGGCCCGTCGTGCGACCTGAAAAGAGCGACTCGATGTCGTCGGTGCGCTCCATGAGCTCGTCGGCGGCGGGCTTGAGGCGTCTGCCTTCGGCCGAAAGAAGGAGTCGGCCGCGGGTGCGCTCGAAGAGCGTGACGCCGAGGCGCCCCTCAAGCTCCGTCAGGGCCTGGCTCACCGCGCTCTTGCTCATCGCAAGATCCTGAGCAGCAACCGACAGGTTCTCGGTGCGGGCGACTGCAAGAAAGACCTGCATCTGGCGAAGCGTAATCTGCATGACTGGATCCTCGTGGGAAGATTGGCTGGAATGACGGTTCGGCTCCCTCGAACGAGAGACCGTCTGAAAGCCGACATTCTCTAACGATGATTATGGCACGCGCGCTCCGTGATCCGAAGCCCCAAGCGGGTAAACCCGCGAGGGAATCACACGCCGGGCTCAGACGACGGGCCTGCGCCTCTCCCTCGAAAGACCGAGCAGAATCCGCATGTCGGAGCTGAGCTTCACGTCGTGCAGGACCGAAGGGTCTCCGCACCAGACGACGTCCTCGGGCGAAAGACGCCAGGCGGCGTGCCTGATGAAGCTCTCTCCTAGAAGTGCGGCCGCCCTCGGAATGCTCATCACGTCGACCAGTCCGATCTCGTAGTCGGGCCAGTTTCGAGGGCCGCCCAGAAGCAGTCCCGGCGTGAAGTGCCGCCTGCAGTACGGCCTGTTGCGCCCGATCTCGCGGTGAACCGCCATGCCCGTGAAGAGGATCGTGTTGTGCGTGCGCTGGCGCGTGGGCTCGATTTCGGCCGAGGTGCTGTAGCGGGCGAAAACGCATCCCGGAAAATCGACCTCCATCGAGGGCGGCACGGGCCAGGCAACCTGTTGGCGGACCTTCTCGGCCGCATAGTCCGAGGACCAGTTGCCGATCGACTCGCGGGCCTCCTTCGGGAGGTTCTTCACGACATTCCAGCGGGCGAGAATGCGGCGGGGCTTCGCGGCGCCTTCCTTCGTCTTCACGTTCGTAAACCTCAGGCGCTTCTCCTCCTCAAATTCGGCCCTCAGGGCGTCCGGGTCGGTCGCAAAAATCGAAAGCGGCACGACGACGCTCATCACGCGCGTCTCAACATTGGCCTCAATCCACTCGGCGGCGTCCTCAAATGCAAAAAGGTACTTCGCCTGCTGCGCCGCGTAGTCGAGCCCCGCCACCTCGACCGCACAGGCCGAGCGCACGCGGTCCGAGAGCAGAAGCCTCGGCAGGTCGACGCCGGCACCTTGATTGAAGGCGCTGTACGACGCCCAGGGCCCGATCGAGATGAGCTCAGTCATCGGATGCCTGTAGGTTCGCAGCCACTCGGCCGCCTCGACGGGATCCTCCGTCATGATGACGCTCCTTCGCCTCAATTCCGCCTGACGCCTTGCAACGTCCACCGCCAGAAGCACCGTTCCCGGGGCCGTCTCCTTGTCTTCCATGTCCATCGCGCAGTTGCGGGCGCTGCCACGGGCAGGCCCTATCCTTAATATTGAATGTTTTATAGAAGGTACATTCTATTCGAAGAAGCCGAAAAAGGCCTCCCCCTGCGGAAGACCTGCAAAAAGTCGTGAGGACGCAGGATGTCCAGACTTTCGGTAAAGCCGAACGATTGAAGTTAGGTCGGTCGCATTTTCCGAACGATCGGTTCTGAAAAAAACGACGCCTCCGAACGAATTTTCTGCCAAAATAGCCCCGCAAACCAAGGGTAATCCCGCCCTTTTCTTGAGAATTCCCATGTTCAAAAAGCTTCACTACAAGGTTCGCGGCCTGCCCACGCCGCTCGCCGGTCTCGCGCTCGGCATTGCGAGTCTGGGCTGGTGCCTCGAGAACGCCCTGCCGCTCGCGGGCTGGGGCCAGACGACGGGTGCCGTGATCGGCCTCGTCATGATCGGCTTTCTGGTGCTTCGCTTCACGGCGCACCACGACACGCTCTGGGCCGACCTGAAGCATCCCGTCGTGGGCAGCATCGTCCCGACGTTCGCGATGTGCCTGATGGTGGTCTCGAAGACCGCGGGCCACTGGATGCCCGAAGCGGGCGTCGTGCTCTGGTGCGCGGCGGTGCTCCTTCATCTGGCGGCGCTCGGCATCTTCGTCGTGAACCGCCTGCAGGAACCGAGGCTCGAGCTCATGGTGCCCTCCTGGTTCGTGCCGCCCATCGGCATCGTGGTGGCCGACGTGACCTTCCCCGAGGTGGCCGTGCTGCTTCCCTTCGCGAAGATCCTCTTCTGGATGGGCGCCGCGGCCTATGCCGTGCTCCTGCCGCTGATGATCTACCGCCTCTTCTTCCTCCCCGAAGTCCCCAACGGCGCCAAGCCCACGATCGCGATTCTGGCCGCGCCCGCGAGCCTGCTGCTTGCCGGCTACCTCACGGTCGAGAAGGATCCGTCGCTTCTTCTCGTCGCGCTCCTCTTCGGCATCGCGATCCTCATGACGGTCGTGATCTACTTCGCCTTCTGGCGCCTCCTGAGGCTTCAGTTCTCGCCGGGCTACGCGGCCTTCACCTTCCCGATGGCCATCGGCGCGACGGCGCTCTACAAGCTCTCGAACCTCGTGGCGGGCTTCCCCGGCGCCCTTCACTACGCGCACCAGATCCGCTTCCTCGCCCACGTCGAAGTGACGGTCGCCGCCGTGGTGATCCTCTATGTGGCGGCCCTCTACGCGAAGAACCTCCGCGGCATGCTCCCGAAGCTCCCCGCCGCAGCCTGAGTCTCCAGGCATCACGCCCCGCACAAACCTTGAACCAAACGGCGTCCCGCTTCATCCGGCAGGGCGCCGTTTTTCATTGTTCTCTTCATCTCGTCCCGCGCACGACATTCGGGAAACGGCGATGCCGTTCTCATAATGTCGCGCATGGATGACGACCTACTCCAAACGCAGGCACCATGGGCGATTTCGCCCGTTTGTTGCGTTTGCGCAACAGTATAGGGGTTATCACCGCATTCCGGCCGGATACCCTGTCCCGCAGGCCGATGCACTAAATATGAAGGTCGTCCGGAAGGGGAGCTTCTTGCGAATCGCCCCCTCTTGTCCCAGAATCCTCCCTAGCCACGCGAAAAGCAGTGACTCCCAAATTTTCCCTTTTGTTTGGATGACCAGATTATGTTCAAGAAGTCTCTTATCGCTGTCGCCGTTCTCGGCGCTACCGCTTTCTCCGTTCAGGCCGCCGACGTTACGATGTACGGCAAGGTTGACACGGGCCTCCAGTTCAAGACCAATGAAGTTACCCAAGGCAACCAGACCGTGACCGATACCGACACGTTCTCCATGGAAAACGGTCTGAACTCCGCCTCCCGCTTCGGCATCAAGGGTTCTGAAGACCTCGGAAACGGCATGAAGGTGAGCTTCCAGCTCGAAAACGGCTTCAAGTCCGACTCCGGCGAATTCAAGACCGAAGGCAAGCTCTTTGACCGTCAGGCCACCGTCGCCGTCTCCTCCGACTTCGGTACGCTCACCATGGGCCGCGTCGGCGGCATCGGTTCCGGCGCCGGCTTCGACCTCGTCTACGGCTACGGCGACGCCTTCGACGGCGGCTCCCCCAACGTCCTCGGCCTTGCCAAGTCCGACCGCTACGACAACATGGTCACGTACCAGACCCCGAAGTTCGCCGGCATGCAGGCCACGGTCCAGTACTCCTTCAAGGAAGCCAGCGGCGCTGAAGGCCGCGAAGGCTCCTCCGCCGTCAACCGCTACGCTTCCGCCGGCCTGACGGGCAACTTCGGCGCCCTGAACACGGTTCTCGCCTACGAATTCCAGAACTATGATTCCGTCGGGGACAATGGTCGCGAAAAAGACGGCCACATCGTCTACCTCGGCGGCAACTACGACTGCGGCTTCGCCAAGACCTTCGTGATGGGCCAGTACTTCAAGGGCATCAAGCTCAGCAGCGTCACCGCTCTCGGCATGCTCGATGACTATGATGTTAACGAAGACGATACCCTTCTGGATGTCGCTGACGCAGCCTACAACGAAGGCGCCAAGGGCTACGGCCTCCACATCGGCACGATCGTTCCGATCAGCAACGGCGACCTGACGGTCGGCGCCTACTACGTTGACGGCACGGGCGAAACGTCCAAGGCCAACGTTGAAGAACGCGACTTCGACTACATGGGGCTCGCCACGAAGTACGAATACCGCCTGAGCAAGCGCACGTCCGTCTACCTCGGCGCCGGCTTCTACAAGGCCACGATCGACGCCACCAGCGCTGGCAATGACGATATCGAACAGAAGGTCGGTGAAGTCTACACGGGTCTGACGCACGCTTTCTAATCTGAAACGCGTCACCGGCTGATGAAGCGGTCTTCCGACCGCTGAATCGGGCCTGAACCCAAGCCCCCCGCGGATCCTTCCGCGGGGGGCTTTCCTTTGTGCGGGTCCCTCCCCCGCTCCGTCCGTCTCCGCTCCCGAAAGACCGTCCCGAGCCCCTCAAAACCGCGCCCGAGGGGCACTTCAAGTGCCCGCGGTATTGACGATGGGGAGCCGATCCGTGATAATCATCCGATTGATCAGGAAGGCGGAGACGGCGCCCGCCGCGCCCCCCCGAAGGGAAAGCGCAGCACGGAGCCCCGATCCCACGTCCGCCCCTCCAACTATTCGAGAGAGAATTCTAATGGCAGAAGACACCAACTACGTCACCCTTGAAGTGGCCATCGATTCGTCCCTTTATGACAATCTGATTCATGCCGCCGCCAACCGCGGACAGTCCGTGAGCGAGTTCGTCGAGTCCGTGCTCGACCGCGAGGTCGAACAGGCGCTGAGCGAAACGCCGGTCGAGGTCCGCGACCCGCAGGACGAGGAGTAAGCCCCGTAGGGCTCTCCCAACAGACACCAACGACAGGGATTCAGGAAGAAGGAGACAAGGCGATGACGGCCTGTGCACGAAAGAAGGTTTTGCTCATGATTCTCGACGGCTGGGGCATCGGCCGCGGCGACAGGGCCGACGTGATCGGCAGCGTCAGGCCGCAGCGCCTCGGCGAGTTTGCGGCGAAGTATCCGCACGCCGAACTGCGCACCGACGGCGAAAACGTGGGCCTGCCCGACGGCCAGATGGGCAACTCCGAAGTGGGCCACCTCAACATCGGCGCCGGCCGCGTCCTCTACCAGGATCTCGTCAAGATCAACCGCGCGGTCGCCGACGGCTCGATCGGCGACAATCCCGAGGTGAAGGCCCTCATCGACTACTGCCGCGAAAAGGGTTGCGCCCTGCACGTCATGGGCCTTCTCTCCGACGGCGGCGTGCACAGCCTCAACAGCCACATGTACGCGTTCCTGCGCCTTGCGAAGGCCGCGGGCCTCGAAAAGGTCTACGTACACGGCTTCCTCGACGGCCGCGACACCGATCCCAAGAGCGGCGAAGGCTTCGTGAAGGACATGCTCGCCGAAATGGCGAAGCCCGACACTGCGGGCGAACTCGTGAGCCTCGTGGGCCGCTACTGGGCCATGGACCGCGACAAGCGCTGGGAGCGCGTGCGCCGCGCCTACGACCTGCTCGTCAAGGGCGTGGGCAATCCCGTCTCCGACATGCCCGACGCCGTGCGCGTCTCCTACCGCCAGGGCATCACCGACGAGTTCCTCGAGCCGCAGTACCTCACGGACGCTCACGGCGTTGCCGTGGGCCGCATCCGCCCGCACGACGCCGTCGTCTTTGTGAACTTCCGCAACGACCGCGCCAAGGAGCTCACGACCGTACTCACGCAGGAGGCCAGACCCGATTTCGAAATGGAGCCCTTGCCGCTCTACTTCTGCACGATGACGCCCTACGACCCGACCTACAAGGGCCTGCACGTCCTCTTCCCGAAGGAGAACGTCGTCAACACGATCGGTGAATGGGTCTCCGCCCAGGGCCTCAGGCAGCTGCGCATCGCCGAGACCGAAAAGTACGCCCACGTCACGTTCTTCCTCAACGGCGGCCGCGAAGCCCCGTATGAAGGCGAGGACCGCATCCTCGTGCCGAGTCCCTCGGTCGCGACCTACGACCTGCAGCCCCAGATGAGCGCCCCCGAGGTCACCGAAAAGCTCGTCGAGGCCATTGCCACCGAGCAGTACGACTTCATCTGCCTCAACTTCGCCAACGGCGACATGGTGGGCCACACGGGCGTCTACGACGCGATTGAAAAGGCCGTCGTCACCGTCGACGCCTGCGCAGGCGCCGTCATCGACGCCGCGCGCGACCACGGCTACGAGGTCGTTCAGATCGCCGACCACGGCAACGCTGACAACGCCGTCAACGCCGACGGCTCGCCCAACACGGCCCACTCGCTCAACCCGGTTCCCATCCTCATCGTCTCCGACCGCGTCGAGCGTGTTGAAAACGGCGTCCTCGCCGACGTCGCCCCGACCGTGCTCACGCTCATGGGCCTGCCGATCCCGCCCGAAATGACGGGCCGCGTCCTCGTGACGATGCGCTGATCCCGCACCGATCCGCTTCATCAAGACAACGAGCCCCTGCAGTCCGCCTGCAGGGGCTCGTTGTCATTCATGCATCGGCTTCGCTTCAGGCGCCCTGGAGCGTGCGCCTGTATTCGCCGGGCGTCATCCCGAAGACCTGTCTGAAGGCCGAGATGAAGGCCGAGGTGTTCTGGTAGCCCGCCGTGAGCGCCGCCTCCTCAACGCTCGTCTCGCGCGCGAGCTGTCCGAGGGAGACGAGGAGCACGTGCTGCAGACGCCAGTTGCGGAAGGTGAGTCCCGTCTCGGCCTGCACCTGACGGCTGAGCGTGCGCACGCTCATGCCCGCAAACGCAGCCCAGTCCTCCATCGTCCACTCGGCCTTCTCAAAGGAGGCGAACTCCATGGCGATCGCCTGAAGGCGCGGGCTTCTCGGGAGTGGCGCAAAGTGCGGCGGCAGGCGCCTTGCGAGCCTCACCTCCTCGATCGTCGCGAGCGCGAGAAGGCGCCTTGAAGCTTCCGGGCGCCTTCTGTCGAGCCCGCGGGCCGCAAAGAGCACCATCTCGACGGCCATGGGATTGAGCATCATGCGCACGACCTCGTCGGGAAAGCCCTCGAGCTGCGAGGGACCGACGTGAAAATAGACCGAGCGGCCGTCGAGCCCAAGCACGCCCGTGTGCGGGACGCCGGGCGGCACCCAGATCGCGCAGAGCGCGGGAATCGACCAGTAGCCGCTCTCGAGCTGCAGGCCCACGAGCCCGCCCACGGAGAGCGCGAGCTGCCCCGTCGGGTGCGTATGGAGCGGAAGCTGCGGCGAATCGGCGCTCACGTCGACATGTTCGTCGACGACGGCGGCGATCGACAGGACGGTCGGATCGTCGGGATTGAAGGCTGCGGGCCACTTGGTGGCGTAGGAACGTGCGGTCATGCCGGATGGAGGGGGTGGCAAGGATCGAAGGGTCGCGATTTTTCAAGGATAGGCGAGAAAAAGGGCCGCGTCTTCCGTCTGCGGGAAAACGCGGCCTCTGCGTGTGCCGCCTCACGTTGTCTGAAGCCGCCCGGAGGCAACGGTGAGCGGCTTCAGACCGTGAGACTACGGTACCTTGTACTCGAAGAGATGGCAGCGGCTGCACATGTTGACCGACTGTTCGTGGCCCTTGTGGCACTCGACGCAGTTGAGGCCGAGGCTGTGGTTCACGTGCGGGTCTGGCGACTGGGCGTTGCCGCGGGCGTGGATCTTTTCGGAGACGGCGTTGAGCGAGACGTGGCAGGCAAGGCACTTCTGCGTGTCGACTTCGGCGCCTTCGGCCGGAGTCTTCACTGCATGGCAGGCGGCGCAGTCGACCGAGCGCGCGGCATGGCGGTCGGCGAGGTGGCCGGGCTGGGCGGCCGTGGCGGCCGCGGCGATCATCGCAAGGGCGCCGGCAAGCGCCAGTTTCTTCATGTCGAACATATTTCCTTTCCTCCCGATCAAGCCTTCTTCGCACGAGCCGCGGCGTGGCGCGCGGCAAGGCGTCCGAACACCATGCAGCCGCCGAGCTGGCTGCCCGAGACGTCGGCCGCATACCAGATGCCGCCCGCTGCGGCGCCCGCAGCGTAGAGCCCCGGAATCGGACGATCCTCGGTGTTGACGACGCGCGCGTTGGCGTCGATCTTCGGGCCGCCGAAGGTGTTGGCGATGCCGCCCACGGCGGGAACGAGATAGAAGGGACCGGTCTTGAGCTCATGCGGATGCTCATTGAGGTACGGCGGCACCAGCTCGGCGGTCTTCCCTTCGCGCACGGCCTTGTTGTACTCGGCAACCGTCTCCATGACGGCCTCGACCGGCAGGCCCGCCTGCTTGACGGCCTCCTCGATCGTCTTGCCCGAGGCCACCTTGAGGCCGAGCTTCTCGAAGCGCGTGAGCGTGTTCGAGAGGATGTTGTTGTTCGCGTCGGCGTCCTGACCGATGAGCAGGTAGCTCATGTTGTTCTTCGTCAGGCTGGCGATGCCCACGGCCTTCTCGATCTGGCCGAGGTGCTCCTGCACGAAGCGCCTGCCGTCCGTGTTGATCTGGATGCCGTAGCCCGCATGCATGAGCGGCGAAGGGTTGCAGTGACCCACGGGCGAAATCGGACCCGCATAGAACTGGTCCATGTTCACCATCCTGGCCATGACCTGTTCGGCCATGCGGATGTTTTCACCGGTCGCCCAGGGCGCGCCGCGCACAACCATGCGGGAGGCCCACGGGCCGATGTACTGGCCGACCATGGCGTTGTTGCCGGCAAAGCCGCCGGTGGCGAGAATCACGCCGCCTTTGGTCATCAGTTCGACGCGGCGGTGCTTTTCAATGCAGGAGACGCCGAGCACGTTGAAGCACTCGTCGGTCACGAGCTCGACCGCCTTCGTGTTGTAGCGAACGGGCACGCCCGCCTTCTCAAGCGCCTCGAGCATCACCTTCACCATGTGGGCGCCGCCCGTGAGGCCGTTGACTGCAGGCACGATGTGGCAGCGCATGCGTTCGGGCGCGTGCTGCTTCCAGATCTTGTACGTCATGCCGTGGTCGCCGAGCCAGTCGACGCTTTCGCCCGCAATCTCGGCATAGGCGCGGATGAGGGCAGGATCGGAACGACCGCCCGAAACCTCCATCATCTCCTTGAAGTAGAGTTCCTTGGAATCGTCGTCGTCCTTGTCCTGATAGCGCGTTTTCGTCGCGGCGATCCAGCCGGAGCTGTAGGCGGACGTGCAGTCGGGACGGCCCATCTTCTCGATGAGAAGAACCTTGGCGCCCTTTTCCTTGGCTTCGAGCGCGGCGCAGAGGCCCGCGAAGCCCGCGCCCACCACGACGACGTCCCACTCCTCGCGGGCGATCTTCGACTTGGGCTCGACTGCGGCGGAGGCCGGGAGCGAGACGCCTGCGGCAGCGGCGGCACCCGTGCACATGAGGCCGGTCTTGAGCAGATTGCGGCGTGCAGCTTGCATGAGTTCTCTCCTTTTGTCTTGAGCGGCGCCGGACCGGTCACGTCCGACGTCCTTTTCATGCTACGACGGAACACTTCGGCGCACTAACCTCAGGAAGGACATTCGATGCGCTTTTTCGGCCATCGGGCGGCGTCCCGGGCGCCCCTGAAGGAAAACCTCAGGCCTGCTGCCCTGCGCCGGGCGCGGTAATATTGAGAATTCATCCAACCAACCCATCCGCTTCACATTGGAGACCAGCATGGCACTCAACGTCGTCGAGATCTGGCGCGACCTGCACAAGACGCCCGAACTCGGTTTTGAAGAAAACAAGACCTCCGCCTACCTTGCCGAGGCCCTCGAAAAGCTCGGCTACGCCGTCACGCGCGGCGTCGGGAAGACGGGCGTCATGGGCGTCATCAGGGGCGCCGAGCACGGCCCCGTCCTGATGCTTCGAGCCGACATGGACGCCCTGCCCTTCAGGAACGATGACGGCTCGATCGAGGCCGTCCACGCCTGCGGCCACGACAGCCACTGCGCGATGGTGCTCGCCGCCGCCTCCGAGCTCGCGGGCCGCGTGCGCCGCGGCACCCTCAAGATCCTCTTCCAGCCGGGCGAGGAGACGCTCCACGGCGCGCTCGAGGTCCTGAAGTCCGGCGCCGTCGACGACGTCGACATCGCCCTGGGCTGCCACGTGCGTCCGATCCAGGACATCCCGACGGGCACCTGCGCCGCCGCCGTTCGCCACACCTCGAGCACCTTCGCCGACATCGTGATCCACGGCCGCACGGCCCACGCCTCGCGCCCGCACCTCGGCGTCAACTGCGCCGAAGTGGCCGCCGCCGTCACGCAGGCCGTCGCCGCCATCAAGGGCGACCCCGCCAAGGTGTGGTCCTGCAAGGTGACGAGCATCCAGGCCTGCGCCGCTGCCGTCAACATCATCCCCGACACCGCAACCCTCAAGCTCGACATCCGCGCCCAGACGAACGAACTGATGGACGAACTCCTCGAGAAGGTCCGCATGGCCGCCGCGGGCACCGCCGCTGCCTACGGCGCAACCGCCGAAGTCATCCTCCCCGGCGTCGTCATCCCGGCCGCCGTCTACGACGAGGACCTCGTCGCCGAACTCGCCGGCACGATCCGCGAGGTCCTCGGCGACGAATGCCTCGCCCGCGACTGCGGCGGTGGCGGCGAGGACTTCCACTTCTTCAAGAAGGAACGCCCGCACATCCGCGCCGCCTACTTCGGCGTGGGCGCAGGCTGCACGCCCGGCCTCCACGCCCGCAACATGACCTTCGACGAAACCCAGCTCGACATGGGCGTCAGGGTCCTCACCGCAGCCGCCCTCAAGCACGTCGGCTGACGCATCACAAAGCCGCATCGCTCCCCCGCGGGGCCGTCCACCACACGGACGGCCCCGCCTTCATTTCTTAAGCAGCGCCAAAACGCCCGCCGCACGAGCCATCTTCAAAGCACGGGATTGAGACCCCGATCGGGTGCAGGCACCCGGGCGCAATCACATGAAATCCAAGTACTTCCGCCCATAAAGCTTTGACTTTCGTCAAACTCCATGTTCGAATTTGAGAACATCTGTTTCAGGTCTGCTAGGGTATTTCCTGTTACGCCCCTGCAGACAAATGCGGCGGGCATTGAAGAACACCACTGGAGCAGGAAAATGCCGGAATGCAGAATTGAGGCGCTGGCCCTCGCAAGGCAGCCATTGAACGAGATTGAAGCCATGCTTGCGCTCACGTCCGTCACCTCTGCCTCCTCCTCCACATCCTCCTCTACATCCACGCGCGGCTCCCTCTAAGCCCGCGCGTGCGATATCAGGCGCCGTTGCGGCCTCCCCGGCCGTGAACGTCCGCCGCCCCTTCCCCAACACCCCCTTTGACAATCCGACCGGCCGATTTTGCATTTCGGCGCACTGAAGGCTCAAGGCCCCACTGCACCCGAAATCCGTCAAAAGAGCCGGGAAACCCCGCCGGAAGACCGTCCACACCCATGGACGGGGCCTTTCGCCCCACAGGAAAAACTAGGAGACTCAACATGGATCTCATCAAGAACTGGAAGCTTCATCTGCTGGCCCTCATCGTCGTGATCGTGGCCGAATCGATCGGCATGCACCGCTTCGGCCTCGTCGTGCTGCTGCCGCTGCTCTACGCGCTGGTGCTGGGCGGCATCCTCTCCTTCCCGAAGTTCGGGATCCTGAAGTTCGCCGAAATGGACCGCGCCGCGAAGTTCATGCCGATCGCCATGCTGGTCCTCCTGACGAAGATCGGTCTGGGCATCGGGCCGAACCTCGAGATGCTTCTCAATTCCGGCTGGGCCCTGATCATGCAGGAGTTCGGCCACTTCTTCGGCACGCTGATCTTCGGCCTGCCCGTCGCGTTGCTCCTCGGCATGAAACGCGAGGCCATCGGCGCGTGCTACTCGATCGACCGCGAGCCCAACGTCGCCATCATCGGCGAGAAGTATGGCCTTGACAGCCCCGAGGGCCGCGGCGTGATGGGCATGTACATCTGCGGCACCGTCTTCGGCGCGCTCTGGATCTCGATCCTCGCGGGCGTGGTCGCGGGCCTCGACATCTTCCATCCGCACTCCCTCGCCATGGGCGCGGGCATCGGCTCGGCCTCGATGATGGCCGCCGGCACGGGCTCGATCATCGCCGCCTACCCCGAAGCCGCCGAAACCGTCGGCGCCTACGCGGCCGCCGCCAACCTGATGACCTCTGTACTCGGCATCTACTTCGCGCTCTTCATCTCGCTGCCCGTCACGGTCAAGATCTACGAACTCGTAACCGGCGACAAGCGCGCCGCCTGAGAGACCTGAACACACCGCACCGCCCCCCGTCACAAGGAAAGTACATCATGAACGCCATTGCCGCCCATCTTGAAAAGCTCAAGGACTACATCTTCATCCTGCTCGTCACCGGCCTCTACACCGTCGTCGCCAACACCTTCGGCTACAACGGCGACCTCGCCCAAGGCGCCGTGGGCATCCTCGTCATCGTCGCGATCGCCTTCTTCGGCGTCGTGATCCAGATGCTGCCCGGCTTCAACAAGCTCCCCGTCGTCTTCTGGGTCTCGCTCACCGCCGTCATCGTCTCGATCCCGAGCTTCCCCGGCGGCGTGTGGATCGTCGAGCAGACCAAGCACATCAACTTCCTCGCCACGACGACCCCGATCCTCGCCTACGGCGGCCTGTGCCTGGGCAAGGACCTCGAGGCCTTCAAGCGACTCTCCTGGCGCATCGTCCCCGTCGCCATGGCCGTCGCCTCGGGCAGCTTCCTCTGCGCCACCGCGCTCGCCGAGCTGATGCTGCACCTCGAGGGCATCTTCTGATCCTCGTTCCGACAATCGTTCTACAATGGACCGAATGCCCGCCGCCCCTGCGGGGGCGGGCGCACCCGGTCCCGTCAATCACCAGATATAGAAAGGAGCGGACCGCAGTCGCCGCCATCAGGCGCCGGAAACGGTCCCCTGTACAGATCATGGACAAAGCCGCCATCAAGCAGAAAGTCTGCGAAGCCATCGCCGCGCACCGCGCCGACATCGAGGCGATTTCCGAAGCCATCCTCGCCGAGCCCGAACTCGGCTTCAAGGAGGTGAAGACCTCCCGCAAGGTGCAGGAGGCGCTCGAGAGGCTCGGCATCGAATTCACGGCCGGCCACGGCATCACGGGCGTCAAGGCCCGCATGAAGGGCAGGAACTCGAAGCGCACCGTCGCGATGCTCGCCGAGCTCGACGCCATCGTCTGCCGCAACCACAGGAACGCCGACCCCGTCACGGGCGCCGCCCACTGCTGCGGCCACAACATCCAGATCGCCAACATGATCGCCGTGGCCTGCGGCCTGCGCGACGTCATGTCCGAACTCGACGGCGACGTCGTCCTCTTCGCGGTCCCCGCCGAAGAGTACGTCGAGATCGACTGGCGCAACGCCCAGCGCGACGAGGGTCGTCTCAAGTACCTCGGCGGCAAGCAGCAGCTCATCGCCGAAGGCGCCTTCGAGGACATCGACATGGCCATGCAGATGCACGTGGCCTCGGGCGACGAATTCAATCTCGGCGCCTCGAGCAACGGCTTCATCGGCAAGCTCATCGAATACCACGGCCGTCCCGCTCACGCCGCCTTTGCACCTGAAGAAGGCATCAACGCCCTCAACGCCGCCATGATGGGCGTCATGGGCGTCAACGCCATCCGCGAAACCTTCCGCGACCAGGACCACGTGCGCTTCCACCCGATCATCAACGCGGGCGGCGACCTCGTCAACGTGATCCCCGACTACGTCAAGATGGAAAGCTACGTGCGCGCCTCCAACATCGACGCCATGGCCCGCTACAACAAGGCCGTCGACCGCGCCCTCAGGGCGGGCGGCGACGCCATCGGCGCGAAGTGCGAGATCAGGAACCTGCCGGGCTACCTCCCGCTCGCCCCCGACGACGCCTTCCGCGAAGTCCTGCGTGACAACGCCGTCGAACTCTTCGGCAAGGAGAAGGTCACGCTCGGCGAACACAGCTCGGGCTCGACCGACATGGGCGACGTCTCGCTCCTCATGCCCGTCATCCACCCCTGGGTCGGCTGCGTCGACGGCGTTCTCCACGGCGCCGACTACGAGCTTCGCGACCGCGAGGCCGCCTTCACCCGCATCCCGCAGGCCCTGGCCCTCACGATCGTCGACCTGCTCGCAGACGGCGCGCAGAAGGCCGACGAAATCTGCACGGCCTTCAAGCCCCGGCTTGACCGAGAGTCCTACGTGGCCTTCATGGACGACATCAGATAAGGCCTCATCCACACATTGATTTCCTGTCCCATGCGGTCCGGCAAAGGCCGCGGGGGTTTCGGGACGGCGTTGCAGCAGAGCGCCGTCCCCTTTTTTTCCTCATCTCCCCATCACGCCCCTCCTTTTCCCTCTCCCGCAAGCCGACTTCCCCTCCCGCCCTCCTCCGAACACCCGCCACTCACGGGATGGATACCACTTCGCTCTCATTCCAAACGCTCGCAAAACCGTTACAAAAGCGCGGAGGAGGCGAGGACTGTGCCGAGCGCACACGCGGCGAGTGATTTGCACGATGCCGGCCTTCGCATCCAGTACGCCGCCTTCGACAAGGACGGCGCCGTGAAGCTTTCGGGCGCCGAAAAGTCCGTTCAGGGCAACGCCTGGCAGGCCGCGAGCGCAGAAGGCTGGGTGCCCCCCGCCGGGCTCACTCAGGATCTCGACGGACTCTGGAAGAAGGCCGAGGTGCGTCACGCCGACGCCTGCTCCACCTGCCACGGCGCGCCCAAAGCCTCCACCCACACCGCCAACGAATGGGCGGGCCAGCTGCCCAAGCGCGGCGGCCGCACCGGCCACTCGAGCGCGGGCGCCAACGAACTGATGTTCAAGTGGCTGCAGGCGCACGCCAAGCCCATGTAACACGTCCCCGCCGTCCGCTTCCGAACAGCCTTCGGGACAACAGGCATTCACACTCCGACCAACCGTGAACAAGGAAAAAGCGACATGACCAATCGCCGAAATCTCTTCCGCGCAGCCGGCGCGCTTGCCGGCGCCGCCTTCATCCCCGCCGCTCATGCGGCCTCTCCCAAGCACCCGTCCGGCATGAACGGCGTGCGCACGCTCAAGGGCGGCCGCATCAAACGCATAGAGCCCTTCAAGCGCGACCTCGCGCCGTCGCTCCGGCTGCAGGCCTTTGCCCAGCAGCCCTACAACCACGCCCGCATCCGCCATCCGATGGTTCGCAAGAGCTGGCTTGAAAAGGGCCACCGCGCAGGCGGCGAAGGCCGCGAGTCCGATCCGTTCGTGCGAGTCTCTTGGGAAAAGGCCGCGAAGCTCGTCGCGGGCGAACTCAAGCGCGTTCGCGAGACCTACGATCCCGGCGCCATCTGGGGCGGTTCCTACGGCTGGATGAGAACGAGCTCCGTGGGCAACGCCCGAAACCTCCTGCAGCGAGTCCTCAACCTCAACGGCGGCAACACGACCTATACGGGCGACTACTCCACGGGCTGCGCCCAAGTGGTGCTGCCCTACGTCATCGGCTCCAACGGCGTCTACGAACAGGTGACGTCCTGGGAGCTCATCAACGAGAAGACCGAACTCGTCGTCCTCTGGGGCGCCGATCCGACGATCACGAACGACATCGACTGGTGCACGACGATTCATGAGAACGCGGGCGGCCTGCGAGCCCTTAAGGCCCGCGGCGTCAAGGTCGTGGCGATCAACCCGCTCAAGCCTGACACGGCCGAATGCTTCGGCGACAAGGCGCAGGGGATCGCGCCGCGTCCCGGCACCGACGTCGCGATGATGCTCGGCAGCACCTCCCGCGCATGCGCGTCTGGGAGCAGCCCGAAATAGTGCGTGAGGACGACTGACGTCCGAGACCGGCCCGGTCCTGAACCCGCGGCCGGCTGATCCCGACGGATCCCGAGAGGGTCCGCAGGCCGCGTCTGCGGGCCCTCTCTCGTCTTTCGCCCTCACATTCCGCCCTCTTCCCGCACGCACCTCTGCGCCGCACTCTTCGCCCCGCACCCCGCAAAAAACCTGAATCGACATACTCGAAAACCCAAGCATTTCCAGTTTTTCTTAATACTCCTGCAGAACTTTGCGGCGCCTTCGGTTTTCGACTTGACGCAAATCAAGATTTTGACCTCCCCCGCGCCTAGACTCGATTCATCGGAAGGCGGCATGAACCGCCTCTCGTCACAACAACACTCAAAAGGAGAAGACATCATGATGACGAAGAAGGCACTCGGCCTGATGATCGGCGCGCTTCTGAGCGGCGCCCTCATCGGCGGCGAAGCGGCGGCGGGCCAGACGCTCGCGGACTTTCACTCGAAGATGGGCGGCTGCGCCTCGTGCCACGGCACGAACGCCGTGACGGCGGCGTCCGTCCCCGACGACGAGCGTGCGCTCAACGCGCAGTGCCAAACCTGCCACGGGTCCTATAAGGACATCAGGAAGACGGGCACGGAGATCGATCCGCACCACTCGCATCTCGGCGACATCAACTGCACGAGCTGCCACACCGCGCACGCCCGCCCGAAGCTCGTCTGCAACGACTGCCACACCTTCCCGAACAAGATGCCGTTCGCCGATGCGCCCGAAGCCACGCCGAAGGCCGCACCCGACGAGGCCGCCATCGAGGCCGCGATGAAGGCCGAGCCGCGCGAATCCTATGACGTCGTGGTGATCGGCGCGGGCAGCGCGGGCTTCAACGCAGCGATCGCCGCCAAGCGTGCCGGCGCCTCCGTTCTCCTTCTTGAAAAGCACAGCTTCTCGGGCGGCAACTCCATGCTCGCCGCGGGCGGCTACAACGCCGTCGGCACGAAGCAACAGAAGGCCAAGGGCATCAACGACACGGTCGAAGCCTATGTCGAGGACACGCTCAAGGGCGGCCGCGGCAAGAACGACCGAGCCCTCGTTGAAATCCTCGCGAAGGAAAGTGCCGCAGGCGTCGAATGGCTCGAGGGCATGGGCGCGGACCTCTCCGAAGTGAAGCGCTCGGGCGGCGCCCGCGTCGACCGCACGCATCGCCCGACGGGCGGCGAGACGGTCGGTCCGCACATCGTCAAGACTCTGCGCGCTCAGGCCGAGAAGGACGGCGTGCCCGCACGCCTCAACTCCCGCGCCGTCAGGCTCATTGTTGACGAAAACCACACCGTCAGGGGCGTCGTGGTCGAAGGCAAGCACAGCGGCCTCTACCGCGTCAACGCCAAAGCGGTCGTGCTCGCTGCTGGCGGCTACGGCCAGAACAAGGAGATGGTGGCCTTCTATCGTCCGACCTTCAAGGGCATGACGAGCTCGAACAACGTCACGAGCACCGGCGACGGCGTGCGCATGGCACTTGAAGCCGGCGCGAGCATGACCGACATCGACTGGATCCAGGCCCACCCGACCGTCGGCAAGGGAAGCCGCATTCTCATCAGTGAAACGGTCCGCGGCGTCGGCGCCGTCATGGTCAACGAAACGGGCGCGCGCTTCGTCAACGAACTCACGACCCGCGACCGCGCCTCCGACGCGATCCTCAAGCAGCCCAGCCGCCACGCCTGGCTCGTCTTCGACGCCGATCTCTACGCCAAGGCCAAGATGGTCCGCGGCTACGACCACCTCGGCATGCTGAAGAAGGCCGACACGATCGAAGGGCTTGCCAAGGCTGCCGGCATGGATCCGAAGGTCCTTGAAAAGACGCTCGCCGACTACAACGCGTACCGCGCCAAGGGCCATGACGACGCGTTCGGGCGTCCCGACATGCCGCTCGCCGTCGCGAAGGCGCCCTTCTACGCCGTCGAAGTTGCGCCCGGCATCCATCACACGATGGGCGGCGTGGCCGTCACGACCGAAAGCGAGGTCCTCGACATCCAGTCCCGTCCGATGCCCGGCCTCTATGCCGCAGGTGAAGTGACGGGCGGCGTGCACGGCTTCAACCGCCTCGGCGGCAACGCCGTCGCCGACACCGTGGTCTTCGGCCGCCGTGCAGGCGAACACGCTGCGAAGTACGCGCTCGAACAGAAGTGAGCGCAGCCGCCTCAACATAAAAGGCAGGACGGCATTTCCTGCAGGCGTCTGAGGGAGACGCCCGCAGGATGAAAATGAAGGCGCCGTCTGCGGCTTGTGCGTCCGCAGACGGCGTCTTCGTCGTCACCAAAGATAAAAAGAACCCCGGACCAAGAGCGGACCGGGGCAGCCAAGCCGGCTGCAGACCGGGGCAACCGGCACAGGGAACGATTTTCAGAATGGGTTTCGAGGCCTGTGCGCGCCCAAGCGATTGGAGGCGTGCCCGAAGGCGCGCGCAGGCTTCGAGAGGATCATCCGCAGAGAGGCACGCAGCGCTTCTTGAGAACGGGAAGCAGAGAGGCAACAAGGACGCCGAAGGCGGCCAGAATCATGGACAACATGGAAATTCGGAGTGCTTTTGCACGAGGTTGCAGGATGGAACGCGTCCGCGCGCCTGGGCGGGCTCGAGGACGAAGGCGTCATCAGCAGGCGCGAGGGCTCGGGACGTACAAGGGCACCGGCAACAGGAATCCCTTCCACATCATTTCGGGGCTTGACGGCAGGTCGCGCGGCACGCGCAAGGAGCTCGTCTCGATCTCGACCGTCGCCGCGCCCGACTTCGTGGCCGATGCCCTGGGTTTGCCGAGAAAGGCGCCCGTCATCCTCATGGAGCGCTTTGCGGGCCTCACGCCCGAGCGCTTCACGAAGGGATTTCTTGAGGACGACACGCTCTACAAGTTCTACGACCGCGAGTTCGGCATTGGCATCATCCGCCAGAAATGCAAGGTCCGCTTCGAGCGCGTGGCGGCGGATGCGGCCCGCAGCCTCGACCTGCCCGAGGGGCTCGAGATGCTGCGCACGGACCGCGTCTCCTACGACATCACGAAGGAACCCGTCGAGTACCGCATCAACCGCGGCCGCATCGAGCGCACACTCGTCTCCTTCGACGTCGTGATCTAGCAGCGGGAGCCGACGGCGCCCCCGCCCAAGGGAAAACCCGATTCTCGTATCGCTTCCGTTGGCGTAAAATGCGCGCCTTCCCCAAGGCATCAGGACAGAACCTCACCGATCGGGTTTTCTTGCAATGGACTGGCTGGCTCATCTGCTCACGGACGTCTCCTCCGTCCCTCACATCATTCTCGTTTACTCGCTTGTGATCGCCGTAGGCGCGCTGCTCGGGCGCATCCGGCTCTTCGGCGTCTCACTTGGCGTCACCTTCGTGCTCTTCGCGGCCATTGCCGCGGGGCACTTCGGCTTCACCGTGAATCCCGCCGTGCTCTACTTCCTGCGCGACTTCGGACTCACCGTCTTCATCTACTTCATCGGTCTTCAGGTGGGCCCCTCGTTCTTTTCGTCCTTCAAGAGCGGCGGCATGGTACTCAATCTCCTCACCGTCCTGCAGGTGCTCCTTGGCGTCGCCGTGACGATCGCGCTCTACATCCTCTTCAAGGACACGCTGTCGTTGCCGCAGATGCTCGGCGTCCACTATGGCGCCGTCACGAACACGCCCGGTCTCGGCGCCACTCAGGAAACGCTCGAGCTCTTCAAGTACACGGGTGAGAACATCGCCGTCGCCTACGCATGCGCCTATCCGCTCGGCGTCATCGGCACGATCGGCTCCGCGATCCTCATCCGCTTTATCTTCCGGATCAAGCTTGCCGAAGAGGACAAGGCGTGGGACGCCGAAGAGCGGGCCCACCATCAGGAACCCGTCTTCTTCCACGTCGAGGTCAGCAACCGGGCGCTCGAAGGCCGCACGATCGAACAGGTGAGGAACTTCATCAGCCGCGGCTTCATCGCCTCCCGAATTCTCTCGGGCAGCAGCATCTCGAGTCCCAACGGCTCGACCGTCCTGCACATGGACGACTGCCTGCGCATCGTGAGCCAGCCCGACGTCAAGGAGGCGATCGTCGCCTTCTTCGGACGCGAGCGCACCGACATCGACCTCGCCGAGGAGAAGTCTCCGCTCGTCGTGCGCACGCTCATGGTCACGCGCGAATCCGTCAACGGCATGCGCATCGAGGATCTCGCACTCAACCGTCTGGACGGCGTCAACATTACGCGCGTATTCCGCGCAGGCATGACGCTCTTTCCGTCCGCGAAGCTCCACCTTCAGGTGGGCGACCAGGTCTACTGCGTGGGTCCCGAGACGGCCGTCGCGCGCATGGAGGCCAAGCTTGGCAACCAGGTGAAGAAGCTCGACCATCCGAACATCATCACGATCTTCATCGGGCTTCTGCTCGGCGTCATCGTCGGCAGCGTGCCGTTTGCCGTGCCCGGCCTGCCCGTCCCGCTCAAGCTCGGCCTCGCGGGCGGTCCGCTCATCGTCGCCATCCTGCTCGGCCGCTTCGGTCCGACCATGCGGCTCGTCACCTTCACGACGCCGTCAGCCAACATGATGATGCGCGAGACCGGCATCTGTCTCTTCCTCGCCTCCGTGGGCCTTGCCGCAGGCGACGGCTTCGTCGCCGCCATGACCGACGGCAACGGGCCGCTCTACATGGCGCTCGGCGTCCTCATCACCATAATCCCGCTTCTCATCGTGGGCGTGATCGCAAGGCGCTTCCTGCACATCAACTACCACAGCATCGTGGGCCTGATGGCGGGCGCCACCACCGATCCTCCCGCCCTCGCCTACGCGGGCACGCTCTCCGAGCGCAACTCCTCGGCCGTTGCCTACTCGACCGTCTACCCGCTCGCCATGTTCCTGAGGATCCTGATGGGGCAGCTCATCCTCGTCATCCTCTGGCCGTTCCTCTGAAAGAGGCGAAGGTCACACTGAAAGCCAGTCGCAGACAAACCGAAGGCCGCCGCCGGAAGCGCTCCGACGGCGGCCTTTCAGGTGTACGATGAATGCCTGCGGCACGTCCGCACCCGACGTCTTCATCCCGAACCGACAGCAGCCCATGAGAATCACGCTCCGACAGCTCTCCGTCTTCCGAAGTCTTTACGAGACGCACCGCGTCTCGGCCTCCGCCGCACGCCTGCACCTGTCGCCATCGGCCGTGAGCCAGTCGCTCAAGGAGCTCGAGAGCGCTCTTGGAGCCCGCCTCTTCGTTCGCGAGAGCAAGGGCCTCACGCCCACGCCCGCCGCACTCACGCTCCTGCCCTACGCCACGCTTCTCGTCGACAAGGCCGACGAGGTGGAGGCGCTCTTTGCAGAAGCTGGCGAAGGCCGTGCGGGCACGCTAGCCGTCGGCGCCAACCGGCGCTTCGGCATCTACGTGCTCTCGAGACGCCTGATGCACATGAAGCGCAGGATGCCCGCCATCGAGACAAGCCTCATGATCGAGGACAACGACGTCGTCGAGGACGCGGTCGCTGGCCACCTGATCGACGTCGGCTTCATCAGCGGACGCCCCACGAATCCCGACCTCGACGGCTTTCCGTGCTTCGAGGACCGCTTCGCCTTCGTGGTCGGCCTCGGCAGTCCGCTGATGTCCGCCTACGTCACCGCCCGCGAACTTTCCGACGCCACCTGGGTGCTCGAGCGCGAGCAGCGCACGCAGCGCGAGGTCCTCGCGCACCTCGAGGCCAGAGGCATCCGCATCCGCCACTCCGTCACGATGGACACCATGGGCGCCGTTAAGCGCGCGGCGGGCACGGGCCTCGGCGTCGCACTCCTTCCCTACCTTTCGGTGCGCGAGGAGATCCTCAGGGGAGACCTCGTCGAAATCATGAAGCCCGCCTCCACCGAGCTTGCGGACAGCCAAAAGATCTGGGCCGTCTGGCGCAGGGATGCCGAAGGCGCGCTTCGCAGCGCCTTTTTCCAGGCCTGCAGCATCGAACCGATCGCCTGACGGCAGGCCGGGAAGGACACGGACAAAAACGGCCGCCCGGAAGATCCGAAGCGGCCGTTTTCCTCGAGCTGAAATGCGATCCCCGAACGTCAGGGTTCGTCAGTGCCCGTCGTGCTGGTGTGCCTTGCGCGTCAGCAGGTCGATCCAGCACATCACGAGAGCTGAGAGAACGAAGGTCAAATGGACGATCACGTACCAGAGCAGCTTGTCGTTCTCGATCGTGCTGATGTTCATGAAGATCCTCAGAAGGTGGATCGAGGAGATCGCCACGATGCTCGCCGCCACCTTGTTCTTGAGGCTGCCCGCGTCCATCTTGCCGAGCCAGCCGAGGCGCTCCGAATCCTTTTCGTCAAGGTCGAGCCTGGAGACGAAGTTCTCGTAGGAAGAGTACATGACCATCACGATCAGGCCGCCCACAAGGCCCATGTCGACCATCGAGAGAAGCGAGAGGATGAGATCGGACTCAGAGAGCTCGAAGACGTGCGGCAGCACGTGCCAGACCTCCTGAAAGAACTTGAGCGCAAGTGCCAGAAGCGCAAGCGAAAGGCCGAGAAAGAGCGGCGCAAGAATCCAGCGCGCGCTGTAAAAGAGTTTTTCGAAAAGCGATTCCATGGGTCGTCCCGTATGAACGAAGTCTGAAAAAAGCTATCGACATACATGAGCCGATAGCACGAGGTCCGCTGATTTTACAACATGCAGCCTTCTTCGTGCGTCCCTTCCGAATGACTGCATGCCGAAGAGGCAACGGAGGATGGCGTCTGTGCAGTCGTCCACTGCTCCCGGAGCAGGGACCTCTGAAGCACGCCTACGCCGGCAAGGATCTGCGCATGGCCATTGATCTGGGACTCGGGGCGCTCACCTATGCGACTGAGGACGGGACAATTGCCAAAGTGCAGATTGCGCCAAGCGCGGACACGGATCACCGTGCCGTGCGCAAGCTTCAGCGTGCGATGGAGCGCA
>OIWO01000691.1_pt1 | contig 35422 bp, 38 predicted proteins | sample 1587641 | NCBI WGS metagenome assembly OIWO01 (sample SAMEA3888924, study PRJEB22519) | human gut metagenome | biome: human gut; feature: human-associated habitat; material: faeces | place: Denmark | collected 2010
AATCATATCAGTAGCCTTCATTGACAACTTCCCAATGGCCATTGACGAACTCTAAAAAGATCGTTCGATCGGGCTCCTGCACGATGCCGCCTTTGCTCACACAGACGGAGAAAGAAATTTCATTTTCTGTCTGGCTCTTCAATTCCAAAGAAACAACTTCAAAGACTGTATTCTCATAATAGGCTCTGGCTGATTCATCTGCTATTTTCAATTCTTCATTCCATGCAGAACTATCATCTTGCGAATAGAGAACATTGCGGGGGATGCTTTCACTATGAGCTGCACACGATTTCTCTGCGGCAGACGGAGTGTCGGAAAACAGGCGAAACGATCACCGCCGCTGTCTACGAATATCTGGTGGACAACGACGGCGAATGGGGTGAGATTCGGTTTGATTTTGAAAGCGGCACAGCGGAGATCGTAAAACTGGCAGTTTGGGACACGGTGAAGTCAAACATCTTTGCAAAAACGGCGATACAGTTTGTTCAGAGATTGCCGGAGGCGAGAATGTTGAAATCTGTGGTCGTGCCGTTTTGGAAAGGCAGGGCATACTTACCCGCAGAGCATGACCTTTACACAGAACAGGCCGTCCTGATAGGTAACCGTACTCACCCCGCAGGATTTTTCTGCGATGTGACGGACGGACTGAAGTCCGACGCCGTCTCCTTTTCGCTTGGAGGACTGGAATACGCCACCTTTTTCGCGGATGACTCCGTCATAGGTGTTTTCAACCTGAATCAGAGCCAGACTGTTGCCATGCAGATAGGCTGTCAGTTTGATCCTGCGTCGGGCAGGCGCAGTGCGCAGGCTGGCTTCCAGCGCATTTTCCAGCAGATTCGAGAGAACCAGACACAGATTGATTTCGTCTACAGGAAGACATTCCGGCAGATCAATCTGCACGGAATACGGGATATTCTCCCGTTTGGCAAGCGTGCAGTAATACCCGACCACGCTGTCTGCCGCCCGGTTTTCGCAGAAATGCATTTCAAGACTTGGAATTCTGGAAACCGCACCGGAGAGATAGGCTTTGATCTTTTCAAGATCCCCTTCTTCTGCAAGGGCAGCGAGCTGACATAGTTGGTGGCGCAGATCGTGCCGCGCCTGCCGGGCTTCCTCAATGGCAGCTTTCAGACTTTCGTAGCGCTGCTGCTGCATGGAAAGCAGCTGGTTCTCCTGCTGCAATCTCACATTCCGGTTGATGCTGATCGCCATCAGAAGGAAGATTGCGTTGAAGAAAAGCATCAAAAACAAAAGTGCGATGCTGATCACAATATACCCCTGCAAAACACGCCCGGTATAGAGCGTGTCCGCATACTTGGGGATCATAAACAGATTCAGCGCAATGAACACCAGCGGCAGCACCCAGAAGGAATACCAAGTCTGCGCAAAATTTTCATCCTCGACCATCCTCCGCACGCTGTGCGTCGCAGGATAATAGGCGATGACGGCAAACAGCCAGCAGATCACCTGATAGCAAATCACGGCCCGCAGACAGAACCATGGCGCAGCCTGCGCCTGCGGCAAACCGGCCAGCATAGCGGCGTTGATCGCCCTGCAAAGGCTGTTGATACAGGCAAATACCGCACAGACGGACAACGCAATCGTTCCGGATTTCCAAAGCGAAATCCGGAGCGTTTTTATGTAGATCACGACTGCAAGCAAGGTTAGGGCTGCAAGCATCGGCGCAGTCGGCATGCGGCGCGCATAGCACACCACGCCTCCGGCGGCACAAAGCAGCGCAATCAGCGGGGCAAGCCACAAAACAAGCTTTGACAGCGGCTGCTTTAAGCTGGATTTTACCGGGAAGTAGGCAAGCAGCATGCCGGGAATCACCACGCCGAGCTCCAGAATTGGACGCAGCAGCTCCATTATGCCATCCGCCCCCTTTGAAGCAAGAACTCCATAAGCGCCTGCCGGGCGCTTTTCAGAAGGTCCTGACTGACAAACACGCGGCTTCCGTCCGCCATGCGGAAGGCGGCGCCTTCCAGATCCTTCGCGTGTTCCAGATTCACGATTACGCCGCGCCCGCACACAAAAAAGCGTGTGTCATCCTTTAGTGGGGCGATGAACGTCTTGAAGGGTTGGCGTGTGGCAAGCGTCTTTTGAACCGTCGTATGGACGTAGATCAAGTGGGCGAAGTGTTCTGCGTAGACGATGTCCTGATAGCGCAGATGGATCTCGCTTCCCTCCACCTTTAGCTCCATATATTTATCCGGCTGCGGTACGCGGGCAAGCAGCTCGTCCGTCAGCGCGTCGATGTCCGCTTCGGTAAAGGGCTTGACCAGATAGTGCAGCGCCCGTACCTGAAAGCCCTCCAGCGCATGGTCGGTCGAGGTCGTGGTAAAAACCAGCAGGCAGTCCGTGTCGGTTTTCCGCAGCTTCTTTGCCGCCTCCATGCCCGTCATGCCATCCATATAAATATCCAGAAATGCGGCAGTAAAGGGCGCTTTCCTTGCCGCTTCCAGAAATGTCTCGCCGCTTTCGTATTCCAGAATATCCGCCTGCACATTTCTCCAGTGAAGCTGCTGCTCCAGCCGGTCTTTCAGCAGTGCACGTTCCGCAGCAAGATCATCCACAATCGCAATTCTCATGCAGGGTTCTCTCCTTGTGCTTGAATTCCAAGATAATTATATCACAGCGTGTCGAGGATGACAAAGAACCGCTGTCGGAATTCGTGCCAAAATCGCCCCTTTCGTGCTACGGCGCTTGAAAAAGCCGAATGGCCTTTTTATACTGAGCGCAAGCAAAATGAAAAATCGGATGAAGGAAGGAGGGAAATCTGTGTATCGTATTGCCGTGCTGGCAGAACAGGAAGCAGAGCGGCAGCGCTACGCTGAGCAAATTACCCGGTTTTGTGAAGCGAAGGGGCTGTTTCCGCAGGTCATGCAATATGACGACCAGGAACGCTTTTTTGAAACGGCGCAGAAAGAGGCTCCAACCAATGCCGTCATTGCGCTTTCCGGAGTGGCAGGACTGAATGCAGCGGAGCATCTTCGCTCCTTATGCCCCGCGTGCCGGATGATCTGGTGCAGTGACCTGGATTTCTCTCTTCACGCCTTCCGGCTGCGGGCCGACTATTTCCTGATGAAGCCGGTTTCCGAAGAAGCATTCCGGCGAGGACTGAATGCCTGGATTGAATAAACGGGCATCGAACCAAACCGAGACAACAAGCACAAAAATGGAGGATATAATGAAAAAGTTACAATGTTCTGTACCAACCCTTCTGCTGGCCGGTGTGTTGTGCCTGACGTTGGCGGCCTGCGGTGCGAAGCAGTCTTCCGACATGCTTGCATCGGATACAGACTCCGCGGCAAGCGCTGCCCTGCCGGTAAAGGCCATGAATGCCAAACGTGTTGACGAAAACCCTTATATGGCAAAGAGCGACGCCAACATTCACCACGACGGCTACAATACGGACTCTACGGATGAAGTCCTGCCGCTTGGCATCTATCCGGAGATCAATGTTTCCTATGAAAAAACCAACGCGAATGCTTCGCCTGCCATTTACTTTGACAGCTACGGCCACGCAGTCGTTCCGCTGCTCGGCGGCATCGCCATCCGCGATCTGAATGCCGAAGAGACGAAGACTCTTGGCTATTTCTCTCCGAAGCAGCACGACGGCGGTGGTTACGTCATCCAGAGCTCCTACACGTTCCTTGACTCGGAAAACCGCATCGTCTGCCCCACCAGCAACAACCATGTGCTGATGCTGCGGGCAACCGATGAAGCAGGAAACGTCCTGCCGGAGTTTGAAAAGGTACTGGACATTGACATCAAGGCGGCAGCCGAAGCTGCGCTCGGCAAGGAGCTGACGCAGAATCTTCTTTCCGTGGTCTTTGACTACGATGGAAACCTCTGGTTTGCAACCGGCGGCTTCCGCATCTATCCCGAGCGTGAGCAGCAGGGCGTGCTCGGCTACATCGCCCACTCGGCGATCGAGGCGATCCTGAACGGAGAGCAGGCTGACCTTTCGAAGGCCGTCTTCGTCTACGGGCTGGCGCTCGGTGAGGGCGCGGAAAACGGGATTGCCGCCTCCAAGGACGGTGCGGTCATCCTGACAAACCAGAACTGCTATCTGCTGCGTGCCAATAACGGTGTCGAGGCTGTCTGGTGCACACCGTATGAGAGCGTCGGTGCGAAGGTCAGCGGCGAAAACGACAAGACCACCGGCGGCGGTCTTGCCTGGGGCGGCGGCTGCTCCCCGTCGCTGACGCCGGAGCTTGTGATGTTCACCGACAACGCAGACCCCGTCAAGCTACTGGCGCTCGATATGAAGACCGGTAAGATCGTTGCAAGTCTGCCGGTGCTGGACGATCTGCCCGAGGGCTATCAGGTGGCGGTTGAAAACTCTGCCATCGTCTATGACGACAGTGAGGGCACCGTCAGCACTATCGTGTGCAACTGGTTCGGCGCGGGCAACGCAGGTCTGGCTGACCCCAACAACGACTCTTCCATCCAGAGCTACGCCAACATCTATGATATGAACTGGCTGACAAAGGGCAACTGCATGATTGCGCCCGGCGTCGAGCGCGTGGACACCGTGAAAACCGATAGCGGCTATGAGATGAAGAGCATCTGGTCTCGAAATGATCTGAGCGATACATCGATTCTCAAGCTCTCCACCGCAACGGGCTATATCTACGGCTATGTGCAGGATCTGACCACCGGGATGTGGCAGTACATCATTCTGGACTTTGCGACCGGCGAGACGGTATTCACCATGGACGTCTCCAACAAATATGGCTACAATAACATGGCTATTGGTATGTATGCCGGCAACAGCGGCAACGCGCTCTACTGCCCGACGGGCTATCTGGAGCTGCTCAGATTACAGGATCGATTCGCCTATCTGCCCGAAATGCCGTACCGAGAGGTCGATCTCGATAAGGCCGCGCGGAACGTACTGACACAGGAACAGTTTGAGCAGGTCGGCGGCGAAGGTACGGTCGCGAGCTGGCGCAATACTGTGACGGTCGAAAATGTTCATCCCAACACGACGGTCTCGTTCCGGATGAACAATCTTTCCGGGGACACCGCCGGGCTGAAGCTCTATGCCTACGGTGCAGATGGAAAGCTGACGGAGGTCGGCAAAGAACTGTGGTCGATCACGGATGAGACAGGCGCTGCCGTGGATACCCTGTCCGATGGCACACTGTATGAGCTGCGTGTGAGCGTCGCAGACGGCGGTGCGTTCGACCTGAGCGAGGCGGAAAAGGAGATCAAAATTTCCGTTGTACTTGCAAAGTAAGACTCAAGGAAGGCTTCGGTGCCAAAAGCGCCGGAGCCTTCCTCAACCTGTCAAAAAACCACAAAATCATCCCCGTTTCTGATATAATGAAAGAAACGGGGGTGTAAAGCATGCCCTAAATGATTTGCACCCGTGCCAGCATAAATGAACCGCACCCCGTCAAGACAATGTCATTAAGTTAATTTTTAAGACGCTCAATCACTTATAATGGTGGTTGAGCGTTTTCATTTCGGCGCAGGGCTTTATTATGTCGGAGGGAGTACCAAACAAGCGCTATCCACCGAAATTCAAGAAGCTGGTGATTAAGCCATGCGGAAAGAAAAATTGAGTTACAGCAAAGCAGCACGGAGATTTGAGGTAAATAGCCACTGCGGAATCCAAGAGGGTGTGGTGCGCGTCTATCTGACCGAAGGACCGGAGGGCTTTTCTATCTTAAACGGCGTGGCCGCAGCAGCAAGGGACGGCTGTCCAAATAACTGCTGAAGGAAGGGAAAGAAGACCTGCCGGTTATTCTTCCGTCCGGCGTCAAACTGCCCCACGAGGCCTTTTACGATCATTACGGTGATCCCCAATGAAGAAAACAAGGAGTTTTGCCGTTCCACTGTTTTTGGTCATGGTCCCTCACTTTTATCAGATCTGAATGGTTACCCGCTTGGCAGGCATTTGTTCTGTATGCTCATGTCGGATGGGTGAAAGCGAGACCTTTCGACCAGGATCATACCGGGCAGGAGATGCCAGCAGAACAGTTCTATGACGAGCAGCTTGTATTTTTGTTGACAGCATCATTTTATGACGTTATAATATGACCCAAAAAGCAAATGTGGTCATAAATTCAAACGAGGTGTGGGCCGTGGCTTTTACAGACGAACAGAATCGAGTGATTTGCAGGAATCTGATCCGCGAAGCGCGGTGCTGCGGTGTTACCGTTGGGATGCGAAAGACCACTGTGGAGCAACTGGCAAATGCTGTCGGAATCTCCAAAGGTTCGTTCTACAAGTTTTTTGACTCCAAGGAACTCCTGTTTTTCGCTATGCTGGAGGATATTCATACCGAGTGCTTTGCGGCGGCGCAGAACGCCTTGCAGGAGAATGCGGCGTTGCTTCCTGCTGACCGCGCAGCTGCGGCAATTCTGGCAGCCTGCCGGTGGCTCTCCGAGGCAAAAGCCTTCGTGTTCATCGAAAATGACGCGGAGTTTCTCCTGCACAGACTGCCGGAGGAGGTCAAAACGGCTCACTACCACGATGACGAGATGCACATCCGCACACTGCTGGAAGCGGGCGGTTTGCAGCCAAAGGGCGGCATGGCGCTGGCGGCTGCCACGGTACGGGGGCTCATTCTGACTGTCTCCCATCAGGGACAGATCGGAGCGCTTTACCCGCAGGTGCTGGAAACGCTGGTGCGCGGCGCCTGCCGGGAGCTATTTGCATAAGCGGAAAGGCTGCAGCGATGCAGCTTTTCAAAAGAGTACGAGTTAGCTTGCTCTAACCTAATCTTTTACATACTTGAGTTAGATGAATTTAACAAATGCGCAGGAGCGGGGCACTGTGCTGGGACTGATCACAAAGGAAAAGATCAGACAAAACTCACTGCATTTCAAGGCCATCTGTGTTCCGGGGACCGGAATACTGCTGTAAGGAGGAATCTGCCGATGTCAAAGAAAGCCACCGAGTTTCAGAAAAAAGAAATGAGCAGAATGTACCGGGGTAAGGAGATCTTCAAGCCCCTGAACACCGGCTGGGTGGACGAACATGTGGCCTGTGTGCGGGAGTGGGTGGCGAACATCTTCTTCTACCGCAAAGGCGATACCAATATTATGATCGACGCCGGGTACAACTACGACCGGCTGGAGGAAAAAATGGGCTGGCTGGGCATCGACCCGCAGTCCATCCGGCATATTTTTATCACCCACCAGGATACCGACCATGTGGGTGCAGTGGAGGCAGACAGCTCCGGTCTGTTCCGGAATGCAAAACTCTATATCAGCGAGACCGAGAACCGCTATCTCACAGGAGAAGTGCGCCGCAAGGTCATCTACCACCTCTACAAGCTGCCGCAGGTGACCATCAACAATGAGAGGGTGCTGCTCACAGATGGACAGATTCTTGACATTGACGGCATTAAAATTGAGTGCTTTCTAGTCCCCGGCCATACATGGGGGCATATGGTCTATCTGGTCGACGACAAATACCTCTTTACCGGCGATACCCTCTGGTTCGGGGCCGACGGCGGCTACAGCTTCATTTCCTCCCTGGCGGAGGACAATCGTCTGGCAATGAAGTCATTGGCGGCGCTGGAGGCAAAGCTGCAAAGCCGCAGACTGCATCCGCTGTTTCTCACCGGTCACACAGGCTGGACGGATAATTTTGACTTTGCTTTCGCCCATAAAGATAAGCTGTGCTCACCGTTCAAAAAACGGGTTCCTGACCCGGCTGCGCCCTATGATGCTTACGACGAATCGGATGACACTGAGGAGCGTGCAAAGCACGGATTTTTAAAAGGAGTGGGAGAACATGAAGCACCTGCACTTTAATGTGGAGCCTGACGGCTTCTACGGCGCGTATTGGGCGTGCGACGGCGGGGCGGGCTGCGCGGTGATCGCCATGATCGGGGATGATCCGGAGGATCGGCTGGCCCGCTCGGCCGCGAAATGGCTCTGCGGGCGCGGCGTAAACGTCCTCACCATGTCCCCTGCGAAAAAGGACTACGGCCATCATAATTACCCGCTTGAGCGCATAGAAGCGGCCATTTCGTGGCTGAAGGCCAACGGCAGCCCAAAAATCGGCATTGCCGGGGCCTCCACCACCGGAACACTGGCGCTGACGGCGGCGTCCATGTTTCCGGAGATCACCCTGACCATTGCCCTGACACCCAGCGACTTTGTGTGGCAGGGCTTTCTGCAGGGCAAACGGGACAGCTGCCGGGAATGGCCGGTGGATGGCGAATCGCTGTTTTCCTACCGTGGCAAGCCGCTGCCTTATATGCCCTTTTGCTACAAGCATCCCGACTACTGGCACTGCATCGCCGCCGAGAGCAAACGCACCGGCGATATGGTGAACTCCCGCAAGCTGTTTGATGATTCCGAGGCGGCGCATCCCATCCAGCCGGGGGAGTTTATTCCCGTGGAAAACATCCGGGGGAGGCTGCTGCTCATCGGCGCGGAGGACGATGTGCTGTGGGACACTGCTAAGTATATCCGCCGGATGGAAAAGCGCCTTGCGGAAAAGCCCCATGAATGCGAAGCGGAGGCCGTGGTCTATGCTCACGGCACCCACTTCGTCTTCCCGGAGGGGATGCTGAAGACTATGCTGCCGGTTGGCTCCGCCCTGTTCGTGAAGCTCGCGTTTCAGGCGGCAAAGAACTATCCGAAGGAATGCCGCCAGACCCGGATCGACATCGAGAAGCGAATGAGCCGGACTCTGACAGAATGGAAAGGGGAGAAGTGAAATGCGTTGGACGGGAATGCCCGTGGCCATGTGGGGGCTGTTCGTAAAATCCTTTCAAAAGCAGCTGACGGTGCTGGGCTATGACGCCGACGCCGCAAAAGAGATCACACGAAAGGCCAAGCCAAAGTATAAGGAGATTATCGCAAAACTGCCGGCGTTTGAAAAGGGCGACCGCTTCCAATTGAACATCGTGGGCTGCGCCATGCTGTGTGCGTTTATCCTCTCCATGCCCCGGCGGCCGGAGGTGGGCGAGCTGACGGACTACTACGCCAAGGCCATGATGACGCCGCTGATGAAGTGGTTTTGCCGCCAAAGCGGCAAGTCGAAGTTCACACCGAAGGACATTGCTGGAATGAAAGCCACCGCAGACCTGAAGGCAGCCGACCGCAACCCCTATTCCTGGAATATGGATTTCATCGAATATCCGGACGGCAGCGGCTACGAGGGACGCTTTACCAAGTGCGGCATCTGCACGCTGATGCGGGAAATGGGACTTTACGACCTGACGCCCGCTATGTGCCATCTGGATTACACCATGAGTGAGGCCGGCGGTGTGACGAACTTTGTGCGCCGGTATACACTGGCTTCCGGCGGGCCGTACTGCGACTGCGGGTATCAAAAGAAGCGAACATAAGAAAGGTGGCTGCACTGTATGGAACAAACCATTTACGGCATCCTGATCCCGTTCCTCGGTACAGCGCTGGGGGCGTCCGCTGTGTTCTTTATGCGGCGGCAGCTCAGCGACGCCGTGCAGCGCATTCTGACCGGCTTTGCTGCCGGCGTGATGGTGGCGGCCTCCGTGTGGAGTCTGCTGATTCCCGCGATAGAACAGGCCGCGTGGATGGGAAAGCTGTCGTTCCTCCCGGCGTTTGCCGGGTTCTGGATCGGTGTCCTGTTCCTGCTGGGACTTGACCACCTGATCCCTCATCTGCACGCAAGGAGCAATCAGGCGGAGGGCCAAAAAGCCAGCTCCGAAAAGCGACCATGATGGTGCTGGCTGTGACACTTCACAACATCCCGGAAGGGATGGCTGTTGGTGTGGTTTACGCAGGTCTTCTCTCCGGCAGCACGCAGATCACCACGGCGGGCAGTCTGGCCCTGTCCCTCGGAATTGCCATTCAGAATTTTCCGGAGGGGGCAATCATCTCTTTGCCCCTCCGGGCAGAGGGCGAAGGCAAGGGACGGGCGTTTCTCGGCGGGGTGCTCTCGGGTGTTGTGGAACCAATTGGGGCGGTGCTGACCATTCTCGGTGCAAGGCTGATCGTTCCGGCGCTGCCGTATCTGCTGAGCTTTGCGGCAGGAGCCATGCTCTATGTGGTGGTGGAGGAGCTGATCTCGGAAATGTCCCAGGGCAAGCATTCCAACCTTGGCACGCTGGCCTTTGCTGTGGGCTTCAGCATCATGATGGCGCTGGATGTGGCGCTATGATAGTGCGCAGCTGAGAAAGCTGCGATGTGTGCGGTGAAAAGGAGAAACCATGAAAAACAGAGACCTGCCATTTGACCGCAGCTGCCATGTGCTGTGTTCCAAGGCCTGCCGGAAGCAGATCCAATCAAAAATCGCTCTGCATTACCCTGAGATGGAACGGGAAACGGTTTGGGAGCGGGTGCAGAAACAGCATGCGGGATTCCTTTCCGACTGGCGAACGGATTTGAGCGGCAGCAAAAACTTTCACAACGGTGCGGGCGGCACCTACGACTGCATTGCCATCATGAGCTATTATACTGTATGCTGGGTCGCAGCGGGGTATCGACGGAACCGCTGATTTTCAGAAAAATAACGGAAACGATGAAGGTGATTGCATTGAGCAGCAGCCTTTATGACATCGGCCATGTCTTTGGCGGTTAGAATGATGGCCCGAAGCACGGTCCGGTTAATGCCTGACAAAATACAGATCGTGTAGATTGGATTGGATAAGCAGTATGGTCGACATTATTTTTCATGACGAAACGGGCATTGCTTCGTGCCATCCCGGACAAACAGGCGGCTTTGAAAACGCCTGCGGAAACGGAGAGATCCACTATTACCGGCTTTTTGACGGCGTGGGCATTATGCTGCTGCGGCTGGAAATGGAGTCGTATACAGAAATACGTACACAGTCCGGTGTGCTGGAGATCAATTTCTGCATCAACGGCCGGTTTGAAACCAGCTTTTCCATGCGTGACCGTGTCCTGCTGAAGCCGGGGGACATGGCCATCAGCTGCTACGATGGCTTTCACGGCAGCAGTTCGGAATCCCGTTTTCCTCTGGGCTACTATGAAGGAATTTGTCTGGAGGCAGACCCGGAAGCAGCCGGCGACTGGATCGCACAGAACGCTCCGGCGTTCCGCGTTGATTTTTCGTCACTGAGGAAAAACCTACTTGGCAGCAAGTGGTATATGGTGGGGTCATCAGGCTCCCGCTGCGAGCATGTGTTCCGGGAGCTTTATGAAAGTGCATCCTACGCGGATCGCACTTTTTTACAGCTGAAAGCACTGGAATTGCTCATGCTGCTGGAGCGTATTCCACAGGAATCGGAGATAGGTTCCTATTACTCCGCAGAACAGACCGCATTGGTGCATCATCTCCGGGATCACTTGCTGACCAATCGGGAGGGATATGTGTCTCTTGCCCAAGTGGCAGCGGAGCATGAGATGTCGGTGTCCCACCTGCAAAAGCTGTTTAAGCAGGTCTATGGTGTGCCAGTTTACCGCTATATCAAAGAATATCGTCTGGAGCAAGCAGCGGTGGAACTGGTTCGCAGCAGGAAGCCTATTACAGAGATCGCCCAGCACGCAGGATATGACAACGCCAGCAAATTTTCGGAGAGCTTTAAAAAGCGGTACGGGAAGACACCGTCCCGCTATCGCGCTGATAAAACGAATGCAGTAAAACGGAGCATAGAAACCAAAACGGAGTAGTTTGAAAACGCGAATCATGTTAGAATACGCGGTGGTTAGAGGACACTAACCAAGAAGTTTCAGGAGGTACTGTATGAAAAAGAAATTTGCTGCTTTTGTGCTTTGCGTGATCTGCCTGCTGTCGGCTGCCGGCTGCGGCCAGACGAAAACAGATGAACAGACGCCGCCGGCGGCTGACCAGAGCACGACGACCGACGATTATCTGACCGGCATCGGCGGCACTTATGTGGAGCTGTTTCCGGAGCTGTCAAAGTCCGAGTATCGGAATATCTGGATCGATGCCACCGCGCCGCTGGTAGGCGCGGAGAACGCGGAGGCCACCACGGATCTGCTGCTGGGGATGTGCATGGCGGAGCCTTACGGTCCGGAAGCTGCGGAAAAATACGAGGCAGATCCGGACAGCATGGCGTTCAACTGCTATTTTCTTGGCGGCATCGACAAGTTCGTGATGGACGGTCACACGATCACCGGCCTGGACGCGCAGGGACAGGAGGTTTTCTCCCACACCTATAAGCTGCTGGATGAGGAAAACGAAAACGGCTTCATCTTCTATCAGAGCGAGGATGAAAATTCCGGCGAGTTTACCTATTTTGCGTTTTCACCTGACACCATGGAGACCACCTATCATCTGGAGTTCCGCTATGCAGAAGATCTCAGCGACCTGCAAAGCTGGTTCGAGGGCAATTACGCCTACTGGAACGCAGCGGCCATCGCGGAGAACTATGATCAGGCGACCATGGAAAATGTCATTGAGCTGTTCGCCACAGAAAATCTGTCGAATGCAGAATAATTGCTCTTTGCGCACCCGTTTGGATCAAGCGGGTGCGCATACCGTTTTTCAAATGAGGATGTGATTTAATTGAAAAAACAGTCTGATCTTTCCCGGCTGATGGGTTACGCCGGGAACTACCGATATTTCACCTACGCTTCGTGGGTGTTGTCCGGGGCCAGTGCGCTGGTGGCGCTGGTGCCTTTTGTGTACATCTGGAAGATCCTGCGGGATGTGCTGGACGCAGCGCCAAACTATGCGCAGGCGGTGAACATCCCCCATTACGGCTGGATGGCAGTGTTATTCGCGGTGCTGTCTTACCTTATTTACGTTGCGGCGCTGATGTGCTCCCATCTGTCGGCGTTCCGGGTGGCGACGAATCTGCGGCTGGCAGTGTCGGAGCATCTGGCAGTGCTGCCGCTGGGCTTTGCCGAGAAATTCGGCAGCGGCAAGCTGCGCAAGATCATCCACGAGAGCACCGGAGCCGCCGAGACCTATCTTGCCCACCAGCTGCCCGACCAGTACAACGCCATCGCCACCCCGGTGGGGCTGCTGGTGCTGCTGTTGGCGTTCGACTGGAGGTTGGGGCTGCTGAGCCTTGCGCCGGTGGTGCTGGCTTTCCTCATTATGGTGACCATGACCGGCAAGCGGATGGTCGAAAAAATGCGGCAGTACGGCAACGCCTTGGAGGCCATGTCCAACGAGGCAGTGGAATACGTCCGGGGCATTCCGGTGGTCAAGACCTTCGGGCAGAGTGTGTTTTCCTTCAAAAAGTTCAAGGCCACCATTGATGAGTACGAAAAGTGGGTCATCTCCTACACCAAAGACCTGCGCCTGCCCATGATGTTCTACACCGCCGCCGTCAACGGCGTGTTCGCCTTTCTGATTGCGGGCGGACTGCTGTTCACGACACACGGCGTGACACCGGAATTCCTGCTGAATCTGCTGTTCTATATCATCATTACGCCGGTGATCTCCCTGACGCTGACGAAGATCATGTACATGAGCGAAAACAAGATGGTGGTGGCCGATGCCCTGCAGCGGATCGATTCCGTGCTGAATGCAGCGCCTGTGCCGGTGAGCAGCAAGCCCCAGCACCCGCAGGACGGCTCCGTGACGCTGCGGGATGTGCATTTCAGCTATGACGGCAAGACGGATGTTATCAGGGGCGTTTCAATGGACATCCAGCCGGGACAGACTGTGGCTTTTGTAGGTCCCTCCGGCGGCGGAAAATCTACGCTGGCAAACCTGATCTGCCGGTTCTTTGATGTGCAGAGCGGCAGCGTCCGGGTGGGTGGAGCGGATGTGCGGGATGTTTCCAAGGAAGAGCTGATGGATACCATTTCCTTTGTGTTCCAGAACAGCCGCCTTCTCAAGGGCAGCATTCTGGACAACGTCCGTCTGGGCAAACCGCAGGCCACCGAAGCCGAGGTGCTGGCGGCGCTCAAGGCCGCCCAGTGCATGGATATTATAGAAAAGTTCCCAGCGGGCATCCATACCGTCATTGGCACCAAGGGCGTGTATCTTTCCGGCGGCGAGCAGCAGCGCATCGCCATTGCCCGTGCTATGCTGAAAAATGCGCCCATCCTGATTCTGGATGAGGCCACCGCTTTTGCCGACCCAGACAATGAAGCCAAGGTGCAGGCAGCCTTTGCCCGGCTTGCCAAGGGCAAAACCGTGCTGATGATCGCACACCGCCTGTCTACCGTAGCCAACGCCGACTGCATCTATGTGGTGCAGGATGGGCAAATTGCAGAATCCGGAACAAAGGACGAACTGTGCGCGCAGAACGGCCTGTTTGCCCGGATGTGGCAGGATTATCAGGCCTCGGTGCAGTGGAAGGTCGCAAAGGAGGGGTAAAAGATGATCGGAAAAATTCAACACGCCACAGCCAGCTCCCCGGAGGGCGCAAAAGGGCTTGTAAAGGGCGTTCTGGCCTGTGCGTTCCAAAACATGGCATTCATGTTGCCCACCGGGCTGCTGTATCTCTTGGTAAAAGACATGCTTGCAGGCTCCACGAGCGGGAGAAAAGGTTTTTATCTGCTGGGGTGTGCGGCCTGCTTTGCGCTGATCCTGCTGACCACATGGTTCCAGTACAATGGCACCTATTTTACGACCTATAAAGAGAGCGGCACCCGCCGCCTGACCCTTGCGGAACGACTGCGCAAGCTGCCCCTGTCCTTTTTCGGCAAGCGGGACCTTGCCGACCTGACCAGCACCATCATGGCAGACTGCGAGGTGTTGGAAAAGGACTGCTCCCACTTCATCCCCGGTCTATTCGGTTCCCTCATCTCCACGGTGCTCATTGCTCTGAGCCTGTTCGCCTTTGACGGACGGATGGCTCTGGCAGCATTGTGGGTCATCCCGGTATCCGTTGCCATCGTGGTGGGCAGCTACCGGGTGCAGGACAAGGTGCAGGCCAAGACCATGGCGGCGAAAATGGCCTGCGCGGACGGCATTCAGGAGTACATCGAGACTCTCCGGGACCTGAAAGCCAGCAATGCGGAGCAGCGTTATCTGTCCGGTCTTTCCGGCAAAATTTGGGCTGTGGAAAAGCAGTCCATCGCAGCAGAACTGGAAACAGCGCTGTTTGTGTCCTCTGCGAGCATGGTGCTCAAGCTGGGCATTGCATCGGTGGCACTCACCGGCTCGGTGCTGCTGGTGCAGGGCAGTATCGATGTGCTGACCCTGTTTCTGTTCCTGATGGCGGCTTCCCGGATGTATGACCCTATGCAGGGCGCGTTGCAGAATCTGGCGGCGGTCATTGCCATGCGCACCAATGTAGGGCGGATGAACGAGATTCTGGACGCTCCCCTGCAGACCGGCAGCGAGCAGCTGACCAATCAGGGCTGCGATATCGTGTTCGACCATGTGGGCTTTGCCTACAACTCCGGCGAAACGGTGCTGCGGGATGTCTCCTTTACCGCAAAGCAGGGCGAGGTCACGGCACTGGTGGGTCCCTCCGGCGGCGGCAAGACTACCGTTTCCCGGCTGGCGGCACGGTTCTGGGACTACCAGAAGGGCAGCATTACCGTGGGCGGCATGGAGGTTTCCCGAATCGACCCGGAAAAGCTCATGAGCCTGTATTCCATCGTGTTTCAGGATGTGACTCTGTTTGACAATACGATACTGGAAAATATCCGTCTGGGGCGCAAAGGTGCCACCGATGAGGAGGTCCTTGCGGCGGCAAAGCTGGCAAACTGCGAGGAATTTGCCGAAAAGCTGCCGGACAAGTGGAACACGAACATCGGCGAGAATGGCTGCGCCCTTTCCGGCGGCGAGCGTCAGCGCATTTCCATTGCCCGTGCCTTCCTGAAGGACGCGCCCATCATTCTGCTGGACGAAGCCACCGCCAGCTTGGACGTGGAGAACGAAACTGCCATTCAGGAGGCTCTTTCCCGGCTCATAAAACACAAAACTGTCCTTATCATTGCCCACCGGATGCGCACCGTAGCCGGGGCGGACAAAATCGTGGTGCTGTCCGACGGCGTGGTGGCTGAGCAGGGTGCGCCTGACGAACTCTACGCGCAGAATGGGCTTTACACCCACATGGTAAATCTGCAAACTGACAGCCAGAACTGGTCTATCTGATCCGACAGAATTGACAGATCAGTTCCACCCATCCAGAATCAGCAGATACGCATAGTAAAAAGGGCATCTATCCCAGAGGGAATAGATGTCCTTTTTAGTGTCTGCTAAGTCCCAAATGTCTCCATCTTGTAACTCGGATCCCAATATATTATAAAAAAAGTAGAGAAGCTGCCCAAAGCAAAAAGGGCCTGTCACAATATATGCTAAAAAATGATAGTGCGATTTACCATCGTAATATTTCTTGCTACATTTGACGCACTTATCATCAAAATCGAAAGGGGCATCGGCTCAACTGCCGATGCCCCCATTGTTTTATTTATGCCGCCCTTTGCTGAAACCGCTGGCTGCGGATGCTCTTGGCCCGTACCTGAAGCTCCTGCGAAAGAAGCTTCAAGACAGAAAACTCATCGTCCAGCCCGTCCAGTTCACGCTGCAGCACCCCCTCATAGTGGCGTTTCTTTTCCTCCAACGCCTGCACCTTGAGTACCCAGCGTTCCATAACCGCCGGACTCTGGCTGCTGCTCTTAATGAGGTAGTCGCACTTTTCCTGATAGGCCGCGATCTCCTTTTTCACTGCCAGATAGAATTCCTCCGTCATCTTATCCCGCTGCTTGGCGTCATCAATGATGTAGAAGCTGTTGACCAGCAACGGCGTCTGCTTTTTATTCAGGCCGCTGAGCAGGGTGATGAAGTCCTCGAAAATATCCACGCGCTCCATAAAAGTGCGGGGGACAAAGTACATATGACCGGTGACACTCAACTTGGTGGCCTCCATTCCTCGCAGAAAATTGACGCAGATGGTCTCGATCTGCTTGCGGTTGGCGCATCGCTGGTAGAGTTCAAAAAGCTCCTCCGCTTTTCGGCAGCAGCCCTGCACATCCACCGCATCGTCCAGCACGAGATTATCACAGCGGAACATTCCGTCGTTCTTACCGCAGCTGATATTCGCCAGCTTTTCGTACCGGTTGGTTTCACGATTCAAGGTCTCTTTGACCAGTTCCCGCGAAAAAACACCGGCGGTGCGCTTATTATCGCGGCAATAGGCAAGATAGATGTTCGTCTCACCGTCTACCGTGACCGGAACCCTCTCCCGTATATCGCCTGTGGCAGAGCGGAACGCATCGCCGAGAGAAAGTCGGGTGCTGCCGGTGTAGGGAATGCCCATGCTCTCGCACAGCGAGGACAGTTCATCCTTATCCACCAGCAGGTTTGCAAGAGAAAAGTATAAAAACTTTCCAAGCATATGCTCCTGATCGCCCTGCGCCGCACCGAGAAACTGATTCATGTTGATGATCTTTTCTTCCATATTGCTGTCCTTTCTTTGTTACATGGTTGCCTCCTGACTGAGAAGGTAGTCATCCACTCCCTTGTAGGCGGGATTCCATGTGTATTTTGAATAGCGAATGCCTGGGATCTTTCGCACTTCCTTCCGCATGGTGAGAATGGCGCTGCGCACATTTGGATTGGTCATCTGATCCATGTCCATCGCCTCTACGACTTCGCGGACGCCAAGACCTCGGATGGTATCATTCAAACCATTCAGCGCGTTGACGCCGCCGATGCAGATAAAGAGCGCATCTTGCGCAAGGAAACTGGCTACATCACCCTTCAGCGGACCTTCCGTCAGAAACGCACGCTTGCTTTGGGTGTTCCCTGTCACATGCACCCACGAATAGCTGCGGGTACCGGATGGCAGATTTCGGCTGGAAAGCCAGCGGTATTTGCGATTGGCCTGCTGCGCATCATCCAGACGGATCTTCAGCCCCTGAATCAGCCCATCCTTGTTCCGAACCGGAATCAGGAAACCGTTGGGGCCGGAGAGCGTCCAGTCGCCATAATAGGTGCGAAAGCCCGGAATACCGTGCAGGTCATGGCCGTGACTGCGCAGGAGGTCGGCCAAAAGCCGACGCCCGCGCTCTGTTTCCGGCATACTGCGGTACTCGTTTCTTCGGATGCGCTCTTCGCTCAAGCCCCGTTCTAAGAGATTCTCGCCGTGTTTTGGGAGAAGCGTCAGATGCGCCAGCATATCCGAATACACGGCATGGCGCTGCTCCAATGAGCAGGGCTGCCGTTCCTGTGTTTGGGGAGATGGCGGTTGGGGCAAGGGGTAGACCTTGCTCTCATGCGCCAGCTCCAGATAAGCCTCTTTGTTACAGATCCCTTTGATCCGTGCATACAGGCTCACGCTGTTTCCGTGTGCGCCGCAGAGATTGCAGCGGTATTGGTCGGTATCCGTATTAAGGCTTAAATGATATTTCCCCGGCCCGTGGTCACCGCAGAAGGGGCAGCTTGCCTCGACTTCCTTTCGCCGCAGCGTCCGGGAGTCGAGGACAAGCCCACACCGTCTGGCCGTGTCCACAATGGGGATCTTATCGTAAATTTTTGCGGCCAAACGGTTTCACCTCCATCATGCGGCTCTCTGCTCCGCAAAGGCAATGGGTCTTATGGGTTTCACCTGCAGCACCGCGCCGCTGACACATTTTGCCATGATGATCTGTCCGGTGGGCCTTACATTGGCAAGGTCATCTACCGACTCCATGTTATCGACAAACACGGGGTAATTTCGTCCCGTCAACCGCTTCATCAGCTCAGAGACCTCCATGCCGGCCCGGATCTTCTCCGAAAGAGAGAGCCGGTCGTACCGGCGGCCGCCATACTGGAATTTGAAGGTATCTTTGACTTCCCCTGTGGATTTCACCACATCGTAGAGTGAGATCTCCACACGGTTCATTTTAAGCTGCGAGAAGGTCAGCTCCGCCCGCTTGCTGATGTATGCGATTACATTGGCCATTTTGCGCTTGATCTCCGCAATGCTGGCATTGGCCTGCGCGATCTCCCGGTCAAAATCAGGAAGCTGCGCCGCCGTCATAGTCTGAAGCGCCGCTATTTTCGCTTCGCTCTGCCGCAGTTCCTCCCGGCATGTACCGAGGCGATCGTATTCCGCCTGCGAAAGATTGCCGTACTCCAGGTCAGCAGTCAGCGTCTGGATCTCTGCGCGCAGGCGCTCCGTCTCTGCGGAAGCCTGCTCCGCAAGCGAGGCACAGCGCTGCTCCATTTCCGCAGCTTCCGCGGCCCATTTGCCAAGGTCATCTTCTTTGAACTGTGCGAAGGTATCCGTAGCCTTTTTGTCCATCTCCTGAAGCTCTATCAGCTGAGCGCGCTGTTCACTGCCGGCAGCATAAAGCTCGGAGAGCACTTTTTTCAGTGCCGCCTGCACTTCGGGCAAGCTCTGCTCTGTCACGCTCCGGTGACAGGCAGGACACTCCATACCGGCATGAAACGCCTTATATGCAGCGCTTTCCCGCTGATACCGCACGCCCAGGTCTTTGACTCTGGCAGACGCTTCCGCCAACGCTTCCGTGAATTTGGACTGGTACTGCTCCCCTTCTCTGCGGGCGATCTTTTCCCGCAAGGTCTGAATCTGTTCCCGCAATTTGGAAGTATCGGTGCGTTCATCCCTGGCAGCTTCCTCATATCGTCCGCTCAGTTCTACAAGCCGCTCCTGCATGTCACTTACATCCATGCTGGAAAACTGCCTTTGCTCCAGTTCCGCGATTTCCTTGCGAAGGGTGTCTGCCTGCAAGGTCAGCTCCTGCTCGGCCTGCTCATGGGATTCCCCCTGCGACGCCGCCAAGTCCTTCTGGCCTCTCAGATAGGTAATGTGTTCCTCCAGACCCCGGATCTCCTCCCGGCAGCGCTTGAGACTGCCCTCCGGCGAGAGAATCGTCTCGTTTTTGAGATGTTCCCGCACAGGCTCAGATAACTGAGAGAGTACCGTTTCATGAGGAATCGTCGGAAGATATCGCTCCAAAAGCTTTTTTCCATCCTCACCCAACTCCTCAATAAAGTACAGAGGATTGAGAATGGACAAGAATACATCTCGCTCCCCAAAGAGGTCTGCCAGATCCAACTGCCGGATCTCATAGCCATCATAGGTGATGGTCATGCGGTTTTTCCTGCGGGTGCGATTGAGCTCATGGAGCGTGCCTGTTTCGTCCACAAAGCACATCCGAATGGCGACATCGGGGTTATTCTCATTGTGCAGGCGGTCAATTCCACGCTCGCCAAAGAAGGGACAGCCGGTAACGGCAAAGGCGATGGCGTCTGCAATGCTGCTTTTCCCTCGCCCGTTTCCGCCTGTGATGACCGTGGGGTTGCCGAACACCAGCTCTGTCGGCTCCTCATAGGACTTGAAGCCCGAAAGCATCAGGCTGGTAATTTGAAACTGCTCAATCTTTTTCAAAGAATTGCTCCTTTCTGTTTTTCGCTGAATCGCTGTTTATGCCGCCCTGTCCTCTTGCGGGACGATCTCGTAGGATTCCAGCACGTAAAATGCCACGGTATCCTGCTGACGCATGGTGAGCTTTACATTGCTCAGAACGGTGCCTGTGCTCAGTTCGGGCCGTGCGCCGCGGGCGAAGGCCGGGATCTGCTTGCCGTCCGGCGCTCGGAGCGTAACAAGCGTGCTGCTGCCGCTCATACCGCCCTGTACCTTGGTGCTCAGAACCACATAGCAGTCTGTTCTCTGCCGTGCTGCGCTCTGCGGCAGGGCAAAGGGGACGGTGCGGGAAGCTGCCGCTCTGCTTTGCTGTACGGGCTGAGTCTGCTGTGAATCGCTCCGTGTCGCAGGCTGGTCTGCTCTTTGCGAAACCGGTGCAGGCGCGGGCTGGGAATTTCCCTGCTTTGGCTGCGGATTTGCTGCAGTCGCGCTTTCCTCCGGCGCTGTCTGCCCCGGCAGGGTTTTCGGCGTCAGCAGCGATTGAATGCCACAGGCCGCGGCCGGTGTCAGCCCCAGGCGCTTCAGCGCGCTCAGATAAGCGTTATCCAGCCTGGCGCGTTCACTGTCCTTGATCACAAAGCTGCGCCCGCGCTTCTCAATCTCGACCCAGACGGTATTAAGGTCGTACAGCACGCGGCCGATCCCCCATTGGACGGCAGCGCGCTTCATACTGTCGGACAGGCCACCCTTGACAGACTCGATATCCGAGTCCTCGGCGCCGTCCCACTTGGTAATGAAGCCGCGGCCTTCAAAGTAGATGGCGATGCCGCAAAGCTGCGCCTCCTTTTTCCCGTTGCTGTGCCAGGGCTTGAAGTCGTTATACCAGTTCTCCGGCCCGCAGACCTCATCCAAGCGGTTCTGGATGGCGCGGTTTGTCACATAGGGAACGGCTAGGCCGCGCATCTTCTCTTCCGTCGTGTTCTGCAGCCGCCATTCCAGATCCTCCGGGGCGAAGGGCTTTGCGAGAGCCTGCTGCATTTCTTTTGGGTTAAGCTGTGCCATGATGCTACCTCCTGCTGATAAAATCTCCCAGTGTTTTTCCGTTGGATACCAGAATGTCCGTGTAGTAATATGCGGGATCTTTGTCCTTGAGATGCTCCAGAAGCTCTCCGTGCGAAAGCTTTAATCTGTTATGCTCCCTGTCATACATATCGTCGTTGTCAGGTAGACCCAGCAGATACCGCGGAAAGTTCTTCAGCGCGGAAATCTTTCGATACCGAGGCAGCACATTGTTGCCCGTGCAGACCCGATCATCCGAATGGACATTGGAAAAGGGGTAAAAGAACATCGGCGTATCCATAGTTGGCGCTTCATCGGCAACGACGCCCATGGAACACTCCGCGACTTTGCCGTTTTCCAGAACCCGCACGCCAAACACCATGCGGGGAATCGGAAAATTTGGGTATTCCCTGTCCCCATAGATCACATCTGCCCGCAGTTCCGGATTCCAAAGTACGAAATACTTCTCCGTGGCGGACATGGATAGGTGAAGGCAGTGTTCCGGAAGAAAGCCGCTGTCCAGATAATCATTGCTGGCATAGCTCTGGTTGATAACATAGTACAGCTCCAGAGGATCAATTTCCCTGTAGGCGGCAATGCCGCCCGGTTTTTGCTCCTCTACAATGATCGTATTTCTGGTAGGAGATAACCGCAGAATGACATCTCTCGAATAATCCTTGTTTTCAGCCGGCTGCATCAGGCATCCTCCTTTCTTATGTTTTCCGTTTCTCTCTCAGCAAGTTTTGCCTCTATTCGCCGGATGCTGCATTGGCAGTAACGAAGCAGATCCACCAGCGAATTTGCAAAATAGAGCGGCTCGTAGTAATCCGGCGACAGGCAAAATTCCAGAATGACATGATCTCCGGCGATATGCTGTGAGAATTTGTAAACGGAGTTTGTTGCCCCCAGCACGAAATACTCAGTAATATCGTGCAGCTTTTTACTCCATACGCTTTGCCTGCTTCCGTGCTTCGGATCAGAAGCGCGCCCCTGCTCATACAGCCGGTCGATGATTGGATGGGAGCATTGCACGACGGTCGCTTCATACTCTTCATCAAAGAAAAAGTTCACATCGTCAAAAATATCCCACATAACTTCATCGATCACCATGAGAAGCTCCTCCATATCAACGACAGGGTGGCTTTGGCAAAAGATGTGTGCGGCATCCGGAGACTGCATATGCAGGAATTTAATCATACGCAGAAGCAGCAGGATATCGTCTTCATACTCAATTCCATACATAACCGGCACCTCAAAAGAAAGAGCGCTCTTGCCGCTGGAAAACAGGAGCTTTCCGACAGTAGTGGATAAAGCCCTGTATCCAACCATCGAAGACCCGATGATAGACCCTCTCATAATTTTCGGGCGTTACATTCTCTATTTGGAACGCATCCCAATCAATGATAGAAAGGTCAATGGTTTCTTCTTTATCAAAGGCTTCCAGCAGCTTTTGGATATACGGGCTGCGCTCTGATTTGGGGAATAACGCCGCGTCGCCTTTTTGCGAAACAGAAAGCAGCATTTTTACGAAAACATTCCGATCAAATGCAGTCATCTTTTTCCACCTCCGGGCTGAGCCGCACGACGCAAAGGGCATATCCGGCAGGGTTTGACAGAATCGCCCGCTGTTCCTCTTGAGATGCGACCGCACGCCCGAGGGCGGCATAGTAGATCCCGCAGTCTGGGAGCGGCGCGCCTTTTTGCAGCGAAATGTGCCACAGCGCATGAATCATCAGCTCCGGATCGCTGCCATCGACCACTACGGGGCAGATAAGCGAATCGCCCGCTTTCTGTGCCTTGTCCATATCCACCTTTTTGATCATGGCGGCTGCGTGAAATGCAGCGGTCTCCTGCTGTGTCTGCTGCCCGGCCAGGAAGAGCGTTAAGAACAGCTCCGGCTCCTGACAGCCCAGCACCACACCGAAAGGACTGGTGAGCTTATGGCCCCATGCGTCATTTGCGGGATGGAACTGGCGGTACAGCTTTCCCAAGGCAGGCATCAGCAGATTGGATACCTGTCCCCAAACCTGCGCGCTGAGCGCGGCCTTGCTGCCGGTGAGCTGATCTACTGGGACAACAACTGCCATGTTGCAAAACTTCATTCTCATTCACCTCAATATTCTTCCGGCAGCAGGATCGTCGTTGCGGAGCGATCCGCTTCCGTGATGATCATAATGCGAAGCTCTTTGGATACCTGATACCATGAAATAATCCGGTTCCCGCTGCGAAGTGCCTCCTCATTGGCCCTTGCGTCGCTTTCACAGGTATCACCCCAATCGCCGCTCAGATGTCGTTCCAAAAGCCGGATCAGCCCTGCTCTTCCGACCTTATCCAATGCAGCAGGCGTCGCGCAGAGCTGTCCGCAGCGAAAACGCGCTTTTTTATCTTGCATAAATTCCGCCTCTTTTCATGTCAATGCCTTAAAGCCGTTTGGCGTCAGGACATTGAAAATCATTTTGTTTGTAATGGTTTCTTTCACTTCGCTGCCAATGTGATTGCCCTGCGCGCTGAACTTTTCCTCACCCTCTGTGCGGATGACCTTGACGATGCGGCCTTTGATGATGTGCGGCGTATCGCACGCTATGAGGCCGTTGATCATACCGGAGCCGCCGATCAGTCCGATCTGACTGATGGAGAGCGGGAGCAGCGGCCGCTTTACGCCGCTGTCCAGTTCGCTGCGCGCCATCATCTGCGCAAAGCTGTTGCAGCGCCGAAGCTGCTGCTCCAATTCTTTCTGATTGAATCGCTCTCCCTTGAAGGCATTGACCTCTATCGTGTGATCTGGCAGAGCGTAGCGTTCTTCCGGCATCTCTGCAAGAGAGCGAATGGACATGGGCGCGGACGCAAGCTCCTCCAGCCAGAGGGTATCCTGCAGTTCTGTCCCCCGGGGCTTTCGGACACCCAGCACCGCTACCTGCTTGAATTTCCGAAATTCACTCTCGGTAAAGCGCCAGACGGTAAGATCATCAAAATTGTCCACAAGGATACGGCAGATATCCGGTGTCAAACGGTAATAGGGAATCACATAGATCAGTAGGCCGCCGTATGCCAACGCAGGCAGGCTTTCAATCAGGAAGCGCTTTTCATGCCGGGAGCGTCCGCCGCTCTCATTGATGACCGAGAGATACGGCGGGTTGAGAAACAGCAGATGGAAAGCTTCGCGGCTGATGCTGCTATGAAAGAAGCTGCCGAAGCCCACGCGGTGAAGCCTTGTCTGTGCTTCCTCCGCGCGGCTCTCGTCCAGCTCCACGCCATAGGCATAGCAGTTATTGCCCTGCGCCAGTTGTCGAAGCGCCTTGCCGCAGCCGCAGCAGGGATCCAACAAGTTCGTGGTCACGCCTTCCGGAAATCGGATCCCCCGCAAAAGAAGAGCGATATTATCCGGGTCTGTTGGGTAATAGCCCAGCTTAATGTTGTTCATCAGCCGACCTACCACCGCAGCATTGGTCTTTTGTCCCACAGGAAGGGATGACGCGAAGCGGCTCAGCGCCTCGTAGACGCTCTTATAGCCGGTGCTCATCAATGCAAATCCTGCAAGGCCCTGCCGAAGCTGTCCGGATACTTTCGCAAGTGCGTATTCCTCCATTTCCATGAGGAAAAGCTGCACCTGTGCGAGTGTTTCCACCAAGGTTTCCCGCGTTCTACTCAGTTCCGCGTAAATATCCCGTGCCGCAGCAAGGTCGCTTTGGCGGCAGCGCTCAATCCTCGCCCGCTGCAAAACCATGCTTTTGGAGAGCTGGATGATCTTGCCTTGAAGCTGCGCAAGCTGATCCAGAGCATACGGCTTTTGCGCAGAAAGGTCAGGCAGTTCGCTCATAACGGCACCCATCCTTCCGCAAGGCACTCAGCGTCTCCAAAAGCTGCGGATATGACCAGGTTTTCAGGTCGCTGCTGGTGAGAAAATGATTGTATCCGCCTTTGAAGTCCCTGCTGCTTCGGATCGTCCGATAGCAAAGCACCTTCCCATCCGCGCATAAGCGCTGCTCGATCCACACCGCAATGCCTCTGTCCTCCCACATTCCATAAAGGGAGCATGTTCCCGACACCGCGATGCCGCCGCTGTTTGCACTGACTGTAATCTCGTGCAGTCCAAGATCCTTGGCAAGGGCGCGGAGGAATACCTTTCCCACATTCAAAAAAGCTTTCTTACTTCCATTGGGTCCGCTTTCCCTCTCGCCAAAGATGCAACCTAAATCAGTGGTCAGCAGCAGCGCAAGCTGCCGCATGTGACCTTCCTGCGATTTGATAGACATGTTGTATCCTCCTTTATTTCCGGATAAAAGAGGGCAAGGAACACGATCTGTTCCTTGCCTTCCGTTCGGGCGGCTCACGCCGCTCCCTTCCATTCTTTTTCGTGTCCCGCCGCCCGCAGTTCCATCTGCATACGGGCAAGGGGAATCCGCCGCTCATAAAATGCCAGCAGGCGCAGTCCGCCGCCTTGCGTCGGGACACCGCGATAGATCTTTTCATAGAGCACAGTGCGGCCGTGTTCCTCTACGCGGGTTCTGCTTTCCACTTTCACTTCACACATAGGCAGTTAAGCTGCGGGGCGAAGGATGCGCTCGTTTTCGAAATCGAAAACAGGCGCGTTTTCCTCCGGTGTCCCGGGAATCAGCTTGAGGGTATAACCCTGCTCGCGTGAGAGCTTAAAGAGCCCAACGATACGGTTGAGTTCCTCATCCACTACATCTTCCTGCGTTTCTTCGACTTCCGGCACACTCTGGTCAGATGCAGAGAACTCCGCGCTCCCTTCATTCTGCACAGTTTCCGTGTGGTCTTCCTGCGCGGGCACAAATTCAGCATCCAGAACTTCAGCTTTCTGCCCGGGCGCTGTCAGCGCCGTCCAGAACGAGCGCAGCATGGAGGCAAAGAGTGTACCGAAGAGGGTGCGCTTTTTCGGCGTGAGATTCACGACCTCCTGCGCCACGACCTCATCCACCTCGCTGATCGCTGCCGTCAGCTTTCCCGTTTCCACATAGGCTGCGGAGAGGAAGCAGGACACGGCGGCACTCTCGGAGGCAAACACCTCCGGCGCCTGCACACGCTTGGCAATCAGGCGCTTGCAGATCACGGTGCCGCTTTCCACATCGTCGATGCAGACGGTATCCGCGTTGATGCTGCCGGCGTCGATCACGCCGCTTCCGGTGATGCTCTGCGCCTTGACGCCATAGGTCACATGAAGGCGGCCATGCACCACCAGATGCTCCGTTGTCAGAGACTCATAATGGACGGTTTCTCCCTTGGGAATGTAAACAGTTTTCATTTTGTATTCTCCTTTTTCTTTTTTAGATGGCTATGCCATCTTTTTTCTTTTCAGGCTGCCATTTCCTCTTTCAGCCGGACCGGCACAACGAGGGCAAAATCACTGCGTCCCGCAGCATCGATCACGATGGGAGCATGAGGACTGCTGAGATGGATGCAAACCTCCACTTCTCCCTTAAACTGCTTCAGGGCATCCAGCATATGATAGAGGTCAAAGCCGAGAACCATGTCTCCGCGGCCCCTCACCTCAATGCCGGTTTCAAATGCTCCGCCGGACGCCGCAATGGAAAGCTGTTCGCCTGCAAAGCGCACATAAGGCTTTGCCGTGAGCACAGAGCACTCCTTCAGGTAATTCAGTTCCCGCACAAAGTCAGCCGTTTTGACAGTCACGCTCTCCCGATACCCTTTAGGGATCACCGCATCCACGTTATAGGTATCCACGCCCTGTAAGCGGGCAAGCATACGCAAATTGCCGCTTGCAAACAGCACATGGCTGCTTCCGATCCGCACGGTCATATCTTCCTTGCCGAAAGCGCTCAGGTGCGCAAGCACATCGGCGCGCACCAAAAAAGGCTTTGGGAAAGAAACACCTTCCAGCGTATCGCAGGCAAGGCGGGTTCCATCCAGTGCGTAGACGCGATTCCCGCAAAACTGCACGCAGATCGCAGCGGGTCTTGCACTCACGCTTGGCTTTTCCGCAGCATAGCGCACACGCTCCACACAGGCGGAAAGCCTCGCGCTGCTTACTGAAAATGCATCACCCTCCGAAGCCTGCGGCGTATTCGGATAATCCGCTCCGTCGTAGACCTCAAATTCCGCACCGCGGCGTTCACAGCGGAGCAGAATCTTTCCGGCTTTTTTGCTGCCGCTCCGCGTTTCGGAAAATTCCATCGTCAGCTCACCGGCAAAGTGGGAACAGGCGCGCAGGATGTCTTTGGTTTTTCGGAAAACAAAGAACATATCATCGCCCGAAGCCGGGAGCTCTGCTGTAAGCCATGTTTCGAGATCTGTTGCCGTCAATGTGCAGCGCCCATTCTGAATCCGGAGACAGACCTCCTCCAGAATGGGTATTGCGCACTTTTTGAGGATTTTACTGATTTTGCTCATTGCATGGGAAAACTCTTTTGCGTCAACTACTGCACGACTCATGCCGCACGCCTCCTTGTCTGTTTTTCCAGCACCGTCTGCATCCGGATCGTTTGGGTGGAAAAATCCGTCTGCATGGCATTGTTTTCTCCATGTGTCAGAATGTTATAGACCATGATGAGCACAGCGGTCGCCGCAGTCACATTGGCCACAATACTCTGCGGATCTTCCTGTGCGGCTTCCGCACAGCTGATCTCCGAAGGGAACAGGTCGGTGTCCTTCAGCATTTCAGGATGAACGCCGCCGATGGATTTGCGGATCGTTCTTCCGTTTCTTCGCACGCCGCACACGACCTGCCCGGTGTACTTTCCGTTGCCGCTGTCGATGTAGATGAGTTCCTCGCTCTGATGAAAAGCCTGATGGCAGAGCTGCCGCGTCTTATTGTTATCCACGCAGCCCAGCAGCAGTACCATTTCCTTCGTCCGCTTGGTAGAATAGGGATTCAGCTCCCATTCCTTCGGCTCGATCAGCTCCATCAGATCCGGCAGCTTTTCAATGAAGTTTGGAACATACTCTGTCTCCATTCCAAGCACAGTGGAATACCGCTCTGCCAGCACGCGGGCTTTATTTTCACCCAAGTCTGCGGGGACAAAGTTCTGCCGGTCCAGGTTCTTTGGCTCGACAATATCCCCATCGCAGACAACAAAGCGGGCAGGACGATCCAGCATATGAAGCAGGCGAAACACATACGGGGCAACATATCCTCCTGTGCCGCCGGCTCCCAGCATGACCACCTTGACCGGGCGATCCGTTGGAAACTTCATAGGAACGCCTCCTCCAGAAGGTCCCGGAAGCTGCGCTTATCCGGCTTTTTGAATCGCTCGGACTTTCTGCTGCGGATACTTACCTGCGTCAACCATTCCTTGGGAAACGGCTGCTCCAATCCTTCCATCACAATATTGGGATCGATGGATACAAAGGAGTCGCCGCAGAAAATACGTGCTTTGACGTCCGGATAGAATTTATCAAGTTTTCCCAAAACGAGGTAGAGTCCTGTGGATCGCTCATCCTGATCATCTTTACCGGAGAAAAAGGCATCCATGCTGTTATGAGAGTGGATATCCGCGTAGCAAAGATACCGCTCTTCATCGTCATAGAGGCAGTCATGGAGATCGGCCTCTACTTCCTCCTTGCATACGCTCTGCTTGGGGACGTAGGCAAAAAAGCGTTTTTCCGCCTTGTCCCAGTAAATCTGGGCAAATGCTTCATTCTCCCCATGATCCGTCATAAAGGCGCGAAAAAAGGCGATGATCTGTCCCATCAACTCGGCGGGGATTTTCGGCAGAGCCGGGGAAAACCCGGCTCTGACCTCAGAGAAATCCACCACATTCTTTTTGGGGGCGATAAACTCGCCCTGCTCCATCTTGCGAAGCTCATAGATCCTGCCGTCGTTGGAGGGGATCAGGCAGATAACCTTATCCGAGTTGCGAGCCTCTTCCAAGGTGCCGAATTTCCCCTTATAAGCGGCATTCCCCTTGGTTTTCATTTCCACCTTTGGCTTTACATAGCAGCAAGGGGCTTTGTCCTTCGTTTTCTTGAGGGCGTCGAGAAATTCGCGGGAGCGTTCGATCATCTCCTTCATGGAAATGATCGTGGTCCCCTTGGGGTCTTTGACCTCCTTGCGAATACCGCAGTATTCCACGCTCCAGGATACTCTTTTGCCTTCCTCCAGATCGGTAAAATCATCGGACTTACGGATGCGCAGCTCCTCAAAGGTCATGGAGGGATCGTCGATCTCCTCTTTCACACCCTTGTGGTAGAATACCGGCGGCTTTTCCAACAAGCCTTTCTTGGTATTCTCCGCTGTTTTCTGCTCAAAGGCCGCGGCAATGGGATTCTCCGCAGGAGCTTCGACCGGCGCCTTGGCGATGGGTGCGGTTGTCGGCTGCGATGTTGCAGCAACTGCCGGTGTGATTTCCTGCGCCACGGGTGTCGGAGACGACGGAACGCTCTGTGCTGCCGCCGGAGGTGCAAACGGATCTCCCTGCGGTGCAGCGCTGCTGTCTCCAAAAATCGCGCTGATATCCAATCCTTCTTCTTCGGGGATCTCCTGAAAGGGCCACGCGCCGTTGCTGGGTTCACTCATAGTAAATTGCTCCTTTCGATTTTGGGACAAAAAAGACCGCAATCACTCCTATGAGCAATTACGGTTTCATTCTCGTCCTTATTACATTTCAAGTCGTTTGAGTTCGACGGTACTCGCAAGGAGCATGCCACATCTCTAAGCGGTAAAACCGCCATGAGTTGTGCAAAGGGCATACTACCTCCTTTCCACTCTTTCTTTCCTAACTTACTCCGCCCTAACTTACTTCGCCCTGAAATACAGCTTCATTGTAGCATTACGGGGAAAGACTGTATAGTTGGAGTTTTTCCATAGTTTCTATGCTGATTCGAGATCCATTCCATATCAACGAGCACATACATCTTCGACACCTCCGGTAGTTCTTTCTTCGAATTCTACCGCAAGCATACAAGAAGAGGTGTCCGAAAGAACGGACACCTCGCAGCCTTTAGTATCATAGTCGAAGCGAAAGACACACCAATCTATGGGATAAATCATTCCCGCAGATTGGTGTGTCTTTTCATGTCATTCATGTGAAGTCATTGAGAATCTATTGAATTGCCCCTTTGTATTGTGCTACTGCCATTCAACTCCGCTATCTATCAATATGCTGCTGTTCCGTTTGGTCATAGGATTTCGTATATCCCAAGTGATATTCCAACAGCAGAGTGTGTGGGACCATGTCAAAGGTGCTCACGCCCTCGACAGCAGTAAGGACTTTGACCGCAGCACGATAACCGCAGTAGAAGCTGTGGCAGGCCGCCCAATGAACGCGCTGCTCCCACGCACACTCGATCGAGATCAAATGCTCTCGTCGCTCTTCATCACCATCAATCTCGAGCTGCTCGATAAGCTTCTTGTTTTCGTCATGCATCTTCAAAAACAGAGTATGGCGCTGCATACCCGGCATCTCAAAGAGATCTTGCATGAGATGCTTTTCAAATCCATCGACAACAAGATCTTGATTGGAAAAGTGCTGGACGAACCCGGAATACAGGCCGGCGTTGAAAGCATACTGGGATGCATACCGCAGTTTTGCCTCGTAATTGGTTTTGATCTGGCTTAGGATCTCGTTCTCGGACTGCTCCAATGTGGTGGTGAAATAGTCCTCAGCCGCTGTGTAGTCCTTTTCCTCTTCGGAAAAATCTGTTTGCGCCAGTACCTTGTATGTATCGAACAAATACTTTTGAAAAGCAGGGGCAAATGCGCGTTCTTTCATTTCCTCTAATGCGTTTTGTACTGTCATGTCTTCATCCCTCCGTACAGATTTGATACAATCGTATCAAGTGAGTACATATTACATGAGTGAAAGCGCGAAAACAGTCGGATTAAGGGAGAATGAAAAATAAAATTGCACCTGCCAGATCGACAGGTGCATTGCTCAAATGTGTTTTTTGATGATCGGGATCGAATTTAATGCCAACTCAACAATGGCATCTTCTTGCTCCTTCGTTAGTCCAGAGTTTTCAAGTTCCTTGCGAACTCTATGCTCCAGAGGAGAATCCGTCTTCCCAGCTAAGTAGTCGAGTGAAACGTCTAGAATATCCGAGATGCGCTCAATGAGCTGGAAACTTGGTGACCTGACTCCGTTTTCTATGTGTCGAAGTGAGTCTACAGCAATACCAATCTTCTCAGCGAGCTGTTCACCAGTTAGGCGGCGGAACTGCCGTGCAGTCCGAATCCGGCTGCCCATGATTTGCAATCTCGTACTCATTTGATCTTCTCCTACCTATCCTGTACTTTCTCACAGTATAGATGGATGGCAGAAAATCAGAAATGAGCATTATGGTATTTACCGTACTGAAATGGTACGTAAACGAATGACCTCCGGTACGACACATACCGAAGGCCATTCGCTTTAAGTCACATTTACAAACTGAGCCTCAATCACTCTACTCGGCGGCACAGAAGCAAACTTATTCGTTTTTGCCCATGTGTTGTCCCCTACAGGCATCAAGCTGCCAGATGCCGCCAGCTCGTAGGTGCGCAGCATATCTTCAACCGACAGATTAGGAGTACGGGTGCGCGGAGGGGCTGCACGGGTCAGATCGAACAGGATCGCATACTGCTCAGGCCAAGGTACACCGTAGAAGCGGCGAGGCGTCTTGCCGCTATCCCAACCGAGTTTTGTGCGGATGATGTGCATCAGCATTCGGTTACTCACAGTTGTCCACTTTTTCTGCCCTTTCAGATCCTCTGCGGTTCTTCCAGACATAAAGGGAACGGCGCATGGATCGTCTTTATCACACGCCTGAATAGCCAGAGTAGTGCCTTCGGAACTGATCAGGAGCCGAACATTTTCAGGGTATCCAAGTTCTGCCGCACTCAGATTATTAAAGCGAATAGACGATTGCGCAATGCGCGCCTCTGCTGCGCTGAATGTCCGCAGCGTCGGGTTCACAACGCGAAAGTCAGAAAGGCAAGCGTTCATATATCGATATCCTCCTTGAACTGAATTGGGTGGAGCTCGGCTAAAACTCCTTCGCCCGTAATATCTTCCAAAATTACAGCCTCACGATCTGGCATAGAAACTCTGTTTTTTACCTCTCGCCAATCCTCTTTGGAAACCAGCGGCGTGTGAACGCCCCTCACTCGAAACCGCTCAGCCTGACCTAAGTTGCGCACACGCTTATGAGCGAACAGATCTACGCAAATGCTCTTTTGCATGATGATATCGCCACAGTAGCGGTCATTGCCAAGGATATAGGTGACAGACGATACCGTCCAATGCGATTTCCCTGTTGGAGAGGGAATCCCTTCTGAAGTCAAAATCTTCGCGATTTCGTATGGCGTTTTCCCTCCAAGGTAGAATGCAAAGATCCGAATAACCACGCCGGCCTCTTCTTCATCCACGATCAGCTTATTGTCTTCAAGCTGATAGCCATAGGGCTTGACTAATTTCGGAATTCCCTTTGCAAAGCGCTGGCGGATGCCCCATGCTACGCTGATGGACTTATTGACGCTCTCGTCCTGCGCAAATGCCGCAAGGACGGTGAGAAGCAGTTCGCCATTTTGAGAGAGTGTGTTGATGTTCTCCGTCTCAAAGTAGATAGAGACTGGCGGAGACAGGGACCTCAGCATACGGGCATATTTGATGCAGTCAACGACATTACGAGCAAATCGAGAGACAGACTTCGTGATGATCATGTCGATCTTTCCAGCTTGGCAATCTTCAATCATCTGATTGAATTCCTTGCGGTTTTTCACGGAAGTAGCAGAAATTCCCTCATCGGCATAGATCCGAACCAGCACCCAGTTTGGATGCTTTGCAATACACTCGGAGTAGTATTGCTGTTGAATTTCAAAACTCTCCGCTTGCATTTCAGACATGGTACTAACACGGCAATATGGAGCTACCCTCAGCTCAACATCTTCGGAGTTCTGAGGCTGCATGTCCTCGCGAGCTGGCATCCGTTCTACTGCTTGCCCCTCTTGGAAAGCGTCACGAATTCTTTGCTTTCGATCCTCATTTTTTGTTTCGCGAGCCAAATGCAGGACCTCCTTCTGTGCGATATCTAGAGTAGAAGGCATAAACAGGCGGAATCAGTTCAGCACAACCGGAAGGTGTGTAGACCGAAAGCCCGGCACTTGCGAATTTGCGGCCAACTTCGAGAATGGCCTCTCCACGGGCCAAACGTGACAAATTCTTTACCAGCACACATTCGTAAAGGCCATGCCGCCTATCCCGAGCCAACGTCTTGATGCTTTGCCGGTTCCCATCAGTGCCATACTCAAAAACAGGGAGCTCTGCTACGACCTCCAAGCCGAGGCCTTCTGCGGTTGTGCGGAGTCCGGCCAGCTGTGCTTGCATGAGGCTGTTATTTATCTCCGAAGCTGGCCCTCCAATTCTTGCGTATATAATGCAGCGTTTCATCGTGCTTTTTCCTCCGACTCAAACTTATGAACCAACCGATAAAATGTCGATGCGCTGACGCCCAACTGCCTATAGCACTCGACAGCCGTGATTTTTCCTTGCTTCCACTTTGGGTAATAGATATCCCAATCCTTTACAGAACACTTTGGCCGCCCAAATTTGACACCCTTTAGATGCGCGGCGGCAATACCTTCCGCCTGCGCCTTCGACTTGGTATCAACTTCCAGCTGAGCGCCGAAAGATAGTACGGCGAGGACAATATCCGTGATCACACTACCGAGCAGATCTTTGTATCGGGTCGTATCCAAAATGGGCGTATCCAGGACAACGATGTCCACGCCAAGCGTTTTGGTAAGATATTCCCACTCGGTGCGAATTCCAGAGTAATTACGGCCAAAACGATCAATGCTTTTAACGACCAGGATATCACCATTACGCAAAATGCTATTTCGTAGCGACATGTAGTTTGTTCGCTCAAAACTACGGCCGCTCTGCTTGTCCACATAGATATCACGCTCTTCAATGCCGTACTCGAGCAATTCAAGGACCTGACGATCCTCATTTTGCTCAGCTGTGGATACACGAGCATATCCAAATTTCTTATTGCTCATGGCATTACTCCTTCGACCGGAACATACCCATGACACCACCGAGATCTGCAAGATCATCAGCCGCCAGCGTTGGACTCTCCGACTTAGGGGACGTGGGTTGTGATACAGCTTGGAGTTCTCCATTTGTGACCATATCGCGAACGACATCCTTGACGATGCTCACCACCCAGTCGCGGCCAAACTCGTTGGCCGCTTCTGGGCAGCTTGTGTAGTGCAGGATCGCATTGACGACCAATTCGGACATGCTGCGTGGTCGTTGCCGTAAAATATCGAGTGCGCGCCGGTGCCGAAAGTCCATTTCATTGAACTGGAGCACAACACGAGACTTACTATTACTGCCCATTCGACGCTACCTCACTCTGATAGAGGAGTTCATAGCCGTGTGCATTGGCATGAATATCTTCGATGAAAATGGGGAATGCTACTTTATTTGCTCTCTCAATCATTCCTCTCAGAAGGAGAGAGCCACCACCAGCAAACACGCATTTGCTGGTCGTTACATCGATTCCACGTTCACGCAGGAAGTTATAGAACTCCGAAAGGAACTCTCCTGTCATGCTGCGAATCAGCTGTTGTACTTCACCGGGAAGGACGGTAGGCTGATTGCGAATTACTTCATCAATATCGCAGTCCTCTAAGATCCGGGCATAGAGCGCATTGCACTTGCTCGTAATGCTGTTGTAGAGGGTGATGACCCCCTTTTCAAAACTTTCGACCACCGCCAGGTCAGGACGTCCGTTACGCAGCTTGAGAACGTCAATGGTAAAGCCGCCAATGTCGATGATGTAGGCAACAGAATAGGTCTTGAGCGTACTGTACTGTGTTACAGCAGCCGCAAATGCCTGAGGATAGCTGAGGACTTTGCTGATGCGGATCGAGTAGTATTTTCCATTGTACTCGAAGTCAATGGCCTCACGGCGCCGCAGAAAGTACTGCTCAAAGCGACTGTGGAGCTGTTCATAGTGCGCCGGGGGCAATCCAATCAGTAGTGTGATGTCAATCGGATCCAGTGTTTCAGCTGCCTTGCGCCGCTCCAGTTCCTTAGCGATAGCGAAGAGCGTCAGGACATAGAACCGCTCGTCTTCGGTTTTGTCGCGCAGATAAGAAATGCGCTGTTCTGTAAGCGTATAGTAGCGCCCGTTCCAGCAGATATAGTCCGTTTTGAAGCCTTGCAGCCCTTCAGACGAAATCAGGCCGGAGGTAAAAAGCGTGTTCGGGGTCTTGATCGATTTATTGCC
>OIWO01000697.1_pt1 | contig 35100 bp, 32 predicted proteins | sample 1587641 | NCBI WGS metagenome assembly OIWO01 (sample SAMEA3888924, study PRJEB22519) | human gut metagenome | biome: human gut; feature: human-associated habitat; material: faeces | place: Denmark | collected 2010
TACCCGTGACTGGACTTTCACCAGTAAGATTAGTGCCATGCTCGGCACACTAGAAAAAATGACTCTGTGGAATTTGCCCACAGAGCCATTTTTTCTATATGCCTTTTATTTCAGATATCCGTTTGTAACCATATCTACAATCTCACCTGTCGGAATGGAAAATTCGACCATTCCCATATATCCCGGTGCTACTTCATACTTGTCAAATACAAGGGTAAGTTCTCCCTTCTCATTGACATAGAAATTCGTCTTATTGCTGATGGACTTGAAATTGAACTTATTGTTTTCATCGTCCACAAAATAGGTAACATCTGCATTCTCTTTCATCTGTGCCCGCATCTGTTCTTTGATATTGTCGGAAATCCGGTCAATATAGCCGCTTCCTTTTTTGAACAGATTTTTCAGAGTGATTTGTTTTCCGGATTTTTTATCCACACTGAAAATCTTTGCATAACTCTGGGAGCCGCCCATAGCAATTACCGTATCAATCCGCAGGCAAAACAGCTTGTCGTTGTCGGTTACAACCTTATACCCGGAAGTAAGGCTCTCATTTCCCTTCTCTCCCTTCTTTATGGCTGCCACATCTTTTTTATAATCTTTGATAAATTTGTTCTGATAACTGGAAATGGCAGCATTCAGTTTTTCACTTTCGCTTTTCATGACTTTTCCGTCTGTACCTGTAATTTTCACTTTCGGAATCTTTACACTGGCTTCCATCTGTTTGCCCTTCTGGTTGTTGGTATACTTCTTTGCCAGCGATACTTTATAAACCGGCAGACTTGTTTTTGCCTGTGTAACCACCGTTCCTGCTCCCATTGTCACCAGCATTGCCGCAGCAGCTACTGCAATACCTGTCTTTTTTAATACACTACTCAGTTTACTCATTTTATTTTCCTCCTTTTTTGTTTCTATCTATTAGACCATTCATCACACATAAAAGTTTCAGAAATACAAAAATTTCCATTTTATTTTTCTGCTGCCCGGCTTCATTGAAAAAAAACAGGAAAAAAGCTATAATAATATAAGTTTGCCATATAAAAGCAAATACAGATATTAACATAAGAAAGGGCGAAACATATGACTTCAGAACAACAAAATCCACTTGCCGTGGACAAAATTTCTTCGCTGATTCTGCGCTTTTCCGTACCGAGCATTATCGCCATGCTTGTCAGTGCGGTATACAACATTGCAGACCAGCTTTTTATCGGAAATGCGGTCGGCACACTCGGCAATGCCGCTACCAACATTGCATTCCCACTTGCCATGATGTGCACAGGACTTGGACTTCTGTTTGGAATCGGCGGTGCGGCAAGCTTCAACCTTCACATGGGTGCCGACAAAAAAGAAAAAGCTCCCTATTTTGTCGGAAACGCCATCACAATGCTTCTTACCGTTGGCATCCTTCTTTTTGCCATAACCGAATTATTTTTGAATCCTCTGCTGGTCGGATTTGGTTCCCCTGCAGATGTTCTCCCGCTTGCCCGGCAATACGTCCGTGTGACGGCGATCGGTTTTCCTTTTTTAATTCTTACGATCGGAAGCGGACACTTAATCCGTGCAGACGGCAGCCCAAAGATGGCGATGTTTGTAAACATTTCCGGCGCCATCATCAACATTGTATTGGATGCCGTGTTTGTTCTGGGATTCCACTGGGGCATGTACGGTGCTGCAGCGGCAACCGTGATCGGTCAGGTCATCTCTGCGATTATTGCGGTCTGCTATCTGTCACACTACCGCACAGTAACCCTGCACTCCAAGCATTTCCGGCCGAATGCTTCCCATCTGGCACAGATCTGCTCACTTGGCATGGCTTCTGCCATCAACCAGGTTGCCATGATGATCGTGCAGATTACGATGAACAACCTGCTAAAGCATTACGGTGCACAGTCCGTTTACGGAGAGTCAATTCCGATTGCCTGTTCCGGAATTGTCATGAAAGTCAACCAGCTTTACTTTTCCGTGATTATCGGCCTGTCACAGGGCAGCCAGCCGATCCAGAGTTTTAACTACGGTGCAAAACAGTACAACCGGGTAAAGGAATCGTATCGTCTGGCGATTACGGTCGGTGCCATTGTATCCATTGTATCCTTCCTGCTGTTTCAGATTTTTCCGCGACAGATCCTCGGTCTGTTTGGCAGCGGAAGCAAAGAATATTTTGATTTCGGTGTAAACTATTTCCGGATTTTCCTGCTGTTTACATGGCTTAATTTTATGCAGCCGATTTCCTCGACGTTTTTCAGTTCGATCGGAAAAGCATATAAGGGAACGTTTCTTTCTCTGACAAGACAGATTTTATTCCTGCTTCCTCTGCTTTTGCTTTTCCCGCGTTTCTGGGGAATTAAGGGAATTCTTTATGCGAGTCCGGTTGCGGATGTGTTATCTTTTGCAGTTGGACTGGCAATGGTTATACATGAATTCCAGTTGATCCGGAAGTTGGAAGTTTCTGAACAGAATACAACGACTTTCTAACATGAAAGTAAAAATATATTTTCCTGCAAAAAAGCGCGCAGCAAAAGGGGGACACCACTTTTTGCTGCGCGCATTTTTTACTGTTTCAAATCGGCTTTTATTTATTTTTCAGCCCCGATATGAGTTCTCAGCTTATTTTTGATCTCATTCTCAAGCTTCTCCACAAACTCATCCAGTGGAAGAACTGTGGTATCTTTTTCTCCATGCAGACGGAAGGATACGGTTCTGTCTTCTTTCTCATTGAAGCCGACAACCAGAAGATACGGCACCTTCTGCACCTGTCCTTCACGCATACGATAGCCAAGCTTCTCGGATCTGTCATCGAGTTCTACACGGACATCCTTTGCCTCTAATGCATCGCAGATTTCCTTTGCATAAGCAGTCAGTTCCTCGTTGTCTGTCTTAACCGGCATCACACGAACCTGAACCGGAGCCAGCCATGTCGGCAGATTTCCCTTGGTCTCCTCAAGAATATATGCCATGAAACGATCGAGGGAACCAAGGATTGCACGATGCAGAACAACCGGTGTCTTCTTCTCACCATCACGGTCTACATAAGACAGATTGAATTTTGCCGGGAGACAGAAATCAAGCTGGCAGGTAGAAAGTGTGATCTCATTGCCGACTGCAGGCTGTACGTTTACATCCAGCTTTGGTCCATAGAAAGCAGCCTCTCCAATTTCCTCTGTATAATCAATTTTCAGATCATTCAATACCGTGCGGAGTGCATCCTCTGCCTTGTTCCACATAGCATCATCGTCATGATACTTTTCTTTATTTGCCGGATCGCGAAGAGACAGTACACAACGGTAATTGGTAATTCCGAAATCCTTGTAGGTACTAAAAATCAAGTCTACAACCTTGGTAAACTCATCCTCAATCTGCTCCGGTGTTACAAACAGATGCGCATCGTTCTGACAGAAATGTCTGCCTCGCTCGATACCCTTTAACGTTCCGCTGGATTCGTAACGGAAATCATGTGCGATCTCACCGATACGGATCGGCAGATCCTTATAGGAATGTCTTCTGTTTGCATAGATCATCATATGATGCGGGCAGTTCATCGGACGAAGAACGAAAGACTCTCCCTCCATCTCCATTGGTGGGAACATGTTTTCTTTGTAGTGATCCCAGTGACCGGATGTCTTGTACAGATTTACGGTACCGACACAAGGAGTCATAACATGCAGATAGCCCAGCTTTCTTTCCTTGTTCTTGATATAATTCTCCAGCTCCTGCCAGATCACATATCCCTTCGGAAGGAACATCGGAAGTCCACGGCCAACCAGATCATCAACCATAAACAGGTTCATGTCCTTTCCGATTTTTCTGTGATCTCTTTCCTTTGCTTCCTCTAAAAGCTTAAGGTGTGCCTCCAGCTCCTCTGCGGTCGGGAAACATACACCATAAATTCTCTGCAGCACTTTGTTTTTGCTGTCACCTTTCCAGTATGCACCAGAGTGACGGATCAGCTTGAAGTTTCTGCAAAGTTTTACATTGTCTACGTGCGGTCCACGGCACAGATCCGTAAAATCGCCCTGATCATATACGGTAATATTTCCATCTTCCAGATCGGAGATCAGATCCAGTTTATACTCATCATTCTGGAACATTTCCATAGCCTCTGCCTTAGAAACTTCACGTCGCATGATTTTCTTTCCGGATTTTGCAATCTTTTTCATCTCTTTTTCGATCTTTTCGATATCCTCATCACGGATTACATCTTCCCCAAGATCTACATCATAGTAAAATCCCTCTGCAACAACCGGTCCAACCCAGAATTTTGCCTGTGGGTACAGATGCTTGATTGCCTGTGCCATCAGATGTGCACAGGAATGATTCAGTGTTTTTAATTCTTCATTTTCCTTAAAGTTTACCATTTTACGTTAACTCTCCTTCTTTTGGTATGGAAATAAAAAAGCACCCCGGATATGCATGACATATCTAAGGGTGCTTTATACACGGTTCCACCTTAATTCTTTTACTCTTTGGCTTATAACGCAGCTACACGGTGACGCTTCTTTCGCGCACAGCTCAGGAGTGGTCTTCATGAAATCTTTCCATAAACGGCTCACACCATCTACCGTTCTCTCTGTATGTTTCAATTTCACTACTTGTTCCGTCAATGCTTTTTTCTATTCTTATGCATTGTACCACGTTCTGATTTCTAATACAATAGGGTAATTTTGCTAATCTGCTTTTTCATCCATATAAGTAATTTTCAGATCGAACGACCATGGAATATCGGAAAGATACTGTTCCTTATAATAATTGTTTCCGTTTGTTATTTTTTTCCGGAAGCGGAAGGAATCCGGCGTAAAAATTACAAGCAGATATGTATTTCCTTTCTTTAAGCGATACGTATTTTTTTCAGATTCCATACTGTATCTGGAAATACTGTCTTTTTTCTTCTGCAGTTCCCTCTGGATAGCGCTTGTATACCCTGCCGAATTTTTTATTGCACGCTTCGCACTTCTCGTAAGTTTTTTCGATGCGTTGACATCATACCATACTTTGCCATAACCACTTGCAAAAGTTCTGGAAAGAAACTGATAGTAGGTACTGTTCCATGGGTCATAAATCTCATACCCGCTTTTTAACTCTTTTGGCAGAAACATGAGATAATTGTTATCATTATAGATCACTTCATTCTTGGATTTTCCCTTAAAATCACTTTCCGTAAACTGGTATTTACCGCTCTTTCTACATTGAAATTTTACAAACGAGACATTTTCACCAACACCATCATCATCCACATAACTGGTATTTGCTTTTCCGGTCATACCGGACACATTAATGACGTTCCTGCCCTCATACAATGCCGGGACCTGCTGCATCGTGTAATTATACACACTTTTTGAAATCAGTTTTCTCTCATAGGCGCTTGTCTCCAGCTGTCTGTAAGTCAGCTTGTCCGCATTGGACTTGTTTACCAGATTTCCCGTCATCAATGCTGTTACCGAATGTACCATTGCTGCATCTGTGTGCTCCATTTCCATTGGTGTCACAGCAATTACTGCCAGAATCACAGCCAGAACAAAACAAACCCTCTTTTTCCACATTTGTCTGAGCATAAATAAATAATCCTTTTTTGTTATTATTTTATTCTATCTTTCCGATTCCTTCAAGTACTTTCTGCTCTATTTTCATTATCTCATAAATAAAACCATCAGCCACCTTACCGCAAATGCTGCCACCCAGGCGATCATACACTGCCAGATCACCATGCCAACTGCCCATTTTCGTCCAAGTTCCCGGCGAATGGAAGCAATTGCTGCAATACACGGCGTGTACAACAGACTAAATACCAGAAGTGAAGCTGCCGCTACCGGTGTCAATGCATCCTTTACTGCTCCTCCAAATAAAATTTCCAGAGTTGAGATCACGCTCTCCTTTGCCATAACGCCGCTGATCAATGAAGTACAGATCCTCCAGTCTCCCAGTCCAAGCGGTGCAAAAATTGGAACCAGGCAGTTTGAAATCATCGCAAGAATACTGTCTTTAGAATCTGCCACCAGATTAAAATGCAAATCAAATTTCTGTAAGAACCAGATACAGATCGTTGCTACAAAAATAACGGTAAATGCTTTCTGCAGGAAATCTTTTGCTTTCTCCCACAAAAGCTGCATAACATTTTTCAGCCCCGGCAGACGATAATTTGGCAGCTCCATGACAAACGGAACCGCATCTCCACGGAACAGTGTTTTCCGATACAACAACGCAACCAGGATTCCAATCATAATTCCGGTCAGATACAAAGCACACATCACGAATGCTCCATACTCCGGGAAAAATGCGCTGGTAAAAAATGCATAAATCGGCAGTTTTGCCGAACAGCTCATAAACGGAGTCAGCAAAATCGTCATCTTCCGGTCTCTCTCACTCGGCAGCGTGCGGGTCGACATCACCGCCGGAACTGTACATCCAAATCCGATGAGCATCGGTACAATGCTTCGTCCGGAAAGTCCGATTTTTCGCAGAAGTTTATCCATAAAAAATGCAACTCGCGCAATGTAACCACTGTCTTCCATCAATGACAGAAAGAAAAATAATGTTACGATAATTGGCAGGAAACTCAGTACACTTCCGACTCCGGCAAAAATACCGTCAATGATCAGTCCGTGAAGCACTTCATTGACTCCCGCTGCCGTCAGCGCACGGTCTGTCACATTGGACAGTGCGTCAATCCCCATGGCAAGCAGGTTCTGTAAAAAAGCGCCGATCACATGGAACGTAAGGAAGAACACCAACAGCATAATACCGATAAAACATGGAATTGCTGTATATTTTCCGGTCAGAATCCGATCAATTTTCTCACTGCGGATGCGCTCCCGGCTTGCCTTCGGCTTTACTACCGTTTTCTCGCACACCTTTTCGATGAAATTAAAACGCATATCCGCAATCGCCGCACTGCGATCGAGCCCACGCTCTTTTTCCATCTGTACAATCAGATGTTCAATTGCTTCGTGCTCATTCTCGTCCAGTTCCAATTTCTGCAGAATCAGATGATCCCCTTCAATGATCTTAGAAGCTGCAAAACGCAGAGGAATTCCCGCATGCTCTGCGTGATCCTCGATCAGATGGCTGACTGCATGAATACAGCGGTGCACGGCTCCACCAAACTCATTTTCACTACAGAAATCCTGTCGTCCCGGCCGCTCCTGATATTTTGCGATATGCAGTGCATGCCTTACCAGTTCATCCACTCCCTCATTTTTTGCAGCAGAAATCGGGACCACCGGCACACCCAGCATCGCTTCCATCCCGTTTACATCCACCGATCCTGAATTTCCGGTCATCTCATCCATCATATTGAGTGCCACAACCATCGGGATATCCATTTCCAGCAGCTGCATCGTCAGATACAGATTCCGCTCGATATTGGTTGCATCTATAATATTGATGATCGCCTTTGGTTTATCCTCCAGCACAAAATTTCTTGAAACAATCTCCTCACTGCTGTAAGGGGACATCGAATAGATTCCCGGCAGATCTGTCACCAGAGTGTCTGGGTATCCTTTGATCGGTCCATCCTTGCGGTCAACCGTAACCCCCGGAAAGTTTCCGATATGCTGGTTTGAACCGGTCAGCTGGTTAAACAGCGTCGTCTTTCCACAATTCTGATTTCCCACCAGCGCATATGTAAGCCTCGTCTTTTCCGGCAAAGGGTTTCCATCCCCTTTTACATGATACTTTCCTTCTTCGCCCAGTCCCGGATGAACCGACTGATTAATGTTTCTGGCTCCTTCATGCTTTCTGGTACGGGAAGAAATCTGCTCAATTGTAATCTGATCTGCATCTGCCAACCGAAGAGTCAGCTCATACCCATGGATCTGCAGTTCCATCGGGTCGCCCATTGGAGCAAACTTAATCACCGTCACTTCCGCTCCCGGAATCACTCCCATATCCAGGAAATGCTGGCGTAGCGCACCCTCGCCGCCAACCGTTTTTATAACGGCATTTTTCCCGATTTCCAATTCTTTTAATGTCATATTGTCTTATCCTTTGCATTCTTTCTTTTGTGTTATTGATAATTTTTCTTAATTATACACGTAAATTACTAAAAGAGAAAGTTTTTCAATAAGAAAATATGGAAAAGAACAAGTCTATAAAGTTAGTTTTTTGTACATGGAAATTGTTTCTTCATTCGTCTCCCCGTAAATAAAATAATAGTCGATCTGATCCTCGCCCAGTGTACTGATGTAAGGCCCATAGGTTTTGATATTACAGAGCAAAACGGTTTCTTTAGCCGCTATCCCAAGCCCATACCCCTTCCTGGATAAAACAAGAGGCATCCGCATAGGCTTTCCTCCAAAAGAAATATACTTTGCCTTTGCACGCAGCACGAGCAGATCCGTAGAAAGAATTCCCTTTGCATTAATCTTTTCCGAAGAATCCCATTCAAAAAATTCCCAGGTCTGCTGATCCATAATCAGGCGCGGTTCCACGGAGCGTTCCTTTAACAGTACCGTCCCATCTGCTGTTTCAAATTGTATGGCACCTGTTTTTTTATCAATCACAGCACTGACTTTTTCCGTGGAAACTTTTAATGCCGTCTTTGACTCTCTGACACTCCACGAAAAAACATCCGTTGCCTCCGGTTTCCAGTAGGTATCCTTGATTTCTGTCGTCACACCTTTGACGAAACTTACCCTTATCACCTCGGGTGTAATCGGTGTCAGCCGAAGAATTCCTGCCATACTTGCAATGTCTATATGCTTTTTCGTTTTTTTGGCCCATTTCACCGTATAATTCATGCGGGAATGTCCACGTACCGGTAGCAACCGGTTATCCGGCAGATCCCCAAATGCATAAGGAGACGGATTGATCTGCGCAATCTCCGGGGCCTTCGACACCTTTGAAACCGGATGGATGACAGGTTCCTCTTCCTTCGGTGCAGACACCTCGATCCGTTCCGGACCGATATAACTTCGCGCATTGCGTTCCTTATCCGCCTCCGTCCGTCGCTGCTGCTCTATTTCTTTTTGCGTAAAGGTTTTCTTTTCATATTCCTTTGCCTTGGTCAGTGTTTCTGCTGCAAACACTTTCTGCTTTTTCTCTTTTGAAACCGGATCTGTCAGAATTCTGCTCAGATTTCCGTGATACAACACCACAAGCTCATGCAGCGCGCGGGTTGCCGCAACATACAAAAGTTTCACATGTCCGTTATCTGCCGGATATTTTTTCTGCGTCGGATCATACAAAAGAACCGCATCAAACTCCAGTCCTTTCGTGTAGGCAACCGAAAGCACCATAACACCGTCTCCAAATTCCGTAGTCCCCGGGTTACAGTCCACAATCTCCATATAAGATTTCAACTGTTCCGCCAGCTCTGCTGCCTCTTTTTCCTCACGACAGATCACCGCAATCGTTTCATATCCATCTTGCTGCCACTTCCGGATCGTGTGTACCGTCTCTTCTAAAAGCGCTGTTGCATCCGGCTGTTTCTCCACCCGCACGGCTGCTCCATGCCGGATAATCGGTTCCACCGGATACACAGCAAAATCTCCATGCCGCAAAATATCATTTGCAAATTTGGAAATTTCCACCGTATTCCGGTAACTTTTCCGCAACAGCCCAAACGCATCATACGTACCGGTCAGCACCAGTTTCCGCAATTCCTCCCAGTCATTTAGCCCATACCGGAAATGTATGTTCTGGGAAGTATCCCCCATGATCGTGTATGTGCATCCCCGCAGACAATAGTGCAGACAGCAATATGCCATCATTCCAAAATCCTGTGCCTCATCGATGACCACATGACTGGCCTCCCGCACCGGATCAGTTTCCTTGATCCGCTTGTAAATATAGGCAAGCGCTGCAAGATCGTATACATCAAAAGAAGTTTCTGGTATATCTACTTCTTTCCCGGCAACTGCCTGCACCTGTAAGAATTCCCGGTAAAAATCGTAAATAGATGTCTTCCATTTTCCATCTCCAAAAAAAGAAGCATATTTCTTATCCAATGCCTTTTTTACTTTTGCCGGATAGGATATTTGTTTTCCCAGAACTTCGTTTTCGTATTTGGAATATAAAACCTCGTTGAGCATAAGAATTTTGCTCTGCATGGAAAGATCCGGATGTTCCCTCAGATAAGTATTGATCAGCACATGCCCGACCAGAAGTGTCTTTGTGTTTTCCAGATAAACTTCCTCGTGTGAAATTTCCCTCTGTTCATAAGCTGCACAATATAATTCCAGATCATGAAACCACTCACGGTTTCCTTTCTGCGCATTCTTTTCATCATCTTTTTCCAGGAGGTGAAAACGATATTTCCGTTCATCCCAATCCTCATACAACAGGCGGATGAACAGCTGTTCCATCGTCATCTGCCGGATGCCATACACATCCAGTTCCGGCAATACCCCCGTAATGTAATTCAAGAGTATCCGGTTGCTCCCTATAATATAGAAATCTTCCGACCGGAAATCATCGCTGTAATTGTATAAAATATAGGAAATACGGTGCATGGCGACGGTTGTCTTTCCCGAACCGGCTACACCCTGTACAATGATATTGGTCTTTGGAGAACGCCGGATAATCAGATTCTGTTCTTTCTGAATCGTTGCAATGATCTCACCGAGCACCGCCTTCTTGTTTTTCGCCAGATACTTTGTCAGAAGTTCATCATTTGCCACCACATCGGAATCAAAAAAATCTTTCAGATGATCATTTTCAATCTCATACGTGCGTTTCCGTTTCAGGTCAATCGTAAAGGTTCCCTCCGAACTGACGGTATACTGACATGGTCCCAGACCACTCTCATAATATACCGATGCAATCGGTGCTCTCCAGTCCAATACGACCGGTTCCGAGTTATTTTTTGCAATTCCCACTCTTCCGATATAGTAAGACTCGTCCCCTTTTACATTCGGATCTTTGAAATCAATTCGTCCAAAATACGGTTTCCTGCGCGCTTTCTCATAACGCACCAGATCATACTCATTTTCCTTCAGACGCGCGGTTGCATTATTCCACAACGCCAGGCCTTCCTTATCCTGTGCCTCATACACGTCCAGCAGGTCTTCCAGATCCTCGTTCACTTTCCGGATATCTGCTCTGGCGCGTTCAAGATTTTGCTGTGCAATCCCGATAATCTCCTGCAGTTTTTGTTCTTCGGCCTCCCGCGTCAGTCCCGGAAGCATGTTTTTCTGTTCCAAATGTATTACCCTCCTGTAATTTACAGAATGTTTGAAAGACACAGGTTTCGCAACCGGCGTGTCAGGGAAAACGTGCCTGCATCTTTTTTCTGTGCTCCCATAAGGATCGTGATATCCTGTTCCGGCAGATTTGCAAAATATGCGCCCAGCCAGCCATCCCAGCCATATTCTCCCTTTACACAGATTCCCTGCTGCAATTCAGGTGCCACACATCTCCGCATAAAATTTGCATAGGTATACCCTTCCAGTCCGATCCACTGCTGCATTGCCTGCTGCTGGTTTGCCGACAAACTTCCATGCGTCAGATATTCCACCGTTTTTTTCTGCAGAATACGCTGCCCGTTCCAGATTCCACCCTGCAGCAGCATCCGCGCAAAATGCAGATAATCATCCAATGTCGATACCAGTCCGGCTCCTCCCGAAACAAATGCCGGCTCTCCGCTCATATCGTTTAAAATAGCCAGATGATTTCCTTCATACCGCTCCATCGTTCTCTTTTCCTTTTGCAAAACCGATGCGTAAGTTGCAGCCAGACGTTTTCTCTTTTCTTCCGGCACAAAAAATCCGGTATCTTCCATCTCCAATGGTTCGAAGATTTCCTTTCTCATAAACGCGGACAGTGGTTCTCCCACTATCTTCTCAATGGCTGCGCCCATTATATCTGCAGATGTTCCATACTGCCAGCTTGTCCCAGGTGCAAATACCAGTGGACATGCCGCAATTCTTTCTGCCATTTCCTGTGTGCTCACCGGGTGATCACTTTCCAGACGCGCACACGCTTCCTCAAACACTTTTGTGACTGCACGTCCACCCATGGTCTGTTCCTCCGGATATACCAGCCCGGAAGTCATCGCCAAAAGATCATGCATCAGTATTGGTCTCTCCGGTGTATACAATTTTCCGTCTCGCTCCACTTTCTGGTGTGCAAATGCCGGAAGGATATCCGCTACCGGCTCGTACAGATCAAGCATTCCTCTTTCCATCAGAATCATTGCCGCCACTGCTGTAATCGGTTTTGTCATGGAATATAACCGGAAAATAGTATTCCGTTCGATTGGTTTTTCCGCTTCCCGGTCCGCCCTTCCAGCCTGTGCATAGACCAGTTCTTCATTTCCTTTTGTTATGAGAAGATTAGCACCCATGACTTCGCCGGAGGCGATGGAATGTAATATCAGATCTGTAGCCTGTTGCGTTAATTTTTTCAACATTTTTTCTCCCTGTTTCATCCCGTTTTTCACTATTTATAAAATTTTACTCTTAATTCGTAGAATGTGCAATTAAAGTATTGGAATCTCAATCCACATTTTTACAAAGAAATCAATGCAAAAGTCAATCTCGACTGTTTGATCAATTTTATTGCAATCTACGCTTTCACAAAGGTAGCGATGTACAGACTGTTTGGCGGCTAAGTGTAGCCATGCAATTTCAATCCACGCTCCCACGAAGGGAGCGACTTAATAATTGCCTCATTGTCTCCTACTGTATTCGATTTCAATCCACGCTCCCACGAAGGGAGCGACAGAACAGTGGAGTGCCAAGATCGATCGACAATGTATTTCAATCCACGCTCCCACGAAGGGAGCGACAAAATCCTTCACATACTGCACAACATCATCAGCATATTTCAATCCACGCTCCCACGAAGGGAGCGACTTCCGATTTCAAACGAACGATCAAGGAAGATTACATTTCAATCCACGCTCCCACGAAGGGAGCGACAAAGCCGCGCATATCAGTATTGTTTGTGGGCAATTATTTCAATCCACGCTCCCACGAAGGGAGCGACGAGAGACATCGCTGCATTTGATGCATATTTGCGCGATTTCAATCCACGCTCCCACGAAGGGAGCGACAGCAATATTATACAATAAATTTCTGTTATTTCATATAATATTGACAAATCCATCAAAAGACACATAAAATAGATAATTTTTTCTTCCATTTTAATGTTATTCAGATGTTTTTGGTTAATTTTTCTGGTGCGAATATCCCCCAAAAATTATGTCCACTTCCTACTCGCACCATAGTTATTATAATATAAGAGTTTCATCCGCTGCAATTCCCCGATCCACACCAATATGTTCAATTTTCGTCTGATAGTTGTTTCCCAGATAATAAAAACGTAAACTATCCACACTTTCATCAATAATATCTGTCAATATCGACTTTAATAATACACATTGCGCATGATCAAGGATACATTCAAACACTGAATTTTGGACCCGTCTTCCGTAATTCACACACTGCTTTGCAACTTTTCTCAAACGGCCTTTTCCAGCGGCAGTCTCTGTATTCACATCATAGGTAATTAAAACAAGCATTCTTTCACCTCATTTCCAGAGAAATACCGGATAACCATCCAGATCGCCCCTTAAAAATCTTGCAAGCAGCATAGCCTGAACATACGGAACCATTCCCCACTCCATTTTTTCTTTCAGGTAAGGATGTGTAATAATTTCCTTTTTCTTATTTTGCCATTCTGACAACAATTTTTTTCGAAGATCCGCGTCCATCAAAACTACACCATTTTCTTTTCTGGTAAAATTTTTTCCGTTCACAATTTTCTTATTGATTAGTGACAACACAAAACGATCCGCCATCACTGCACGCAGTTCTTCAATCAAATCCAGCGAAAGCGATGCTCTCCCCGGTCGATCCGTGTGCATATATCCAACGTATGGATCAAGTCCGATGGTTTCCAATGCAGACGTAATCTGATTTGTAAGTAATGTATAAACAAACGATAACATCGCATTTACATTATCAAGTGGCGGCCTTTTATTTCTTCCCTGAAATACAAAATCTTTTTTCTGCTGCAAAATCAATTCATCAAATACGCCAAAATATATACTTGCAGCTTCTCCCTCATATCCCCGTAACTGATCCATTGATTTTGCATTTTGAATATACTCCAGAAAAGATTTTAATTGTGAGGATGCATTTTTTACAGCCTCCACATCAATCTGCATTGGATGATCCCTGCTCGCCCGTTCCAAAACCCATCTTGCATTATATACCTTTCCAAGAATACATGTTTTTGCTATTCCCAGACTGATTTTTTCATCTTTGGTACTTGAAAACTGCTGTTCTCTTAATATGACATTTCCTTTTACTTTTCCGGTAACCCTTGCAAGAAACTTTCCCTGCGGTGTTAAATAACATAAGGAAATATTTTTATCTGCACATGCTCCCATCAGCGCCGGACTTGTTCCGCGATATCCAAAAGAAACAATTCCCTCAAGATTATGTAATGGCACTCGCCCAATTTCTTTTTTGTCATCATAGACAACTACATTTTCTCCGTCCAATCCCAGATAACTGTTTTCGGAAGTCACATATAAAGTATTCAATAATTTTCTCATTCTGCATCCTCCAGCATCCGATGAACATACGATTTAACAGAACCTGCTTTACCCAATTTCGGAAGGCATATTTCCTTTAAGGAACACGAAGAACAAGCCTTCGTTGTTTTTACTTTCGGAGTATAATTTTTCTTATAATATTCGTGCATTTCTTTGAATATCGATCTCACTTCACCGCGAAGTTCCTCTGTAAATTCCACCTGCTCCCTTCTCCTCGTTTCTCCATAAAATATAGCGCCTTCCGGAATTTCTGTTGAAAACATTTCTTCCAGACACATTGCCTGCGCTGCAAGCTGCAACTTATCTTCATTGGATTCTTTTGGTTTTCCTTTTTTATATTCAATTGGATATACGGAATACAATCCGCGATGGCCAAATAATTTTATCCCATCTTTGCATTTATGAAATTCTACAATATCACCTTCTCCGCTTACTCCCATAATTCTTGAAGATACCGGTAGTGCGCGAACGATAAGAACATCCTTTCTTTTTTCAGTAAGATATGGATCATGCGCCTTTTTATGCATCAATTCACCGACAACCGTGTGAACATTTTCTGCCCACTGCTGCTCTACATGAATGAGTGCCCATTGCCTCCTGCAAAATTTAAAATGCTGTATCCCAGAAATCATTAAATAATCATCCTGCGTATATTCCATTAAATCATCCTTTTCACTTCTACCGAATCCGGTATTTCATTCTCATGAATGGTAACGGTATAATCCTGATATTTTCTTGGATACTCCACATTGTCATTTTTCTTAACTTCTACAGCGTCAAATAATTTATATGCCGGACAATCCCCCAATTCCCTGCTGTGCTTAAACACAATAAGAGCGCGGACTGCCATTTTTCCTCTGGCAGCAGAATGATCGTTTTCAAACATATTGATAATGGCATCCCACAACAGATCCAGATCCTCTTCCGAAAATCCTGTGACTTTTCTTGCCAGATTTGCAGAAACATATCCTTCTACCCGATACAAACCATACGGAACAATACTCTTTCTTCCCATTTCTGTGCTTTTGTTTTCCGCATCTTTTTCAGTTGTAATTGCCACCCTTGTAATGGTAACTTCCTGACTGATAACCGGATCAATACTTCTTGCAAAACCAAGCTGCACCGGTCCCCGCACCTGACCGCAATTGAGAGAAGCCTTCACAAACGTTGTCATGACAGCACCAAACGCACGAATATCATAAAAATTTTCACACATATAATCTCGCAGTTTGACGTCTGCATCCGGATCAGATTTTTTTAATTTTTTCAACGCTTCCGTCACTTTCTTGTCCTCTGTCTCCGTCACTCCAAGACTCTCGCATGCTTCCCTGTCACTTCGGTTCAGCGGCACATTTTCCTTAATATAAATTTTATATCCCGGCTCGTCTTCTTTCACGGTCTCAATATAGTTGCGGATCTTACGTTTTAAACACACATCGGTCACAAGCCCCAATCCACTTTCCGGATCAATTCGCGGCATGTTTCCTGCATCTGGATCCCCGTTTGGATTTCCGTTCTCCACATCAAATAATACAACAAATTCATATCTGTTTTTAATTGCTTCTCCCATTTACTTGTCCTCCTTTTTTTCATACTTTTTCTGTGTCTGATGATAATATCCAAGTATAAATTTTCCCTGCTCTTCCAAATTTAAACGTTGCGGAAAACCACTGATTCTGCCCATAAGTTCTGTCAGCAATTTTTCATAATAAATTTTTGATCCACCCCCAATTTCACGTTCCAGCTTTTTGACATGACTGTTTTTTAATTTTAACAGGACGGGAAATACGGATGCCGGTGTTGCACACGCGGAATTAAAATACCGATCCCGGATTGTGGTATTGATTCCCGGATTTGCATCCTTTTGAATGGACTCCAATACCGAAAATAGTCTTCCCAATATGTATGAAACATCACTACTTGACTCATCTAATCCCATATACGCTTCTCCTTCTTTCCATTGATAATTTTTTATTAAAAATGCCTTTATAATTGCTGCTCTTCCACAGGTAATTCTCCCCTGCTCAGAACGAATCCTGATCAGCGTATCCGTATATAAACTTGCAGGATATCGGTTTCCAGATAAAACTGCCTGTAAAACAAGCGCGGCCATATTGGAAACTGGCGTTTTATCTTTTGATTTCATATTCACCGTTTCCATAAGCATGGAATAAATTCCCAGATATTTTTTTTCTTTCTCCCAGGAAGGCCTTACAATTTCCATCCGTTTATAATGTGCTTCTATATTTTTTAAGATATTTCCAAATGTATTCTGATAGAAAAAGCGCACCGATAATCTTGCTGCATTCGGTGCCAGACACAATATATAAAACTGCTTTGTCAGGTCAATTGTGATATCATCCAGATCTACCGGTCTCTTCGCTTTCAAATTACCAAAAACATTCTGCAACTGTTTTTGATTATCCGGCTGTGGATTCATCGAAAGACAAAACAGATCCTGATATTCTTTTTTTCCGTTTTCTGCCCAGAATACAATCATGGAATCCCCCAGTGAAAACGTATCTTCTCTTTTGCTTAACAGGTAATTTAACGCTGTCGTATAAGCAAACTCTGCATATTTTCCCACTGGTGCATTATAACTTTGTTCTTTTCCATATGATTCAAATGCCGGTGCATTAAATGAAACCAGTGCGGCTCCACTCGACTGCGCCCCAGGTACGCCTTTGATTCCTCTGTGAATTCTTGCAATTTTCGTCTTTTGTCCCGTCACAAGGCATGTACCTGTTCTGCCTTCCTCTTTCTGAAGAATCGAATTCTCCCATACTGCCTTTATTTTTTCATCATTCTGTGCGTACTCCATCCCCATACAGAAAATAATGTTTCCACCGTCCTTTAACTCGTCCCATTTTTCCTGAACAAAAGTATTCTCCCTGGCCGTCTGTGGATTCCACGATTCAAAAAAAGAGCAGATTGCTTTTGCCATAACATCATCAATGTCCTTTAGCAATGCTATATGTTTTTCTTTTGCCGCCTGAAAGCAATCCAAAACACGATCATTGGTTCCATTCTCGTCAATTCCAAGAAAATATTTGGCATTATCGCAGAGGAAATTTGCAGCAACACCGGAAGAACGGGTCACCATTTCCGGTACATATAACAGACTTGGCATCCAGACCGTCCTTTTTCCTCTCTGTTCTTCTGTCTTCAACGAATAAATTACCTTTATACTCCCATCATCCTTCAGATCAATTGCATAGGAAACCTTTGCCTGACTCCATCCAGGTTTTGATACCAGACCTTTTTGTGCAAGGTTTTCATACTCTTTTACCAGTGCCTGCAAAATCATCGTATCACCTCGCAATCCCTAAGGTCGATCACACCTCGCTTCATCACCGCCCGGAAAAACATCGGCTGAATATCTTCTTTATTACTGTAATCCATATCGTAAAGCATAAATCCCAGATCTCTTTCCGGTACCTCATCGTAAATCGTATGGATCTCCTCCTCTTCGCACAGGCAAAAATGTGCCGGAAATTCCCGGCAACCAAAATACGGCATATGATAACACTCTCCACGTTTCAATCGGCGCATCATAATATCTTTGAATTTTCCCGGATTGTCGGTTTGATTTGCCTGATCTGTCATCTCAAAATGAGCCTCGATCACATACGATACATCTTTTAAAATTAAAGAAGCGCGTTGCACTATCTCATCTTTTGTGCTGAGATACAGTGGTTTGTCTGCCCCGTTATATACCTGTAGCACATTGCTGGCTGAAATTTTGCTTTTTACTTCATTTCTCCGGACGCTGGTAAAACGGATTGGATTTTTTACATAAATCTTATCAATTACCCAACGCAGTCCCGGGTGCCAGTAAATAGCTTCCAAAATGCCTCTGGCTGCTGATGGTGTCATAACGTCATAGGAACAACGCTCCACTTTCATTTCCGGTCTGGAAAATAAAGCATAGTCTCCCCATACCTGCACTTTTACACCTACTCCCATTTAAAGTATCACTCCTTCCTTATAACATGCTGCAATATAATCCCTCGGCTGATAATAAAAATCCGAATTATAATTGGAAATCTGTGCATCCATCCACGAATGATAAACTTTCCAGATTCCATCTAAGACTTCTTCATCTTTGTAACAATCTTCGATCAATCTCTCATATACTTCCCCAATATCCCAATAATCTGGTATTTTATAATTACATTCCTGCACATTATCATAATTTCCCGAACTCATTTTGCATTCCTGTATAAATTCATCTGCCACTTTTTCTATTGGTTCACAGTGAAAAATGTCTGCAAATTCATAAATCCGCTGGATCCTCTCTTTTGTAAGAAAATCTGTGACTTTTCTTCTTGTCTGCCTGATCTGTCTTCCGATAAATTCAATCAGACTACAGGTATAAAATAAATCATTATTATTTTTTGTTCCCATAGACAACCTCACTTCCGATAAATTCTAATGTATCCAATGCCGAAATTGTATGAAAACTGATCTGATGTGTGGGATGATTAAACTTTGCCAGTTCCCAGAACGCTGCTCTTGATATCTTTCCATCCATAAAATTCTGAATATAATTATAGATCGTATCATCCGCCATCGGTCCCTCTACAATATCATACGTATGTGCAATTCCCCTTCTGCACTGCACAACAAAATCCAGCCATTCCTCTGTCATTTCTTCAAAAATCAGATAGTTCAGATTTTTATTTGGCGTATATTTATATCGGTTTAAATAACCTTTTTTCCCATACCGGATTGCCCATCGTTTTGCCTGTTCCGGAAGTTGTGTACAATAAAATCCAAAGTAAAAATCCTTGTGAAAACGTGCTTTTCGGATTTCCGGGTATTCTACCTGTTCTTTGCTGCCATGATATAAGATCATTTCCTGTCCTCTCTTGTTTTCATTATTTTATAACCATTCATTCCTTTTTATTTATAATACTACTCTATATATCATTAATCAAGCATATTTTCATTTCAGTTCACTAAAAATATAATTGAAATTTATTTTTTTATTGACCATATAAATAAAATCATTTATACTTACAGATGTCAGGTTTTCACCTGTGGATTGAAATAATTACATTCTCAGTGATGCAAATGAGTGGCGGTGTAAGATCCTTTTACACCGCCACTCATTTTTACAAATATAAATCCATTCCCGAATCCACCGACAAATTCAATCCCATATCTTCCGTATACTGATCAATCGCCGTCAATTCATAAAACTCTTCCATATCAGATGAAATCGACCGTACCATTCCAGCACTTTCCAGAATACCAAAAACTTTATCATATACCTGTATACAATATTGTGATGCCCTTCTCATCCGTTCTTTCGAAAACCCCTGATTTTTCAATTGCCCCAGCAATTCTTCTGCTTCCGGCTCAATCGGAATCAAAATCGTCCTAGTTTTCTCTTCAATGATGCGAAATTCTTTTGCTGCAGTTGCAAAATTATACGCATGATTACGGAATTCACCAATAATATCCTTTTTGTCCAGACTTTGTTTTCGAAAATGATACAACCGCTTAAAATATTCCGTGATACTTTCCAGATCCGAAATATCATCAACTTCCTGTAAAATTGCCTTTGTAATATCAATCTGTAAACTCTGCCCCGGTGCTGCCTTTGTATTTTCCAGATCAAACAGAAAAACCAGACTGTCTTCTGCTTTTTCTTTTCCTTCCCGGTTACAGCGTCCCGCCGCCTGTATAATAGAATCTACTCCTGCAATCTGCCGATATACACAATGGAAATCCAGATCTACACCTGCTTCCACCAGACTTGTAGAAATCAAAACACATTTTTTATTTTGATTCAGCCGTTCCCTGATTTTTGCAAAAACTCTTTTTCTATGCTTCGGGTACATACTGGTCGAGAGATGATAAACGCCCTCTTCTTTTAATTGCTGATAAATTTCCTGCGCGCTTTTTTTCGTATTTACAATACATAATGCACATTTTTCTTTCTGTAACCGTCCAATCAGATTGTCTATTGGAACACATCCAAGATTTCGATATTTTACCCGCCTGAAAAACGCAAACTGTTCCTTTACATTCGGACACAATTCCATAAATTCACGATGTTCTGTAAATATTCCGTCAAGTGCAGGCTGTGTTGCTGTACACATTACAATACTTGACCGATAATCTTCCATAAGAGCTTCCATCATTGCAACACAGGGTTTGAGGTAATCCACCGGCAGCATTTGTGCTTCATCAAATATCACAACCGAATTTGCAATATTATGGAGCTTTCTGCATTTGGATGATTTATTTGCAAAAAGCGACTCAAAAAACTGGACACTTGTCGTTACAATAACCGGTTTATCCCAGTTTTCACTTGCAAGCTGCATGGGACTTAACTCTTCCGAACTGCGATACTCGACATTGCTGTGGTTTTCCAATACATTTTCTTCTCCCAGAATTTCCCGGAACACCTGTGCATTCTGTTCAATAATACTCGTATATGGAATCACATAAATGATGTGATCCATATGCTGAGAAACCGCATGTTTTAATGCAAATGCAAGAGATGCAATCGTTTTTCCCCCACCGGTTGGAACCGTCAGATGAAACAGTCCCCTTTCTTCTTTTCCTTTTTCCATGCAGGATTTTAAAATTTCTGTTCTTCTTCCATTTACAGAATTTAAATCGGCATTTTCCATCCACGGCTTCACATAGTTTTTTAGTCTTTCCAAAAGCTTTTCCATGTGTTCTCCAGCCTCACGCCTGGTGTGATTATTTTTCATGAATTTTTCTGTATCCAAAAAATCAGCATCCACCAGACAGGAATAAATCATTCTCATGAAAACACTTAAGGCAAATTCTGGATCTTTATTTTCATTTACTACAAATGGAGCTGTTTTCAGCTCTGGAATATTCACCTCATGTTCATATACCTTATAATCACATATCTTTTTCTTTAACCTTCCACATAAACTGGACGAAATCGCTGTATTTCCATAATCTGGAAGCCCTGCATGATGCCCGGCAATGCAATATGCCAGTAATGAATAATATCCGCCTTTTTCCATACATAGTTTTGCCCCGGCCGTTGCATGGTCTACTTGGTCATTCGTATCATTTTTTATTTTATATTGAAATTCTTCCGAATACTTTCCAATATCGTGAAGCATCCCACAGCAATATCCCCATTCGTATTTTCCAAATACATCTGCAAATTTTCCTGCCAGTTCTGCAGTTCCAGTTAAATGTTCTAAAACAGTCTGTATTCTTTCCCCATCTTTATGTGCTATATAGTCCATAATTTTCCTTACCATTTTTACTTTGACCTATATTTTTGCTATTTAAATTATAAATAAATTTCCACTTGTGCTTTACTATTATAATAGAAACGGCCACCATACTTTCAACTTTAAAAATACAGTGACCGTTCTACTCGGTTTCGTTATTCAATTTTTTATTCCTTTCTTTTGTAATTTAATTCTTCCAGCTCACAAATGTTTCCACCTGTTTAGAAAATTAGTGATATGTATGCTCTATATTGAATAATAATCTGAAGTATGCTCTCTCGCTTTTTATAGAATGAACTTCTTCCGCACATCCTACCCTCAAATTACCTTCCGTGGTATCTTTCCGCAGTATCTTCATCTGTAAAATGTCTGTACATATCCATTGCCTTCCATCGTCTCTGTTATCCTCTACTAATAACTTTAAGAATTATTCTCATCCATTTGAAAAGGCTTTTCCTGCTGAAAACTATCAGACACTACCACACTTACCATGAAGTTTTGGATTTTACTTATCGTCCCATTGGACTGTACCTCCTCTTCTCATTCAATTCCTGCTTACTCCAAGCTTCTCTTTATTTCCAATTGGCTTCCCAACCGCTTGGTTCGATTGGAAGTCTTGTGTAATTAGGTCTTGTTTGTTTTGTTGACTGTATATTACCATATGCGTTTTATATTGTCAACTATTTTGCTTAAATTTTTTATTTTTTCTTTTTATTATTTATCTGTATTCAAATTGTGTGTATTTTATATTCAAATATGTATTTTTAACTGAAAGTTTAAAATGCAAAAAACACGGCAAAATCCTGATAATACAGTCCCATCTTCTTTAAGGTTTCATCGATTCCCGCCATTGCCTGCTCATATGTCTTGTGCTCTGCTGCAACTTTTGACACGACAAATAAGTCTTCTCTCGGGATTCCACAGGTGCGGACCCCTTCCCCGACACCACGCTCAGAGAAATGTTGTCAAGTGTGTATGTCAGATTTTATGAAATTGCTTCTATTTTCATAAGAGAGCCTTCCATTACTTTTATACCATCTGTTAATTCAATATAGCTGATTACCTTTGTTTCTCAAAAAGAATAGTTTATACTCTTTAGATTTTAGTATCAAGTGCTGCCTATGCAGGAGATTTCCCTGTCTCCGCAGACTCTCTTGTAACGTCATCGAATGCTCCAGCTTTGATTGGTTTGCCAATTTCCCAGTTAGGATCAGCCCTTTTTGCTGCATCATAGAATACCTGTCTATATATTCTTTCGTACTTTTCAAGGGTGTACCCGGCAGCCAGCCTGTCCTTTTTGGACATTTTGCGATATAAATTGTTATACACATCTGTTCGTTTTGTTGTATCACCATTGCATACACCATTTTCACGCAGAAATTCTTTTTTTGTCAGTTCATACATTTCTTCTTTGCTGCTATCCGAAATTGATATGATTCGTTTTCTCGAATTCTCGTTTTCATCTGTCACCAAAAGTCCTGCCAATCCATTTACCGGATTAATATAATCTCCGTCCTTATCATAATGACTCATCAGATTTTTTATTCCCTGAATATTGCCATACATCGCACCATTTCCGGCAGACATCATTTGTTTTACAGCAGATTTATATTGTTTACTATTCGTGTTAATTCCGGCAGCTTTTAATTGTGCTTGAACAGAACTGCTATTAAGCTGTGACAACTGAAAACTACCTATTGCATTTACTCCTGATGTTCCAAATGATTTCTGAAATAAAAAAGCATAATCCGTTATCCTTGACATAATACAACCTCCCTGTCTGTTTCCACATTGCAAATTTATTTTTGTCTATTTTATGTTCTAGCATAAGTCATTATTTTAATTGCACACCTTACGGTTTCATATCAAAGTTCCTATGCCAGCACATCAAATGTCGAAACTCCATTTTCCATCACTCCTATAGAAGTTGAAGTACCTAGCAATTCCACCATTTTTCCTGTCAGGTCAGCTACATCTTTTCCATCAATTTTCAGATTATATTGCCGTTCTTCCTGCTCCTGTTTTTCGACACGCTGTTTTTCCAGCCGTTCCTCTGTCTCTTTCTTTTCTGTTTTCCTTTTCTCGAGTCTTTCTTCAAGTTCTTTCCTTGCTTTTTCTGTTCCCGGATCAACTTCATCTTGAGTACACATTACAGAACTCATGCTATCATATCCATTTATAGTAATACTATAACTCAGTATCTTTGCTCCTCTTGCTGCTACATAAGCTCTTGACTGTTCTATTGTTTTTGGTATTAGCGATAAATTGTACTCCAACCATTGTTTTGTCTTTTCATCTCCCATAGCCTCTGACAAAAGAGAACTGTTTATATTTACGGAATAATCCCTGCTTCGTAAACAATCGTATTTTTGTGTTAAATAGTTCTTATATTCATGGGCATTCTTATATGTCCTGCCCGTTTTGTTTCCAGCATTTTGTGTATTGCCATAACTATTCGTATATGACGCATATGTTCCTATTCCTGTAACTGCCATATTAACCATATCTCCTTTCATTATTCGGAGTCCTTCCAACTATGCCACCTGTTGGATTTCTCTCAGAATCAATATAATATTGATCACACGCTAGCTTCAAATATACTTTGACTAATACCTTTCATCCACATATTCTGCGTTGCTCCATATCCTCTTTCCTGCCCTATATCATACAATCCACTGCTGTCAAATCCTATTTTCAATACTAAATCATTTTCTTTTTTCCAGCCATTCTTAGCATATTCCAACCATCTATTAGAATAAAGTTCATACCCTGCGCCATTTTTAGCCTTTTCCTTAAACAAGGCAAGTAAATCTGTGCCATCCTCTGCAATAAAAGTACCATTTCTATATGTCGCATTGCGTGCATCATACCCTGTTGTCTCATACACTTCATGCCATAAAGAATATTGGTTTGCCTTTGTCATATTTGCCTGCGAATTAACAATTTCATTATCTGCATCATGCATACAAATCCACGCATGCGTCCAAATATTTTTTGCATTATCTCCTTCATTCAGCAATTTTTCTATCTGCGATAATGTATCTCTATCTGCATTTCCCGACACCGTTAGTTGATATGTATATGGGTCAATAGAAAATACCAAATCTGCCTGTTTTGATATTGATATCCCATTCTTTGAAAGTAGATTTGAAATTTGCTGATTTACAACACTTCTGGCATACTGTTTTTCCCTGTCAGTATTGCGTACATAACCAACACTTCTTGAACCACCTGTATATACATCCTTGTAATTCCTTAATGCATAATCATACCGGGCAAATCCAGCCGAATATTTTCCTCCTGTTTGTAACATTCTTTTCTCATTGCGGTAAGCTATGGAACGCTGATCTTCTGTCATATATGAGCAAAAATTAGGTGAGGTCACATCACAATATTTTGATTCGATATATGCCATTGGATCAGAATGAGACAAATTTTCTTTGTACACTTTATCATAATGCTCCTGCAAAACTTTTTGTACGAAACGATCTTCCTCGGTAAGTCCATCATATTGATAACCTACAGTTGTACCTGCACTGGAAGTGTTTGGCAGATTATTTAAATCCCTGCCTACTGGTATATTGTTGTAATAATTATTTACAGTAACCATACTATCCCCTACCTTATATAAGTCTCATAACAACTGCCAACATTCTCTTACAACATTAAACAGCCTTTCATGTCTCTAGAAAATATTTTTTAAGCATTGTGATATATTGTTTTAGCAAATAACCTCTGAGTCGTTTCCATAAAGTTCTTATCGTTACTCATAATATCCCAAATTACACTCTTTGCAATTCCTGCTGTGTATTTCGGTTCTTCACGCATTTCTAAAAATCTTTTTTGTGCTTTCTCCATCATAGATACCGCAGTATCTATATATTCTTTTTGTTCTGCTGTATTCTTCTTCATATTAGTTGTTTGAAAGAATTTAGAACCGTCATTTGTCTGCTGACATACAATATATCCCGCCAGATTTGCTAATCGCTTATTATATGCCCTGTCTAAACCTGCCAAGTCTTCATCAAGTGTTAATGAATTTTCTCCTGTGAGATCATAAGAAATCCGACGTTCTCCATTCTCATGTTCTTTTACAATATAATTGTAACGCGTTTCATAAGCATCCATCATAGACTTCATCACATCTTCTAGATTGTATTTTCCGTCTTTTAACGTCAGTCCACTATATTCTCTCATAGAAGTATAATGTTCCCATTCAACCTCATTTGTATCTTGTATTGTTAATTCATATCCTATCGGTTCCTCAACTTTTGGCTTTACTTCTCTTAATTTTTCCCGCAATGCCCGCCTTCCTTCATTCGATATTTCTACATTGTCTATCTGCTTATTTTTATAAGCAACATTGTCATCCATACCTCTGAAATCTTTACTCTTTCTTTCCATTTCTAATAAACAAAACCTATCGTAAGAAGGTGTTTGAAATATTTTCATATCCGCTCCTTTCACATTTCGCAATCGCCTATTCACTTTCATGTTTACTAATTAGTGATATACATTTGCTCAAATTAGTCACTCATACAATATTCCTATACTTCCTTATCTATCTTACTTGACGTTAGAGAGGAATCTTTTTTCGAATATGTACCATTGTTTGTATAAGTCGCACTTGCCCGGTTCGCAGCATTTGATATACCAGCTGCTTTCTGGGCTGTTTTGCCTGCAAAGGAATTGTAACCTGTAAAAACCGTTTTCAATGAACTGATATCTGCTTTCTTCAATTCATCTTCATCCAGCTCCAGCTTATTCCCCTTTCCTATGGTAATACCTATTTTAGAAAGTAAATGACTGGTTTTGTCTGTCATGCCTGTCATCCATGAAGCATTTCTAAGAACATCTTTTGTATTGGATTCTCCTGCCTCCTTAACAACGTCATTATAATCATCAATAAAAGATTTCACTTTTTTGGTAATTGCATCCCAGTCATAATCCTCTACCTCTGTTTCTTCCCCAGTTTTTACATCCTTCTTTTTTATTTTCTTTTTTTCCCAGAGTGACGCATCATTTAGTGCATCTGCTGATTTTTTCAGGGAATCCGCATTTGTTTTCATCAGTGCAAGCTTCTGTGAAGTATCGCCTTTCCCCGATAATTTTTCTGCATCCTGCTTTGCATAATATGCTTTCATAAGTTTTCCATAGCTTCCGTTTTTAATCGCAGCATAATCAGAAAGCATATTGGTGTTTCCTACGGATGAACTGTCAGAAGTTCCTCCAAATAATGCGGAATAATCTACATTGCTGTTATATTTACTTGTGTAATCACTAAAACTCTTAATCTCTGACATAATACCATTCTCCTTTACCAACTATAAACGAATATCAATCGGTGTATATGTCACCTGTGTTTCCCCTTTGATATCCGTATTCTTTACGTTGTCTGTCTCCTCTGCCGCAGCCCCCGCAGATTCCTGTGTTTTCTCGGATTTATCAGTATTGTTCTTTGTTGCAGTGTCTTCTGTATTGCTGTTCTCCGCTTTTGCAGCTTCTTCTACTGATTTATTTGCATCTGCAAGTGTAGACATCTGTGCTGCTGTCGCCGACTGTGCCTTTGCCTGCAGCTCTGCCAGTTCTTCTTCCTTCTTCTCAGTATTTCCTTTTCCGGCATCCTGTTTGATTTCAGATTCAAGCACACTGGCACGTCCCTGTATCTGTGTTGCCATACTTCCCTGCACCTTTGCCTGTTTCATGGAAGAATCTGCACAGATCATCGCCTGCATACTTGCCTGTGACAATCCGGTGTCTTTCTTTTTAGAAGTGTTACTTGTTCCAGCCACCATATCATCCATAGATGACGAATTTTTACTCTGCTGTTCCTTTCTCTGCTCGATCTGGTGCTGTCTTAACTGCTGATTGAGATTGTTAATCTCCTGCTGTATCTCCTGACGCTTTTTCATCTTATCCTCTAATGACATTTCTTCATTCGATGATAAATCCTGTAGCTTCTGCTGTGCATTTGCAATCTGATTCTGAATATTTTTACTTACAGAATCATTCCCCTGTGTCATTCCCATTGTTCCTGTCTGCGTATTTGTCCCACTAAATCCATTGATCCTCATCGTATTGTCCTCCTTGAGCTTAAATTCTGAAATCCGTTTCCTTAAAATCTGTACAACATGATTTCTCTTTACTGATTCTTTCGGCATATCTTTCTTCACAATAAACAGCGATGTTGTGAACCGCCCTTTTTTTGTTGTGAAGCAAATAAAAAACACCTCGAAGGTGCTTTTTGTCCTTATTCTACCTGTAACATAATACTTAGAACCACTTCCTGATTCTCCTGCTCTAAAGATATATCTCCCATATACATCCTTGCAACCCTCCGGATATTATGCAGTCCAATTCCATGCTCCTTCCCGGATTTCGTTGTTTCCGGCAGATCACTGTCCTTATAATTTAACTCTCCCTCATATCTGTTCTTTATGGTTATCATAAAAATACTGTTTTTCCGAAAAGAAGAGATACAGATATAAGGATTTTCTCCACTTACATTTTCCATGCAATTATCCAGTGCATTGTTTAAGATCACGCTTAAATCAAATGCATTTAATTTCGTATCCCCCGGATAATGAAAATCTGATATAAAACGAATCTGCTTTTCCTTTGCTTCCCTTAACTTTTCCATCAGAATCACATCAATGACAGGACTCCCCGTTTTTATCTCAGGAGATATTTCATTCCACTCCTTTTTCAAATGCTCCATATATTCTGCTGCATCATCCATATGATTCTCTGCCACAAGATGTTCCAGCATCTGTATATGATTCCCCATGTCATGACGCAGGCTGCGGATATCCTGATACAGCTTTTCCACTTCCCCGATATGCTTTTTCATATTACTGACCTGATTTAATACCAACTCCTGCCCTGTCTGTTCTTCCTGTGCCACCTTCCAGTTTTGAAACATCGTTGTCATAACAAGAATTGCTATGATAGAGATAAAATAATGCACAAAGCTTAAAGCTCCATAAAATCCATAGGTATCTGTCAGGCTCTTTCCTGTATCTTTTTCATAAATATTCAGATAATATTGCAGAATGCCATATCCTGTAACTCCCACAAGAGAAGGTATGATGAGCATTACCAGCTCTTTAACGTTCATTTCATCATTTTTGTATACATATGCTTTATTGATCAGACCGATTGCAACTGCAAGGAAAACGATACAAAGCACAATATCCAGAATTCTCGTTCCAGCATAAAGTCCATATTGCAGCCATTGTCTTCCTGCAATCGTATTCCCAAAAACCAAAGCTTTTGTGATAAAATCATCCAGTCTGTCTGCCATTGCAACCGCAAGCCAACGGATGGAAAAAAATGTCACTGCAAGAAATATTTTCTGATAAATGTTTCTTCTGTCCTGTACATACATCACAAGAAATGCAGCCATAACTCCCAGCATATATGCAGAAAAATTGCCAATCTGCTGCGGTATCAGATACAGCACAGACATAATTCCAATATAAACAATACTGACCAGAGCAGCTTCCCTTTTCTTTTTCATATATGGATATACAAAAACACCAAAACAGATTCCTGTAATAATCAAAATTGCAATAACAGAAAACTTCGATGTGATCATCCAGCATCTTTCCACTAAACTCATCTGACTTCATTTCCTTTCCTCTGGTTATACTTCAGATATTGCTTCACAAACTCCGGATAATTCTTTTTTGCAATCAATGCAGTTCCATTTTTCATAGTTACACAAGTTGCATCATATTTTTCTACATATTTAAAATGCACAAGATAGGCTCTGTGTGTTCGGAAAAAATCTGTTCCTGCCATATCACTTAATTCCTGTAATTTACCATAGTATTCAATATCCGTACTTCGTGTATGGATAATAACTTTCCGGTTATACACCTCGGCATACACAATATCACGCAGGAAAATTTTTATATGGCTTCCGGCGGTCTGTACCATGATATACTTTTCGTCCTTTTCAAGTCTGGAACTCCTTTTTATGTTATGGACTGCCTTTGTCACAACCTCTTTCAATTTCTCATCAGAAAATGGCTTAACCAGATAATGAAATGCTCCGACATCAAATGCCTGAAAAACATACTCCTCTGCTGCTGTCACAAAAATGAGTATCATATTTTCATTGTCCTGACGAAGCATCTTTGCCGTTTCCATCCCATCCATTCCCGGCATCTGAATATCCAGAAAAAGAATATCCGGCTTACTGCCACTTGCGATCAGTTCATTACCCGATAAATATTTCTCTATAACCGCATCTGGCAATAGCTTTTTTATTTTTTCCTCCAGTATCTGAACCATAGATACTTCATCATCACAGATAGCTATTTGCATATTGTCACTTCCTTGCTTACATATATTTATAGCTATTATATCGGATAAGTTCATGCAATATCTATCTGGAATGTTGTGAAATGACCTTTTTTTGTTGTGAAGTATTCTGTTGTGAAATAAAATACTACTAAAAAATACAAATACAAACCCAGACATATTTTATTTAATAACTTCCTTGTTGTTCAAAGCACAATAATAAATACTTGTGATATTTATCTACACGCATTTAAATATCTTGTTATAGAAACAAACTGTATTTCTGTTTTATTTTCAAATTGGAAAACTTCTTGTTCATTCCAAGCTGCTTTTCATCTACCAATTTGTATATCTTTGTTTTCTGCCATAATATAATAAAATGCAGAACAACCACCTTCCTACTCATTCAGATAGTTGTCCTGCCCTCTTAATAACTGTTCCACCATATGTAAAGCAAATTCTATTTCCCTTTCGTCACGCCGATTCACCATAAATGCAAAACGCTCAATATGCTTTTGCGGATGTTTCCGGCTCATTAATACCATCGGTGATGACTCCAGTGCATGTACGATATTTAGATATGTGTCAAGGCTCATTGCCCGTCTACCATTTTCCACACTTTTTATCGTATCCAGCGATATGTCTGCCCTCTCTGCAAGTTCTGCCTGTGTCATTCCAAGCCTTCTTCGTTCTTTTCTGATATTCCCGGCAATAATTTCATATATATGCTCTCTGTTCCCCATAATCCCATCATCCTTTCTGACTTTACCGCATTATATCAGAAATTATTATGGAGTCTGGCAATCTGTAACCATTTGCCATTTTCATGTAATTAAACGGTTTAAAAATTAATTTTGCATCTTTAGATACAGTAATAGTTTACATATTTAGGAATATACTAAACTTCAAGTCGTTTTATAATTTTCCTTACTTCTGCTAATAGAATTGCATTATAACGATTTCAAATGTTCAAGTGACATCTTTATTCCATTAATTTCAATGAACCCATTCTTGAACATTGACAAAACCTCCCTATTTTTTTCATCAAACCATATTGCTTCATTTCGATTTAGCATATATTCTATATTTCTCATCACCTTATCCGAAGTCAATAGTTCTATGCCTTGGTTTCTATAATTTTTTTTAATTTCATCAATATTCTCTCCCATTTCACATAGAATCTTAAGTTTATCAATATCTTGGCAAATCATATACTCATTCCAGATAGTATACCGTTGCTCAGATGTCATAACATACAAAAGAGTATTTTCATAGTAACTATCGAATCTTTTTTCTGCATTCATAGACTTAATTTTTTCTTTAGCATCTGCATCTTCATTTTTATTCCAATATGTAAACCAATCAAGTACAAAATCACTAAGTAGCGGATCTGAATCATATTTCAAATGATCACGAAACGGTAGCAAATATTTCATATCCATCGGGTGAAACCGTTTGACAAAATCAACAATTGTTTTTCCAATAGCGATGCCCAACCATCTCTGATGTGGCTCCGCTTTCGCAGCTTCTACTAAAGGCTTTCCAAGAAAAATATGATTTTCTTCATCCATTATAGATGCTCCAACAGAAATTGTACCTCTCAAAGGAATTTTCCTCTTTAATGCTTCACAAAAAACAATACTACATTTCTCCAAAAATCCACCAATCAGAGGTTGTAAAAAAGGATCTATTTCTATCCAAAGCAAAAAAGTATCACTAAAAAATGCATGACTTAAGTCGTAGTTGATAGTATGATATGGAGTATCGAAATCAGCCAAGTCAGCCATTACATCATTCAAATTGCCAAACCTCTCTTTCTTACCAAACAAAGGATTACAGACAGTAATTGAAGTATAACTATCATTACACAATTTAATCATATCTGAATAATAAGTATAAACCTTTTGAAATTCTCCATCATTTAATAATTGTGATGTTCCCAATATATCAAAAAAGGCTATTAGTATTTGTTTTTCGTTAATTCTCTTCATAATTTCACTCTCTCCATGTGAATTTTTCCAAAAATATAACACCACTTTGCAACTTTTCATCATCAATGCTGAAACGCTTGCTTATGCTCCCCATACTGACATTTGAGTCGGCACATTCCATTCATTTTTGTACCAACACTTTTTACGAAGTTACAAGGCATATAGATAATAGTTAATCCAATTAATATTGTCCATTGTGCAATGAAACTTCTACCATATCAGGATGAAAGCTTTTCTGATTACCAGGATAAAAACACATAGGACTTCAGGTTTGCATTAACAAGGGCATACACCAGCAGACATTTTTTAAGAAAGGATATTATTTATTGTAAAATAGTGATATTATAACTATTATCACATTCTTTTTTCCATATTCTTTGAAAATCCTACTTTTGTACCATTTTAAGATTCCTAATTGTCAGTATACCCTTTTTGCCGTCTATATATATATTATTGAAAAACACAATAAAACATACTTGTGATATTTTTCTCCATGCACTTAAATCTCTTGTTGTAGAAGGAAGCCATATTTTGAAATGTTCTACCGCCCCGCTAACCTGTAATGTTCTATCAATTATCTTGTTTCGAATATCATCTTTTATTTCTAATTGGAAAGCTACTATATCTCCACTACTTACCACATCAAATTCTAAAAAATATCCTGCTTCAAAAAAAGCAGACCAGTTATCGCAAGGAGTATATTCAAATAACGCCATTGCAAATTCCTGATTTCCCATTTTAGTTACATTGGTTATATCAATATCCACATCAAAGCTATTTCCATATGTTCTGATTTTCATAATACTGGAATCAGCATATGAAGTGACCTTTTTTATATCATAGAACTTGGTATAATCATGAATTAAATCAACTTCTTTTCCCTGTAATATAGAATCGTCAAATCTTGTATTCTCACTCACTTGGTTTACTTCATTCGCAAGTTCCGTTGTAAGATATCGTGTAAGATGCATACTCACATAATAATTAAATTCTTCATCAGAGCCATATACCACATAGATTCCTCTATCCCTGTATTTTTCTTTAAAAGCCTGGATCTTTGCCTCTGCTTCCATATCAATTTCACTTTTCCGTACTGGCTTATCAGAAAAATATACAAATACCTGTTTTCTCTTCTGTATCATTAATTCAATTTCTTCTATTGTTCCTGACTCATAATGTTGTGTTGGACTTCCTATTTTATTACCAAATATAGCAATAATTGCATCCGATTTATCTAAAATCTGTTTATTAATAATGCTTTGTGGATACTCTCCTGCTTCTGGCATAACATTCTTTGACCAATACAATGTCTTAACAAAAATATTCATAGAAAAACCAATGGAATCATTTATATTATCCACAACTCTGTTGATAATCTCTATCTCTGTTTTCACATCGGAAGGACAGGAAATCATTAATCTACATACCGGCATCTTCTTAAACATAACTTTTCCCCCTTTGCGTTTTATTTAGTACAGCAGACTACTATAATTATTACCATAATACAACACTGCCTACTTTTTTAAATTCTGAGATTTCATTCAACAACAACCAATTTTTTATTATATTATACCAGTTTTTTCTACTTTTTTAAATATATTCATTACAAACTCACAACTCATATACAAAACAGAATAAACAAAAATTCCATTTGACTTAATAAAACAACAATTTTGCACTTACTACGAATTTTTTTATTACAATTTCTCAGCAAGACATAAAATAACAGGGAAATCAGAACAACTCCTAATCTCCCTGTCACAATGTCAAACATATTCTGGAATCCAATATTTTTACATTATTTGGTATTCTCCATAAGCAACTTATAAATATCCAATGTACTTTATAATTTTAATCTTCTAAAATATAAGATACTTTCATTTTTACAGATGAATATTTTGTACCTCCAATAAATGCCGAGCCAAGATTTGGCGACGCAATATTAGTTCCCGTCATATACACAGACCATGTACCTGCTGCTTTTTCTGCAATGAACAAGTTGGTTGTCGTTACATTTCCTTTTCCCCAACTAACTGTACGTGTTTCACCACTAGGACTTGTAATTGTAAGGCTCTTTGCCAATATTGCTCCTTTTCCTCCAATAACAGATGCATTTGAACAGTCAATTTCAACTTCTTTTACTATCGCTTTATCTGGTAAGCTGTTAAAATTAAATGTGATGGTATTAGAATTTCCAGTAACTCCTGGTAACAATGCAACAGACATTGCCTTTGATGATGTAACAGTTTTTGATGATGTAGTTGCTGCAAAAGCTGTTACCTGAGATGCAAACAGCATCGTAAATGCTATAGCAAATGCCATTATTTTATTTATTTTCTTTTTGCTTAAATTAAACATAGATATTTTCCTCCAAATTATAGACCTTATTTTAATTGCATACTTCATGCCTTCATATCAAAATTATCTTGCAATATTATGTTTTCACCTACACTACCAGTCTTTTCTTCACTATTTAATGCTTTTCTCGCCTCACTAAATGCCTCATAATATGTCATTTTTAATGCTGAATGAACCTGTGACTCTGCTTTTGTTTCTTTTTCCTGCCAGCCTACTCCCCCTGTATAGGTCAAAACTTCTTCGCCCTCTTCATTGTATACATGAATTGCCGAGCCTGTCCCTGTTCCCTGATATTTTGCCTCATAAGGTATTCCAAACAGCATACAGAGCCATTTTTTGTCTGCTTCCTCAACTTCTTTCACTGCTGACATATTACCTGAATTCATTGATTGACTAAACTTTCCAATTAAAGCAGCTCTATTCGGGGCTACTTTGCTTACTTCCGTCTTTCTCAAATTCATAAATGCATTTCCCATATATACATTGTCCTGTGCATCTTTTTTTGCCAGATCAACAATCTTCTCTTTTAAAGAATCCGTTAATTTCCATTTGTTTTTTTTAGAAGATTTAGAAACATTTTTATTCGATGTGTTCCACACTTTTGCTGTGCTATAATTATTTGATATTTCCATTTAATTGAATCACCTCTCTGTTCTGTCATTTATTAGGCGTTTGCGAAACGCCACAGACCGCATAAATACGGCATTTTTTGTTACCA
>OIWO01000710.1_pt1 | contig 34574 bp, 28 predicted proteins | sample 1587641 | NCBI WGS metagenome assembly OIWO01 (sample SAMEA3888924, study PRJEB22519) | human gut metagenome | biome: human gut; feature: human-associated habitat; material: faeces | place: Denmark | collected 2010
GTTACAGAATACAAGCCAGAAGCTACCGAAACTCTTAACATCGAAGGATCTTCATCCAAAACACTCGCAGAAGGTGATGATTTCACCATTATGACCTGGAATATGGGTTATGCCGGCTTAGCTGACAACGCTGATTTCTTTATGGATGGCGGTGAGCACGTTCGCTCTTGCAGTGAGTCTCAGGTAAATGACAACATTGATGCTGTTGTAGACCAGATCGAAAAGGAAAATGCCGATGTAGTTTTCTTACAGGAAGTAGATCGTAACTCTAAGAGATCCTATAAAATTGACGAATTCAAAAAGATCACATCTTCCTTAACCGATTACAGTGCTACGTATGGCTGCAACTACAAAGTTGCTTATGTACCGTATCCATTGCCAACGATTGGTAAAGTAGATTGTGGTATCGCTACTTTATCCGCATTCAATGTAGATAGTTCCGAACGTGTTTCTTTACCTTGTCCATTTAAATATCCGATTCGCCTTGGCAACTTAAAGCGTTGCCTCATGGTTAATCGCGTTGCTATCGATGGCACGGACAAAGAACTTGTACTTGTTAACCTTCATTTAGAGGCTTATGATGATGGCGAGGGCAAGATTGCACAGACAAAGCAATTAAAAGAGCTTTTAGAAGATGAAGCAGCAAAAGGAAATTATGTAATTGCCGGTGGTGACTTTAACCAGTCCTTCTCTAACTACGACAACAGTGCATATCCTTTAATCAGTGAAGATATGTGGCAGCCGGGAGCTGTTGATGTAGATCAGTTTGATGATAGTCTTTCCTTTATTACAGACAACTCTACGCCATCCTGCCGTTCACTTGATCGTCCACTTGCCGGCAACGACAGCGACCCAAGTGTATTCCAGTATTACATGATTGATGGATTTATCGTTTCTGATAATCTTACCATCAACACAGTTGAGACAAGAGATCTAGGATTTAAGAACTCTGATCATAACCCAATCGTTATGAACGTAACTGTATCAAAATAAGAAATGACAAAAAGGCGAGAGCACATTTGCTCCCGCCTTTTTACTATGGTAACATTTCATCTTCTATATTAGTTTCAACCTTCAACATGCGATATCCAATCCCTATGTGTGTCTGAATATAAGAATCTGAATCATTTCCCAGTTTTTTTCTCAAAGTTGCCATGAATACTCTAAGAGACGCAACATTGCTATCCCACGCACTTCCCCAAATTTTCTGCGTTATATATTTGTGTGTAAGTACTTTCCCTGTATTTTTTGCAAGAATACATAACAATTTATATTCTATCGGCGTCAGCTTTAATTCTTCATCATTTTTGTATGCACATCCTGCCACATAATCAATTTTAAGTTTTCCATTCGTGTATATTAAATTTTTGTTTACATTATTGTCTAGTTGAAGTAACGCAATTCTGCGTTGCATAACCCTGAGTCTTGCCAACAACTCTTCGACAGAAAATGGTTTTGTAAGATAATCATCTGCCCCCGCATCTAAAGCCTCTATTTTATCTTCATCTTCACTCCTTGCACTAATAACAATAATAGGCATATTTGACCATTCCCGGATCTTTTTTATAATTTCAACTCCATCCATATCAGGAAGCCCCAAATCCAAAAAAACAACGTCCGGATCATGCGTTGATGCCTGTATAATGGCTTCTTCTCCATTTTGTGCCAGCAAATATTTATAATCATGTGTTTTCAAGGTAGTTGCAATTAAATTTCTAATAGGAGAATCATCTTCGACTACAAGTATCTGAAACTTATTCATTTATTATCACCTCTCCTTTTTTCAAGTAAAAAGTAAATATACAGCCACATGGAATATTGTCTTTTACTTCTATACTTCCACCATGTGCCTCTACTACAGATTTACACAATGCAAGTCCCAGACCCATGCTTCTCTTACTATCAGCAATTTCATTTTGTCCCGTATAGAACATATCAAATACATGTTCCTTTATTGCATCATCCATTCCTGGTCCATTATCTGATATATTAACATAAACCATGTCATTTTTATTGCCATACTCGATCTTAATAACGGAACCTGCCTGTGTATATTTTATTGCATTATTCACAATATTTATAACAACCTGTATAATCAACTTCGCATCGATATTGGCAATAATCAACTCCTCTGGTCGACAAACTTCTATATCATGCTCCACTTTGTTTCTATCAATGTGTTTTAGCGCCTCATCTATGACATCATCCATAATCTCTATTGACTGATTCAATTTCATTTCACCATTTTCGATGCGAGTGACAGACAAAAGATTTTCTACAAGTTGTATCAACCATTCCGAATCGTCATATATATCCGAAAATATTTGTTTCCTTGTTTCATCATCTAACATTTCATAATGGTTACACAGGTTACATGCATTACCTGATATAGATGTAAGAGGTGTTCTTAAATCATGAGATATCGTACGCAAAAGGTTTGCTCTGAGCTTTTCCTTTCGTGCAATCATGGATGCCTCTTCTTTCGCTTTCGCATTATCAAGATTTACGAGAGCCAATGCACATTCACCCAAAATTGATAACAAAACACTATATTCAAAAGAACTCAGCGGCTCACGTTCCACTAAAATTCCCAGGATTCCATATACAACATCATTATTCCGGACTGCCAGATATAAGTGTTTGGCTTTTGAAAATTTTTTTGTTGTAGCACCTGCTCTCTTTTTATTTTTTAATACCCACTGCACCACTTCATCTTCTGAATCATCCATATATATAGCACTGTTTCCATATACTTCTTTTTCATAAATATAACCTTTATCAATCCTTCCATTTTTAACGGGATAAATAACGATATCTTTGTCCAATAATAGAATCACTTGGTTTGCCATTACTTGTAATACATCATCATACGTTCTACTTTTCTGTAGAAGTTGATTTGTGTCAAATAATACTTTTGTCCGGTAAGCATCACGCGCAGATTCTCTTGCGTTGTCTTTCAGGCGATATGCCAATGAGCCTGTGAGTAATGCTGCAAGCAGCATGATAATAAACGTTACATAATATCCTGGTTCATATGCATGAAAGGTATATCTCGGCTCCGTAAAAATATAATTAAAAAGAAGTACACTACACAGTGAACTAATTAAGCTGCAAAAATGACTTTTTGTTAAAACAGCATTAAGCAAAACCCCAAATATATATACCGTAATAATGTTAGCCTCTGTAAATCCGCTACGACTAAAACATAATCCCAACACTGTCGTAACCAACAACAGTGTTATGGTAATTAAAATATCCTTTTTGGTTGGTCTCATATACTCCGTCAGTCTTATCTTTCGGTTTTCCTTTATGTCCATTTTTGAATCCGGAATAATATAGATGTCTACATGGGGCGCAATCATAATGAGTTGTTCTGTTAAAGTCTGCTTGTCCCAAAAATGAAATTTTTTTGTGTTACTTCTTCCAATCACAATTTTTGTGACACCAGAGATTCTGGCAAATTCCGCTATCTGAAATGAGATATTTTCTCCAATAACAGTCGTAATTTCCGCTCCTTTATCCTCTGCATATCTTATGTTATTTTGTAATCTCACCCGATCCACCTCATTGAGTGAATTCTCTCTTACATTTGATACATATAAAGCTGTAAATTCTGCATGAAATGCATTTGCAAGATTTGCCGCTTCATCAATAATCCTTTTGTTAGAAGGCGACGATGACAGACATACCAGGATATGTTGCTGTTTTTCTCTTACCATATTATCCTTTTGACTCATTCAATTTATGCTCCAATTTTTTCTTACATCATACCACTTTTATCTATTAAGACAATCTCAAAATTTATATGATCCTTTCTAAACTTGTCAATTTCTTTGTCAATCTCTTCAAGTGACATGTTTCCAGATAATCGAACGGCCAATGGCTTCCTTTTTTCCATTTCTTTTGTCATTCTTCTCTCGTTTTCTAATAGAAAACGATCTACAGCCCTCATCACATAGTATCCAAAAACAAAGACTGCCGTAATTACCAATACTATTATGATATTTCCCAATCAAATCGCCTCATTTCATATATGAAAACATTTTTGAATTGCTTTATGTTCGCCAACCACAAGAAGTGTTTGTCCTTCGTTCAAAATATCATCTGGAGATATGGCCAATTTCATACTCCCCTTCTCCTTAATTGCCATAATATTAATCCCATACCTCTGTCTGATATCGACATCACGTATATTCTTTCCAATCCAGGCATCTGGCAGTTTTACTTCGAAAATCGCATAATTATCATCTAGCTTAACATAGTCCAGAATGTAATTTGATGTATACCTTATTGCTGTCCACTTTGCAATTTGTTTCTCCGGATTCACTACTTCATCCGCGCCATTTCGTAGGAGAAATTTTTCCTGAACTTCACGATTTGCCCTTGAAACAACCATCTTTCCCCCAAGTTCTTTTAAAAGCGATGTTGTTTCAAGAGAACTTTGAAAATCATTTCCAATAGTTTCAATACATACATCGTAGTTATTAATTCCTAAAGATTCCAAAAAGTTAGCATTCGTACTATCTCCTATCAACGCATTTGTTGCATATGGCAATGCCTCGTTTACTCTGCTCTCGTTCTTATCTATAGCCATGACTTGATGTCCCAATTCATGAATTTGTTTCACAATCAACATCCCAAAATGGCCAAGCCCTATTACCAATACTGATTTCATTTTTTCTCTCCTTATCCTACTGTAATGTTTTCTATTGGATACTTTAATGTACTTGTATCCTTATGCGAAAAAGCTGCATATATAATTGTCAAACCTCCCACACGTCCAAAAAACATAAGCAAAATCAATATGATATGCGAGGTTTGTGAAAGGCTTGTCGTGATTCCAAGAGTAAGCCCTACTGTACCAATAGCTGAAAAGCTTTCAAACATACAATCCAATATCGGCAAGCTTTCAACCATACTGATGATAACAGCAGCTGACACTGCCAAAAACTGATACATAAACATAATGGTTGTTGCACATTTTACAATGGCATCATCTATTCTTCTTCCATAAAAATGTGCATTCTGCCTTCTTCGAAAGACTGCAATGGTATTTGCAAGTAAAACAGCAACCGTTGTTGTTTTCATTCCTCCTGCTGTAGAACCCGGAGAACCACCTATTAACATTAGAATCATTGTAATCGTTTTCCCTGCATCAGACATTTGTGATAAATCTGCTGTATTAAATCCCGCCGTTCTTGGCGTTACAGCCTGAAAGATAGACATGCAAATACGTTTTTCCAAAGGATTGTCATAAAATTCTACAAAATAGAATAAAACCGCGGGTACAAAAATCAATATTATTGTCGTTACCAGAATTACTTTCGTCTGCATTGCATATTCCTTGAAGCATGTTTTCTTCGTTACAATATCTCGCCATGTAAGAAATCCCATTCCTCCCAGAATAATCAAAATACATATCACCATATTTAGATATGCATTTCCTGAAAATGTGGTTAAAGAACTAAACTTTCCTGTCTTATCTCCCATAAGATCAAATCCTGCATTGCAAAACGCAGATATAGAATGAAAGACGGATAGCCATATTCCTTTTCCCCCATATCGCGGTACGAATACTGGAAGTAACAATAATGCGCCTATCCCCTCAATTGCAAATGAAGTAACAAAAAGAAATCGTGTCAGCTTGACAACACCACCAACCTGTGGTGCTGCGAGTGCATTTTGCATGGTCTGACGTTGCATTAAACTGATTTTTCTTCCTGCAATCATAGAAAGAAATGAAGCTACAGAGATAACTCCTAGTCCACCAACTTGTATCAGTATTAAAATCACTGTTTGTCCAAAATATGACCAATATGTAGCCGTATCATATACCACTAGTCCTGTAACACACACCGCAGATGTGGCTGTAAATAAAGCGTTTCCAAAGGAAGTAACCTCACCTGTTTGCGACGAAATAGGCAACATCAATAGCATTGTTCCTAATAAAATTACCCCTACAAATCCTAATGTTATAATTTGAAAAGATGTTAACTTTTCTTTTATTCTTACAAGGTATGACACCTATGCTTCCTCCGTTCTTTCTTTTTCTATAAATATTTTACGTCATAAAAAATAATGTGCTATAAATTGTTTTTTTCTGATATAAAGATTGTATAAAGATGAAAAAGTCCTCTGGTTTAACCCAGATGACTCTTTTTACATCTTAATATATCCACTGTGTGCGCCCCGGCGCCAAGCAGCTCCGGACGTTCACATGTTGACAAGTGATACTCGATAAATTTCGCAAACATCTCTTCCGACATAGCATTTAATTCCCTGCGCATATAGTCTGCAGGTCCATCCGCAGAGATTGTCTGCACATGCTCCAGTCCTGCTGCATCACACAGTTCTTTCATATCTTCCAACCGTACATAGTCGTACAGGTCTTTTTCCGTGGAATGACAATGGAAGTTATCGTCCAATCGTCCGTCTTCGATACACGCAATTGCATTCCCTTCTTTAAAACCATAGGTGAGCACACCATATTCGTTCATCAGATATGCCACCAAAATATAACCACCTGGCTTTGTCACACGTTTTGCTTCCGTCAATGCCTGCAGCTTGTCCTCAAAGGAATACAGATGATACATAGGTCCAAACAAAAGCGTCAGATCAAAGGTATCCTCGGCAAAGCGTTTTAGCTTTCTTGCATCGCCCTGATAAGCCTGCAGCAAAAATTCCTTGCCAGCCTCCTGACATTCTTTTTTCGCCACGTTCGCATTCTGCTTTAAACGTCCCAGATTATATTTCACATACTCCACAGCCGTCACATCATGGCCTTCTTTTGCCAGTTCTACTGCGTAACGCCCTGTTCCCGCACCGATATCCAGAATCCGTAATGTGGTATCCTTTGCGTTTTCGCCTTGCAAGGCTTCTATATACTTATGGATATATTGCATCGTGGTAATATACTCTACCTGCCCATGACGCCGCGTCAAACGTTTATCTTCGTTAAATTTGTTATAATGTGCTATTAATTCATTCATAAATATTCTATCGTTATGTTTTAGCCCAACTTCTTCCATGTATTTTTGGAAAGTAAAATCATGATTGGGAAAATTTCAAGTCGCCCTGCGAGCATGTCTACGATCAATACAATCTTAGACAACACACTAAAATTGTGATAATTACATGTTGGACCAACGCCATCGAGTCCCGGTCCGATATTGTTAAAGCAGGCAGCCACCGATGTCATCGTTGTTGTCAGGCTCTTTCCATCCAGACAGATGATAAGGAAGCTGACAATCGTGATCATAACATAGGCGATCAGATACGTATTCAAATTATCCAATACTTTTTCACTGACAACCTGTCCATTATTTCTTACAACAAGAACCTTCTGCGGATTTAATGTCTTATGCAGATTTCGCTGTAGGTTTTTAAACAACAGTAAAATTCGACCGCATTTGAAACCACCACCTGTACTTCCTGCACTGGCTCCACAGAACATCAATATAATCAAAATTGCCTTTGAAAATGTTGGCCATAAATCAAAATCTGTCGTGGCAAATCCCGTCGTGGTAATAATCGTTGCCACCTGGAAAAAGACCTGCTGCACCGTCTCACCCAGACTGTGGAACATAGATCTTGTGTTAATGGAAATCAAAATCACACTAGAAAAAATAAGTCCGAGATACAAACGTAATTCTTCGTCTTTTAATACGTCCTTCACTTTCCCCAATAGCAGCATATAGTAGCAGGTAAAATTGACTCCAAACAATATCATAAAGACCGTACATACATTTTGAATATACACGCTGTAGCTTGCCATACTGTCGTTTTTAATACCAAATCCACCGGTTCCGGCAGTTCCATATGCCGTACAGATTGCTTCAAATGGTGACATATCTCCAATCAATAAAAAGACAAAGCAAATCATGGTAAGTGCAATATATAGCATATAAAGAATCGTTGCCGTCTGACGCATACGTGGCACCAGCTTGCCTACATTTGGTCCCGGACTTTCTGCTCGAAGCAGATGCATGGTAAAACCACTGCCTTTCTCACTTGCAGGGATAACCGCCAAAAGGAATACCATTACACCCATACCACCAAGCCAATGTGTAAAGCTTCGCCAGTACAGCATTCCCTTAGACATGGCTTCTACATCTGTTAAAATAGAAGCCCCTGTCGTTGTAAATCCGGAAACCGTCTCAAAATATGCGTCCACAAATGCTGGGATTTCACCAGAAATAAAAAATGGCATACATCCCACAAAACTCATAATAATCCATCCCAGTCCTGCACTAACAAGACCTTCTCTCGCATAAAAACGGATTTCTACTTTACGGCAAAGGAAAAGTACAACCATTCCCGCAATAATAGACCCAATAATTGATATAGCAAATGCCGTCGCTGCTACATCTTCTCCATTAATTATACTGATGATCCAGGCTGGTAACATAAAAACAGCTTCTGTAATGACCACCAAGGACATAAAACGTCCTACCATTTTATAGTTCATGACAACCCTCGTTATTTCTAATTTAAATTATGCAAACATATCATTCAGTGTATGAAGAACCACATCTCCATTGGTTACGACTACAACGGTATCGCCCACTTCCATGGTAGACTCACCATCTGGAATGATCGGTGTCTTGCCACGTGTGATACAGGCAATCAGCACATTCTTTCTTAACTGTAGATCCTTAAGCGGTATGCCACAGTTTTTCGTTTGATCGTCTATGCGGAATTCCAATGCTTCCATCTGTCCTTCCGCAAAAGAGTGTACCGAAAGTGCAGCGCCAGTGGTACTCTCCATTGCACGTACATAACGTACAATCTGGTTACAGCATAATTCTTTTGGACATACAACACTGCCCAGATTCAAGATATCCTGAATCATAGAATTCTCTGTATGATCCACTTTTGTTATCACCTGTTCAACATTACAATTCTGCGCATACAGTGAAATGATCATGTTCATCTCATCATAACTTGTCATGGTAACAAGTGCGTCACAGCGCTCCAAACCTTCACTCTCTAAGAAGGACTGGTTGCTGGCATCTCCCCAGATGACAGAAACATCCGGTAAATATTTTGCCAGTTCCACACAACGGTCTTTGTCTTTTTCAATCAAATGAACATCAATGCCGGCTTTTGCCAGATACTGTGCCAAATAAAAACTAACCTTACCACCACCACACAAAATAACGCGTTTTGCCTTATGCGTAATGATTCCTAAATTCTTCAATAAGTTGGTCAATTCCTTAGAAGCTGCTGTTACATAGATACGGTCGCCTTCCTGCAATATAAAATGACCATCCGGTGCACTTACAACGCCGTTTCTTCTTACAGCGCACACCAAGACCTTACTCTTTACAATCGAGTTCAAATCATTTAATGCGACATTACAAAGCTTTGTATCTTCTTTTATCTTTAATTCCACCATTTCTGCTCTACCATGAGCGAAGGTATCTCTACGCAGAAAGCCTGGATATTTTAATAATCGGTCAATCTCAAGAGCTGCCTGTCTTTCCGGATTTACCGTCATGGACAATGCAAAGGTATCTCTCATTTTATAAATCTGCTCGCCATATTCTGGATTACGGATACGGGCAATCGTGTGAATATCTGCATTCATACCATGTGCTGTCATACAACACAGCAAATTGAACTCATCTTTGCCTGTTACTGCAATCAGAAGATCTGCCTTTTGAATATTTGCCTGTTCCAGCACTTCCATAGACGCACAGTTTCCCTGAACGCTCATGACATCAAATCGGTCGGAACAAACCTCCATGACCTGCTGATTATTATCAATCAGCGTAATTTCATAATCTTCTGCCAGTAATTTTTTTGTTAGCAGACACCCTACTTTTCCGGCGCCGGCAATGATAACTTTCACTTTTAACTCCTCCTACGAAACAAATTTCGCTCATACTCCAATATAGTTGTATATCACTTGTTCCAAAAAGGCAACTGTTTTATTCATCTTTGCCGAAAACTATCCGAAATAACATATCATTTGCAGCAGTGCTACACCCTATAATTCATATTCTGTTCCTTGTATTCCTCAAGCAGATGAAATAAAATGGAATAGATTGTCGGAGGTGCGTATTCCCGGCGCTGTGAAAATGGCCGGTGTTTGGCTGATCCCAAAAGAGGCAACCAAGCCCGCCGATAGACGATATAAGGAAAGCAGGTAAACCGATGTTACATATAGCAATTTGTGACGATGAAAAAGACTTTGTTCAACAACTAACTGAGCTTTTGAATCAATATAGCAAGGAAACAGGACGGGACATAAAGATTACCCCGTACTATGACGGTATGGAGCTGATCGAGAAATACGATCCTACCATAGACCTGATTTTCCTTGATATTCAAATGAAGATGGTGGACGGGCTCCATGCTGCCGAGCGCATCCGACAAATGGACGAAACCGTGGGCATTATTTTTCTCACTACTCTTACACAGTATGGGCTTGAGGGATATAAATACCATGCGACGAACTACATCATTAAACCCATGAAATATGCCCGGCTCAAATCAGAAATGGACAAATTCGTGGAGCGCAGCCAGAAAGAAGATACCCCCTCTCTGGTGATTACCAATGATACCGGCAAATATAAGGTGCCGCTGAAATCCATTCGATACGTTGAAACCTATAACCGCAATCTGATGTTCCATGCCGAGCAGGAAAATATTATCTGCTATAAGAGCATGAAAGAAGTGGAACGGGAACTTTGCGACAAAGACTTTGTGCGCTGCCATACCAGCTACATTGTCAATCTGTTCTATGTGAAAGGCATCAAGAAGCTGGATATTGAGTTGATTACAGGTGAGGTCATTCCCATCAGCCAGCCGAAACGGAAAGAATTTATGGAACGGCTGACGGACTATTGGGGGGATTTCTTATGATGCGTTTTTTTGAAATTCTCTCTTTTCTATTGGCATGGGGATATACAGCGGTTTTCTTTCTTATTCTGAAATCCTTTCTTCCTCTCCGCAAAAATGTGGTGCTGAAAGTTATAGCGTTTCTGGTTTGTGGCTATTTGGCTGATTCTATTATCTATTCCAATGATGCCGGAAGTCTGTTCGGTACGATGTTGTTGTTTTTTCTCTATGTTCTGCTGTTTTATCGTGGGACATTCATGGAGAAATTATCGGTCATGCTTGTTTTTTATCCAGCACTCATTGCCATTAACTACTTAATGCTTGACACCGGGGGCCGATTATTCGAAATCATAACCCAAGCAAGTTATGAGGAGACTTTGCAATCCCCAACACTAATGTTCATCGATACAGCTATTCATACAGTGTCACTTTTACTGCGCTTACTGTTCTGGATCGGCGCGTGGTTGGTTTTGCGGAGGTTTTTGGAAAAAATCCCGTCCCATCTTAACATAAAGACATGGTTGATTATTGATATGCTGATTCTTGCCTCATTTGTGGCAATCCTCACCATTATCTACTTTATGCCGGAAAATACTGCGATTGTTTATCCCATCTGTGGGGCTTCTATTTTTTCCAGTTTCGGGAGTATGTATCTAGCGGCCTATATCTATGATTCCATGCAGACGGCATACCGAGTACAGCAGATGGAAACACAGCGGGATTATTACAAAGAGCGCATTGCCGAAGAAGAACGTGTCCGCTCCATCTACCACGACCTGAAAAACCACCTGCTTGTCATGGAAAGCAGGCAGAATACAGCAGAAACCCGGCAGATGGCCGAAACACTCCGCTCTCAAATTGCAGACTATGAGGACTATGTGCATACAGGAAACGAGTTCCTTGACATCATTCTAAAGGATAAGGCAGCAAAAGCCCGCGAAAAGCAGATTGATTTCTCGGCTTTGGTTGATTTCAAGGGTGTGGACTTCATAGAACCGTTGGACATCAGCACCATATTTGGCAATGCCATTGACAACGCTATGGAGGCCAGCGAACGGTTGCCGGAAGATCAACGATTGGTTACTGTCAAGGCCGAGCGTGTTCGGGATATGCTGATTATCACGGTGGAAAACAACACCTTACCGGGAACACAGCCAGCCGATGGAACCACAAAGAAAGATCGTTTCATACATGGCTTTGGTATTCCAAATATCAAAAAAGCCGTTGAAAAATATGACGGACAGTGCAGCTTCCGTCAGGAGGAAGGAACTTACCTTTTGAAAATTCTGATCCCGATTCCTTAACGGATCGACGCCGCTTCTTCACGAAGCGGCGTTTCTTTTTGTGCAGACTTAGTTTTTTCATTGTAGATGTTAGTTTACGCATGTTCCATTGTGCCTTTCTTTTGCCCGGATATAATGAAGAAAAAACACAAAAAAGCAAAGAGAGGTTATAGAACATGAGCATTTTAAGCACCAAACAACTGACAAAGCAATACGGCACCGCGCCGAATATTGTTAAGGCACTGGACAGCGTAAGCATTTCGATTGAACCGGGCGAGTTTGTTGCCATCATCGGCACATCCGGCAGCGGCAAGTCAACCCTGCTGAATATGCTGGGGGGATTAGACCACCCCACTTCCGGCTCTGTCAGGGTAGATAATTACGAGCTGGGCAAGCTGAAAGACGAGGACTTGACTGTGTTCCGCCGCCAGCGGATCGGTTTTATCTTTCAGAACTACAATCTGGTTCCCATCTTGAATGTGTATGAAAATATCGTAATGCCCATCCAGCTTGACGGGAAAAAGCCGGATCAAAAATTTATCAAAGAGATCGTGGCTTTGCTGGGACTGGAAAAGAAGCTCTACAATATGCCCAATACACTGTCCGGCGGCCAGCAGCAGCGCGTCGCCATTGCCAGAGCTTTAGCCAGCAAACCAGCGATCATCCTTGCCGACGAGCCGACCGGCAATCTGGACAGCAAGACCAGTGATGAAGTAATCAAGCTTTTGAAAGTCACCAGCCAGAAATTTCATCAGACCATTGTAATGATTACCCATAACCCGGAAATTGCAGCGCAGGCAGATCGTACCATTCATATCGAAGATGGCCGGATTGCAGAGTAAGGCGGTGATACCATGAAAAGACAAAAATCAATGATACGCATATTGACAAACCGCAGTTTCAAGGCAAATAAAACGCGCAATCTGGTTGCCATCTTTGCCATTGTTCTGACAACGGTAATGTTTACATCTCTGTTTGTCCTGTCACAGAGCATGGTTGAAAACCTGCGGAACATGAATTTTCAGCAGGCCGGATATAACAGCCATTTAAGCTCCGGCATTATGACGGACGCGGATATGGAGAAAATCACCGCCCATGAAGCTGTCCGGGACTTTGGCAAAAGCATTGTGGTTGGAATTGCTGAAAACAAGGAATTGACCGGGCGACAGGTAGAAATCCGCTATGCGGACGAAAACTATGCCCGTTCCAGCTTTTCCTATCCCACCGAGGGAACTATGCCGGTGCAGGAAAACGAGATTGCTTTGGACACCATTACCCTTGATAAAATGGGGCTGCCTTATGAATTGGGGCAGGAAATCACCCTGCAATGGCGTAAGGACTTAAACGGTGAAGAAATCACCACCAGTACATTCACCCTCTCCGGCTATTGGAATGGAAATTCTGCTGCTATGGCAAGTATGGCATGGGTTTCCGAAGCCTTTGTTCAAAGCCAGTGTGCAGGTATCGACCAAGTGGAACAGTTGGCAAACGGGCAGGTATTAGGAACGGTGATGCTCCATATCGACCTATACAGCGACAGCAATTTGGAAGATATGGCGGAACAGATTTTAGCCGACACCGGCCTGTCCAATGTGTCCCTTTCTCCCAATGCTGCTTATGATTCCACAATGAACCAGAATATCAACCGTGAAGTTCTGCCGATTGCAATTTGCATGGTTCTGGTATTTGCAAGCGGTTATCTGATTATCTATAACATCTTTCAGATCTCTGTTGCCAGTGACATCCGCTTTTATGGCCGACTGAAAACTTTGGGGACAACCAAAAGACAGTTAAAGAAGATGATTTACGGGCAGGCCAACCGCCTGTCGCTGATTGGTATTCCTATCGGGCTTGTGATTGGGTATCTGCTGGGGGCCGTGTTGGTGCCGGTCATGATAACCGGGACAACGGGAGAAGCCAAAACAGCGGTCAATCCCTATATCTTCATCGGCTCTGCGCTGTTTGCTTATTTGACGGTTCTGATCTCTTGCATGAAGCCTGCGAAAATCGCCGGTAAGGTTTCCCCAATGGAAGCTCTGCGTTACACCGACGCCGGAACGAATAGCAAACGGAAAACAAAGAAAAGCACCGGCGGCGCAAGCATCCCGAAGATGGCTCTGGCTAACTTAGGCCGGAACAAAAAGCGCACCATTACGGTAATCTGTTCCCTGACGCTGGGGCTTGTGCTACTTTCCTGTGTCTATGCGAAAAATGCCAGCTTTGATATTAATAAGTACATGAGCCAGACAGTTATCAGTGATTTTGAGGTAGAGGACAGTTCGATTTCTTCCACCTTTGGCACCTACAATCCCTACGGCACCACCATTTCCCCGGAGCTGGTACAGAACATTGAGGGACTTTCCGGGCTGGAAGCAACAGGACGTTTGTATTCACAGGTATTTACGCATAAAATCGGGGCGTCTGCTCTTGAAAATATCCAGACCTACTATAACGCTGATGACCGGCTGACCTATATTGAAGCAACGGATGCAGGGCTGACAGAAGCCTATCACGACATGATCGACAGCGGCGAATGTACCTCCATTCTATACGGCATTGACGGCCTGATTCTGGACAGCTTTGCACAGGACGGCAGGATATTGGATGGCACCTTTGACAAAGAGAAATTCTTGTCCGGGGGCTATGTAGTGATGGAAGCAGCTACCGGTGCAGAGGACAGTGAGAAAGAAACACAGCCGACTTATTCTGTTGGTAATACGGTAGCGTTGAACGGCCAGCAATACGAGGTTATGGCGATTGTGGCGGATATTTCCACCATTACCGAGGGCGTAAACAGCAGCACACAAGACTTCCTTTCTTTCTATCTTCCTGCCGATACATTCCGGGCCATGTACCCGGACAACACCATGCGGAAAATGTTCTTTGATGTTACCGAAGAATACCAGCCGCAGGCGGAAGAAATGCTGATCCAATATCAGCATGACGTGGACAAGAGCCTGAATTATACTGCGAAATCCACATTGATTGAACATTATCAGGAACAGACACGGGCGAACACTGTGATGGGCTTTGCAATCAGCCTTATCATTGCTTTTGTAGGTATTCTGAATTTCGTCAATTCGATGGTGACAGCGATTGTTTCCCGCCAGAAAGAATTTGCCATGATCCAGAGCATCGGCATGACAAAACGGCAGCTTCGGCGTATGCTGATCGACGAGGGCTTGTATTACGCAGGAAGCACTTTGTTGGCAGCTTATGTATTAGGCACTTTGGCAGTAGCCGTTGGTGTTCGTATAATGGTGGTCGGTGACTGGACGGCAACTTTCCATTTTACGCTATTGCCGCTAGTAATCTGCACGCCGATCTTGATTGTGTTTGCAATCGTGATTCCCTATATCTGCTTTAAGAATTTGGAGAAGCAAAGTATCGTGGAAAGGCTGCGGGCAACTGATTGATGTGTTCTGACATACAGCCAGTGCCGATTACGCTGGCTGTATGAAAAAGGAGCCTGATGGTCACAATAGGGAGGTTATTTATAAAACATCAAAAAACATTTCTGCGAATAGAAAGTATATGTGAGGCGATCATATATATGGATGATTTTCTATATTGAATGGGAGATTTTCTCTTTTAAATACCCAAACTTGGTGCTAGAATATAAATAGTACAAGCCAAAATGAGAAATTCCAAATACGCATAAGCATGATACAATTTTTGAATGTCTGGAAGCTTTCTACAATACGAAACGAATTCATAGCCATTGCAACTATATGTCGCCAAACGAATTCGATTATGCTGGTTGACTGTTGGTTGCTTTCTTATCGCAACCGAAAAACCATTTTATAGATTAACGGAGACGCATATATGAACTTACAAAACAAAGCAAAACTATTTTGGTGGATCTATACGATTTCAGATGCTATCATCCAGATTTTTGGTGCTATTGTTTTATTGACGACAGCACAAGTTGCTGCGGAAGATAATACTTTATTGACACCATATGATATTGCATTCAAAGTTCAAATCGTCATCTTCCTATTATATATGCTTTACCGTATCGTGATACTCTACAAAGCTGAAAAGAGAACGATACCGATGGCCATGGGAATTATCCTTGTGCTGGCATTTGTTCTAAACAACATACCTAGTATCGGTGGTTCTGTTTCCTTGATTTCTGCGGTTGTCAATGCTTTGACTTTTGTCTTGTGGATCTACGACATAAAACTCATCTTTCTTGATGAAAAAGACAAGTCCTCCAAAACGGCAGAAAACGAAATATCATAACATTAAATAGTAAAACCCTCCCGTGTCTTACGACTCCCGGGAGGGTTTCACTATTTAGAAAGGTTTTATAGAAACTACGCTAAAGCAATAACCTGACCTTCCGTAATGCCATTTTCATTAAAAGCATCCACGCGGACAAAATAATCCTGTGTGGTAACAAGTGCCTTAATTTCTTTCTCGGTCATGCCAAATACCATATAACTATGATATAACTTGTCTGCCTTATGTCCCCAGAGGATGTTGTAACCTACTACATCATCACCAGGACTCTCGATCGTAACTTTCATATATCTGCGGTCATCCTCGCGTTTTGCTGTAAAAGCAGGCGCCTTTGGCGCCTGACCATTACCTTTACCAAAGACACGAAGTCCACTGACACAGGCTTTCTGATCGTATGGCACTTCAAGTACGGTCAACTTCAGGAAACGTACCTGCATACCATCTTCTCTTACTACAAGATCGTGCGGCAGGTTGGTTGTGGCAGCAGACTTATCCTCAATCATAAAGTAATCTTTGCCATCCACAGATCCTTCCAAAGTCCAGCGTGTGATCAGATCGCGTTCCTCGATATAACGCTTTCCGGTCTGATTGACGCGTAATTCTCCCGGAACCGGAATCTCAATCTTGTCATCTGCAAAGTTGACCTGTACCGCACGTACATCCATTGTCTCGCCCAGATCTAACTGTACCCATTCGCCCGGATTTTCACTTGCCGCTCTCCACCAGGTACGGACATTTTCATCAGTAATCTTATCTGCGCCCTTGCCCTCTTCCGCAGACGATGCTGTTGCATTTTTGCCGTAACTTAAAAGCATCCACTCCGGATCTTTCCACGGATCCTGCTTGTCGCCAGTAACAGGAAGCGGCCAGTCACCATATCTCTGGTTACAGAAAAGTTCACCATCTGCATCAAATCCTGCCGGCCAGACACCAACGCGTCGTTCAAAATTATGATTCATACTGATGCGCATGGTAGATGTATGCCAAAGATTGTCGTTTTGATCACGCATCGTAGAACCATGACCTGCGCCCGGAATAAATCCGCCCGGTTTGTAAGAGTACGGATTATTCTGTGCCAGTTTGAATGGTCCCAGCGGTGAATCTGATACATAAACACCATCCGCATACACATTATACTGTGCACCAGTACAGGCATATTGGAGATAATATTTACCATCATGCTTGTCCATCCATGCTCCCTCGATATATGGGCGACCACTGACATAGCCTTTCATCATAACTGCCATGCCCTGCATCTGTGGTGGCAGATTGTCCGGATCCATTCCTTGCATCTGCATGAATCCACGATATTTTGCTTCCAAAGCATCGTCTTCCAAAGGGAGGTCGCAATGGTCTTCTCCACAGACTTCATAACCATTTTCACTCCAATTTCCATGCACAAGTTCGATTCGTTCCGTCTTTGGATGCATCGTCTCCGGATCCATTTCTACGCCCCAGATTGGCGTCATATTAGCGCATCCCCAATAAAAATATACTTTTCCATCATCATCAACAAAAAGGTTTGGATCCCAGAAATCAAACGTTCCTTTGATTTCCTCATAAGGTCCTTCCTCAATATTCTTTGTACGATAAAAATTGCAAGGTTCTCCTCTTTTGGATGCTGAAAAATATACATAATCCCCGATAACTCTGACATCCGGTGCATAATCATAAAATGGCAGATTATCCGGCAAACGCTTTGCCTCCCAATTTGCCATATCTTCCGATACCCACACCCCCAGTGTCATGGATGCGAAGATATAATATTTTCCTTTGAAACAGATCATGGATGGATCTGCTGCTTCTCGGGATACCTCGATCGCGCCCTCACCCATGCCCGGCATAACCTGCTGGTTGAACTGATAACGATAGTCCACATTTAATGGATTACAAAAATATTTTGTCATAATAGTTTTCCTGTTCCTTTCTCGGGCAATCCCACATTGCCCCTAGTATCTGTTTATGTATCTGTATCATAGGATAATTTTTTCATCTATCCTTATATTTTTTCGTTTTTTTTACAACTTTTTAAACATAAAGCAAAAAACTGACACAAGAAAATCAACACTTAACATGGTTTTCCTATCATGATTTGTTATAATAAATTTAAAATGAATTATAGGAGGTAATTACTTTGGAAAAATATGTATGGGGCCAGACGCCTGATGGAAAAGACATGATAGTTTATGAATTAACCGGAGAACACGGCATGAAAGCAAATGTCATGAATTATGGGGCTAATCTTTTAAGTCTTTTTGTTCCTGACAGAGATGGAAATATAAAAGACGTTGTTCTAGGCTATGAACACTTTGAAGATTATTTTACCAATGATGCCTTCTTTGGCTGCAGTGTAGTACCTTGCGGCAACCGTATTGGCGATGCCCGATTCACTTTAAATGGAAAAACTTACGAACTAGATAAAAACGATGGCGTTAACAATTTACATAGTGGTTTTAATCCACTTTGCCGCCGTATCTGGGATGTCGATAGCGTATCAGAAAACAGCATCACCTTTTCTTATCAGAAAAAAGACATGGATATGGGATTTCCTGGAAATGCCACCTATACCGTCACATATACACTGACACCGGAAATGGAATTGCGCATTGATTATACGGGGCTATCCGATGCTGATACCATCTTTAATCCGACCAATCACAGTTACTTTAATCTTGCAGGTCACGATGCTGGCGATTCTGCCATGGATCAGCTTGTCTGGATCAATGCCAGCCGTTTTACACAAACCGATCCGGCATCCATTCCGGATGGTGTGCTTTTGGATGTTGCCGGCACACCAATGGACTTTACCACTCCTAAACCAATGGCTCCGGAAATAGATGATGCTTATTCCTTCCTTGCATGGGCCGGTGGTTACGATCACAATTTTGTTCTCGACAAACCGCTCGGTGAAACCGGCATTGCAGCTTCTTTTTATGATCCTGCGTCCGGCCGTAAAATGGAAGTTTACACCGATTTGCCAGGTATGCAGTTATACGCCGGCAACTACATCAACAATGGTTTGATTGGAAAAGGTGGTTGTACATATGGCAAACGTCATGGTGTAGCATTTGAGACACAGTACTTCCCAAATGCTATCAATATCCCTTCATTCCCACAGCCAATACAAAAAGCAGGAGAACTCACGAAGACAACCACAACGTATAAATTTACAACAGTATTATAATATTAATTCTTTAAGTATTTTCGCATTGCCGCACCTTGCGCATACTTTGAAAGTGGCGCCCGGTATATCAGTTTTGCCAAAACACACTGCAAACCAACACCTATCAGTGTACTTGCATACGCAATCAAAACAGCACCGGCAAAAGATACCGGAATGGTCGGCAATGAGAAAGAGCTAGTGCCCGACACACTATATCCCATATAAAATGAAATCGGCCAGATGATCACAAACAACAGAACGATAGACAACACATAAAATTTGTATACAAATGCTATATACATATGTAACACCAGCATCATAACGGAAAGAATCACAAATACGCTAATCAACGCATCTTTCTGCTGCGGGTATAACGCAACCTCAACTGCCTTCATAATGACTATGATTGTCGTTGATACAAGAGAAAAAATCAAATCACCACAAGATGCAATAGAAGTCTGAATTCGTTTTCCATATGGACTTGCTGTAACAAGCGTTGACATACACATACTATATATCACCTGCATCATATACATTGGTGCCATCATCATAAAAAACATACCCAACCAAAAAGTACCGCGGGTAGCCAGTTCTATCACAACTCCTATCAGATAAAAAATCACCATGCTTCCCAACTGCAGTCTTCTTTGAAATCCAAATTTTTGTAAAGCAAATATAAGTTTAACGTTCTCGATCATAATAGCTCCTTTCCATACTACGTACTGCAAATTTTACAGTCAGTATTGTTGCAAATACGGCTATTCCCAGCGCAGCCATCCAGTGTACGACCGGATTGACTTCATATAACATAAACACCAGACATACAGAAACAATTGGCGCAATGTAGGATAACAACAAACTGCTCATATAGCCCGGGAAAAAACGACTCACCATAACCGCCAAGGTTACAACAGCTCCCATAATGACTCCTGAGGCAACCGATTTCATACAAATGCCTGCCAATAGTCCAAAGTATACGATACGTCGCAGACTGTCTGTAACAATCATCTGACCATATAATTTCATACCTGTGGTCGATGCCTTTACTAGTGCTATACCCTGAAAATTTTTCCCATAAATACCGCCAAAATTCCATCCATCAATTAAGACTTCTAATAAAATGTAGACCGTTAGTAAACTATATCCCACAAGACTAAACTCAGGATCATCCATTTCATTGAATAATGCCTGCGAAAAAATCGTGCTTACCACAATAAGCAAAGGAACTGCAAAAAGACCAATGATTTTGTAAAGCAATGTCAGATTATTCCAATACATTTTTAATGCTTTCATGTACGCGCCCCCTCTATGCTAACTGTACTTTGCTGCTTTTCTTCATCACAGCAACACTAATCTGGGATAGTGTCGGTGTCTCTACCGCAATATCCAGTCCGGCCAGTTTATCCATATCCTCTGCCAGACAAATACCTTCGTAGCCGTAATTGTTTTTTGTCATGCTGTACATAAATTTCTCTGCCGTAGAGACATCTTTCAATTCGCCTTTGACATAGACATATTTTTCTTTTAAGTCTTCCACAAAGCCTTTTTCTACCACCTGTCCATGCTCCACGATAATAGCATAGTCCGTTACATTTTCCATATCAGCAATATTATGTGTGGAAAAAAGGACCGTCTTTTCTCCAGCACCTTCCTCCAGATAGCCACGAATCATATCGCATAATACATCACGCATCAATGGATCCAGCGGAGATGCCGGTTCGTCTAAGATGAGCATCTGTGTCTCTCTGGCAAAAACGCCGGAAAGCATAAGCTTCATACGATTTCCATCCGATAAATCGTTGACCTTTTTTCCGCCTCCTTTGTGATCTGTCGTCACAATCTGTAATTGCTGCAGGTATCGCTCAAATTTCGCCCGGTCAAATTTATCATATAACAAATCTGTAATTTCCTCGACCTGCTTCACCGTCCACTGTGGAAGGTAATAATTATTCGGTCCAACATATCCTATCATTTCTTTCACCGGACAATCGGCATTTTCGCGTTCCTTATCATCCCACTTTCCAAAGAAATCCATGTTACCCTTATAATCGAGTCGCACGCCCGCCAATGCGTTAAGAAGCGTTGTCTTTCCTGCACCATTTTCTCCAATCAGAGCTGTGGCAAATCCCTGTGGAATCTTTAAACATGGGATATCAAGTGTAAATCCCTTAAATTTTTTGCTAAGATTGTTAATTGCTACTGCTGTTTTTACCTGTTCCATATCCTGCTCCTATTCCTGCATGTTCCATAGCAAATCAAATGTCTTCATTACCTCTGTTTTTGAAATTCCCGCCATCCGTGCAGCCTTGATGGCCTCTGTCAGACTATCCTCCACACGACGCAGATGTTGTTCTTGTAGCATCTGGCTGTCCTGTGCATTGACGCAGAAGCCTTTGCCCTGAATCGCCGTCACAAGCCCTTCTTCTTCCAGCTGCTCGTATGCCTTCATTGTCGTAATAACGCTGATTTTGAGTTCTTTTGCCAAGCCGCGAATGGATGGCAAATATTCCCCCTGCTTCACCTTACCAGCAAGAATATCCTGGCGAAATGCATCTGCGATCTGTTGATAAATCGGTATCCCTGAATTTTGTATTAATTTCATAGACATCACCTACCTGTTTTTTAACTGTTATATAACTGTTTATATGTTATATATACAGTATATGCAGTTATGTGTCAAGGGTTTATGAAAAATTATGTAAAAATGTACCTTGGCGCCACAAAAAAAGACTGACATCTGCCAGTCTCTTCTCCGGTCGGAATATTCTCTCTTTTCTGCCTCTACTCCCGCAAAACACGCAGTACACTCCCCATCAATCCCCCTTCCTGTTTGTCAGAATCGTAACATAAAATCTATCTGTATCGCAATCTACGTTGCGTAGACATCTATAGAATCTTCAAAAGAACATGTGCTTCATTCATTTGGATAAAAGACGTAATATCATATCTTATTTTATACGTTTTATGTAATATTTCTTGGCAAATGCCAGAGGTATCAAGGTCAGAAGCACCAGCACAGCTCCTACGATGAGCAGGGTATGGGTCGGCAGATACTCCGTAAATCCATAGGAATCTACGAACTTTCCGCTGCGCATGATAATCGGATTTGAGATCATCGGTGCAACGATCATCGGGATTAGGACAAAGAATACGATACGAATGCCCTCAAATTGTCCTCTGGCATCCTCCGGATACAACTGTTTGCCCCAGACGGTAATCGCCTGTAAAAACAGCATATAACCAAGTCCCAAAACAAAGATACCTAAGAGAAGAACCGGATTCCAAAGCGTCTGCGTATTTACATTTTCCGGTCGTACAAAAAGCCCCAACATACCAACGCCAATGCAATTTAAAAAGACTGCTACCTGACACAAGCCCGGAATTTTTCCCTGATTGATGATCTTCGTTGACGGGATAACGGCTAACATGGCAAGCACCAGTCCGATACCTTCCATATATCCCATCATATCGGCAGTAAATCCAAGATAATAAATCATATAATTTCCCAGATGGGTAAAATACATGTTAAAAGCGATAAAATAGACCGCCAGTGACCAGTTTACCCAGACCAGTTCTTTTAACTTTACATACTCTTTTACATTAAAGATGGAAAAGAACTGCTGTCCGAAACTGCCACGTTTACTCTCTTTGAGTCCCGGTGCATCTTTCATGGCAAAGAGACAATAAATGCCAAACAGGATCACAAGGATCCCCATAACAAGAAAGAGCCGCATATAATTGTCATCTGCACCGACAAGCATACCCCCGAGCACTGTTCCCGCGATCGTTCCTATGACCGGCTGCGTTGCAAGCGCTCCGCCTAATTGCCCTCTGTTATCATCATTCATGTGATCGTTGATCCAGGTATTGAAACCGACATCATTTCCCATGGATCCAAAGAAACTCATGACTGCATCCGCGATCACGACCGCTGTTCCTGCCACGATAAGGATGCTTCCCCTGCTATTTCCACTGCCATCCGTCATGTACTGGGTCAGTCCAAACACAATGGTAAAAATCCCCCACAAAATATAGCCCAGAGCGATAAAGATCTTTCGCTTTCCCTTACGATCCGACACACATCCAAACAAAAATGTCGATATGGTCGTTGCGATCGCCGATATGGCGACCATCCACGAAATGATTGTCGGGTCTTTCGCGATCTTTGCATAGACAAAGGTGTTGAACCATTGATTTTCCATGTTCCAACAGATCTGTCCTGCAATTCCCAGCCCCCAGACTAAAAACCAAAATTTTGCCCCCTGTTTCTTTTCTTTCATGCCTTCCCCTTTCCGGTGTCTTTTACACCTCAAAGTCCATGCAAGAACGTGTCGCCGTGTATGGACGCACCTTGCCGTCTGCAACTGCTACATGCGCCGGATGCACACTATACCCCTGCAATGCCTCCGCGCTTTCAAATGTCGTATCCAACATGATATCCACATTCGAACTTGGCAGACATTCCGTCTGCACATGAATCTCCATCAGACCCGGAATCTGTCCTGCCAGACCTTCTAAGCCCTCCTTGATACCCACTTTGATCTTTTCTTTTTCCTCAGCGGAAAATTCCTCCTTGAGTGTCCATAAAATAATGTGTTTTACCATTTTTTCTCCTTTCTATCATTGAAATCCTTCTATCAGCAGTTCCTGCTCGCAAAAAAGCGCATCCACCACCGACTGATACACAACAATTCGTTCTGCTTTTTTTATCTTTTTTAAGTATTTTTCCGGATTCGTAAATGATTTACCAAGATAGGTCCACAACTCCTTCATGCGAAAAAGCGTATTGCGGTCGCCTGACATAATCTGCATATAACCTTCGAGTATCTCCTGGTGAAACGCATATAAGCGCTTCTTATGCTGCTGCATGTCCACACCTTCTGTATGCTCCACCACCTCTGTTCCATTCAAATCGATATCACATTGCTCAATAAGAAATGGATTTGTTAGCAAGCCGCGGCCAATCATAACGCAATTTGTTTGCGGAAACAACGCTGCAATGTTCTTTACGTCGGATGGCATATACAAATCCCCATTATAGCAAAGTCTATGGCTGCTATGTTCTGCTGCGTAAGAGAATGCTTCCATACGCGGATTTCCCTTATAAAAATCCTTACGCACACGGGGATGAATGATTAACTCTTCCAAAGGATATTTCTCATACACCGCCAGAATGTCCTGCCATTCGTTCTCATCCTCCATGCCAATTCGCGTCTTAATCGAAATTTTTCCTGCATAACCTTCAAAAATCTCATACAAAAAACGATCTAACACTTCCGTTTCTGCCAATAGCCCTGCGCCGCGTCCTTTTGCTACTACTGTTCCCGATGGACATCCCACATTCAGATTCACGGTATCATAACCATATTGTGCGATTTCCTTTGCTACCACAAGAAAATCCTCGCTTCGATTTGTCAGGATCTGTGGTACAACATGCATACCTTTATTATGTTCCGGCAAAAGATCCCTTATTTCACCACTACTCATTTTCTTATTTGCAATAAACGGCGTAAAATATCTGTCCATTGGACGAAAAAACTTATGATATGCATTGCGATACACATATCCTGTCAGTCCCTCCATCGGTGCCATATAATATTTCATATTTTCCTCCCAAAATCCCAGGACAACAACATTCTATTCCTATCATCTTTGTTCATATTATTATACACAATGTGCAGATAATTTTGTTCCCAAATTTATCTTCTATGCTATAATTTTTCTATTGCATAATCATACTACGAAAGAAACACTATAATTAATACAATATAACTTACGAGGTATTTCATTATGAAACTAGAACATGTAAATGAAGAGCGTTTTGCCAAAAACCTAAGTCGTGCCGTCCAGATTGCTACCATTTCCCACGAAGACGAAGCAGATACGGATTGGACCAAATTCAAAGAATTTCATGACTTTCTGAAAGAAGCATACCCAAAGACCTTCTCTACCTTAGATGTCGAAGAAGTCGGACGCGCCGGTCTTATCCTACACTGGAAGGGCAGCGATGACACGTTGGAGCCCATCGGATTTTTAGCACACCAGGATGTTGTTCCGGTTGCACCCGGAACAGAAGATGATTGGACAAACCCACCATTTTCCGGTGCTAATGACGGAACCTTTATCTGGGGCAGAGGCGCACTCGATATGAAAAGTCACCTGCTTTGTATTATAGAAGGTATTGAAACATTGCTTGAGGAAGGCTATACAACAACACGTGATGTCTATGTCTGCCTGGATTACAACGAAGAAATCGTAGCCGGAAAAGATAACGGTGCCAAAAAGATTGCCACCCTCTTAAACGAGCGCGGCATTCATTTTGACAGTATTTTAGATGAAGGTGGCGGTTCTACGGATGTTCACGCGAAAAACATTTTAGATGCACATATCACCATGGTTGGCGTTGCCGAAAAAGGATATGCCGATTACGAAATCACCGTAAAAGGATTAGGTGGTCACTCATCCTTTCCACCAAAGCATACCGCACTCGGACAATTGTCAGAGCTGATTACCAAAATCGAAAACCACCCATTTGAGCCACATTTCACAACACCGGTACTCGCTATGTTTTCTACCATCGGAAATCATATGTCATCTCCGCTTGGTGGACTACTCAAACGCCCTGGTGTATTAAAGCCTGTGCTTAAAAATATCATGGGCAAAAATCCATTTACCGCCGCAATGGTCCGTACATCCACTGCAGTGACAATGGCATCCGCCTCACCTGCACCAAATGTATTGCCGGAGGCTGCAACATGCGTGATCAATTTCCGCCTTTTACAGGGAGACACGCTTGCTTCCGTCAAAAAACATCTGGAAGTTCTGGCCAAAGATTATGATGCCACCATCACTCTGCTAAAAGGCAAGGAGGCAAGTGCCGTATCTCCAACAGATACCAGATCCTTTCACACAATTGACGATATTTTCGCAGATGGATGCGAAACTTCTTTTACGACGCCTTACCTGTTAACAGCCTGTACCGATTCTTATCATTATGAGTGCATTTGTGAAAACCTTTATCGTTTTTCACCATTTTCTTTGCCGTCAGAATTGATGCATACACCACACTCTACCAATGAGCGTTTTCCTGTGGATCAAATTACCCCAGGTGTTTCTTTCTTTATGCAGTACATCCGCCGCATGAATGCGTAACACCGGATAATTCTTCTTCTATACGAAGCAGGCGGTTATACTTTGCCACGCGCTCACTTCTACTTGGCGCACCTGTCTTTATCTGACCGGTATTCATGGCTACCGCCAGATCAGCGATTGTCGTATCCTCCGTCTCACCGGAGCGATGCGATGCAATTGCTGTATAACCTGCTTCCTGTGCCAGACGAATGGCATCTAACGTTTCTGAAACTGTCCCAATCTGATTTAGTTTAATGAGAATCGAATTTCCACAACCCTGTGCAATTCCTCTTTGCAGGCGATTTGTATTTGTCACAAACAAATCATCTCCCACCAGTTGTACCTGGTCTCCCAACTCCATGGTAAGTTTCTGCCACCCCTGCCAATCTTCCTCATCCAAGGGATCTTCAATGGATGCAATCGGATATTTTTTTACCAGATAAATCCAATGTTTGATCAATTCATCTGTCGTATAATCCACACCTGTCTTTGGCAAATGATATAACATCTGTCCACTGCTGGTTGCCATCGTATCCTCATGAAAACAATCTGCCGTACATTTCCATTCCGATGATGCCGCATCCAGTGCTATCATAAAATGATCTTCCATTGCATAACCTGCGCGTTCTACCGCCTCCATAATCATTGCAATCGCTTCTTCGTCCGACGATAACTCCGGTGCAAAACCACCTTCATCTCCAACGGATGTCGTCATTCCCTTTTCCCGTAGAAGAGACGATAACGCATGAAATACTTCTGCGCACCAACGCAATCCTTCCCGAAAGCAGGATGCCCCCACCGGCATAATCATAAATTCCTGTACATCCAGACCAGAGGTTGCTGCATGAACGCCTCCATTGATAATATTCATCATAGGAACCGGCATTCGCCTTCCAGAAACACCACCTAAAAATCGATACAATGGAATATCAAGAGACGTTGCTGCTGCACGACAGCAGGCAATGGATGTCGCCAAAATCGCATTTGCTCCAAAATGTGATTTGTCATCCGTGCCGTCTGCCTGTATCATGGCACGATCAATCGCGTAAATATCGGATGCGTCCATCCCCTTTAAGGCTTTATTGATTTCATCGTTGACATGCCCTGCTGCCTGTAAAACACCTTTTCCACCATATCGCTTTTCATCACCATCCCGCAGTTCTAATGCCTCAAATTCTCCGGTAGAAGCACCACTCGGTGCTACCCCACGTGCTACCGTTCCGTCCATAAGATGCACTTCCGCCTCGACGGTTGGATTTCCTCTGGAATCCAAGATCTCCCTTCCTACTACTTTTTCAATTTCTAAATAATCCATATCGTTCCTCTTCTTTCCTCATTTTCTATGGATTATTTTTCCACAACTATATTGTTTTTATACAGCGATAGCACACCCAATGTATTTTCCTCGTCGCCATAGCAAAAAAGCGACTGCAAATGGCATTGAGGAATCCCCTCACATCACGCCATCTGTAGCCGCTTCTTATTATCCTGTCTTATATTTTATAAAAATGCCTTAACCTTCTTGTAGATACCTGCTGCATCCAGTTCATACTTCTCAAGAAGTTTTAATGCTGGACCAGACTCGCCAAAGCGATCTTCTACACCAATACGAAGTAATTTAGCCGGCTGCTTTTCTGCAAGTACTTCTGCAACTGCACTTCCTAGACCACCAATGATTGAATGCTCTTCTACCGTAACAACCTTGCCTGTCTTTGCTGCAGAACGTACAACTAAGTCTACATCAAGTGGCTTAATCGTATGCATATTGATTACTTCAACACTGATACCCTCTGCCTCCAATTTCTCTGCTGCTGCAAGAGATTCTGCTACTTCAAGACCGGTTGCGATTAATGTAAGGTCTGTACCTTCTTTTAACACAACACCCTTACCGATTTCAAACTTGTAATCATCTCTGTCATTGATGACCGGCACTGCCAAACGTCCAAAACGGAGATATACCGGACCTTCCATTTCATAAGCTGCCTTTACAGCTGCTCTTGCTTCAACATCATCCGATGGATTGATGATTGTCATACCAGGAATCGTGCGCATCAGCGCGATATCTTCATTACATTGATGCGTTGCACCATCTTCACCAACAGAAATACCCGCATGTGTTGCACCAATCTTTACGTTCAAATGAGGATATCCCACAGAGTTACGGATCTGCTCAAAGGTACGTCCTGCTGCAAACATAGCAAAACTAGAGCAGAATGGCACCTTACCTGTGCTGGCAAGACCTGCTGCAATACCAATCATGTTTGCCTCTGCAATACCACAGTCAATGTGACGTTCTGGGAATTCCTTCTTAAAAATACCTGTCTTTGTAGCGGCTGCAAGGTCAGCATCCAAAACTACCAGATTCTCATGTTCTCTTCCAAGACTTGCTAGAGCATTACCATAACTATCTCTTGTCGCGATTTTCTTTACTTCTGACATAATGCTTCCTCCGCCTTCTTTAATTCTTCGATTGCAATTGCATATTCTTCATCATTTGGAGCTTTTCCATGCCAACCTACCGCATTCTCCATGTAAGAAACGCCCTTGCCCTTTACCGTCTTCATGATAATAGCTGTTGGCATTCCCTTTGTTTCTCTTGCTTCTTTAAATGCTGCGCGGAGCTGATCAAAATCATTACCATCTTCTACCGCAATCACATGGAAGTTAAATGCTGCAAACTTATCTGTAATTGGATACGGAGAGTTCACCTCTTCAATCGTTCCATCAATCTGCAAATTGTTGTTATCTACGATAACGCACAAATTATCCAAATGATGAGATCCTGCAAACATAGCAGCCTCCCATACCTGACCTTCCTGGATTTCTCCATCCCCAAGAAGGGTATATACGCGATAATCTTCCTTTGATAATTTTGCTGAAAGCGCCATACCTACAGCAACGGAAATACCCTGTCCAAGGGATCCACTGGAAGCATCTACTCCTGGTGTGTGCTGGATACATGGATGTCCCTGTAAATGAGATCCAATATGACGAAGTGTCAAAAGATCCTCCACTGGGAAATATCCTCTGTTGGCAAGTGCCGCATAAAGTCCTGGCGCAGTATGTCCTTTAGATAAAACAAAACGATCACGATCTGCTTTCTTTGGATCTTTTGGGTCAATATTCATCTCTTCAAAATACAGATAAGTAAAGACCTCTGCTGCTGATAAAGATCCGCCCGGATGTCCTGCCTTTGCTGCATGAACACCATCAATGATGCCCTTACGGACTTTCACTGCTTCTTTTTGTAGTTCAAGATTTGTCATTGCATTTATCCTCTCTCTATTTTTTAGCCACAATTCCCTATGACTATGATTAAAGTTCTCTTAGAATTTGTAGTATAAGAATACACTATTCTCCCCATAATACAAAAAGGTCATAGAAAACCCTTATAAATAAGATTTTACTATGACCTCATTTTATTATCAATAGCAGAATTTATACATTTTTAAGCAAATTTTTGAGTTTTCATGGAAGTTATGCTCTTATACCAGTTTACACTCCTCATCCAGGGTTACCAGAATAATATTCTTGATCGTAGATGCAACCGTTTCCACATTTTCATGGAAACGATCTTTTGCGCAAACCACATAGAATGCATCTCCCTCACGATGCATCTGCTTTGTTTTTTCAATCATGGACTTGACTTCCGCAACCTCGATCTCACGCTGTTCATAAAAGCATAGTGTAAAAATCGTCGCACTCTTGCCCTCGGTCTTACCAAGTGATACCACATCAAAGCCATCCGTGGTGCCAGCCTCGTCATCATTGGTCCACCAGTTACCGGAGCGCTCGATTGTAAACGGCATCTGCCCTCTGCGACTTCGCTCCTCTAAGTGTTCTCTGCTCATGGAAATAAATACCTGCTGCATGAAATTATCAAGATCCGGTGCAATATAGGTATTCCACAAAGCCTCCCATTCACCCGCTACATAAAGATCCATATGGGGAACAATAAAACGATACCAAAATACAGTATTACTATTTACAATCGAATAACGTGTTTTCTTACGGTTCGTTTCCTCTGTAATTGCTGTCTGTTTTGTCACAACGCCAATCGACATCAGCGCATTCAGATAGGGAACAACCACGTCCTTCGGCTTATTTACCTCTGCAGATAACTGATTCACGCGATTCATGCCCTGCGCCATCGCTGATAAGATACAGTTATAGTAAGAAAGCTCTCGGAGTTCCATACCCATGACTTGTTCCGGCAAAAGTGCCGCCTGCCCTGGAATCCCTGCAAATATCGCCTCAGCAGCATCCTTTACGGATTTTCCCTGCATACGTAAAAGCTGCGCCGGAATACCGCCACTGATGCCATAATAAAGTGCTAAATCTTCCCCTGTTGCATCTGGAAAAAACTGCTTTGTTTCCAGAAAATCCATTCCCATCAGATTCAAATGTAAATCAATGGTATCTTTCCATCTTGCTTTTTTCCCATAAAGATATTTTTCCATCAAAAGAAAAGCATCTCCACAAAGGATGACCTTAATCGGAAGGTTCTGCCATTTTCTTGTCACATAAGAAAATAAAGTTTCATCGAAGCAAGTATCTGCCTTAACAAAGTTTGGGTACTGATCTATAATCAACAAAAGCTTTTCCTGCTTTGCCTTTTCTGTAATGGCATCAAGTAATCCTTCCATCTGCCATTCACGTCCCTCTGCTGCAACATCATTTGCCACATCACTTGCAGCTGCGCCTACTTCTTTTCCACCAATCATATTCGCTTTGGTTAATACCTGCGCAAGCATAGAAAGCTCCTGCTTCCCTGTCGTCTCATAGGCAGAAAAAAAGATTGCTTCCTTATCCTTTGCAAAATGACGCAAAAGTGTTGTTTTTCCCATGCCAAGAGCTCCTGTCACACAGGCAAGTGCCTCTTTATCTCCTTCGTAAAAAGCGTTCAACGCTTCTAATTCATTCTTTCGTCCAATAAACATCTGTCTGCTTTCGTCTCCCCGAAATTCTTCTGTATATGATATAATCTGCCGCAATCTGACCTCATCATCGGGATGCGACAGGTTTTATTGTAATACGTTTCAACTATGCTTGCAATGCCTTTTAGACAATTAAAAAAATTAGTAGTTTTGCAGGGCTTTTACCTACAACATGTAGGGGTACCTCCATAAAAAAGAGACTGGCATCTGCCAGTCTCTTTTCGGGTTGGGCTGTTATATATTTAAAAAATATAGAACCTAAATTAATTACTGAATGTCCTCATCTCTGAGTCCATTAGATCCGTCTGCATGCTCAAATGCTGCAAGTTCCGGATGTTCTCTCTTTTCTTCTGTATAGTTCTCATAAGAAGGCTGTTTATGCTTCTGCTCTGCCCAGATACGATCTGCAACAGGTCCCCACTCTTCTGCGTAATGATCACACTTAGCACAAAGATGCTCCACCGTCTCTTCTGCTTCTGCATTTGTTCCCTTAGCACCTGTCTTGTTTACCATCTCTCTTAAGAGCTGTGGATTCTCAAGCATTGGGCATGGACGTAAGTGGTTTCTGTTAAATGGCTGTCCTTCATGGTATGCCTTGAAAAGTGGACTCTGTAACATCTCAAGAATTGACTTGTCATGGATGTTTGAGTCTGAGAAGTGGATAAATACGCAAGGTTCTGCATCACCCTGTGCATTGATGTGGAAGTAGTTACGTCCACCAGCGATACATCCACCAACAAATTCTCCATCGTTCTGGAAATCCATTGGGAAGAATCCAATATCATTATCACCGGTACGAACCCAACGAATCTTCTTGATGATTTCTTCACGCTGTTCCAATGTAGGCATAAGCTCTGGAGCTGCATTCTGTCCTACTGGCATATAGTGGAAGTAGAATCCAAAACGAGCACCCTTATCAGCGATAAAGCGTAAGAATTTCTCATCTGTAACTGCTTCTACGTTGTCTCTTGTGTAGCAGATAGAAGTACCGAATACAATACCGTATTCTTTCAAAAGATCCATTGCCTTCATTACTGCTGCATAATGTCCTTCTCCACGACGACCATCATTCGTCTCAGGTGTTCCTTCAATAGAAAGAAGGAATGTAATATTTCCAAGTTCTACAATCTTCTCACACAATTCTTCATCAATTAATGTAGAGTTTGAGAAAAGTGCGAACATACAATCGTTGTGCTTTTCAGCAAGCTTTAAGATGTCTGCTTTACGTACGGTAGGTTCTCCACCTGTCATGAAGTAAAGATATGTTCCAAGTTCCTTACCTTGTGTAACAATCTTATCCATATCTTCAAATGACATGTTATTCTTATGACCATATGTACCTGACCAGCATCCTACGCAATGTAAGTTACATGCATCCGTTGGATCAAACAGAATCAACCAAGGAATATTACAGTTGTATTTTTCACGGTTCGCTCTGATTGTCTTTGTTCCACGGAAGAATGCTTCATATCCTAAATTAAGAAGGAACTTCTTAGCATACTTAGGGTTTGTTTCATCCAATACGCGATTGATAAATTTTACCCATCTGTTCTCTGGATCCTTTACATATTCTCTGACTTTATTTAATGTCGCTTTATCTGTATCGTTTCCCCAGAAAGCTTCTGCTTTATCGATAAGCTGAAGGAATGTTTCCTGTCTTTTTGCCATATCGTCAGTCTTTGTCAACTTACCAACGATACCATTGACCATTATTTCAAAAGCTTTTCTCTCTGCTTTGTGCTGTGCATTTTCTACTAATGAAGCCATACTAATGCCCTCCCTATTTTCCTCTTCTTTGACTTTTACCTTTGCTAGTATAAAAAATAAAACATTTATTTAACATATACAATAGATTTTTAGTGTATCATCGCATTATACATTTTTTCAATTTTGTATATCTGGCTATACAAAAAGCCACATTTGTTTGCTAGCTTTTTGTGGTTCTAGTATAATGGAAGCAATAATAAAAGCACTTAGCCGTCATCTCTTCACGCTAAATTTGCAGTGCTTCAGATAGCAGAAAGGACTACATTATGCCAGGATTTGCATCACATTACCTTTTTGGACAGGAATCACTTTCACATCTTAAGGAAGATCAGGAATTTCACACACTTTCTCTTCATCCGCACGCATTCAACCTTGGTCTGCAGGGTCCGGATGTGTTTTATTATTACCTGCCGGCATGGTTACTTTATGATAAAAATATTGCCAGCCATATCCATGGAGAGGCTTCTTTGCAATTTTTTATCGCTATGCTTGATGCCAGAAATAAATTGTCAAAACACAGCCATCGCATCATTGCAGATGCATACATCTGTGGATTTTTAGGACATTATACACTTGATACCTATTGTCATCCGTATATCTTTGCACGCACACATCATCTGCAAAACAAAGACCGAAATGGTGGACTTTATGATTTTGGACGCCATGTATTTCTAGAAACAGGCATTGATCAGGAAATGATTTCTCATTTCTTGCACTGTAAACCAACGGATTTTCGCCCCGGTGATACGATTGCACTTTCCCCAAAGGAAAGACGCGTTATTGCAAAAGTTCTCGCTTTCGCCATCGCAAAGGTATATCCAGATGCGGCTATGCCAAAGTGGCAAATTCGTGGTGCTTGCCGCGCTATGAAAATCGAATCCCGTCTGATGCACGATCCAAGCGGCATAAAAAAACGCATTGTCCGTAGACTCGAAGCTATTTTTGTAAAAGTTCCAGTCATTTCACCAATGCTTCCTAGCGATACCGTTTATGCATACAAGGATCCTTGCAACTATAGACATAAATTATGGCATAACCCATGGAACCCTGAAATTGACCATACAGAAAGTATGTATGACCTCTTTACTATAGCAGCGCCGACCTTTGCAGATCGCATACACGCATATTTTGGTGCTGTCAACGAACACACCGATGTTTCTATGGAAGATATTTATCATGCCAGAAATAACTTTATGGAAAAGC
>OIWO01000774.1_pt1 | contig 32990 bp, 29 predicted proteins | sample 1587641 | NCBI WGS metagenome assembly OIWO01 (sample SAMEA3888924, study PRJEB22519) | human gut metagenome | biome: human gut; feature: human-associated habitat; material: faeces | place: Denmark | collected 2010
GAATGCGAAGCATCGGCAAAATCAGTTACTGTTTGCGCAAGGCGTGAACAGTAACGGATCGCCCTTTAGGCGAGTTTCTAAAAAAATACCCGGAAGCTAAAAAGCTCTCAGAAAAACTGCTTTTGATCTGCAGTCTCTCCGGGAGCTTTTCTATGTCCGCCCGGACGGCTGTTTTTACACAGCCAGTCCAGACAATGATTCATTTCATATCTTTCACAGCGTTCTGATATCCGCTGCCTTTATCCCCACATCCGGGAATCTCACATCATCTTATCCACCATGCCCATCAGCTCATCACCGACAGATTTGGACTTCGCCTCAGCATCATCAAGGGAGGTTCCCTTAACGCCATAGTAGAATTTGATCTTCGGCTCGGTTCCGGACGGACGGATGCAGAGCCATGCGCCGTCATTCATATCATAGTAGAGAACATTGGACTCCGGAAGACCTGTCTCTTTTACTTCGCCCGTCGCAACCTCTGTGATCGTGTTCTTCTTGTAATCACGGATAGAAGTTACCTCGTAACCGCCAAGCGCCTTCGGCGGATTCTTGCGGAAGTTCTCCATGATCTCCTGGATCTTCGCAAGTCCCTCAATTCCCTTTAAGCCGATGGATTTTACGGTATCTTTGTAGTAGCCGTACTTCTCGTACATTGCGACCATCGCATCCCATAAGGTCATGCCCTTTTCCTTGTAGTAAGCGGCAGCCTCACAGAGGGCGGCAGTTGCGGAGATCGCGTCCTTATCACGGGCATATGTACCGATCAGGCAGCCATAGCTCTCCTCCATACCGAACATGTAGGTTCCCTTGCCGGTTGTCTCTTCTTTTAAGATCTGCTGACCGATATACTTGAATCCTGTCAGAACCTCGACAAGCTTGCAGCCATAGTGTTTCGCAACGGCGTCAACCAGATTTGTGGTAACGATGGACTTTACGACCTCGCCGTCAGCCGGGATCTTTCCTGCTGCCTGTTTCTGGCTTAACACATAGTCACATAACAGGGAGCCGGACATATTTCCGGTAAGCGGGATATATTCACCGGACTTTGTATCTTTTACATAGACGCCGAGACGGTCAGCATCCGGGTCTGTGGCGAGAACAAGGTCCGCGTTCTTCTCCTTCGCAAGCTTCAATCCGAGTTCAAATGCCTCGGCAGCTTCCGGGTTCGGGTAGCTTACGGTCGGGAAATCGCCGTTCGGGAGTTCCTGCTCCGGAACCACATAGACATTCTCAAAACCGATCTCCTTCATCACGCGGTGAGCCGGGATATTTCCGGTTCCGTGAAGCGGGGTGTAGACGATCGTGATGTCCTTCTGCATACGATTGATCGCTTCCTGATTTACGACCTGGGCTTTTACCTGGGCAATATATTTGTCATCGATCTCTTTTCCGATGACCTGGAATTTTCCGCTCTTTAATGCCTCTTCCTCCGTCGTTGTCTTAACGGTAGAAAGATCTTCGATTGCAAGAACTTCGGCTGTCACACCTTTGTCGTGCGGCGGTGTGAACTGCGCGCCGTCCTCCCAGTATACTTTGTATCCGTTATATTCCGGCGGGTTATGGCTCGCGGTGATGTTGATACCGGCGATACAGCCTAATTCACGGACTGCGAAGGACAGCTCCGGTGTCGGGCGAAGGGATTCAAATTTATACGCCTTAATGCCGTTTGCAGCCAGAGTCATTGCCGCCTCCATGGCAAATTCCGGGGACATATGGCGGGAATCGAAAGCGATCGCAACGCCCTTGTCGGCTCCACCCTGTTTGATAATATAGTTCGCAAGTCCCTGAGTCGCGCGGCGGACTGTATAGATATTCATACGGTTGATTCCGGCACCGATGATCCCGCGGAGTCCCGCAGTACCAAATTCCAGATCCATATAGAAACGTTCCTTGATTTCGTTTTCATCGTTCGCAATTGCCCGAAGCTCTTCTTTCGTCTTATCGTCAAAGTACGGATTGGCAAGCCATTCCTGGTAGATCTTCATGTAATCCTTCATGTTTTGACTCCCCTCATGCATTATTTTCCGGGGCGGAAAATATAATTCCAGCCACCTGTAAGATAGGTTCATTATATTACATTTCTAATGAAAAATAAAGTTATTTCCATATCCCGTTTCTTGATAATCTTCTTGTTTTAACCCCAAAAACCTTCTATAATGAACATGTGTGGTGCAATCGAAAAATTTTTGTGTAAAAAAATATTTTATATTGAGTGAGGATTACATATGGAAAATTATAAGAGTAAGATCGTAACTGCGGAAGCTGCCGTTGCGGCAGCCGTAAAAGACGGCGACTGGGTCGATTATGGATTCGGCGGAGGCTTCCCGGAACTTCTTGATAAAGCACTTGCTGCAAGAAAAGGGCATTTGAGGGATGTTAAGATCCGCGGCGGTCTCGTGATCCGTCCGCGCATCGAGGTCGTTGAGGCTGACCCGGAACAGGAAAGCTTCTCCTACTACAGCTGGCATATCGGTGACTACGAACGGAAACTCCAGACCCGCGGTCTCGTAAAATTCATGCCTGTGGTACTCCGCCTTCTCCCGACGCTCTATCGCCAGCGCTATATCCGGACAGATGTTGCCTTCGTCCCGGTATCCGCACCGGATGAGAACGGCTACTGCGGTCTCGGCATCTCAAACTTCGCATGGAGAACCATGTTTGAGAGTGCAGGAACTGTGATCTTTGAGATCAATGAACATTATCCGAAGCTTCAGGGTGTGGACGGTTCCCACCGTGTCCATCTCTCCGAGGCGGATTATATCGTAGAGGGCGCTCATGAGCCGCTTCCGGTAAGAACTTACAAAGCTCCGTCTGAGACAGATATCCAGATCGCAAAGCTCGTCGTAAACGAGATTCCGGACGGCGCTGTCCTTTCTCTCGGTGTCGGCGGCGTTCCGTTCACCGTTGCAAACATGCTGGCGGAATCCGATCTCAGGGATCTTGGCTGCCATACCGGAACCATCAGTGACGCCTACTTAAACCTCTGGAAAGCAGGAAAGCTCACAAACGCAAAGAAAGAATTTGACACCGGTCTCTCCACCTGGAATCTCGCGATGGGATCTCAGGAATTCTATGACTGGATCTCTGAAAATCCGAAGCTTTTCCACCCGGCTGACCTCGATTATGTCCATGATCCGCAGCGCATCGGAACCATGAAGAATGTCATCAGCATCAATGGCGGCGTGCAGCTTGACCTGATGGGTCAGGAGAATGCTGAGTCCGCGGGAACCCGCCAGCTCTCCGGCATCGGTGGACAAATGGATTTCCTTGAGGGCGCTTACCGCTCCGTCGGAGGAAAAGGATATATCTGCATCAACTCCGCGAGAAAAGCAAAGGACGGCACCTTAAAGTCCAACATCGTTCCGTTCATTCCGGGCGGCTCCACCGTATCCGCTCCACGTACCATGATCCAGAGCGTTGCGACCGAGTACGGTATTGCGAACCTCTCCGGAAAGACCTTAAGAGAGCGCGCCGAGGCCATGATCGCGATCGCGCACCCGGATTTCAGGGATGAGCTGGAGCAGTATGCGAAAGAGGCGTTCCACTGAGAAATAGTTTCTAATGATACGACTTTAATCCCTGTTTTACCGCCTCCGCAAACGGTGCGCAGTGCTCACTCTGGATTGCAATGACCTTCAGCATCTTTTCGATCATGCCGCTGGCGAGGAGATATTCCAGTCCAAACACAACTCCTAAGAACAGGGTTCCGTTGCCCAGCGGCACAAAGATATGCTCCCGGACCTCCATTTTTACATATATGCCGGTAGCTCTTGGCTTCGCAAGAAAATAATTTGCTGTTATCTGGGACAACAAGTTAATCATATGGGTAACTCTGAACCTCCCGCTCAGACCATGGGCTGGTATTTATTTATAAAACAATTAAGGAGACGGCAATCAGTCGTCTCCTTTCGTTATTTAGAATCATATTTTCTGCTTATCACATATACTTGACACTTAAAATTCAATTCCGCGAATACTTTTCAAAATCGTCCTCTTATTTCTCTCATGCAGATATGCCGCGTTAAGCTTTGCTTTCCTATACTGCAGATAACTGTCCTGCGTCCGATCTACAAGGACTTTTGTAAAGTACCTTTCCCAGCTAAAATACTCTTTGCTGTCTATATATTTCTCTGGTTCTTCCAGCATGTTTTCAATGTCTTTCCCCTCAATCAATCCTGAACTCAATACCAGCCACTCAAAGGATTCCGGCAAATACAGATGAATCCTCTTCTTTTTCCTCACAATTTCATATAACCGGAATTTGAATCTTCCGTAATCAATATTTCCGGTTTCACCGGAACATTTTCCATATTGGAATAAATCTGATACATTTGCTGATACACTTTTCTTGTATTCTGGTATTTTCCCGATGAATGCAAGCCATATATCTCTTCGACACTGTAAGGGAGATTATAAAGATTTTCTCTTGTAATCAGAACAACATAATTATCGGACTTGCATACAGCTGATGCAAACTCCTCTGCGTTCATAAACGCATTTTCTTCATCAATAAAGAAGATCGTTTTCTGTGAATTCTCAAGAATCAGTTTCCAGGATGTTCCCTCCAGAATTCTGCATGGCACATCGCACTGAACATCGATTCCACTGGAATTCCCCAGATTTTCTGCCTGCCTTAACATATTGACCAGCGTAGTTTTCCCTGTCGCGCTATTGCCCTGAATAATCGTGATATTTCGTCTGATCTCCAGTTCATAGTGAAGCCGGTTATTCTGTACAATTACTTTATATTTTCCTTTCATACCTCTCTCCTACACATATTTCCCGGCGATTTCCGAAAACTTTTCCATGTCATAAACAATTTCACCCGTGTTCAGTATTTCGATCTCGAATTTTCCGTCTCCAAAATTCATGACATGACGAAGATTGACCGTGAGATCTTTCTTTTTCCCAATTTCCAGAATCCACTTCGCACAGTTGTTTCCACATACGGATATATTAAATATCTTCTGATTTTTATCAAATGCAAGCAGGATCAGGGTTTTCACACCACCTGACAATTCCTTTACTGAAACCGGTCCAAGAACAGGGCTGTCGATTAGTCTGGAGCTGATAACCTCCGACTGATCCACATCCTTAACCATCTCTTTTGTCAATGGATCTGTGATCCACTCATCTTCATACTGATTGTCAAAATATGTAGGCGGATGATAAATAACTCCACCCATGTTTCCGAGAAAGATTTTCAGCATTCCTTTTTCACTCCAAATATTTCTATATGATTTCTATTTTCTTGCCTACTGTTATCTTGTTCATATATAATGGCTAACTGCAGAATATCATACTATAAAGTATATCATACCTGCTTCATATCATACACATATTTTTAAGAACAAATTTCTTTCTATTCTTCACATTCCAAACAGGCAGGATCCTCTGACGCCACTATTTCACTGATTGCTGATCACTTACCCCAACTCCATAACAAAAAGCACCCACAGCGCCTCCAATATCCCCCCTGCCTTCCAGACAGAGACATACCGGATGCACCACAGATGCTTTTTATCCATACAATTTCTATTTATTTCGTATCAAATCTCGTAACCGCCATATGCACCAGATATGGGATCAGGATCACAGGGATCGCGAGGTACGCGAGGACGCTGTACGCACGCTGGATCAGGGTCAGGAGACCGAACTGGGCGATGGCGAAATCTACAATGCAGCAGATCAGGGCTGCAATGATCTCGTGACGGGAGATCTTTCTCTTAGGCGTTTCGCCTGTGTTTTTCACGGATTCTCCGGCCAAAACAGTTTTCTTTCTGTCAGCACATCCGGCTTCGATTCCGCTGCAGATCCTCCTCACCATCGCAGCCACCATATTGACCGCCGTGGAGACTGCCCCGAGAATAATAAGGACCGAGATCAGCGGTGTCATAAATGCCTTTCCGACACCATTCTGAACCATAAATAAAGTCGGAACGCTCTGGTTTTTCATCTCCGGGTTTTGGCAGACCGTCATGATTCCCAGAACTACCATAGTCATCATCAGCGTATTCACCACGAATCCGATCCCCATGCTTTTCACCGCGTCATCCGGTTTCTCGAAGGACTTCGCGTGCTGCACGAAAACAGCCACATTCGCTAACTGGAATGTTCCGTAGAGGAATGCAGAATACAGCGCTTTCCCGAAAGGAACCGGCTCCGCCTGCATTGCGGCTGCGGTCTCTTTGATCGCGCCGAAGCCTGCCGCGATGTTCGGAATATACACGATCAGAAGTCCCGCGATGATGCAGACGGAAAGCACCGATGCCACTTTCCGGACAAGATCTGTTCCGAAGATCGCCACGATAAAAATAAACACACCGATCACAAACGTGCAGAGTAAATACGGAAGTCCCGTGAGCGCAGACAGCGTCGCACCGCCCGTCGCAAAGGCAACCGCCGGGGCCACGCACATCACACAGAGATACATGATCTCAAACAGGTTGGAAAAGACCGGTGCAAACTTTCCGTAAAACGCGTTATTGTAGGACCGGTAATCGTACACCTCATGTTTTCTCGCAAACCGCAGGCAGTAGGCAAAAAACACTGTATTATAGAGCATTGCGGCCGCCGGCATGATCAGGCACCAGATCCCATAACGCACATAGTAACTGTAAATCTGCGCGCCGGAGGCAAAACCACCGCCGAAATGGGTCGTAAACCACACAAACGCAACCCCTAAGATCATGGAACCGGATTTATTTTTCTGTGTCATAGGCGTCCTTTCCTGCCCGTTCCTTTAAGCGGTCCATGGCATCTCTCAGCATTTCTTTTGTCACCCTGTACGGATAATGGGCAACATCGGACATCTCCGGGATCCGGTTCATGCTCTCCTCCCACTCGTCCTCTGTGATCTCGATCTCCTTTAAGGATACCGGAAGTCCGATTTCACGGTTCAGCTTATAGATCTTCTCAAACTCCTCTTCCTGTCCGTCCACAAGCAGTGCAAGGAGAACACCAAAGCCAACAACCTCCCCGTGAAGATGGCGTTTCTCGATCACCGGATAAGATGTCAGCGCGTAGAAGACCGCATGGGCAAGTCCGCTGTTGTAATCCGGGGTGCAGTCCTTCGTTAAAAAGATGGACGCAATTCCCGTGGTGACAACGATGGCGAGGATCACCTGCTCCACATCGTAGGTGCAGAGCCCTTTCTGATGATCCGCATACGCCTTTACACCATACTCAAGAAGCGGCTGCAGACACATCTCACTGACCGCGACGCCTACCGCTGTGAAGTGCTCCAGACGCTCGTCCCTGGATGAGATCTTCGCCTCATAATATTTTGCGTAAGTATCGCCAATTCCAGCCCACATGTATCTCGCCGGAGCTTTTGCGATGATCTCCGTATCAATGAAGGCGTGCATCGCCGGGCGGATAAAGAAGTGCGGTTTTAAGAATGTCCCGTCATCGTTGTACATGATGGAGACGGAGGTCGTCGCGGCGCAGTTGGAGGCGATGGTCGGGAATGTGAATACCGGCTTATCGTCCGTGATGCAGAGGCACTTTACGGTATCCAGCGCTTTTCCGCCGCCGACACCAAAGACCATGTCTGCCTCGTGATAGACCGGCAGCGCCCGGAGCGCCTCCACAGTCTTGTAGGTACAGTCCTCCCCGAACAGTTCTTTTCCGATGATCGTGAGGTTCGTCTTATCCACAGCCGCCTTGATCTTATCATAAGCCGCCTCCAGAGCCAGCTTTCCGCCGATCACCAGGACTGTCTTTCCGTAGGATTCGCAGACCGGACCGATCTTATTGTAAATGGTATTTCCGATGGAATAGCTCGGAAGATGTACCTCATAATTCTCAAGCTTCATGTATCTTCTCCTTCTTAACAAAAAATTCCCTCGATGTGATCGACTTTTCACTTTTCGACACCATAAATATCTCCGGGCGATCATGATCCGCCCGCTACATCACTATATCACTGTAAAGTTTCAAGTTGATGGGGTTAGTATAGCATAGATCGTAAAAAAAGAATACCTTTTTTTCTGTGTATCCTAAAACTTCTCATCCCTGCACAAGATGTCAAAATTCTGCATAAGTTATACTTTCCGGACAGTAAAACTTTGTTATAATGGATCATATAGAAACGAGAGGAGGTTGTTGAGTATGAACATCCCATTCTGCTCCCTTGTCATGCGGTATTTTCTGGAGTTTTTTTCCATGGTGCCCTGCGCGGTTCTCTGCTTTCTTCCGGTCCAGGACCGGCTTCGTAGAAAACCACTGAACCTTTTTCTCACCGGTATCCCGCTCTCGCTCCTCTGGGCTTTCGCCGGAGGCCTCGTCTGCGCAGATTTCGGGATTCCGAGAGACTTCTGGATCCTGCCGTCCTTTATCCTGTTTGCAGTATTCTTCCATCGGGTCTGTGATCTCGCCCTCTGGAAGCCGTTCAGTATCCTGATCGCCGTCTGCGCGGTCTTCTCCTGTATCACAAACCTGACACTCGTCGCAGATGCCCTCATTGACCGGACGAACACCTCCGGTCTGTTCACGCTTCCGGGCGCGGGGATCCACCTGCTGCTCTCCGTTCTCATCATGGCCATCGTATGGTATCCGGCAACCCATGCCGCAAAATGGCTGGTGGACGATATCGAAATGGCGAAGACCTGGTATATATTCTGGGTATTCCCGGCGGCATTCTTTCTGCTGAACCGCCTGATCCGTCCGCGCTACTATGAGACGCTCTACACGAACCGGGTCATGAAGTTTTATCCGATTTTAATTCTGGCGCTTCTGACATTCCTCCTGCTCTTCTATTTTATGTTCTACCTGATGGCATCGGAGATGAACCAGAATACGAGACTTTTGAGGGAAAATGAGCTTCTGCAGCTCCAGAGTGCCCAGTACCGCAATCTCCAGCGCTCCATCGATGAGACGCGGATCGCCCGCCATGACCTCCGTCAGCATCTCACGGTGCTCTCGGGATACGCAGCGAACAAAGATCTTGACGCGATCTCTGACTATCTCGCGTCCTTCCGGAAACATATGATGCCGGAATGGCTGCCTGCTTACTGTGAAAATCAGGCCGTCAACGCGATCCTTAGCTACTACGCGCAGATTGCAGAAAACGCCGGAACTACTCTGGAGATCCAGGCACAGATGGAAAAGGAAATACCGGTCCCAGAACCGGAATTCTGCGTTCTTTTGGGAAATTTATTGGAAAACGCGGTGGACGCATGTCGGGAAAACAATGAAAGCGGCGCGATCAAGGTCCATATCCGCCAGACCGGCACCTCCCTCATAGCCATCACGGTGGATAATCCCTGCCGGAAGCCTCCTGTTCTTGAAGGAAAGCGTTTTCTCTCCACAAAGCACAGTGGCCCCGGCATAGGCACACAGTCCATCCGGCTCATCGCTGAACGACACCGTGGAGATGCGCGTTTTGAATGGAAGAACGGAATGTTCTACGCATCAGTGATCTTAATTCCGTCTGCGGAGTCATGATAGAAATAATAAAATGTTCCCGGGCAATTTCGATCGTCCGCTGTAATTTTTCAAATTTTTTCTTGACTGCCTTACATTAAAGTAGTAAAATGATACCGTAAAAAATCGAAATACGCGTAGACGAAGAATAGTAGGCTGCAGGATTCCCCACAGAGAGCCGTGGTTGCTGGGAGCACGGCGGGATGAAACAGTCCGAACTCGCTTCTGAGCGGTTCCGCTGAACTTGAACGGTAGGCGGAAACGGGTTCTCCCGTTACAGGGAAAGGGTATCCGGCCGGTACCCTGTAAAGTAGCGTCTTCTATGGACGAATCAGAGTGGTAACGCGGTGAAAATCATCGTCTCTTCATGCAGCAATGCATGGGGAGATTTTTTTTCGCTCAAATATCGCATAAATGCCGGAAGTGAAGCATATTGCTTCATTTCTCACGGATTTCGATTGCAGAAAAAGGAGGATCTAAATCATGATCGCAGTTGCATCTTTAATCGTGCTGATCGCGGTTATCGCCTTCAGCGCAGTCACAAAAAAGAATGCCGGTGTTGTCGGTCTTGTCGCGGCATACATCTTCTCCCTCGCAGCGGCAAAATGCGGCACCGAAATCAATGTCTCAAAAGTCGTGACCGGAAACTGGCCGACGAGCGTATTCTTTATCGTTCTTGCCACCACATTCCTCTTTGGTATTGCAACCTTAAACGGCACCACGCAGGCACTTTCCAAGAACATCGTATGTCTCGCAAGAGGAAACGCGAAGATCCTGCCGGTGATCTTCTTTCTCTTCGGTGCGATCATCTCCGCAGCAGGCGCAGGCGGACTGATCGTCGCAGTCATCATGCCGATTGCCCTGTTCGTCGCAGTTGAAAACAGGATCTCGGTTTTGATGATGAGTCTTGTCACCATGGGCGGTATTATGGTCGGAGGCCTGTCCCCCCTCGCCATCAACGGAATCGTGGCACAACAGCTCTCCGTGGAAAACAATATCATCGGTGAAAGCCTGTCCGGTTACCTTCCGCTCTGGGGCGCATACGCCACAGCCATGACGCTCTTCTCCATCGGTGCCTACTTCCTGCTCGGAGGTCTTCACCCGAAAAAGATGGAAAACGCTGCGACACCGCACTTTACGGGATTTGATAAGAATCAGACTCTGACACTCGCCGCGATCCTCGTGGTCCTCATCGGCGTAATCTTTTTTGGACAGAATATCGGACTGATCTCTTTCGCGTGCGCGGGTGTTCTCTTAATGCTCGGCGCTGTCGACCAGAAAAAAGCCATCGCAGCTGTTCCGTGGAGCACGATCATCCTGATCTGCGGTATGTCCGTCCTGATCAGCGTCGTCAATATCTGCGGCGGCATCACATTCTTATCTGACGGTCTTGAGAACATCATAGGCGAGAGAACTGCCCAGCCGATCATGATGGTACTCGGTGGACTTATGGGCGCTGTCTCCAGCGGTACCGGAGTCGTTATGCCGACCCTGATCCCGCTCTCTGCGGAGCTGAGCCAGACCTTAGGCATCTCCTCCATGAGCATCGTGATCGGTGTCATCGTCGGAACAAACGGAGTCGTCATCAGTCCGCTGTCCACGGTCGGCGGCATCTGTGTCGGCTGTGCGCCGGAGTCTGTTGACAAAGATAAGCTTTACAACCAGCTGCTGCTTGCGGCTGTCAGCTTTATCGTGATGAGCGTTGTTCTTTCCTTTATCGGAGTGTTCCGGATCTTTGGTTAAAGCTTTCGCGTTCCGTTTTACGTATTATCCGTATAAACATGAAGATCCGCAGGTTCCCATTTTTAGGATCCTGCGGATCTTTTTTGTTCATGTCTTATTTTTCTTTTGTTTCAAGTCCATCCCATACACCGTCTTTGTCGACATAATATCCATCCGGTGTCCTAATTTCTCTGTACATGGAGCCAAGCGGCACAGCTCCGGATATCTTTGACAAGTAGTACCATTTTCCATTGATGAACTGCCAGCCTGTGAGCATCGCTCCGCTCGCCGGATCGAGATAGTACCAATGCTGGTCTGACTCATCGTAATGCCAGCTTGTCTGCATTCCGGTGTTCTCGTCGATCAGATACCACTTTCCGCTGGCGTTATCCTGTGCCCATCCTCTCTTCAGATAGCCGTCAGAACCGAAAGCCCACCATTTTCCGTCTTTCTGAATCCAGCCCAGCTTTTCACCGTTCTGATCATTGATCTTTTCTCCTGCCGGATAGGTGCCGTCCTTGAATTCGAACCACCAGCCCTTATTATCGCGTTTCCAGGTTCCCTGTGCATCGTTTTCGGAAGAGCTGCTGTTAGAAACATTCTTTCCAAAGTTCGTTGCCGCCGGGTTCTTTGTGCTGCCGGAACCGCCGGAATTGTCGGAATCATCGGATCCACTGCTTGCCCTGCGGACTGCATGAAGTGTTCCATTCTCAAAGTGGATCTCGTAATTCTCAGATGTCAGACCAGACGGCAGGATCGAGTAATCGCCCGCCGCGCTGTCTGGCGCGTATTCACAGGTAAACTTCAGGCTGCCGTTCAGCACATCCGCGGTATCTGTTCCTGCAAATCCTTCGTAGAGGACTGCGTACTCCGGAATCGCATCTCCAACTGTGACATTCTGATCCACCGCTTTTACACTGAGCGGTGCTTTTTTGATCTCAAAGGAGAATATCTGGCTTCCAGCCTCGTAGTTCTTTCCGGCTTCCGTATGAACTTCCACCGTGTAGATTCCGGCATTCATCGGCGCTTCTGTTAAGATCTCGCTGCCCTTTTTGAACGTCACGGTCACGTTTCCATCGCTGTCCGTCCATGCCTCCGGCGCGGTGTTTTTCGCGTCATAGACACGGTTTAACTGATCCAGATTTCGAAGTTCGAACTCCGGCTTCGCCTGGGATACGGTCAGTTTCCCTGGCTGATATGTGATCTCATAGTTTCCATTTTCCGCTGTGAGACCGGACGGAATGATCTCGTACTCGTCCACATCGCTGCCGGCCGCATAAGCGCACTCGTAGGAGAGTGTTCCGCCGAGGACTTCTGTGTTTTCTCCGTTTACGAAACCTTCGAACGTGCTGCTGTATACCGGCGGTTCGTCCTTATAGGTCACGTTTCTTGATTCTGCCGTCACAGTGAGCTGTGCCGGGGTGATCGCAACGGTTGCGGAGCCGCTTATGGTGTCAAAGTTTTTCTTTGTCACCGTGTAGTATACGGTATAGCTGCCTGTGTTCTTGTATACAGGGCTTTCTGTGAGCGTGCAGTTATCTTCGGACTCACCGTAAAGGATCTCACCGTCTCCAGCGTTTCCGGTAAGGGTGATCTTGATTCCGTGGGACTTTCCGTCGTAGATTCCTGTATATCCGGCTGCGTCAACGCCTGTGATCGAGGCATTTTTGATCTCGATTTCAAAGCTGCCGGATACGGAATCATGGTTTGCTGCAGATGCAGTGTAATATACCGTATAGATGCCGGCGTCGGTGAAGGCAGGAACAGTTTTTAATGCCTGCGTTTCGTCTGCGGCCTGTACTGCTGTGAGACCGTAGCGGAAGGTGATAGCCGTGCCACCGATCGTACTTCCTGTTGCCGTGACTTCTGGCAACTGTTCCCTTCCATTGTAGGTCAATTCCATCATCTGCCGTACAGAAACATTCTTAATTTGGGCATTTTTGATCTTTGCACCGCTGCAGGAGACATTGGAAAGTTCACTCGTTGTAAGTTCATAGCGATCCGCAAACTGAGAATCCAACGCAATGCCTGTAACATCCACAGTGTTTGTTCCAGCGTCCTTGGATGTCCATGTGAAGGTTCCCTTTGCCTCTAATGCCACCGCATCCTCTGAGAGGATCGGGTTTCCGTCAGCGGAGCTGAGGGTGAGCGTTCCTTCAGCCTTTGTATTGCCGTCATAGATCTTTGATTTAACCGCACTTACAGAAGGAACAAGCTTTGCTTTGGATACCTCAAATTCAACCGGAATGCTTTCCGCCTCATTGTAATTCTGGCTCTTGCCCACAGTTGCCTTTACATACCATTTTCCAGGTTTGTTTTTTTCATTCCAGTCTGTATATTCGCCATTCGCGGTGCTGCTGTAAGTGTACTGAACACCGCCGGTGGTGTCTGTTGCCACAATCTCCGGCTGTGGTGTTTCTCCGTAGCGGATATCCGGGCATGATGTTATGGAAATTGTATTTGTGGCACGCATAACATTTATCTGTGTTCCTACTAATATAGGAGTTTTCTGCGGCTCCACGTTATCTCCGCCAGTGCTGGTGACTCCCATATAATAAGTTGCATAATCCTGGTTCATATCTGGCGATGAATCATAATGACCATCGGAATTTCTTAAAACTTCTTGAGTTAACTCACTATCGTTATAAAGCTTATATTCAATCTGGCCATACCCAGTAACTGCCGAACCTCCAACGCCATTATACTCATCTTTTATTCCCGGTTTAAGATAGTCCTCTTTATCGTTGCCATAGTTGATGCTTGTTACAGTCTGAAACCAGCCAGGATTGAACGTGGCTTTCTTGATCGTTATCTCTCCAATTCGTAAATTTGTAACACGTTCAACTCCATTTTCACTATTGGTACTTACATAGATTCCATAGGTTCCTGCTGCCGCCGGAGCACCGATGAAATTACCAGTATCCTCTGCACCAACTTTTTCCTTATACTGAACAGCATTGATGCCAAACGATCCTTCTTTTCCCTCTACAGGTCGCACTTCTATCACATGTATATCACCATTATGTGTATAGGTAAATTCAGTGGATCCAACTATCTGGAAATCATCTTTTGTCAGCGTGCGTTTGAGAGTCGTAAATTTGACTGTCTGCATTTCCGACACATCATTGTTAGCATTTTCAGCCACCAGATAATATGTATATGCCGTATTCACGGAGAGATTATTCAATTCAATAGAAATTTCACCATTTTGTACTTCTTTTGTTACAAAATGATTCTGAGTATCTGCACTCTTTGCTGCCGCTCTGAGACCTTCTCCAGTATATCCCCGATACTTCGAATCATTGGTATAGTATACGGTTGTTCCATCAGAAGTTCCCTTTATGACTGCCGAGTTTGCTTTGATGTCATCAGCAGCTGCATTTAATGCAACCTGATATCCTGCGTAAAGCTCAATTTCAGGGACCGCGCTCGTTGGATACAGTATTCCATTAAAAAGTTCATTTACTGTTTTTGTAACATCTGTCGCAGTACCATTTCTGTTTGAATTTTCTTTGTATCTCCATACTGAAAAAGCCGCGCCATCTGGCAACCCGAGATTGCTCAAATAGCTTCGATGAATATCGTCAAGATTCAGAAGATATTCCTCGTAAAATGGATTACTTTCATCTTTTCCAGTATAATACTTCACATGAACTGTATAAGGATTTGGTGCGCTGAACGCATAAATCTCAGTTGTTTCCGGATTTGCAGAAACCGGATTTGCGTTATAAACTACACAGATCGGATTAATTCCGCCAGTCAGCTCAATATGTTTGATGAGATCCTGATAATTTGAGGTCGATGCCTTGAAAAGCTTCACATACGATTCTTTGGTATTGGCATCCAGTGGAGAACTGATCAGAATCTTTTTATCTTCTGTTACTGTTGCCTTTGTAAAATCGATTTCATTTTTTAAAGATGCACTTTCGATCTGCATAGATTTGAACGGGAAATTTCCCTCGACCGTGAAGTTTGCAGTTTCGCTGACATTTATTTCTTGTGCCATATAAACATCGGGCTGATTAGCCCCACCTGTAATCGTTCCGCCTGACAAGTTGATTTCATTAAGGTGAGCGTGTCTTAAACCATACACTCCGCCTGTAATCGTTCCACCTTCCATCGTGAACGTTGCATGGTCTTTCTTTTGCCCGCTACTTCTATATATATACACAGCCGTATTATTATCTGATTTGATTTCACCTCCCTTAATTGTTACTGATACACCACCTATTGCCTGAATTGCATAGCGATCACCTCCAGACGCTGATTTATCCCAAATTTTTGTGTGTTCACCCTCTACTGTAAGGTTCGCAGCCCCCAATACAATTACAGCATCATTTGCATTTTCCTTTCCAGTGATCTGTCCATCCGTAATATGGATCTCACTGTTAGTTCGTCCATAAAATCCACTGCAGTTAATCTCTGACTGCAAGGTTCCGCTTCCTGTTACATTAACTTTTCCAGTAATTGCACCCTTTAAAGTTGTTGTCTTATTTTCATCCATACTTCCAGTATCAATCGTTATGTCTTCTTCAATTGGTGTTCCTATACTTCCTATTGTAATCTCTGGACCTGTAGTACCTGTATTTACTGAAACAATATCGTTTAAAATATCGGATACCTTCTGATTTTGAGCAGAATATGTAACTGTTTCTTCATACTCTTTTCCGTCTGTTGTTACCTCATAATAGACTTCATAGCTTGTTCCATCCGAAGACAATGTAATATCCGCGAGTTTAATCGCCCCAGATTTAAGCGGACTTGCAGGTTTATTTTCATCAACAAAGCGAATATAATTACCTACTGCTTTCAGAGTATAATTTGTATACTCATCTGCACTACCTTTATCATACGCATTAACAACCGTTAATTTTATATTCTCACACAAATATTCAATATTGTTTTTCGATCCCATAATCCAGTTAGACACAGGATTCACTTCCATAGTTCTATCACTTGGAACTACGAAAAAATTTTCTCCAATGTTTTGTACATTTTCCGCATTGATAACTGGATATGTCGAAGCCACTCCGTAATAAATAGAACCACTTGTTGTTCCTGATGCAGATACATCAATATTTCCAGATAAAGTCAACTGCGTATTTTTTATCATATAAATTGCAAAAGCTTTTCCTTTTGTGTTTTTTGCGAAAACACTTCCTCCTCTGATAGAGACCTCTTCACATTCTTTAATTGCAGCAATCGTACTCGTATCATCTTTTGTATTGTTGAGTTGTCCCCCATATATATCTATATCTTTTATATGTGCCAGTTGTCCATTCCATGTACCGTCTTTTATTTTAATACTGCCTGTTCCACCGTTTCCTCTGGCATTTCCATTAATTGTTCCTCCGTTTAAAGAAATCACATCATTTTCATACATATAAAAGCCATCTACAGACTCAACAGTACCGCCATTTTGTTCAAAAATAACTGTAGAATTCGGAGCAGAAGACCTGCCAATAACGTACGAACCTGTCTTTACTGTTTTTATATTAGCCTCATTGTGTATAATAAATGTGTCATTTGAGCCAATAATAAATGCTTCAGCTGCACTCGTATATGTGCCTTTCAAAGTCAATTCGCAGCCTTTCGTAAGTTTCGGCGCTCCGGGCGCTCCGCTACTAATATTGACATTATCAAAATTAATATTTATGTTCGTATCTGTACCGAAACTCAAAATCTTGTTGAACGCATCTGTCAGACTACTTAAGTTTTCCCCATCTTCTGTCAAGCTTCCGCCACTAACCTGAAACGTTCCTTCTGTTGGCTGGCTGATCGAATACATTACTTCCGTAACCGGCTCCGCATTCATCGCACTCTTAGCCATTTTTCTCTTTATCTCCGGGGTCTCTTTCCCATTTGATGCTGTCGCGGTCTCCTTCTCAAGGTCAGACTCGGTCGTCTCGTTTGAATCCACAGTTGTATCCCGCTTCTCGTCCGCATTGGACCCGCTGGCTGTCTCGGCCTCGATTTTTTTATTCTCTTCTTCCAGATTTTCTTCCAGCGCCGGGATCGTCTCCGCTTTCGCCATAATCCCCATATCGCCATGATTGACCAGAAGGACCGCAATCAGGGCTGCTGCAGACATACGTTCATACCATTTTCTCTTTCTCATATTCATTTCCTCCTTTATGACAGGTTCTTTTGGATTATACTTGTAAATTTTCAGACCGTTCCACGGTTCATAGTTGATTTTATTATACGTTTTTTCTGTTCCACCCGCAATTCTTTCTGCACAAGATGTCAAAATTCCGCATAAGATGTCAAAATCAGGAATAATTCTCAGGAAATAGCTCCCGTTTTTTTCATGTATAAACTGTCCTGTTTTCGTAAATCATTTTTCTATGAAAATAATTTGCGGAGGTTCTTGTCATGGCAGGATATAAGGTTGAGATCTGCGGGGTGAATACTTCTAAGCTCCCGCTTCTGACGAATGAGGAAAAAACCGACCTTTTCAGACGGATCCAGAATGGAGATACGGACGCAAGAGAAACATATATTAAGGGGAATCTGAGGCTTGTTCTAAGTGTGATCCAGAGGTTTTCAGGGAGCAGTGAGAATCTGGATGACTTGTTTCAGATCGGGTGCATCGGGCTTATCAAGGCCATCGATAATTTTGATCTGTCGCAGAATGTGAAGTTTTCAACTTATGCGGTGCCGATGATCCTGGGGGAGGTGCGGCGGTATCTGAGAGATAATAATTCGATCCGGGTGAGCAGGTCGCTCAGGGATACGGCTTATAAGGCGCTTTCAGCGCGGGAGCTTCTCACGAAGAAGAATCTGCGGGAACCTACGATCATGGAGATTGCGGATGAGGTGGGGATCTCGAAAGAGGAGATCACCTATGCGATGGATGCGATCCAGAGTCCGGTGAGTCTTTATGAGCCGGTTTATACGGATGGTGGGGATCCGCTTTGTGTGATGGATCAGATCAGTGATAAAAAGAACCGGGAGGAGAATTGGGTGGAGCAGCTTTCTCTGAGTGAGGCGATGAAGAGGCTGCCGGTCAGGGAGAGGCGGATTATTGATATGAGATTTTTTGAGGGGAAGACGCAGACGGAGGTTGCGGGGGAAGTTGGAATTAGTCAGGCGCAGGTGTCCCGTCTGGAAAAAAATGCCTTAAAGGCAATGAAAAGTTATTTAGATTAATAATAATCAGAAAGAGCCAGAGACTTATATCCCTGGCTCTGAGTTTGTTTTGGTCAGCTTAAAAGATTTTCATATAATTATTTCGCTGTCTCCCCGTATCTGGTCAGCAGTTCCTTATAGAAGTCGATGCTGTCCGCCAGCTCTTCTACTCCTGTGAACTCGTTCGCTGCATGGACATGATGGTCTTCTCGCGCGTAGATCGTTGAGAAGCGGTATACGCGGTCGCTGAGGTCGTAGATGTATCTCGCGTCTGTTCCGCCGAGCATCATCTCCGGACACGGGATCACATCGCCATAGATCTTACCGCTGATCTCAACGAGAAGGTCTTTGATGGCTCCGTCGTACAGGGATGTCGGGGACGCGGTGCTGCCTTTGAGAACGCGCACTTCCACCTCATCCGGCACAATGTCTTCCAGGTGTTTCTTTACGCTCTCAACGGTATCTCCCGTGAGGATACGGCTGTTTACAACTGCGGTGACCTTCGCCGGAAGAATGTTCGCCTGGGCAGATCCGGAAAGCATCGTCGGAACGACGGTAGTGTGGAACATCGCGTCGAGGGCCGGATCTTTCTTAAAGTACGGAACAAGCTTTTCCAGATTCTCATCCGGTTTCTCAAGCAGCTTTGCCAGCTCTGGATTTTCCTTCGCCATATACGGCGCAAGGACCTCGAAGCGGCATCGGATCGCATCCGTCACGCGATATGGCATCGGATTCTCCTGGATCGCGATCAGTGCCTTTGCAATCATGGTCGTCGCGAAATTCTCGCCCGGGCGGCTGGAATGTCCGCCTTTTGCGGTGTAGGAGAGTTCAAAGTCCACATATCCTTTTTCGCAGAGACCAATGGTGCAGAGTCCCTTATCGTCGATTCCGTAATCACTTCCCGGGCGGACTCCGCCGCCTTCGTCAAGGACGGCGCCGAAGCGGATGCCGGTTCCGCGGAGTGTCTCCGCCGGGATCTTTCCACCTGCGACCTCTTCCATGTATCCGTAGGAAAGGTAAAGGTCATAGTCCGGCTCGTAGCCTTTTTCCAGAAGTGCCTCAACGGCTTCCAGCTGTCCAATCAGGTTGCTCTTGCAGTCACTGGATCCGCGGCCCCAGATCTTTCCATCGGCGATGGTTCCGGAGTATGGCGGATATGTCCACTTTTCAAGGTCGCCTTCCGGGACAACGTCCTGATGCGCCATTAAGAGAAGCGGCGCGGCACCGGATTTTCCGGTTCCTTTCCAGTGATAGAGAAGTCCTGCCTGTCCGGTATGTTCCAGGGTCAGGTGTTTATGTACTAACGGGTATGTTTCCTTTAAATACTTGTGGAACGCGTCAAATTTTGTGTAGTCAGTCAGTGAATTGTCCGCGTTTGATACGGTTGCGAAGCGGACCGCACCCGCAAGGTGTTCCGCGCTGATCTGCGGATCGATGGTGTGTTTTCCCATGTGTCTCTTCTCCTTTGCTGTCGGATTATTCTGCTTTCTTCTCCGCCTTCTCACTCATCGCCTTGGAGTTTACGATAACGCGCAGGTGGGAACCTTCTCCGCACTTGCCTTTTTCATCGTTCACTTCAATGTCGAACCAGAGCTTTCTTCTCTCGATACTGCGGAGCTTCGCGGTAGCTGTCACTTTCATTCCCACCGGTGTCGGTGCCAGGTGGCGGCAGTGGATCTCCGCGCCGACGGTCGTCTGTCCCTCTTCGAGGTAGGATTTCGCAAGTTCCAGGGCTGCGTCCTCCATAAGAGCCACCATGTTCGGGGTGGAGAGGATCTTGGAACCGGCGCTGCCGATGCGTTTTGCGGTCATGTCATCGGTAACAGTCCATGTGAGGCTGTATGTCGGTGCGTAGAGGTCTGCTTTGTCAGCTAAGATTGCAGCAACAGCTGTGCATGCCGGACAGTCGCAGAATCTCGCGCCCTCTGCCTTGATCTTCTTCGCGTGAGCCTCGATTCCTGCTGCCTTTTCCTCTCCAAAGATCTTCTTCCCATCCTCAGATCCCGCAAAAGCGATCAGGCCGTCGATCGGGATAATATCTGCCGCGATCTCCTCGATCAGCGCCTTTGCTGCCTCGTCCTGTTTCTCTGTATTGACGGCTTCAAGCCATTTGTTTGCAGCTTCCTTTGCCTCCGCACAGCAGGACGGCGCGTTGATAAGTGCTTTAACTTTCTCGATCATTTCCTCTATTTTGCTCATGATTTATTCCTCCGTTCGTTTCTTTCATGTCACTTTTTCTGCCTCTGATAAGACTGTTCCGGAAGGAATCTTTTCCGGGTTTCCCCTTGCAGAAACAGTCCTGCTCCCATTCTATCGCATATATTTCGAAAATTCAATCGGATTTTTCCACAGTTTTCAGACCTTTTGTCGATACTGAGATTTTTTCTCTCAAAATATCCGCGGCAATCCGCAGCAGTTTCCCTCTCACATCTCCACCCTGCTGCAGGCCTGCAGCTGATGTTCATGCTCGTACTTCTCCTTCGTCGCAAGCCCGCCGCGGATATGCCGCTCCGCCTTGTTGATATCCAGAACCACTCTCGCCTGTGCCGCCAGGGACGGATCGATATGGATCAGACGATCCGTCACATCCTTGTGTACCGTGCTCTTTGAGATTCCAAACCGTTTCGCCGTCTGTCTCACCGTCGCATTCTCGTCAATAATATAGTTCGCGATCTGGATCGCCCGTTCTTCAATATATTCCTTCATAGGGTTGCCCCTCGATGATATTTTTACCATCTTATTACAGAATTTGAGAATTTATGCGGGCAAGATTCCTATCCTATATCTCAACGCATTCCCGCGCCGCAGCAGGCTGTATTTTCGCGCAGATACGTATTCCTGATACGTTATCGTCCTCTGGTATAGCAATGTATTCCTCGAATTTTCCTATATACAAAAATGTACAGATATAGGTCCCCTCCATAAAAGGATCTCCATATCTGCACATCATTTCACTCTAAAACTTTAATTTTCTTACTTCACCACGATCTGACAGCTTCTCATGGTCTCTAAAGCCGCCTCATGTCTTTCCCTCGTCACGCCTGCCGCACATGCGGAATCCACGAAGACCGGGGTCTCCGGGAGGAACGCTTTGATGAGGAGTGCGTTTGAAACCACACAGATATCCGTACAGAGTCCCACAAGCTCGATGGACTCGATCGGTGTCTTCTTATTTCTCTCAAGAAGGTCTTCCGCTAACTCCGGACATCCGAAGGTGATCTTCTCATACATCGCCGCGTCGCGCTCCACGAAAATCTTCTCAAGCTCCGGGATCAGGTTCCATCCGTCGGTTCCTTTCATACAGTGGGGAACCGGAAGGAAATGTCCCTCCCGGGTGTCCATATAATTCTCGAAATGCGTGTCCTTCGTAAAGATCAGGTCCCCATCAAACTCTTTTGCCTTCTTTACAACAGCCGGAACGATCGCCTCCGCGTCCTTGCTGCCGAGACTTCCGTTCACAAAATCCTTCTGCATATCCACAACGATCAAAATCTTCTCTGCCATAGCTCATCTTCCTTTCTCCGAATCCGGATCTGTCTTAGGTCGAGGATACCCCAGACCACCTGCCCTGTCAAGCGTTTTTCCGGATCAGCAGCAAAATGCCCCTGAGTTTCCACCCAGAAGGCATTTTTCTTCTCCCTGTCCTGCACGGCCCGCATTCCATTGATCGCGGACCTGCGCGATAGCAGCTTATATTTACGGCTCCGCAACCCGTCTCGCCGCCACCACAAACCGTCCATTTTTCGTATGGTAGCTGCATGTGGACAGCATCAGGATCTGGTCCTCGTACTCCGGGACGATCTCCGTGTCGTAGTCGGAATGTCCTCTGAGCCAGGTCACCAGCTCATCGTATTCCTCCTCCGGGATATCCCCGTCGTAGCGGTAATACCGGAATCCATCCTCATCTTCATAGAGCACCTGCGTCTCCACCGCCGCAAAGACCTCATATGTCCGCGGTTCTCCGTCGACGTAAAAACGGATGATCGGATATTCCTTCCAGTAATCAGCCTTTTTGTAGGAATCAAGGGTTCCGAATATGGACCCGTTTTTCATGTTGTGCCCATAGATGATCAGACACTTCGTGTCCACGCCGGATGCCTCGCCGAGAAACGGGGTTCCGCCAAATGACTTGGAACCATCAAAGGCCCTGTGGAGGTAATACTCCGGATCAGACTCCCGATCCACCACCGGGTAATCGATCCTTGTATCCGGGATCCTGATCCAGCCGACGTAATCGGGGTTCTCATTCTTAAGCGCCGCGTATCCGGCAGCCTCCTTTAAGAGTTCTGCCCATTCCGCCGCTTTCTCCTGATCCGTTGTCTCCCCGGCACTCTCCGTCAGATCTGCCGGAGCTTTTTCCTCCGCGTAATCCGCCGCCAGCTTACTCAGGCTGTCGAACGCGTCCGCTTCCTTTTTGGCCGCCAGGTAATCCCGGCCCGCCATAAAGGCGGAGACGCAAAACACCGCGCCGAACACCAGGATTCCTACTTTGTACCACCATGGGCTTTTTTTCTGTTTCTTCTTTCCTTCTGCCATCAGCTCTTTCTCCTTCTGTCAGAGTGCTCCTTTCCGAGTATCAGTGCCAGAAGACCGGTGAGAGAAGAGTGTATCTGTGTTCACCTGATTCTTAAACTCCGGTGTTCCACTTACTCTTGTTATTTTTCTCCGGATCTGACGCGGTCACCTTGTTTACCTTCACAGGGTCAGACGCGGTTGCCGTCTCTCTCCTCTGTCATACCAGACTGTCAATTAAAAGTGCCAATTACAATGTCAACGAAACGTTTTTCTAAGTTGTCTTTTCCTTAAGCTCTCTCCCGATCTTTTTTATCACAAAGAGATACGAGACACCCGTAAATACCGCCGCTGCGATCCATGCCGCCGGATCGGCGAAACAGGCGAGCGGATAGCTCAAAAGCTTCATCGCCGCCATGGAGACAATCAGTCTCGCGATGAGCTCCGATACACCTCCCATCATCGGCAGAAAGCCATATCCGCATCCCTGCATGATATTGCGGAAAATAAAGATCGTGCAGAGCGGCAGGAAAAACAGCGCAGTCATATAGCAGTAAGTCTCCGCCCACGGCATCATCGCTGAAATATCCACGTCCCCGGTAAAGAAAAGTCCGAGACATGGTCTGAGCAGCGCACACATGAGTAATGCTACTGTGACGGAATACACAAACTCCGCAAGAAGCGCTGCCTTTACCCCTGCCTTGATCCGCTTTACATCCCCGCATCCGTAGTTCTGTCCGCCATAGGTCGCCATCGTCTGTCCCATGGCGATCATGCCCTGGATCACGAGACTCTGGAGCTTCGCCGCAGCCGTGTAAGCCGCAACTGCCACGGAACCGAAGAGGTTGATAGCGGACTGCATGATCATAGTCCCCGATGCGGTGATCGCGAACTGAAACGCCATGGGAATCCCGGCCGCAAGCTGGTTTCTCGTGTCGCTTCCGTGGATCTTCCAGTGTTCCCTCTCCGGCTTTAAGGATGGAACCTTCATCCAGATATATCCCGCGCAGAGTACCGCCGAGATTGCCTGGGACAGATTCGTCGCCCAGGCTGCTCCTGCCACACCCATGCCGCCGCGGATGATAAAAAGCAGATCCAGACCCACGTTCAGGCAGGCGGAAAATATCAGGAAAAAGAGTGGGATCTGACTGTTTCCCACCGCCCGCAGATAGGAGGAAAACAGGTTGTAGAAGATATTTGCCGTGAGTCCGACGCTGATTCCCATGATATACGTGTAGGCATCCTGAAAGATATCTGACGGCGTATTCATCAGGTGCAAAAGCGGGTTCATGATCGCCACACAGACCAGTGTCAGGATGACCGCTGCGATCACCGCCAGGATCATTCCGTTTGCCACGCTGCGTTTCACACCTTTTTCATCCCCTGCCCCATACCGTTGGGCGGTAAGGATCGAAAAACCGGCAGTGATTCCCTGAGCAAAGCCGGTCGCCAGAAACATGATCGTTCCGGTGGAACCGACCGCCGCCAGCGCCCCGGCACCGACGCAGCGGCCAACGATGATCGTGTCCGCCATATTATAAAGCTGCTGAAAGATATTTCCGATCACCAATGGGATCGTAAATTGCAAAATCACCGGCAGCGGTTTTCCTTTTGTCATATCGAGCTGCATGCTGTTGATCCTTTCTTTTTACATAAAAATGCCTGGCTGATATCAGCCAGGCATCAAAATCATAATTTGTCGTGTCCGGCAAACAGGCCGGCAGCACATTTCATTTGGAGATCATTCCGATTTTTTCTTATCCTTATCGCGACCGATCATTCTCAGAATAAAATCGACAGTACCGTCAATTCCATAGCTTGCGCTGTTGATACAGAGATCGTAGTTATTCGCGTTTCCCCAGCTTCTTCCAGTATAGAAATTGTAATAATGTGCGTGTTTTTTGTCAAGCTTTTTCAGGAAATGACGCGCTTTTTTCCGGTCGAGACCGGCATTTACCTCGATCGCGCGGTGGATCCTCTGCTCGATCGGTGCGGTAATGTAGATGCTGATATGCGGAATGCCGTTGTTCGTTAAGATCGCGTCGGCGCAGCGGCCCATGATAATGAAGTCTTCCTTCTTCGCCATATCACAGATCAGGTCGCTCTGGTTGAAGAAGACGGCATCCTGACGGTTCAGGCCGTGGTAACGGCTGAAATATTTGATATGATCCTTCAGGGACATATGGGTCACTGCCTCAAACTCGCTCGCCGGACTCTGCTGCAGTTCCTCAGAGACGTGGGCATATCCCGCCGCGTCACGGATCGTCTTATCTTTCTCCGCGTCGAGGCGTTTTAATACTGCCGCGAAAATATCGGCATCGTAGTAGTTAATATGAAGCTTATCCGCAAGCTTGAAGCCGACATCGATTCCGCCGCTTCCGTATGTCCAGCTGATGCAGATAATCAGATGGTCGTCGTTGGAGAAACGGTTCGCTACGTTGAAGCTGTTTAACTTCGCGAGGATCGGGTCGATCACATCGCCGCTGGCGAAGCTTGTCGGAAGGCTCATGACCTCATTGAGGATGCGGTTGTACTCGGTCATACACATCGCGCGTTCTTCTTTATCCTCGATGGTACGGGCCATGTTCGCGATCAACCCAAGCTCGCTGCGGACTAAATGTCCCTGCGGTCTTGTTGTGAGGAGCTCCGTAAGTTCATTGACGCAGCGCTCTCTGTCACGGTTGAATACGCGTCCCAGGGAGGAACCAAGGTGGACATAGACCTCCGCGTCCAGATCGTAGATATGTTCTGCCAGTTCTTTGATTTCTTCTTTCGTTGCAGCCATATTTCCTCCCCCTTCCTATAAAAAGAATACCAGAGTATCCACAATGAATACCGGAACAAGAATTCCAAAGGACCAGATCAGATATCCGAAGAACGAAGGCATCCGGATACCGTTCTCATCCGCAATGGATTTGACCATAAAGTTCGGCGCGTTGCCGATATATGTATTTGCGCCCATAAATACGGCACCGCAGGAGATCGCTTCCAGCATCTTGACCGGAACGGTTCCGAGGGCCGTCACCATGCCCTGTGACAATCCTAAGGCACCTGCTGTTGTCAGGAATACCAGATAGGTCGGCGTATTGTCGAGGAAGCTGGATAACAGACCGGTCGCCCAGAACATCTCAAACGGTTCTGTGATCCCAAGCTCCGCTCCGTTTGCCTTTAAGATCATAAGCGCCGGCTGCATCGTAATAAAGATACCGACGAAGAGAACTGCGACCTCGTGGATCGCGCCCCAGGTAAAGTGGTTCTCACGGCGGATCGAACCATCCGTCGTCTTAAAGGACAGGAATGCGGATACAAGGATGATCACACACTCAATGATCGCCGGATAGGATAATGTAACTTCTCCGAACACATGAATCCCGAGGACATTTCCTGCGGCATCCTGAAACATCGGCATGGACGGCAGGGTACCGCTTAAGATAACGGCGATCACGATCATAATGATAAAGATCAGGTTGTGGCCGCCGCGGATCTTCACTTCAGTACCCGGTTTGCTGATATCCGGTTTTAAGCCTGCCGCGATATCTTTTCTGTATGCCTTCATATCAAAATGATAGAAGATGAACAGCAGGATGATCATATTGAAGATCAGGATCGGTAAAAGCTTTAAGCTCCAGAAAAACGGGACACCCCGCATGAATCCCATGAGCAGAGGCGGATCTCCGATCGGAGTCAGGCAGCCGCCCATATTGGACACCATAAAGATAAAGAAGATCACGATGTGGCGTCTTCTCTTTCTCCACGCGTTCATCTTGATGATCGGACGGATCATTAACATACTGGCTCCGGTGGTTCCGATCCAGCTGGATAACAGGGTTCCGAGTGCCAGAAGTCCCACATTGATCCTCGGGGAACCAGCGAGATCACCTGACAGGGTAATATTACCGGACACACAGAACAATCCGAAAAGAAGGACGATGAATGTCAGGTAGTCGTTTATGATACATTCCAGTGTCGTCTCCGCCGCCTTCGGCACACCGTACTTCACGGCGAACGGGATCAGGAACAGCAGGGACCAGAACACGACCGCGTGCGGCTGGTGCGCCTCCCACCACTCTGCTTTCACAAGCGGAAGGACCGCAATGCAGAGCAGGAGTCCTGCAAATGGAATACAAAGCCATAACGGCGTCTGTGCTGCCGCCCCGGCAGCCTCTGGTTCTGCCGCAAGCGCTGTAACTGCAGTCTGGTTTAAGACCGCCAGAAGTCCTGCGCAGAATGCAAATAATTTCTTCATGGGTAAACCTCCATGTAATCAGCTTTTATGAGCCATTACTCTTTTTTTTCGCTCAACACGGCTACTGATTATAACAACTTTCCCGCACAAATACAAGTACGATTCTTCCAAATAATTGCCAAATTTCCGCGTAGAAAATCAGCATTTTTGCCAAAATGGAATATATTTCGTATTGTGAAATTTCAGACAATGGGATTTTATCTCATTTATTTTACAACGTTAAAGCATTGGTCTGGGATACCGCCGCATTCCGTTTTTCTGCGCCATGTACTGCTTTTTTTCTTGGTTTTTCACGCCCTGCGAGAATGCCGTAATCGGTCTTCTATAAAGTAAAAAAGCAGCACGGTCATTTGATTGATGGATGATCAGATACCGAAACTGCTTTTGTTTTATTTAATATATGTGTTTTATGTATTTTTACTACACTAAGAAAAATTCCGTAATGAATACCATCGCGCAGCAGATCACCGCAACGGACAGGAGACTTCTTCCGCACCATGCCGCGATGATTCCGATGACCAGCGCCAGCGCCGCCGACACCGTACTGTTTGTGGCGGAGAGGATTGCCGGAAACGTCATAACAGCTAACGTCACATATGGGACGTAATATAAGAATGACTGGATAAACTGATTTTTGATCGGTTTCCGGATCAATGTGAGCGGCAGGACACGGATCATGTAAGAGACACCCGCCATCACCGCAATATAAAGATAAATATTCTTTTCCATGTTTTTTCTGTGTTCCTTCTTAATTTAACAAGACAGTTTTCAAAAATTTCTTTTTCTTTTAAGCGCCCTGTTTTGCCGCGTCTGCAGAATGGACATGAGTTTCTTCCGTTGTTTCCTTGGGAGTATCAGCCGCGCTGTCCTCTGCCGGATGTGGGAAGAGAATCGCTGCTGCGGATGAGAGCACAACAGTCAGAATGATCGTTCTCGTGCCGCTGGAGATCGATGAGATCCCCGGCAGATGCTCCGCAAGGTAGCTCGCCGCGAAGCTGATGGCGATGAGACCTGCAAGGATGCGGCTCTTTCTCGCCGGTGGAATGATGATCGCAAGGAACATTCCGTAGAGTGCCACGCTGAAGGCGCTCACAAGACGCCACGGCATCAGATTACCTGCCAGCGCACCGAGGGCTGTTCCGACAGCCCAGCCGGGAAGTGCTAATGCGATTGCCCCGTACATATACCAGGGATTTAAGCAGCCCGGTCTTGCGATCGTAATTCCGAACAGCTCATCGGTAATATCAAAAGCCATGAGAAGCCTGTGGAAAAACGGCATATCCGGATCCATTCTCTGGCTCATGGCACAGCTCATCAGTAAATATCTCGCGTTCGCGATCAGTGTCACGATCGCCATCTCAATATACGCTGCCCCCGCGGCGATCATCGTAAAGCCCGCGTATTCCCCTGCGGACGCGTTGCAGAGTGCGCTTGTGATCATTCCCTGAATCGGTGTCATCCCGACATTCCGCGCCACGATTCCCAGTGAAAAAGATACCGCAAAATACCCGAGCGCGATCGGCACCCCGTCCCGGGCTCCATCCCGGAATGCCCGTCGGTTTCCAACACTGGCAATTGAAAACTTGTTGTTCCCCATAATATTCCTCCCTCAAACAGAAACAGCAGACATCCTGTCCTGTTTATGCGCTGCCATTCCGCGTAAATTAGCGGCACCCAGGAATTTTCATCCAGAGCTGCCGCTTTCCATTATTCTGACATCATTGTCGATACGGGCATGAAAGAAGCCCAAACAGTAACTGATTTTGCCGATGCTTCGCATTCCAAATCGGCAAAATCCACTACCACCACTGTATTGTACGGAATTTTCAGGTCAGAAAATTCCTACCCGTGTACAGTAACACGGTTGTTCCTATCCCGCGAGGATATGCAGTGACTCTGATAGGATTTGTCAACTTCACTGACCAGAATCACGCACCAAGTCTCTCGGATGTTCGACTTGAATTGCAGGGCGGCACTTTGTATACAGTTTTTCTGTCTTCTGCCGCATGCATGATATTTATATAAGGAAGGTAATCGATCCATGTCATTCATAAAAAAAGAACCAGTCCTTTCCGCGGCAGCGGTTCTGGCGGTCCTCTCCATGTTTTTTGTCGCTCCGTCACCGGAGTATCTGTCTTACATTGACTTCCGCACTCTGGCACTCCTCTTCTCCCTGATGACAGTGGTCGCCGGGCTGAAGGAGATCGGTCTGTTCCGTTATCTCGGATCATCCCTGCTCGCCGGAATGCATTCCACTCGCCAGCTTGCCTTCACCCTGACAGCACTCTGCTTTTTCTCCAGCATGCTGATCACGAACGACGTGTCCCTGATCACATTTGTCCCGTTTTCCATCCTGATCCTCAATATGGCTGGACTTCCGGAACTCATGATCCCCGTGATCGTCCTTCAGACCATCGCCGCGAACCTCGGCAGTATGGCAACACCCATCGGGAATCCACAGAACCTGTATCTCTACTCTTCCTTTGGTCTCTCTGCCGGTGAGCTTGTGGGATACATGCTGCCGTTAACGGTACTCTCAGCCCTGCTGCTTGTAGCTGCCGTTTTTCTGCTGAAAAATAAAGCCATCACCCTCAGCCGGACCTCCCTTCACCAGGACGGCTGTCCCACGAAGACTTCTCTGATCTTCTATCTGGCGCTTTTTCTCGTCTGTCTGGGCTGCGTCGTTCGGATCTATTCCTGGCCGGTCATGTTTTTCATCATCCTGGCCGCTGTTCTCATAAGGGACCGCTCGCTGTTTATCCGGGTCGACTACTTTCTGCTCCTGACATTCGTCTGCTTCTTTATCTTTATCGGCAATATGGAACGGATCCCTGCGATCTCCGGACTCCTCACGAAGCTGATCTCCGGTCATGAATTTCCGGCAGGTGTTCTCTTAAGCCAGTGCATCAGCAATGTCCCCGCGGCGATCCTGCTCTCCGGCTTTACCGGTGCGGTGCGTCCTCTGCTTTTTGGTGTGAATGTCGGCGGTCTTGGGACCCTGATCGCATCCATGGCAAGCGTGATCTCCTACCGGGCCTACGCTGGGATTCCGGAAGCAAAGTCCGGAACGTACATGATGGTATTCACCCTTTACAATCTCATATTTCTCATAATTATGTGCGCGGCGGGGTGGATGCTGCTCTCTCTGTAAATCAAGTGTGCGGATGGTTCAATCATTACGTCTGTAACAGAATTTCATATTGTGATATAGAATGTAATACTTTTTCGCCTTGTGATATTGTTCAGGATTTTTCGATTCTGGACAATATTTTTTTGCAAATTTTACGTTAAAACCAGTTTCAAGGGCTTGACATTCTGTGTGAAATTCCATATAATGAAATCAGTTCCACAATATGGTATATTGAGAGAGTAAATAGAGGAGGAGATATTCTATGGCAGACTTGATCTACGAAGTACACAACCACCTTGCACGCATCACACTGAATCGTCCGAAGCAGCTCAACTGTTTCAGCGAGGAGATGATCCGTCTCTGGACAGAAGCGTTGGAAGATGTCCGTGACAACGATGATGTATATGCACTTCTGCTTTCCGGAAACGGAAAAGCGTTCTGCGCTGGCGGTGACGTCAAGGCAATGGCAGCCGGTGACGGATTCTTCGAAAGTCATGAAGATATCTCCTCCACAGCCCTCGCAAGAAAGAATTCACTCTGGAAGGGAATCCAAAGAATTCCGCTTCTTTTAGAAGAAATCGATAAACCGGTGGTTGCCAAGATCCATGGTGCCGCAGTCGGTGCCGGTCTTGACATGGCTCTCATGTGCGATGTGCGGATCGCCGGGGAGAGTGCTTCCATGTCGGAAAGCTATTTTAATGCCGGAATTGTACCTGGTGACGGCGGAGCATATTTCCTGCCCCGTCTCGTCGGCCGGGACAAAGCTTTAGACCTGTTCTGGACAGCCCGGACCTTAAAGGGAAAAGAAGCCGCGGATATGGGTCTCGTTACCCACTGCGTCCCGGATGCGGAGCTTGACGCGTTTGTGGAGCAGTATATGGAGAAGCTTCTGGCAGCGCCGCAGCAGGCTATGCGCCTCACAAAACGCGCCGTCGTACAGGGTGAGCAGAGTTCTCTGCGCGCCTCCTTAGATCTTATCTCCTCTTTCATGGGAATCGTCACCGAACTCGACGACTACCGTCAGAGGACCAGCGCCCTCGTTGCGAAACTGCAGCGGAAAGTGCAGTAAAACAGCCCATCAACAAACCTGAAAATAGAAAACCCATCACACAAGAAAAAGCTGTCCCTCACGGGCAGCTTTTTCTTGTGGTCTCAATTCCCCGCCAGGATATTTTTTCGTAGTTTTCCGATTCACCGCTTCGCCGACCTGCTTACGGCCTTTCGGAGATCCTTCTGCCTCAGCTCTCCTGTCCGCGCTTATTGGGATCCGCTTCGTGCTTGGAAATTCCGGAAAAAATGGCTATCGTCGGTGCCGTTATCGTCCTCACAGCCGTGTCCGTGCGATCTGTTTACAGAATCTGGTCGGAGGATCATGACTGGACAGCAGCCCAGATATCATAGTAATTATCGCGAAATTTTTCTAAGGGGAATTTAAGGTTAAATTCCTTGAGAAGATGACGGAATGCAGAAACGGAAAGTTTGGAACGTTGTTGATAAAAAGCAGATCCGGTAGGAACCGAGGAATCATACTCAAAAAATTTAAGAAGTTCATGATTTAGACTTCCGCTTTCCATGGAAATAATCAGACGCATCATTTTCTTAAAATCAAGTTTGCGTTTGCGGATAAAATCTTTACCTGGATTGTAAGCGATGAATAACCTGCCGTCTTTTCATCAGCCAAGATCTGTGTAACAATCATTCTAATGAGTTTGGACAGTGGACAAGTTTGGTTCAAATCTGGACACATCCTGTCTAACACACTCATAATACACAGGAATGGAGTTGGGCAAGAATGGTTCAAAGACACCCAAGACGTACGGATCAGGAATGGATAGCGCTGATTCAGGAATGCCGCACCAGTGGTCTTACAGATAAAGCATGGTGTGAGCAACATCACATACAACGCAGCAACTTTTACTATCATATCCGGAGATTTCGAAGCATGGCTTGTGAAATACCAGATAATCCGATGTCTTCCTGCCCGGAACAGCATGAAGTTGTGGCAATTGATTTTTCTGGTGCTGATACGGTTGCAGTAGGTGAGCAACTTCCTGATCGTACCACTGTTTCCGCCCCGGCCATTCGTTTGGTCTTTTCTGGTTTTTCTGTGGAAATCCAGAATTCGGCAGCCTGCGAAACGATTCGAAACACAATCGCAGCGCTGCAGCAACTGTGTTAGGCGAACTGTCCGGCGTAGCAAAAATTTTTATCATTACCGGCCGGACAGATATGCGAAAAAGCTTTGATGGATTGATGGCCATTATTCGCGATACTTATAAGCTGGATCCTTATGCCAACGCGCTCTATCTGTTTTGCGGCAGGGACAGTCGGAAGTTAAAAGCACTCCATTATGACAAAGATGGATTTGTTCTCTACCAGAAACGTCTGGATGAGAATGGTCGTTTCCAATGGCCACGCAATGCTTCGGAAGCAAGGCTTTTAACCAGGCAGGAATTCCGCTGGCTGATGGAAGGCCTTGCAATCGACCAGCCAAAAGTCATCCGTCCTTCTAAAGAAAAGAAGGATTTCTGATTTTTGTCTAAAAAGCCGAAATTAAAAAACTTTTTTACTAGAAAAAATGAGGCTTTTTGCAATTATCCACAAGCTTTCGTGGATGCAAAAACTTATTCGTGTAATTCTGGTTTGATGTTTACGTGGATGTGGATAAGTAATCGCAAATAGCTCTGATTTTTCTATTTTCGCTTCAACTTCAGCATTGTGACTTATCGTCAAAATGACGGTGCTATTTTCCGTCCGATTTGCCAGAGTATAGTGGTTCAGTTGTCAAGACAAAAATCCAAGCTTTTTATAATGAACTGATAT
>OIWO01000784.1_pt1 | contig 32589 bp, 22 predicted proteins | sample 1587641 | NCBI WGS metagenome assembly OIWO01 (sample SAMEA3888924, study PRJEB22519) | human gut metagenome | biome: human gut; feature: human-associated habitat; material: faeces | place: Denmark | collected 2010
TCAGGGAACACCGATACATGCAGCTGTGGTGAGTGGTCTGGGAAATGCCAGAAAATTGATGGAATGTATAGAAAATGATGAGGTTTCTTATGATTTTGTGGAAGTGATGGCATGCCCAGGCGGATGTGCCGGAGGCGGTGGTCAGCCAATTCACGATGGTGAGGAGCTGGCCTGCGAAAGAGGGCAGAAGCTATATGCCTTAGATCAGGAAAGCGAGCTGCGTTTGTCACACGAAAACCCGGCAATCGTACAGATTTACGATAAATTCTTAGGAGAACCGTTGTCACATAAATCACACGAACTCTTACATACAAGACAGGCAGACTGGGATATGTAGGATAGTTGTAGGTGCTAAGAACAAGCATGGATAGGGCGTAAGCACATAAAGGAAAAGATAAAGAAAGAGGTCGTAGGGATTTGAGAAACCATTTCCCCGCGACCTCTTTTATTGGTATGAAAAGCAAGTTGGTATGGGTAGGGAATTATGAAAAACAAGCCAGATACCCATACAAGCATATTTTTCTTTAAGTGTCTTGCGTTTTACAAGCCATTTTGTTATGCTAGATGCACTTTCTAGGAATTCTCCGGTCAGTTCGACCAATGTTTCCATGAATGTATACAGACAATTTTATATTTAGGCAGACAGGTCGATGTTATTATCTTGTACTGCCGGAAAGAGAGGCATTATGAAGCAAAAGAAAACTTTGCAGGACTTAAGTCTGATTGACAACTTTTTATTTGGTGCCATGATGACTGACCCAGACGTAGGCATTCCTTTTTCAAGGAAATTGATTAAACTTATTTTAGGGAAAGAAATATCAGATATCCAGATTACCCCACAAAAAGTATTTTATGGAGTGGATACCGATATGCATGGCGCCAGATTGGATGTGTATATTGAAGAGACAGTAAATCCCGATGGTGAAACAGAAGAAATGGCGCAGATTATCGAGGACGATTCTTCGATTTTTGATATTGAACCTGAGAAAAATCATGATACAATATCAGTAGAAGGACTCCCAAAGCGGGTTCGGTTTTACCATGCGAAGATTGATAATGCAGCACTTCCAAGCGGAGAGGATTATCGAAAACTGAAAAAAGTATATGTGATTTTCATTACTCCATTTGATCCGTTTGGCTATAATCGGATGGTGTACACGATTAAGAATTATTGTGTAGAACAACCGGACATGGAATACGAGGATGGTGCAATGACGATTTTCTTATATACGAAGGGTAGTGTCGGGAATTACTCTGAGGATTTACAGAAATTTCTTACATATTTTGAAGAGTCCACAGACGAAAACGCAGTGACGGATGACTTACGGGAATTGCAGAGCATGGTATCTCAGATAAAAGATAACAGAAAGGTAGGGCTGAGTTATATGAGAGCATATGAAGAAAAAGAACTACTGAAGAGAATATACCATAATCAGGGATTGGAAGAAGGACGAGCAGAAGGACGCGAAGAAGGACGCAGACAGAATGTGATTTCTGTGATCATGCAACAGATGAACCGAGGAAAAAGTACGAGTCAGATAGCAGATTTTTTGGATATGGACGTTGCTGAAGTTCAAAGAGTCTATGATGCTGGTAAGAAATATGCACCAGATTATGATTTGGATGCCATTTATAAGGAATTGTATTCATAAGACATGCAGTAAGTAGAGGTCGTAGGGAATTGAGAAATCATTTCCCTACGACCTCATTTATTGTTTATAGAAGCAGAATTTGGAAATCAGTACATGGGCAAGAATCGTTGAAAAGCATGTGAGAATGGATTATGATTAATCCGAACAAAAAAGATAAGGGGACAAATGAAAAGATGAAACATATCATTTTGGCGTCATCATCGCCAAGAAGAAAAGAATTGCTAGAGCAGATCGGCATTGGTTTTGAGGTACGAACCAGCGGCGCAGAAGAAGTCACACAGGCTACGGAATCGGAAGATATCGCACAGGAATTGTCAAAAATTAAGGCACAGGCGGTATGGGATACATTGACAGATGAGGAAAAAGAAATGTCGGTGGTGCTTGGTGCAGATACTATTGTTTGTGTCAGAACATCAGAGATGAAAAATGCAAAAGAAGCAAGAGAATTCTGTATTCTTGGAAAGCCAAAAGATGAGGAGGATGCCGCACGCATGCTACATCTTTTATCTGGGCATACACATCAGGTTTTTACCGGAGTGACATTGATTGCAAAAGAAGAGACAAAGACTTTTTACGAATGTACGGATGTACATGTCGCCTCTCTTTCGGACAAGGAAATTGCAGATTATGTGGCAACGAAGGAATCTATGGATAAAGCCGGTGCATACGGAATACAAGGCATTTTTGCGAAGCATATTATTGGGATTGAAGGAAGTTACAGCAATGTTATGGGACTTCCAGTTTGTTCGGTTTATCGCGAACTGAAATCATTTTTAGAGTAAGTAAAATAAGAGAAAAATCATTTTTGAAAACAAAAAAATGCATGATTTATAGGATAATTTGGCACATTTTTACATAGGATATATGATAGAATATATCTCAAAATGAAGAGTGCCGCGAAGAAGAAAAATCTGACACGTTGCGGTGAGGTTTTTCTTTTTTGTTATAGAGACGAGATTCGCAGTCATAGAGCGTATCTCGTCTCTGTGTGAAAGGCATGATATAAAAGAGGACGGATAAGCAATGCAGGATTATATTACAACATACACAAAAAAGCACTTTACGATTATGGAACCCAAGATGGAGGATATTGATATCAATGATATTGCCCATGCACTTTCTTTGATGACACGTGCAAACGGACATTTTAGTCAGTTTTATTCGGTTGGTCAACACTGTGTAGAGTGCGCGTATGAGGCATTGGAGCGCGGATATAGTGCTACCGTGGTTTTGGGATGCTTACTGCACGATGGGAGCGAAGCCTACATGGCAGATATTACAAGACCACTTAAGCAACATATGCCGGAGTATCTGGCGGCAGAAGAGAAGCTGCAAAATATGATTTATGAAAAGTTTTTGGGACAGTGCCCCTCAGAGAAAGAAATGGCACAGATTAAGTCAGTGGATGATGCCATGCTTTTTCATGAATTTAAATGTTTTATGAATGAAGAGTTAGATATTCCGGAACATGAAATTTTGACAAGACCGGCATTTAGTACCAAGCCATTTGAAGATGTAGAAGAAGACTTCCTTCTTATGTTTCACAAGATCAGCGCCCTGCTGTAGTACGGAACGTCCCTAAAAAAAGGAAAAAGCGAATGGATGCGTAATAGAATATAAGAGAGTGTTTATTTTGGAAAGGACATGACCATGACCATAAGAGAAACCATTGAGGATATGGAACGTGAAAACTTGAGTCCTTATGCCACTTTGAGCGAAAATTCCAAGGGGCGTGACCGAGAGGAACCGCAGTGTGATATTCGCCCGGTCTTTCAACGAGATCGTGACCGTATCCTACATTGTAAGTCGTTTCGACGATTGAAAAATAAGACGCAGGTTTTTTTGACACCCAAAGGGGATCATTATCGTACACGTATGTCGCATACGCTTGAAGTATCCCAGAATGCCAGAACCATTGGTAAGGCACTCCGGCTGAACGAGGATTTAGTGGAGGCAATTGCATTAGGGCATGATTTGGGGCACACACCGTTTGGACATGCGGGAGAGCGCACCTTAAATGGGTTGTGTAAAGGTGGCTTTATACATAGCGAACAAAGTGTGCGTATTGTAGAACACTTGGAAAAAGATGGTGAGGGATTGAATCTGACTTGGGAAGTGCGTGATGGTATACGCAATCACCAGACCAGTACAGTACCGGCGACACCAGAAGGAAAAATTGTCCGTTTGTCGGACAAAATTGCATATATTAATCATGATATTGATGATGCAATTCGTGGTTTGATTCTGACAGAAGATGACATACCAAAGGAATTGCGCAATACGCTAGGTCATTCATCGCGAGAAAGACTGGACAATCTGATTCATGATGTGATTATGAGCAGTCTTCACAACATCGATGTGATGGACAAGGAGTGCCGTAATGATTTAGAGCCGATTGCCATGTCTGCAGAGATGGAACAGGCAATGTACGACTTGCGTAAATTTATGTTTTCCAACGTATATCAAAATCCAGTTGCAAAAGCAGAGGAAATTAAGGCACAACGTATGTTGAGCCAGCTGTTTGAATACTATATAGAGCATATGGATCAGTTGCCGATGAAATATGTGCGCATGATCGAGCAGGGGAAGGAAGCAAAAGATCGTGTGGTTTGCGATTATATCGCAGGAATGACGGATCAATATGCCGTCACCAAGTTTAACGAATTCTTTATGCCGGTCTCCTGGCAGGTCGATGGGTATTGACCGAAAGCAACTTAGTGAATCCGAGCGTCAGCGAAGGATGAACTTAGACACACTAAATAGAAAGAGGCGGAGAAATGCCGTATTATGACAACGATACCATCGAAGAGGTGCGTTCGCGAAACGATATCGTCGATGTGATATCACAATATGTTCATTTACAAAAAAAAGGCTCGTCCTACTTTGGACTTTGTCCTTTTCATAGTGAAAAAACAGGCTCGTTTTCTGTGACACCGTCGAAGCAGATGTATTATTGTTTTGGCTGTGGCGCTGGCGGCAATGTCTTTACGTTTCTGATGGAATATGAGAATTTTACCTTTTCGGAGGCGATGGAGGCACTGGCGGATCGCGCTGGAATCGAGCTTCCGAAGCAGGAGATGACCTCGGAGGCAAGGCGTGAAGCAGACAAGCGTAACCAGTTGTTTGAAATCAACAAAGAGGCAGCAAAATATTTTTACATGCTGCTGCGCAACGAAAAAGGAAAACAGGCGTATCAGTATTTCTCAAAGAGAGAATTGTCCCCAGAGACGATGCAAAAATTTGGCCTGGGTTATGCGGATAAGTATAGCAACGATCTTTATCAGTATTTGCGGAAAAAAGGCTATACGGACGAAGTATTAAAAGATAGTGGTCTTGTGACGATTGATGAAGCAAGAGGGGCACATGATAAATTCTGGAATCGTGCCATGTTTCCCATTATGGATGCCAACAATAAAGTAGTGGCATTTGGTGGTCGAGTTATGGGCGAGGGAGAACCAAAGTATCTAAATTCCCCGGAGACTATGATTTTTAATAAGAGCCGTACATTATATGGCTTGCAGCTTGCAAGACGCACAAAGAAAAATCAGTTTATTTTGTGCGAAGGGTATATGGATGTTATTGCACTGCATCAGGCGGGATTTGATAATGCCATTGCATCGCTGGGAACAGCGCTTACAAGTGGGCATGCGAATATGATCCGCCGTTATGGAAAAGATGTTTATTTAAGCTATGACTCTGATGGTGCGGGCGTAAAGGCGGCACTTCGTGCGATACCGATTTTAAAAGAAGCCGGTATTACCTGTAAGGTGATTAACATGAGCCCACATAAAGACCCGGATGAATTTATCAAAGCATTGGGAGCAGAAGAATACCAGCGCAGGATTGATGAAGCAGAAAACAGTTTTATGTTTACCATTCGCATGCTAGAACGCGATTATGATATGAAAGATCCGGAGAGCAAAAGTGCTTTTTATTATGAAGTGGCAAAACGGATTCTGGCTTTCCCAGAAGAACTGGAGCGAAACAACTACATTGAAGCAGTTGCGTCACGTTATCAGGTTGGATATGAAAATATGCGACAGATGGTGCACAACTTAGGTACCAAAGGGGGCATTATAAATGAGCCGGAACCGACGAAGCTAAAATCGGGTGTGCAAAAGAAAAAGACGCGCGAGGATGGCATGATGCAATCACAACGATTGCTGTTGACATGGCTGGTAGAACGACCACAGATTTATACAGCAATCCGGGATTATGTAGAGGCTGAGGATTTTACCGAAGGCATCTATGCGACAGTGGCAAAAGAATTGTTCCAACAGTTTGCAGAGAAAAGTGAGTTGAACCCGGCGCGTATCGTGAGCCTTTTTTCTGACGAAGATAGTCAGAGACAAGTGGCAGAAATTTTTAATACCAGCGTACAAGGCGTAAATACCGATGCAGATTGGGAAAAGGCAATCCGAGAGACGGTTGTTCGCATCAAGCAAAACAGTATGGAGCAAAGAAGACGTAATTTAGATCCTACGGATATGAATGGTCTGAAACAAATTATAGATGATAAGCGCAGGCTTCAGGAACTGGAGAAACTGCATATTTCCTTTAATTAAGGGCAAAATACATGAGAGAGGATGTAAAAATGGCGAAAAAAAGCGAAAGCACAGTAGAAACACAAGAAGTGGTAGAAGAAAGCGTGAAAGTGGAAGAAAAAAAGACAACCACAAAGAAAAGTACTGCAAAGAAGAGCAGTAAGAAGGCAGATGGCGCAGAAAATGCAAAGTCTGACGATGCAAGAAAAGCTGCATTTCAAAAGAAACTGGCTGAATTATTAGAACTTGCAAAAGACAGAAAGAACGTCTTAGAGTACCAGGAAATCAGCGATTATTTCAAGGAATTGCAGCTTTCAGCAGAACAGTTTGAAGCAATTCTTGATTTCTTAGAGAAGAACAACATTGATGTGCTGCGTCTGCAGGACAACGATGATGATATCATCTTAGAGGATGATGATGACGTAGAAGTAGAAAAGATTGATTTGTCTGTACCGGACGGTATCAGTACAGAAGATCCTGTACGTATGTACTTAAAAGAAATTGGTAAGGTTCCACTTCTTACAGCAGAAGAAGAAATTGAACTTGCAAAGCGTATGGAACTTGGAGATCAGGAGGCAAAGAAGCGTTTGGCTGAGGCAAACCTTCGTCTTGTTGTTTCTATCGCAAAACGTTATGTGGGACGTGGTATGCTTTTCCTCGATTTGATTCAGGAAGGTAACTTAGGTCTGATTAAGGCAGTAGAAAAATTCGATTATCGTAAGGGATACAAGTTCTCTACGTATGCGACATGGTGGATCCGTCAGGCAATCACAAGAGCCATTGCCGATCAGGCGAGAACCATCCGTATTCCTGTGCATATGGTAGAAACCATCAACAAACTGATTCGCGTTTCCCGTCAGTTGCTGCAGGAGTTAGGACGCGAACCTACCCCGGAAGAAATTGCAGCAGAGATGGACATGCCAGTAGAGCGTGTGCGTGAAATTTTAAAAATTTCGCAGGAGCCGGTATCTTTGGAAACACCAATTGGTGAAGAGGAAGATTCTCATTTGGGAGATTTTATTCAGGATGATAATGTTCCGGTACCAGCGGATGCAGCAACCTTTACATTGTTAAAAGAACAGTTAGAAGAAGTGCTTGGAACTTTGACAGAACGTGAGCAGAAAGTATTGATTTTACGTTTTGGTCTGGAAGACGGCAGAGCCAGAACTTTGGAAGAAGTTGGTAAGGAATTTAACGTTACACGTGAACGTATCCGTCAGATTGAAGCTAAGGCATTAAGAAAGCTTCGTCATCCAAGCCGCAGCCGTAAGTTAAAGGATTACTTAGAGTAATGGCGGTGCACTTATCAAAGCGCATGGAGGCATTGGCGCGTATGGTCACGCCGGGAAACCGCCTTTGTGACGTAGGATGCGACCATGGCTTTTTGCCGATTTATCTGGTACAGCAAAAGCTGATTCCATCTGCAATAGCGATGGATATTGGAGAAGGACCGCTTTTGGCAGCAAGAACACATATTGCTGAGGCGGGATTAGAGACAGTCATTACTACAAGGCGCTCCGACGGATTGGCACAGGTGAGCGAAGATGAAACAGACACGATACTGATTGCCGGCATGGGCGGTGGCATTGTGATACATATTTTGACAGAAGGCCGCAGTGTCGCAAGAAAAGCAAAAGAACTGATTTTGCAGCCGCAGTCAGAGCTGGAAGAGGTGCGTCGTTTTCTTTTCTCTGAGAATTATGAATTGCTGCAGGAAGATATGATCCTAGAGGATGGAAAATATTATCCGATGATGAAGGTGCGTTATGCACCGGAGAAATTTGTACAGCAACCGAAGCTGACCGACGGTGATTTTTTGTTTGGACCGATGCTTTTGCAGGCACATCATGCAGTGCTGCATTCTTATTTGCTGCGGGAGCAAAGAATCCAAAAAGATGTTTTGAAGCAGTTGGCAGCGCAGAAACAGACGCCGGCAATCGTGCAGAGAACAAAAGAAGTAGAAGCACATTTGCAGCTGGTGGAACAAAGTTTGTGGTAACAGAAATAGAGGTGATCGGGCAATGCAATTAAAAGAGCTGATCAAAAAACTAGAGAATCAGATTCCAAGAAGTGAAGCCTTGGATTGGGATAATGTCGGGCTGCTTGTGGGAGACCGGGAGCAGCAGATACATAAAGTATATCTGGCATTGGATCTGACTGATGCAGTATTAGAACATGCCATTGCAGCAGGTGCGGATTTGATTTTGACGCATCATCCACTTATATTTGGTGGTATTAAGCATGTTTCTACCGATGATTTTATTGGTAGACGTATCATTGGACTTGTGCAAAACCATATTTCCTATTATGCGATGCATACCAATTTTGATGTATGTGTGATGGGAAATCTGGCGGCAAGCTATCTGGAACTTACCGATGTAGAAGTGCTGGATGTGACAAGTGAAAACGATGGTGTACGCGGAATTGGCTGTGTGGGAGAACTGACGCAGGAAATGTGTGTACAGGATATGGCTGCGATGGTGCGGGATCGTTTTGGATTATCGCATGTTAAAGTTTTTGGCAATCCGGATACAAAGGTAAAACGTGTAGCGTTATGCCCGGGATCTGGGAAAAGTGAGATTGCCCTGGCAAAACAAAAACATGCAGATGTTTATATTACAGGTGATATGGATCATCACTCTGGTATTGATGCTGTGGCAGATGATTTGGTCATTATTGATGCGGGACATTATGGCGTGGAACACATATATATGGATTATATGAAAGAGTGGTTGCAGGAACAGACACCGGACCTTATGGTCATGGCAGAGCCCTTTGCAGAACCCTTTTGGATTGTTTAGAGGTGATGAGATATGCAGATTCGTGTGACAGTACAGAAAAAAGAGTGTGTGTATGAACAAGGTGTGACATTTCTAACCATTGCGAAGGAATGGCAGAAAGAATATGAGGATACCATTATTCTTGCATTGTTCGACCATAAATTAATGGAGCTTGGAAGAGAAGTGCCTGGCGATGGCGAAATTACATTTTTGACAACGCAGGATAAAAATGGCAGACGTGCGTATCGCAGAAGTGTTGTTTTCTTGATGCAGCGTGCATTGCAGAGTCTTTGCCCAGAAGCATTACTGCGGGTAGAACATTCTCTTGGTGCAGGTTATTATTGCAGGATTGTTGGAAAGGATGCCATAGATGAGGCGTGGGTAAAAACTCTGCAGGAGCAGATGCTAGCACTTGTGGCACAGGATTTGCCAATTTGTAAAAAGACGATTCGGACAGAGGATGCCCGCGTATTATTTGCAGAAAGAGGTATGCAGGATAAGGAACGCCTGATGCATTATCGTTCCAGTTCCAATTGTAATATTTACGAATTGGATGGCTGCATCGATTATTTTTATGGCTATATGGCGCCAAGCACAGGCATGTTGTCGTATTTTGCATTGTATCCATATGAACAGGGATTTATTTTACAATTTCCACAAAAAACGACGACAGAAGTGGCTCCGTTTGAACCAGCCACCAAATTATTCCATATTTTACAGGCTTCCGAACAGTGGGGTGCAGATATGGGAATTCCTTCCGTGGGCGCATTGAACGATGCTATTTGTGCAGGGAAAACGCGGGAGATTATTCTTTCGCAAGAGGCATATATGGAACGTCGTGTTGGTGCACTTGCAGAGAGGATTGTCGCAGACCCGAACAAAAAGTTTGTCATGATTGCAGGCCCTTCATCTTCCGGTAAGACAACATTTTCCCATCGTTTGTCTGCACAGTTGCGTGCGCTTGGTGTGACACCGCATCCAATCCCATTGGATGACTACTATCTCAACCGTGATCAGATTCCGCTAGATGAATTTGGTGAAAAAGATTTTGAATGCATTGAAGGTCTGGATATTAAGCAATTCAATGAAGATATGGTACGCCTGCTGAATAAAGAACGTGTGCTGCTGCCAAGTTTTAACTTTAAAACAGGTAAGCGTGAGTATAAAGATCACTATATGCAGTTGGGCGAGCGCGATATTTTAGTTATTGAGGGAATCCATGGGTTAAATGAACGCATGTCGGAATCCCTGCCAAAAGAAAGTAAATTTAAAATCTATATCAGTGCATTGACGCAGCTCAATATTGATGAGCACAATCCGCTTTCTACGACAGATGGCAGATTGATTCGCCGTATTGTACGTGATGCAAGAACAAGAGGTACAAGCGCGCAGGAGACCATTGCTATGTGGGATTCTGTTCGAAGAGGAGAAGAAAAGAATATTTTCCCATTCCAGGAACAGGCGGATGAGATGTTTAATTCAGCCCTCATTTATGAAATGTCTGTATTAAAAATTTATGCTATGCCGCAGCTGTTAGCCATTGATGAAAATTGCCCAGAATATGCAGAAGCAAAACGATTGATTAAATTGTTGGATTATTTTCTTGGCATTCCAGCGGATGATATTTGTAACAATTCACTAGTGCGCGAATTTATCGGTGGAAGTTGTTTTAACGTCTAAAATAAGATATACTGTTTTCGAAAAAGAAGTAAGATAAGTAATCGCGGCTGCAATTGCCGAAAGGCAGCAGACGAGGAAAGTCCGGGCTTCATAGGGCAGGATGCCGGATAACGTCCGGTGGAGGTGACTCCAAGGAAAGTGCAACAGAAATAAACCGCTGAGGGCGCAAGCTCTCAGTAAGGGTGGAAAGGTGGTGTAAGAGACCACCGCTTTGCTGGTAACAGCAAGGGTCCCTGTAAACCCCATCCGAAGCAAGACCGAATGGAAACGTATGTGGCCCGCTAGTTTCAGGTTGGTCGCTTGAGGCGATTGGCGACAGTCGTCCTAGATAGATGATTACTCTCGACATAACCCGGCTCATCGTCTTGCTTCTTTTTCATAAAAATAGAGATGGATTTTTGACGAAATTATAAACAGGACAAATGATTTGTAAACAGATTCTAAAATCTTTATTAAATCATTTGTCCTTTTATTGACTTTGCTTTGCAAAATGATAGAGTTGATTTGAAAGAAACAATAGCGTGCGCGTACGAAAAGAAGTGACGTGCAGACGGAGGAACTATGAGAGAAAAATTGGCTCGTTTTATGGTGGGGAGAAATGGCGCAGATGCGCTTTCAAAATTCTTTTTATATGTGGCATTGGTGCTGGTTGTGATTACCATGTTTTCACACAATGCGATTTTGTATCTGCTTGGAATCGCAGCGCTGGTTTATAGCTATTTTCGCATGATGTCCCGTAATGTATCGAAGCGCTACTATGAAAATCAACAATATTTGCGTATGACAGATAAGATTCGGGATAAGTTTCGCGGAGCATCTGCTAAGGCAAAATACCAAAAAAGCAAAGCTGTTTACGAAAGAGAGCAGAAAAAGATATATAAGATATATTATTGTCCATCCTGTAAGCAGAAAATCCGCGTACCAAAGGGCAAGGGTAAGATTATGATTACCTGTCCAAAATGTAAAATGGAATTTATCAAGCGTACCTAGTGAGGGTGTGATATGTTTGGATATATTAATGTAAATCGTAAAGAACTAAAAGAAGCGGATGAAAAGACGTATCAGGCATATTATTGTGGCCTTTGCCGCCAATTAAAGAATGAGGCGGGAATCAAGGGGCAAATGCTTTTGAATTATGATATGACATTTTTGTTGATTCTGCTGACGGGTTTGTATGAACTGGAGCATGAAGAAATATCATATCGATGCGCAGTACATCCGGCATCAAAAAAGACGGCGTATATCAATGAGGCTACAGAGTATGCGGCAGCTATGGATATCGTTTTAAGCTATCATAGTTTACAGGATGACTATGAAGATGATGGCAGTCATATCAAACAGGCGATAGCAAAAGCTTTAAAAAAAGATTATAATCGAATCAGCATCCGTTACCCAAGACAAGTGCAGGCGGTAGAGGACTACATGAAAAAACTTGCGGAGGCAGAAAAGCGCAAGGAGTCTAATATAGATATTGTGGCTGGCTATACGGGTGAAATGCTGGGACAATTGTTCCAATGGAAGCAGGATGAATGGGCAAAAGATTTAGATAGTATGGGCTTTTATATGGGTAAATTTATTTATCTGTTGGATGCCTATGAGGATTTGAAAAAGGATCAAAAAAAGGGCAGCTACAATCCTTTTGCATATGTGTCCATGGAATCAAAAGAAGAATACGAGACTTTTTGCCGTTCGACGCTTACCTGTCTGATGGCAGAGTGCGCAAAATCTTTTGAACGTATGCCGATTCTGGAGCATGCAGAGATTTTACGTAATATTTTATATTCTGGTGTTTGGACAAAATATGAATACCTGAAGTTAAAAGAAAAAAAGACAAAACCATAGAGTTGGAGGAACAAGTTTATGTCAGATCCATATAGGGTGTTGGGCGTATCGCGAGATGCATCTGAGGATGAGATCAAGAAAGCATATAGAACATTGAGCCGGAAATATCATCCGGATGCAAATGTCAACAATCCGCACAAGGATCAGGCGGAAGAGAAGTTTAAGGAAGTGCAGCAGGCGTATGATCAGATTATGAGAGAACGTCAGCAGGGCGCAAGTTTTGGTGGTTATCAGTATGGATATGGTGGCTTTGGTGGGCAGACGTCACAAGGTACTTACCAGCAGACACAGGAGTCTAACGAAATGCGCGCAGCAGCCAATTATATCAATAGTCGTCATTTTACAGAAGCGCTGCATGTGCTAAATAGTATGCCGGAGACAGCACGAAATGGACGTTGGTATTATTATGCGGCAATCGCCAGCGAAGGATTGGGGCATGTTGTGGATGCCAAGGAATTTGCCAGACGTGCAGTAGCATTAGAGCCGGGTAATTTCCAGTATCGTCAGTACCAGCAGCATTTGGAATTTGGAAGCGACTGGTATGAGACGCGAGGTTCTGCATATGAGAGACCATATGCCGGTGTGACAAGATGGTGCTTCAATATGTTTTTGTTGAATTTATTCTGCAATATGTGCTGCTTCGGACCTCGATGCATATAACATGAAGTCACAAGGGCGTTCCTTTTTGCAAGGGGGCATACATTAAAATAGGACTAAATCAAGAGAAACCTTATAAAACAAGGGTTTGAATGATTTACGTCCTATAACTCTGTAAAAAAGCAGACTGAAATCTGAAATGGTTTCGGTCTGCTTTTTCATCGCATTTCGTTTGTGATAGCGGCACATAATTACTTATTCGCCCAGTTTTTCATGTCCTGCATTACCATAATGGAAGCAGAATCATAGGTATCTTTAAAGTCGTGTGATACCTTTACTCTCATTACAAAATCGCCTGTAATCTCTGTGTAATAAAACGGAGCGTTACACAAAGATTCTGGTGTAATTCCTTCTTCTCCGATTGCGCCTTTGTTATAGTCCCATAGAAAACCTTTGTAAGTACACACTTTAGCGTAAGATACTTACCTCAAAGTAATAAATTGAAAAGTAGTTAAATGTTCGGAATAGAGGGGCTGCTGTCTACCTAATTCTTGTGTGTTACTTTATGCCCCATATCACATATTTGGAGTATCGGAAGCATGAAATCTGTTTCGATACTCCATAGGTGTACATCCGTATTTCTTGCGGAACAGTTGAAAGAAAAAGCTGGTATTCTGATATCCGACGGCAAGGCTGATATCATTTGTGGAAAGTGCGGTGCTCTTTAACAGTTTTGTCGCCTGAGAGAGCCGCTGTGTCTGGACCAGCTCTTTGTAAGTGGTTCCGGTATGCTGGCGGATGTAGGCAGAGAGATAGTTTGGGTGCATATTAAAAAACTCAGCTGTAGAAGAAAGAGTACAGTCCGCAAAGTTTGTTTCGATATATCGGAGTATGGTATAAATCTGATCCAAAGAGGAGTGATCCAGAACCATATCGTGCTGGAACAGATTGATCATCTCGCAGGTAATCAGCGTAAAAAGACTGTCTAAAAAAGGTCCGGATGCTACGGACGGAGAATAAAATTCACAGAGAAACTGGTTGGCAAGATCTGCCAGCCGGTTTTGTTTTTGCTCCGGGGAAAAGACAATATACCTGCTTTCCTGCATCGTGGTGTTCAGAGCCTCAATGAAAAAGTGTGTAAGGTAATTATCCTGAGACAGGCGTTCAAAAAAAGTACCGTTCAGATATTCGCGCGTCAGCAGAAAATTGATGATAATATCATTTTCTGAACATCTTTTGACAGAATGAGGTGCATTCTGGCTGACCAGAACCATCTGCCCGGCTTTTAGCCTGAATGTAGTCTTATTTATCGTCATTGTGCAGGAACCAGAATAAATATAACTCAACTCCAGCCACTCATGGATATGCAGAGGTACGTTTTCAAAACGATCCTGTTTTACAACAGCGAAGTTGTAATAACTCGGAAGAACTTTCTTTGAAAGAAATAAAGAACGCATATCTTCAAGGTTCGTATCAAAACGGTAACAGGGTGTATCAAACTTACCGCTGGCAACAGGAAATTGTGAATAATCTTTCTTTATACCGTTCAGACGCTGGGTTTCCTCGGGAGTGTGCTGCTTCAGAAATTGATGCAATGTAGATAATGTCATCATATATATTCTCTCCTTTTCGAGATATGAATGAACTGTGATTATAGTCATCAGCCGTTTATTAAACCTGTCTAAAATATACCATATTGGGGGCAAAGGTGTACAGAGTAATCTCGGATATTTATTAAGTTTGGTCGGTAGATCACTTATGTTTCGTTGATGTAATTTTAGTCTGTATAAAGTAAGATGTCAGTAAGAAAAGGAGGCATAGGTTAGGATGAAGATATTTTTTGCAGTAGTGGTGATTGTTTTATTATTTGTGATTGGTGCGACATTATATGTCTATAAAAAAGGTGCCATGTTTTTGCCGGCACTTCTTGGCATCTGCGGATTTCCAAAAATAAAGGAAAGCAGCTATTACGATGAAAATGGACATTTCCGTCCGGGAACGGGGGAGAACAAAGTTGGATTTTTCATGCAGCATCCGGTATTCGGCGGTTTTAAACATATGTTTTTCAATGTGGAGGACAACGTGCTGAAAGCCATTGCGCCTATAAAGTATAAGGATTTTTTAAAGGCGCAGGGCCGTGAGGAACAATTGGATGCAGCCTTGGAATCTTTCAATTATCTAACCGGACTTGTTGAGAAAGGTCAGGCAAGGCTGGTGCCGGATCTGTATCCTGCGGAAGCAGTGAATGGTCATCCGTACAGGTCACATCTGACGGGAATGTTTTATCAGGGACAACAGGGAAAACCACTTGCCATTGTAGTTCCGGGAGGCGGATTTATCAGTAATGTAACTGATTGCGAGGGGTATCCTGCGGCGATGAAGCTGCATAAAATGGGATATTCTGTTCTCGTCATAAGTTATCCGGTCGGCAGACAGCTGGGAGAAACAGAACAGATGAAACAGGGACAGGCTGCCGCGAGGGAACTGACACAGGTGATCCGATATCTGACGGAGCATCAAAAACAGTTTTCTGTAAACATGGATGATTATGCCATCTTTGGTTTTTCAGCAGGAGGACTTATGACCACGGCGTATTCATTTGCAAATTATGAGGACTGCTGCCACAAGAATCATCTGCCAAGACCGAAGGTGATCTTCCCTATGTATGGTCTGGACTGGAATATCAAAGCTTTGCCGGAGGACAAGGGACTGGCGGTATTTTCTATCGTAGGGCGGGATGATGAGTTCGGTTTTGCAAATGTGGAAGATAAACTGCCGGAATTAGAGAAGGTACTGGGCAAAGAAAATGTGTCAGTTAAAATCATTGACGGTCTGGGACATGGATTTGGCATTGGATATGAAACAAAAGTGAAAAACTGGCTTCAGGAAGCGGTATCCTTCTGGGAAGCCCACAGATAACAGAGGGTAAGATTTATTTAAGGAGGATTTCATAATGAGCAGAAACTTGAAAGAATTAATCAGAGAGATGACGCTGGAGGAAAAAGCAGGACTTTGTTCGGGCGCGGATTTCTGGAACACAATGGGAATCGAAAGATTAGGGATTCCGTCCGCTATGATGACAGACGGCCCGCATGGTTTGCGCAAACAGGAAGGAGCGGCGGATCATCTCGGCCTGAATAAAAGTGTGAATGCAGTATGCTTCCCGGCAGCCTGCGCCACGGCATCCAGTTTTGACGTGGAACTGATGGAACGTATGGGACAGATCCTTGGTGATGAGTGTCAGGCTGAGAACGTGAGCATGCTCCTCGGTCCTGCGGTTAATATCAAACGAAGTCCTCTCTGCGGAAGGAATTTTGAATATATGTCCGAAGATCCTTATCTGACAGGAAAGATGGCGTCAGCATATATCCGGGGCGTACAGTCGAAAGGCGTCGGAACCAGTATGAAACACTTCGCCGTGAATAATCAGGAAACAGATCGTATGCAGATATCGTCGGAAGTATCGGAACGGGCTTTCCGGGAAATTTATCTGCCGGCTTTTGAGGAGGCGGTGAAGAAAGCGCAGCCAAAGACTGTGATGTGCAGCTACAATAAGATCAACGGAGTATTTTCTTCAGAGAATAAGAAGCTTCTGACAGATATCCTGCGGGATGAGTGGGGATTTGAAGGATATGTGGTCAGTGACTGGGGAGCTGTAAATGACCGGGTGAAAGGACTGAAAGCCGGTCTTGACTTGGAGATGCCGGGATCAGGAGGATATAATACAAGAAAGATTATCCAGGCAGTGGAGAATGGAGAGCTGGAGGAGGAGATTCTTGACAGAACGGTAGAGCGCATACTGAAAGTAGTCTTCTCCTACGCAGATAACCGAAAAGCAGAGACTGTATTTGACAGGGAAAAGGATCACAAGGCAGCGGCAGATATCGAAACAGAGTGTGCCGTACTTCTGGAAAATAAGGGGGCGCTGCCGCTGAGAAAAGAACAGAAAATAGTCTATATCGGGGAATTTGCAAAGAAACCGCGCTACCAGGGCGGGGGATCGAGCCACATCAATACGGACAGCGTAGTGTCAGCTCTGGAAACTGCGGTGAGAAAAGGCAGGGCAGTGGAGTATGTGAAGGGCTTCTCGTCAGAGCGTGACGAAATGACAGAAGAAGAACTGAAACAGGCGTGTGAAGCGGCTGCGGGAGCAGATGCAGTTGTAATCTTTGCCGGACTGCCGGACAGCTTTGAATCGGAAGGATATGACAGAACATCCATGGAACTGCCAAAGTGTCAGAATCGCCTTATAGAGGCTGTGGCTGAGATACAGAAGAATGTGGTGGTGGTCCTACATAACGGAAGTCCCGTAGAAACTCCGTGGGCTGAGTCTGTAAATGCCATTCTGGAGATGTATCTGGGAGGAGAAGGCATCGGGGAGGCCAGCGACCGGCTGTTATTCGGGGAGGCGAACCCGGGGGGACGTCTGGCGGAGACTTTCCCATATCGTTTGGAAGACAATCCGAGTTACCTGAATTTCCCCGGAGACGGCAGGACTGTTCTCTATGGAGAAGATATCTTTGTCGGATACCGCTACTATGATGCGAAGAAAGTACCGGTGCGCTGGGCATTCGGACATGGTCTGTCATATACGGAATTCAGCTACAGCAATATGAAGCTCTCTTCTGTAGAAATGAAGGATGGAGATGTTCTGAGGGTAAGCATTGATGTGGAGAATACAGGAAAGATGGCAGGAAGTGAAGTAGTTCAGCTCTATGTCAGCGGCAAAGACAGCACAGTGCCAAGAGCAGTGAAGGAACTGAAAGGGTTTGCGAAAGTATTTCTGAATCCGGGTGAGAAGAAGACGGTTACAATGGAGCTTTGTGCGAGAGATTTTGCTTACTACGAGACAAAAATCCATGACTGGTACACTCCGTCAGGTACATATGAGATCCAGATCGGACATGCCAGTGATGATATTAGAGAGACTATTGAATTTACCTTTACTACTGATATGCTGTTGCCGTTCACTGTGGATATGACCACGACAATGGGAGAGTTAATGAGCCACCCGAAGACAGCAGGGAAAATGATGGAGTATCTTGATGGCATATCACAGGGAGAAGAGGCAAAGAAAGAAGAAGGAGAAGTAGAACTTGTGACTCCGGAAATTATAGCCCAGATGCCGCTGAAGTCATTTCTGAGTGTGATTCCGGGCGAAGCGATTGAACAGATGATCGTGGAGTTGAATTCTTTGTGCCAGTAATGGGAGAAACAGTTGGCTCATTATAGGATGAAAAAGTATCAGCATGGAAATGAGGAATAATTATGGGCAAGATTTATGCAACGAAAACAAATCATATCACAAACCCTGTAGGGTTTTATCTGAAACCGCTGGTTTTTTCATGGAAAGTGAAAGGATGCAGAGGACAGGAACAGAAACATGCAAGGATTGTAATCAGCAAGAATAAAACCTTTACAGATATCTGTTACGATACAGGTGAAACAGAGTTGGACAGCCTCTCTACAAGAGTAGAATTTGAAATACAGCCGTATACAAGATATTACTGGAAGGTCATTGTTGTAACAGATTTAGAGGAAGTAATCGAATCAGATGTACAGTTTTTTGAGACTGCCAAAATGGATGAACCATGGACTGGAAGATGGATTACTTGTGACAGCAGTCAGGAACGTCATCCGATTTTCTCAAAGAGAATTCGTCCGGCAAAAGAAGTGAAAAGCGCAAGACTGTACATTTGCGGCCTGGGATTGTATGAGGCATATTTTCTCGGGGAAAATAAAGAAAATCCGGAGAAAATCGGCGATGAGTATCTGACTCCGTACTGCAATAATTATGACCGGTGGATCCAGTATCAGACGTATGACATCACAGAACAGGCAGAACGAGGAGGTGTGCTGTCTGTTCTTCTCGGAAACGGTTGGTATAAAGGACGGTTCGGTTTCAATGATCCGGAGCGGGAAGCATATTACGGTGACGAGTGGAAGCTGATTGCGGAGATTCACATAGAGTACAAAGACGGAACGAAAGAGGTGATCAGTTCTGATGAAACCTGGTCAGTTACAAGAAGCAATTTGTGGTTTTCCAATATCTATGACGGTGAGAGAAGAGATGATACGCTGCCGCCGGTAGAGGAGTCTCCTGCGCGGATCGCAAAGGTTCCGAAAGGCCGGCTTATGGAACGGTTATCTCTTCCGGTTAAGGTACAGGAGGAGATGAAGCCGGCAGAACTGATCCATACGCCTGCTGGAGAAGATGTATTTGATCTGGGGCAGGAGATCGCAGGGATCTTCCGACTGCGTGTACATGAGCCGGCGGGGACAACTATCAGGATTCAGACGGGAGAGGTGCTTCAGGACGGATGTTTCTATAACGAGAATTTAAGAACTGCACTTTCGGAGTACATTTATGTTTCTGATGGTACAGAAAAGGTGATTACGCCTCATTTTACATACTATGGTTATCGATATGTGAAAGTGACCGGGATTAGGGATCTTTCATGTGAGGATTTCACGGCGCTTGTTCTTTACAGCGATTATGAGAGTATCGGGGCAATCGAGACAGGGAATGATCTTGTGAACAAATTGATCTCCAATATCGAATGGGGGATGAAAGGAAACTTCCTGGATGTGCCTACAGACTGCCCGCAAAGAGATGAGAGAATGGGCTGGACAGGGGATACACAGGTATTTTCTGCGACTGCAAGCTATCTGGCTGATACCTACGCGTTTTACCGGAAATATTTATATGACATGTATCAGGAACAGCTTCTGGCGGACGGAATGGTTCCAGAGATTGTCCCCACATTCGGACCGACAAAATGTTCCTGCGCATGGGGAGACGCTGCGTGTATCATTCCGTGGAACGTATATCTGTTCAGCGGGGACAAAACAATCCTGGAAAGCCAGATTGAGAGCATGAAGGCATGGGTTGATTATATACGCAGGATTGACGGAGATCATCACGGATGGAGACAGGTGTTCCATTATGGAGACTGGCTGGCTCTCGACCGTACAGGCGCCGCCGCGAACAGTGTGTACGGGGCGACCGATGAAGCATATATCGCGGATATCTACTATGCGGCAAGCGCCCAGACAGTCGCAAAGGCGGCGGACGTGCTTGGACTGGAAGAAACGAGACAGAAATATCAGGAAATCGCAGACCGTCAGTGGCAGGTCGTGAAAGAAGAATATTTTACTGCCACCGGCAGATGTGCGGTGAAGACGCAGACAGGGCTTATCCTTGCGCTGAAGTATCATTTGTCTGAAAATGAAGAACTGACAAAGCAGATGATGAAAAAAGTCCTCCGGGACAACAAAAATAAACTGAATACCGGGTTTGTGGGTACGCCGCTTCTGTGCAACGTGCTGACAGACCACGGGATGACAGACGCGGCATACCGGCTGCTTCTGAATGAAGAATATCCGGGTTGGCTCCATGAAGTGAAGTTGGGAGCAACGACGGTGTGGGAACGTTGGAATTCACTGGATGAGAGCGGACATGTTTCTAGTACGGGGATGAACAGCCTGAATCATTATTCCTATGGCGCTGTATTGGAGTGGATCTTCCGCCATGCGGCCGGGATTGATGTGATGGAACAGAGCCCGGGAGGCAAGGTGATGCGAATCAGTCCAAAAGTAAATAGCGAACTGAAATATGTAAAAGCTGTTTATGATTCGGCAACCGGATGCTATCAGTGCGGCTGGGAGATATTAGAGGGGAATAAAATCACCATCACTGTTACAGTTCCGTTTGGAGGCAAGGCAGAAGTGGTTCTCCCTTATGCACCAGAATGCATATATGAGGATATAGAAAATCCATTATTTGAAGCTGTGGAAAACGGAATTTGCCATGTGAAAGCCGGAGAATATGAAGTTGTATATGAAGCATCAGAACCATTAAAAAAGAGATATAGCATAGACTCGACAATGGAAGAACTGCTGAACCATCCGGATATCCGCGCGTTTCTTTCTCAAATGGTGGAAGTAGATATGATCCCCGATATTGCATATGGGCTTTCGCTTAGAGATGTCGCGAAAACATTCGCAGGAGAAATCAAACCAGAGGAAGCACAGATGCTGGATGCGGCACTGGCAAAATTCTAATCAGGGAGGTTGCTATGGAACTTACAAGACTTAAAGTAAACAGTCAATACAGACCATGCGTGGACGAAGCACCTTATTTTTCATGGGTGATCATCAGTGACAAAAAGAATGTGATGCAGACATCCTATCATATTACAGTGACAAGTCTGGGAGAAGTAGTGTGGGATTCCGGGGTGATAGAAAGTGATAAAAGCACTTTTGTAGAGTACAACGGGAAACCATTGAAAAGTCTCAGTGACTATAGCTGGACAGTGAAAGTGACGGTTAATAACGGAGAAAAGGCGGCGGCATCCTCATCCTTTGAGACGGGATTTATGAAGAAAGAATGGACGGCCGAGTGGGTGAAATCTCCGTTCCCGATGAAAAAGGTAAAACCTGGAACCGGCGGGCAGAATCCGGCAGAATATTTCCGCAAAGAATTTGACGCACGAGACGGTATAAAACGGGCACGCGTCTATGCCACATGCCACGGAGCATATCAGCTCAGCGTGAACGGAACACGTCCGGACGACAGAGAGTTTGCTCCGGAATTTACCGTCTATTCTAAATATCTGTGTTACCAGACTTATGATGTGACTCCATTCTTGAGAGAGGGAAGAAATGTCATAGGAATGTTAGTGGGGGACGGCTGGTATGACAGTGCGAACTTTAAACCGAGAAGCAGGAAGTTTAAAGCCGAACATTCTGTGTTATTTCAGATAAAGATTGATTATGAAGACGGAACGAGTGAAATGGTTCTGTCCGATGATGCTGTGAAGGTTTCGGAAAGTCCGGTCCGGTCTTCCGATCTGTTTGCAGGCGAACTCTATGACGCACGGATGGAACAGGAAAACTGGAACTGCTGCGGATTCGATGACAGCAGCTGGAAAGCAGGTATCCCATGCGGAAAATCTTACGCGAACCTGGTAGCTCAGTACGGGGAACCGGTGCGCCCGGTAAAGGAAGTACCGGCAGTCGGAATGACAGTCAGCCCGAAAAACGAGACGATTATTGACTTCGGGCAGAATCTGGCGGGGGTTCTGCGCGTAAAAGCGAAACTGCCTGCCGGAACAAAAATGGTATTAGATCATTTTGAAACTCTAGATCAATATGGAAACTATTTCAATAATATTTTCCTGTCAGAGAAAACAGGACACAAACAAAGCGATATTTATATTTCAAACGGGAAATTTACAGAATATATACCGCATTTTACATATCATGGTTTCCGCTATGTGAGAGTGACATGCGATCAGCCGGTGAGTCCGGAGAATTTCACAGCGATTGTCCTGTCTTCTGACAATGAGGATCTGGGAACTTTTGAGACGTCCAACGAAGATATAAACCGGCTTTACGAAAATACAAGATGGTCTCAGCGGTCGAATCTGTTCTCAATCCCCACGGACTGTCCGCAGAGAGAAAAAGGCGGATGGACCGGAGATATCCAGATTTATGCAAGAACAGCCATGCTCAACGAAAATGTAACCCCGTTTCTGACAAGATGGCTGCGTAATATGACCTGCAGCCAGCAGAAAAACGGAGCGATTCCCAATGTGATCCCCCTTACCGGAATCTATGAATTACTGGAGAAACTGAATCGGATCGTATACCGCAATTTTGAACCGGTGGGAGAAGCGGGATGGGGAGATGCCGCTTGTATCGTACCGTGGAGCATGTATCAGCTTACAGGAAATATCAGGATACTGAGAGAGCAGTATGACACAATGAAAAAGTGGTGCGACTATATCATCAACACTGCAAAGAAGCGTAGAGGCAAGATGAAACATCCAAAAGAAATTGACCAGTATCTGTGGAATACAGGACATCAGTACGGGGAGTGGCTCATACCGAGCCAGACAGTAGACGGAGCAGACCAAAGCGCTGCAAAACCTATCAATACTTCTGTATACTGCGCGCCAATCTTTGGATGGAATTCCTGTCGGATCCTGGCAGATACAGCAGCACTCCTCGGGCATACATCAGACGAATTATACTATGATGACATTGCGTCCAGAATGAAATCTGCCATTCAAAAAGGACTGATCGATGATGATGGGAAGATGCCTCTTGATTTTATGGGCAGTTATGTGCTGGCAATCGCATTTGATCTTGCCCCTGAAAGGAAGAAAAAGAGTATCGCCGGACATTTGATCCGCAAGATAGAAGAAAACGGGGATTGTCTGGATACAGGATTCCTGACGACACCGTATCTGCTGGATGCACTCTGTAAGATCGGCAGGATGGACAAGGCGTATAAAATCCTGCTCCAGACAAAGTGCCCGTCATGGCTTTATGAGGTGAAGCAGGGAGCGACAACAATCTGGGAAAATTATATTTCTTACAAGGAGGACGGGTCTCCAGTTATGACAAGCCTGAATCATTATGCCTTTGGATGCGTGGACGACTGGATGTTCCGGAAAATAAGCGGCATTGATATGGCTGCTTCCGGATTTAAGAAGATTGTGATTGCGCCGGAGCCGGATGAGGCGTTTACCAGTTCGAAACGTACCTATATGAGTGAATATGGACAGATAGCGGCAGAATGGAAAATGGATAGCGGGAAGTTTAAGATGAAAGCAGAGATTCCATGCAACACTACAGCTGTTGTCAGGCTGCCGGACGGAAGCTCCTGCGAGGTGGGAAGCGGCGCTTATGAGTTTGAATGTGAAGTAAAGCAGGTGTAAGACAGCAGAGTGCCAGAAGGAGAAAGTATATGAAAGAAAAAGAAAAAAGGCAGGCTTTCAACCCATACCTGCCCTCATTTGAATATGTACCGGACGGAGAGCCCCATGTATTCGGGGACAGAATCTATATTTTCGGGAGCCATGACAGATTTGATGGAAAAGGGTTCTGTCTGAATGACTATGTTTCCTATTCCGCACCTGTGGATGATCTGACGGACTGGAGGTATGAGGGCGTGATATACCGTAAAGAACAGGATCCGGAAAACCAGAAGATGATAGAAACAGGAAGTAGGAAACTTCATGCTTTCTGGGCTCCGGACGTGGTATGTGGAGCAGACGGAAGATACTATCTGTATTACTGTATGGATCATATCAGCAGGATATGCGTTGCTGTTTGTGATCAACCGGCTGGCAAGTATCAGTTTTTAGGTTATGTGCGCCACAGAGACGGCAGCCTCTTAGGAGATAAGATCGGCGATCATGTGCAGTTTGATCCCGGAGTATTTATTGATGATGACGGCACGGTTTATCTGTATTCCGGCAATCAGGATATCTCTGAACTTTCAAGAAAGATAAGCCTGAAACTGGGTCAGGACAGGATGAGTCAGGTAATGACGCTGGAAAGTGATATGGTAACCTTAAAGACCGAGCCTATGGAACTGATACCCAGTGTATTCAATTCAAAGGGAACAGGATTCGAGGGACACGAGTTCTTTGAGGCAAGTTCGATTCGGAAGTTCGGCGGAAAGTATTATTTCGTGTATTCTTCTATAAATTCCCATGAGCTGTGTTATGCCGTCTCGGATCACCCGGACGGGGGATACCGGTATGGCGGAACGCTGGTGGATATCGGAGATATCTACCTGAATGGGCGAAAACCCAAAAATTCTTTGAATGCCTATGGAAATACGCACGGAGGGATTGAGTGCTGCAATGGACAGTGGTATGTCTTTTATCACAGGCAGACAAACCGCAGTAATTTTTCCAGACAGGCATGTGCCGAGAAGATCTTTTTTAACGAAGACGGTTCCATCAATCAGGCTGAGGTGACTTCCTGCGGGCTCAATAGCGGAGCGCTAATGGGGAGAGGAACCTATCCTGCGTATATCGCCTGTCAGGCGAATCGGAATGGAAAGCAGGTGATAAGCCTGGCATTGTTCATGCGGAAAAAATATCCGTATTTCACACAGGATGTACCGGACATGGAGCCGACTCTGGAAACGATAACGGCGGACAGGGAAACATCTGTCCAATATGTTGCAAATATAAAAAGGGGGACAGAAATCGGATACAAATATTTTGAGTTTAAGCAGTCAAAGCTTACCAATCTGATGCTCCGTGGAAAGGCAAAGGGTTTTATCCGGATTTTTGCAACAGTGGGGAATAAGAAATTTGAGGCAGGTAAAGTCACAGTAAATATAAACACGGATTGCTGGCAGCCTGTTGAGTGCAGTGTTTCACTTCCAGATGGGGAATATGGGCTTATGTTTCAATTTGCATCTTCGGGGACAGTGGATCTGCAGAGTTTTACTTTAGTTGGAGGTTGATTTATGATGGCTGAAAAATATGAGCTTGAACATTTACATAGCATGAGGAAGTTAGCTCCGGAGTGTATGGTATTGCTGAAAAGCAATGGCGATTTCCCATTAAGGCAGCCTTGTGACATTGCGTTATATGGAGGCGGAGCCAGACACACTGTAAAAGGCGGTTCTGGTTCTGGCGATGTAAATTCCCGATTCTTTACAACGATTGAAGAGGGATTGCAGAATGAAGGATTTTCCATAACTACCAGGGAATGGCTGGACAGTTATGACAGGCGGTTCAGAAAAGAACAAAAGAAATTTGTGAAACAGATAAAACGCCGGGCGAAAGAAAATAAAACGAATCTTTTTGTGGAATTGATAGGTTCTGTGATGCCGGAGCCGGAGTATGAAATCCCCATAAATGGAAAGGGAGATACAGCGATATATGTTTTATCCCGTTACTGCGGTGAAGGAGGAGACAGGAGCGCTGTAAAGGGAGATGTGTATTTGTCTGATACTGAAGTAAGAGATATTCTGACTTGTCAGAGGAGATACAAGAAATTTCTGCTGGTTTTAAATGTGGGCGGAGTGGTCGATCTTTCTCCTGTCATAAGTGTTGATAATATTTTGCTGCTCTCTCAGCTTGGAGTTGCGACAAGTGGTGCGTTTGCAGATGTGCTGCTGGGGAAAGCATATCCATCTGGCAAGCTTACTGCGACATGGAGTAAAATGGAAGATTATCAGAGCATCGGAGATTTCGGGAATCCGGATGATACATTGTACAAAGAAGGGATTTACGTAGGATACCGGTATTTTGATACTGTGTCGGTTACTCCGCTCTTTCCCTTTGGCTACGGGTTGGGATATACAGACTTTGAGGTGACAGCAGATGGCATTTTCGTTGAGAAAAACATTGTTACAATCCGCGCGGATGTGAAAAATACAGGGCGGTTTCCCGGCAGAGAAGTTGTTCAGGTATATGTAAGCCAGCCGCAGGGAAAGCTTGATAAACCATATCAGGTTCTGGCAGGTTATATAAAAACAAAAGAACTCCTGCCGGGTGAGTCGCAGAAAGCTGCCATTCACTTTAAGCTGGAGGACATAGCCTCCTATGATGAAGAAAGAGCGAGTTACATCTTAGAATCCGGCGACTATATCATCCGGATCGGCAACAGCAGCAGGAATACGGATGTGTGCGGGGTTCTGGAACTTAAAGAAGAGGTCATCATCAGAAAATTAAGCAATATTATGGAAAAACCTTCGTTTGCCGACTGGAAACCAGTATGCGTCAGGTCAGACGCGGAGAAACTTCCGGATGTGCAGCGAATCAGACTGACGGAGGATAATTACGGAAATCTGATATTCCCAAAACCTGCTTCAGTGGACGGTGATGCGCTTTCGTGCGTGAAGAAACTGTCGGATGAGGAACTGTGCTATCTGTGCATGGGGGCACATCAAAAGGAGGATAAGACCGCCTCGGTCATTGGAGATGCAGCGTTGAAAGTCGCCGGCGCTGCAGGAGAGACATACAGTCGGGTAAAAGGTGTTCCGGGAATTATCATGGCAGATGGTCCGGCAGGACTCCGTCTGGATCTGACATATGCCGAGGATGAAAACGGGGTACAGCGGGTTACACAGGAATTACCAGATGGGCTTGAACTGTTTCTTCCGCTGCCGTTCAGAGTCCTTATGAGGTATAAGGCAAAGGCAGATAGAAAAAAAGGTGTGAAGTATCAGGCGTGTACGGCAATCCTCACAGGAACTGCTATAGCCCAGAGTTGGAATCCGGATCTGGCTGAACGCTGCGGCGATATTGTAGGAAATGAGATGGAGAGATTTCATATCCATTTATGGCTGGCACCGGCATTTAATATCCAGAGAAATCCTTTGTGTGGAAGAAACTTTGAATATTACTCGGAAGATCCTCTCATCAGCGGCCAGATGGCTGCTGCTGTTACAAAAGGCGTGCAGAAGCATCCGGGGCGGGGAACGTGCATAAAGCATTTTTGCTGCAATAATCAGGAAGAGAACAGAACCCATTCAAACAGTCAGGTCAACGAGCGGGCGCTGAGGGAAATCTATCTGAAGCCATTTGAAATATGCATCTCAGAGTCAGATCCCGTATCCGTTATGACCTCTAATAATCTGGTAAATGGTATTCACACAGCAGAGAGTTTGGATCTGCTTAAAGAAGTATTAAGGAAAGAGTGGGGGTACCAGGGTTTTGTAATGACGGACTGGACAATTGCAGATCTGGCAAATAAAGATGCGGTTTATCCGATGACACAGCCGGCTTTATCAGTAAAGGCGGGAAATGATCTGTTCATGCCGGGAAGCCATAAGGACTATTTGGATCTGTTGAATGCGCTTTCGGGCAGGGAAGCAAGCTGCCGTCTTGCGAGAGAAGAGGTGGAATTTTGCGCTGCCAATGTAGTTCATGGGGCATGGAGGCTTGCAGGTAAAAGTGAATTGGGACAAGATAAAAAACTGTAGTATCATAGAATGTCTGAAAGTTAGCAATTTCAAAACTGGCCAGATAATATGCATGGTCAGTTTTTCTTAACAAAAATTTGAAAAATATAAAAGGAGATTAACGATGAAAAAAGTATTGAAAATCATATTAAGTATCGTTTTGATTCTGATTCTGGCTGTGGGAATCGGTCTGACATATTTAGTAGGAGCAGCAGGCGGTGGAGGACCGTTTGATTTTGTCTGGAAGAACAAACTGAAAAAAATGCCGGGAAACGCAGAAAAATACAGTCTGGAAAATATAGAACCGTTAGAAAACAGCCCTCTTCGAGGAAAGCGAATCTGCTACCTCGGATCATCTGTAACCTTAGGTCTGTACTCAATGGATGTTTCTTTTGCAGATTATATCTCTTACAGAAATGGTTGTGAGTATGTAAAAGAGGCCGTCAGCGGCACTACTTTAGTGGATAACGGAAAGACATCTTATATCCAAAGAATGAAAAATAATATTAGTAAAGATGAGAAATTCGATGCGTTTGTCTGCCAGCTTTCCACGAATGACGCGTCGAAGGAAATGCCGATAGGAGAACTTAGCAGTTCGGAAAACCTGGAGGATTTTGATACACAGACGGTAACAGGAGCAATGGAATATATCATTGTATATGCAAAGCAGACATGGAATTGTCCCGTGATCTTTTATACCGGAACAAAATATGACAGTGAACAGTATCAGCAGATGGTAGATGTATTGTTTGAACTTCAGGATAAATATGGAATAGGCGTGATCGACCTTTGGAATGACGATGAGATGAATGACGTTTCTGACAAAGAATATAAAGTTTATATGGCAGATCCGGTTCATCCGACGCAGGCAGGATATCTGGAATGGTGGACACCTAAGATGGAAGAATACTTATATCAGTTTTTAGAAAGATGATTATTATATTAAGTTTCGTCGGTAAATCGCTTATATATCGTTGATGATTTGCCCTTTGGGATTATTTATAATTGAATCAAACAATGAAAGGACAGATAACGAAATGGAAAATGAAGTTACAAAAAGAGAAAAAATCAGTTATGGTATGTATTTTATGGGACAGAATGTATTCTATGGACTGATAGGATATATGACTACATATTTTACAGATATCGGCATAACGGCAGCATTGGTTGCGATTGTGGCGCTTATCACGAAAGTGTGGGATGCCATCAACGATCCGATCTTCGGTATGCTCATGGATAAGGTGAATTTTAAGAAAGGAAAATTCTTGCCGTGGCTTCGAATGTCTGTCATTGCGATTCCGGTGGCAACCATTCTTCTTTTTATAATACCTACAGGGATTCCGATGAAGGCTAAAATCATATGGGCAACACTTGCTTATATGTTGTGGGATACAGCCTATACCCTTTGCGATGTGCCGATTTTTGGTATTGTTACTACGATGACAATAGACCAGAAGGAACGTATTTCGCTAAATAGCATAGGAAGAATGTTTGCTATTTTTTCAGGTATTGTTACAGGAATTGTCCTGCCGTTAGTACGGCAGCGGTTAGGCGGCTGGTCAACAACAGTGATTGTGTTATCTCTTCTGTCGGCTGTTATGATGATTCCGATGTGTCTGTTCGCAAAGGAGAGAGTAATTGAAAAAGAAAGAGTACTGGACGAAGGGAAAGACGAAAGTTATACGCTGCGCGATATGGCAGAATGTCTGCGGAAGAACAAATATTTATTGATTTTCTTTGCAGCTCCGCTCATCAGCAGCCTGCTTAATGTTGGCGCCAACTGGGGACTATACATTGCCCGATACTGCCTTGGCGGTGAGGAAACTGCTTCGTATGTTTCAATGGCAATGATTATTCCGACATTGATTGGTGCGTTTATGGCAGTAGAATTGTGTAAGAGATACGACAAATTTAAAGTTCTCTATATTTCATATGTGGTTGCTTTGATTCTTGGAATCATAAGATTCATAGCAGGATATGAGAATATGGCAGTGTATGTAATCCTGAATGCTTTAGGCGGAATCCCATTGGGAATAGTAGTTATACTGCAGTATCAGTTTACGCCGGACTGCTACGAGTATGGACAGTACAAGACAGGATTAAAAATGCGTGGTGTAACGTTTGCAGCGCAGACATTTTTTACAAAATTAAATGGAGCGATCGCAACAGCAGTCAGTGTGTTTGCATTAACTTTAATCGGCTTCCGGGAAGGGGAAGGCGTTGTTCAGGCGGCAGGATTTGCCGATAAATTATGGACATTCAGCTGCCTTGGCAGTATTATCGGGGGTATTGGTACTCTGCTTATACTTCGCTCTTACAAGCTTAATGACCATGATGTCCAGCTAATGGCGAAATGCAACAATGGCGAGATCAGCCGTGAAGAGGCAGAGGCACAGATGATCAACCAGTATTAGGAAATGAATGGAGGACTTTTGCGATGGACAGAATAAAGGAACTGATTTCAAAAATGACGCTGGAAGAGAAGGCAAGTCTCTGCTCGGGCGCTGATAACTGGCATACGAAAGAAATTAAACGACTGAACATTCCGTCAGTTATGATGGTGGACGGTCCTCACGGACTGAGAAAGCAGGAAGGGAAAACGGATCATCTGGGATTGAATGAAAGTGTGAAGGCTGTTTGTTTCCCGGCAGCCTGTGCAACAGCCTCCAGCTTCGATGTTGACCTGATGGAACGGATGGGAGAGACGCTGGGAGCGGAGTGTCAGGCCGAGAATGTACGCATGCTGCTTGGTCCGGCGGTGAATATTAAAAGGAGCCCGTTATGCGGCCGGAACTTTGAGTATCTGTCGGAGGATCCATATCTGGCAGGCAGGATGGCATCGGCATATATCCGCGGAGTACAGAATCAGGGCGTGGGGACAAGCATTAAGCACTTCGCGCTGAATAATCAGGAAACATTCCGCATGACGATATCTTCCGAGGTGTCAGAACGTGCGCTCAGGGAAATCTACCTGCCTGCGTTTGAGAAAGCAGTAAAAGAATCAGCTCCAAGAACCGTCATGTGCAGCTACAACAAAATAAATGGAGAATATGCTTCGGAAAACAGATATCTTCTGACAGATATCCTGAGAAAAGAATGGGGATACAAAGGCTGCGTCGTCAGTGACTGGGGCGCTGTAAATAACCGTGTGAAAGGACTGCAGGCCGGACTGGATCTGGAGATGCCTTATTCCGGAGGATACAATGACAGACAGATTGTAACGGCAGTACAGGAGGGAAGACTGGACGAAGCTGTGCTGGATGAAGCGGTGGAACGGGTATTGCATGTTGTATTTGTTGATGAAGAGCATCGTCCGGAAGTTATATCTGATAAGGAGACAGATCATAAAAAAGCAGCGGATATTGAGACGGAATGTGCGGTCCTGCTGGAAAATAATGGTATACTTCCGCTGAATACAGACAGAAAGGTTGCCTATATAGGGGAATTTGCCGAAAAGCCGCGGTATCAGGGCGGCGGCTCCAGCCATATCAATCCGTTCAGGGTTGTTTCGGCATTGGATGCTGCCGGAGAAAAAGGGCGCAGCGTGACTTATGCAAAAGGATTTTCTATGGAAAATGACGCGATGACGGAACAAGAGCTGGAAAAAGCACTTCGGACTGCTGCGGAAGCAGACGTCGCGGTAATCTTTGCCGGGCTGCCTGAGATATTTGAGTCGGAAGGGTATGACAGAACATCCATGAAGCTGCCCCAATGCCAGGACCGTCTGATCGAAGAAGTGTTGAAAGTACAGCCTAATGTTGTAGTTGTACTCCACAATGGAAGCCCGGTAGAACTGCCATGGGCAGACCGGGTAAGCGCGATACTTGAAATGTATCTGGGAGGTCAGGGCGTTGGCGAAGCCTGCGACCGGCTGTTATTCGGGGAAGCGAATCCGTCCGGCAGGCTGGCAGAGACATTCCCGTACCGGCTGGAAGATAATCCGAGCTATCTTCATTTTCCGGGAAATGGAAAGCGGGTGTTATATGGCGAGGATATCTTTGTCGGATACCGCTATTATGATACAAAGAAGGTTCCGGTACGGTATGCATTCGGCCATGGGTTGTCTTACACGGAATTTGCTTATGGTGATCTGACTTTGTCATCGACTCAAATGACGGACGAGGATATCCTGACAGTCTCTCTCAAGGTGAAAAATACAGGACAGACAGAAGGAAAAGAAGTCGTACAGCTGTACGTAGCTGACCTGTGCGGCACACCGGAAAGACCGGTCAAGGAATTGAAAGGATTTGCCAAAGTTCATCTCCTGCCGGGAGAGGAGAAAACGGTATCGATGGAAATTTCGGCGAGGGATCTTTCCTATTATGAAGAACGTCTCGGGGACTGGTATGCGCCATCCGGAACATATCGGATCCTGATCGGCCATGCTTCTGATGACATCCGATTACATGCGGATATTGTGTTTAAAACAAAGAAAAAACTGCCTCTTCGCGTAGATTTCACAACAACGTTCGGAGAATTATTGGATCATACGAAAACTGCTCCCGTTATTACGGAACTGCTGGCACCATTGGCAGCAGCGGCCGCATCAGCAGAAGGGATGAGTGACGAATACAAGAAGCTGGGAGAGCAAGTTATCCGGGAAATGCCGCTGAAATTCCTGATGGGGCAGATGCCGGGAGAACAGGTGGAACAGCTGATCGGTCAGTTGAATTGTTTACTTGCACAATAGGATAATTGAGGACGAGGTAGACATTATGTGTTCCGAGGACGGAGACGACACATGTGGAGACGGTTGTCTTACTTTCCAAGGG